>JABAOE010007336.1_pt2 | contig 13934 bp, 10 predicted proteins | sample 7062141 | NCBI WGS metagenome assembly JABAOE01 (sample SAMN14538627, study PRJNA623070) | marine sediment metagenome | biome: marine biome [ENVO:00000428]; feature: marine pelagic biome [ENVO:01000023]; material: deep marine sediment [ENVO:00002113] | place: India: Gulf of Khambhat ... | reverse complement strand
GACCATCGACAGCCAGTCGGTTATCGCGCTGGAACGAACGAACCTGCTGCTCGAGGTCTGCATCGTAAACATCGGAATCGGGATCCGCGCTGCGATAACGTGCGTCGATCGCCGCAAGACTCTGCCTCAGCCAGACGACGTTCTCACCCCTTGCACCCGGTCCCAGCGACACGATTACGCCGTTCGGCGGCTGCCACAGCAACATGTACTGACCCAGCCAGAGGTCGGAGACCTCGCCGATCGGGTGTTCGACGTCGACACCGCCGATCGAAAGCTTCGCCCGCGGCCCGTCGATGGCCGTGAGCACGATGTCGTGGGTATTGCCACGCTGGTCGACCAGGGTGAGGACCGCCGGCCGGTTGAACTGCCGCAGGTTGCCCCAGGAACCGCGTTGCCTCAGGCACTGAAAGCCCGCCGTCTCGGCCGCGGCACAGCTCGTGTACTCGAGCCCCCACAAGCTCATGAGTGTCGCGGTTGCCGCCCGCTCCCCCGTCAGTTCCTGTGCGAGCTGCAGCTGCTCATCGAGCGAAGCCTCGGGTTCGTCCGGTTCAACAACGGATTCGGTGGCAGGCTCAGAATCCGGTTCAGTTGACGCAGCCACTTCGGCCTCGACCGGCGGCACGGCGACCAATTCCGCTTCGCCGCTGTCGAGCATCGCCAGGTAACTCGCGCCGAGCAGGACGACCGCGGCAATGCCTAGAGTCACCAGCGCCCATTGCATCCACGAGACTTTCTTTTCCCGGCCGGATACTTCGTCGGCAGCCGCACGGATCAGCCCGCCGCTGACGCGGCGCTTTTCGGAACTGTATGCGCCCAGCAGCGCGCGATCGCAAATGACGTTGATCAGGCGCGGCACGCCTTCGGAGTAACGAAACAGCTCGCGTTTTGCGCCCGAGTCGAATACTTCACTCACGGCGCCGGCAACCTTCAGCCGATGCTCGACGTATTGAGCCGTTTCGTCACGCGACAGGGGTTCGAGGTGGTAACGCCCCGTTATGCGTTGCGCGAGTTGCCGGAGGTCGTTGCGCGCAAGCAATTCACGCAGTTCGGGCTGGCCGATCAGGATGATCTGCAGCAGTTTCTGTTTCGATGTCTCGAGGTTGGTCAGCAGGCGCACTTCTTCGAGTACGTCCGGCGCCAGGTTCTGCGCTTCGTCAACGACGAGTATCGTGCGCCGGCCTTCTGCATGCGCTTTGAGCAGATGCCGATTGAGCGCGTCGATCAGTGCCTTGATGCTGTTCCGGTCTTCGGGCGTCTCGACGTGCAGTTCCTCGCAAATCGTTTGCACGAACTCGAGTGCCGAGAGTTGCGGATTGAGGACGACGGCCACGTCGGCATTCGCCGGCATGCGGTTCAGGAGCAGCGTGCGCACGAGCGTCGTCTTGCCGGTGCCGACCTCACCGGTCAGCTGGATGAATCCGCCGCTTTCGGTAACGCCGTAGACCAGGTGCGCCAGCCCCTCGCCATGCCGCTCACTCATGAACAGGTAACGCGGGTCGGGCGTTATCGCAAATGGTTTTTCGTTAAGGCCAAAAAAGCTCGTATACATGTTTCAGCGGCAGGTGTTGTCCGTTCGACTCCTTGCGAGGGAGGGATTTTACCTGATTTGATCCGAATCCAGCGTCCGTGCGCGACCGACGGACAGCTTGCCGAAGCGATCGCGAACCTCATCGACGGCCTGGTCGAGTTGTCTTCCGGCAGACGGCAGCCCCTGCGCGAACAAGTCCGGTTGCGCATCGCGCCTGAGATCGCTGCCGCCCACGCCCAGCAGGCGGATGCGCGCCCCCGGGAAATCGAGCAGCCAGTCAGCCAGCAAAGCCCTGGCCGCTGCGTACAGCTGCTCGGTGCTGTTGCCGGGCGGGTGCAGGGATCGGCGGCGCGTGAAGGTCGAAAAATCGGCCTGGCGAATTTTCACCTGCACGGTAGCCGCTACCAGTTCCTTCGCGCGCAGCCGGCCCGCAGTTCGTTCGCTCAGGCGCAACAGCTCCCGGTTCATTGCCTTTGGCTCGGAGAGGTCCGTATCAAAGGTCTCTTCGGCGCTGATTGATTTATCCGGCCGCGATGCGAGCACCTGCCGGTCATCGATGCCGCATGCGCGGTCCCGAGTGCGTTGCATGAATTTGCCGAATATCGGATCGAGGTCGCGATCTTCTGCCTGCCGCAGATCTGCGATCGTCTCGACGCCGATGCGCTTGAGTTTGGCGAGTGTTTCGCGGCCGATGCCGGGGATCACGCGAGCCGGCAGCGGGTCCAGGATCTCGCGCATGTTCTCCTGAGTGACGACAGTCAGGCCGTCGGGTTTATCGAGATCCGATGCGATCTTTGCGACCAGTTTGTTCGGCGCTACCCCGACCGACGCGGTCAGCGCCGTCTGCGAACGGATCTTGTCCTTGATCTCCTGCGCGATGCGAATCTCGTCGCCGAACAGCGCAATACTTGCCGTGATATCGAGGAATGCCTCATCCAGCGACAGCCCCTCGACCAGGGGCGTATATTCGCGAAAGATCGCAAAGATTTTTTTCGATTCCGCCTGGTAGTGGGACATCCGCGGTGTCACCCGGAGCAAATCTGGACAGCGGCGATACGCCTCGCGCATCGGCATGGCCGAGCGGATGCCGAATTTGCGTGCTGCATAACTTGCCGCGGCGACGACCCCGCGATTTCTGCTGCCACCGACGACCAGCGGTTTGCCACGTAAGGAAGCATCGTCGCGCTCTTCCACCGACGCATAAAAAGCATCCATGTCGACGTGCAGGATCTTTCGCTGCCCGGTCACGACGTGCGTTCGACGATGTACGCTGCGAGCAGTCTGAGTGTGTCGGCGGCTGCGCCGAAAACAGACAACTGTGAAATGCCTGAACTCAGCAATTCATCGCATCGACGACAGGCCTCATCGAGCCCGAATATAGCCGGCCAGGTTGCCTTGGACAGTTTCTGATCCGCGCCCGCCTGCTTGCCGATTTCCCCGGTCTCCCCGGCAACATCGAGGATGTCGTCGCGAATCTGGAAGGCGAGTCCGATGTCGCGTGAAAACCGGTCGAGGGCATCGATCTTCTGTGGCGGCAAATCGCTGACCAGGCAGGTTGCAGACATGACACTGGCGCGGATCAGCGCGCCGGTCTTCAAGGCATGCATCTCGGCCAGTTCGTCGCCCGTCAATGTTCGCCCTTCGGATTGGAGGTCGATCGACTGCCCGCCCGTCATGCCGAGCGAACCACAAGCTTCGGCCACCGTCACGGCAATAGCGCATTTCTCGGCATCGTCCAGTGCGGGCGCCGATGCGATGACCTGGAAAGCCAGCGGCTGCAGCGCATCGGCAGCCAGTATCGCGGTGGCTTCGTCGAATTTGCGGTGTACCGTGGGCTGGCCGCGCCGCAGATCGTCGTCGTCCATCGCCGGGAGATCGTCGTGCACGAGCGAAAAGGCATGTATGAGCTCGATTGCCGTGGCCGGCGCATCGAGTTTCCCGGGATCGACATCCAGGCATTCGCCGGTCGCATAAACGAGCAGTGGCCGCACGCGCTTGCCACCGCTCAAAACCGCGTATCGCATTGCCTCATGCAGCCGCTGCGGCGTCCGGTCTGCGGCCGGCAATGCCTGATCCAGGCAGCCAAGCACGCGCTCCGACCAGGCCGCTGTCCTGTCAGCCAGCGTTTCCGCTACCTTCGTGTAAGCCTCGTGCATTCGCCTAGCGTACACCGAATCGGCTCTCGGCGCGCCGGCACCCGAAACGGGCTGTCCGAGCGGCGTGCAGGAGCGGCTTCCGCCGCGATTCGTCGCACCTCATGACAGTCATGCCGTGGCAACCTATACTGGACTTTTACTGTCCAAAAAAACTCCGAAAACTTCGGACCACAACAAGATGCGGACAGAGGCCCAGGCACAACCGAATATTGCCCTGATCAAATACTGGGGCAAACGCGATGTCGAATTGAACCTGCCGGCGGTGAGTTCGCTTTCGGTGACGCTCGATTCGCTGTGGACCAAGATGTCAGTCGAATTTTCAGCAGAACTGCCGGCAGACGAACTGGTCGTCAACACTGCGGTAGGCGGCGACATGTTGCCGCGAGTAAGCGAGTGCCTCGACCTGGTTGCCGGTACCGAACGCCCGCGCGCATCGGTGATCAGTGAGTGCAATTTTCCGATTGCGGCAGGGCTCGCGTCCTCTGCATCTGCGTTTGCCGCACTTGTCGTTGCGGCAAGCAGAGCGGCGGGGTTCGAAAAGGATAGATTGTCGCTGGCGAGAATGGCGGGGGCAGCATCGGGATCCGCCGCCCGGTCACTTTTCGGTGGTTTTGTGGAATTGCTGGCAAATGAGGAAAAAATCGACGTCAGATCTATTGCCGATGCAGAAGCCTGGCCGCTCACCGTGGTAATCGCGGTTACGGCGGCGGGCGCAAAGCCGGTCAGTTCTGGTGAGGCCATGATCCGCAGTGCTGAAAGCTCGCCCTTTTACTCGAGGTGGGTGGGACAGCAGGCGATGGATATTGCAACCGCCAGGGACGCAGTCCTTGATAAAGACTTCGGCAAACTCGCAGCGGTATCGGAGCACAACTGCCTGAAAATGCATTCCGTCATGTGGGCATCACGCCCGCCGATCGTGTACTGGAACAGCGCGACCCTGGCCTGCATGGAAGTGGTTCGGCAATTGCAGAGTGACGGGCACGCGGTGTTTTTTACCATTGACGCCGGGCCTCAACTGAAAGCGGTGTGCCTGCCGGATGCAGCTGATGTCGTCAGGTCGGCGCTCGATGACTGCAGCGGTGTAGAGCGCACGATGGTGAGTGGTCTCGGCGCAGGCGCAAGATTACTGGAAAGCAAGTGATACGCACGACCGCGCCAGGAAAGTCAGTACTGTCCGGCGAATATGTCGTACTGCAGGATGCCCCGGCAATCGCCGCCGCGCTCGACCGCCGCGCCCGCGTCTCGGTCGCGGAAGCGCGGGGCAATGCCAATTGCATCAGCGCACCGGGGTATCTGCGGGGAAGCTGGTCCTTCCGTCGCGGCAAGGACGGCGCGATCGTATGGCAGGAAGCATTACCCGCGCCATCCGCTTTTGCGCTCGTGGAAGAACTTTGGACATGCTTCGATTCCGCGGCATGGCCATCGCTCGATCTCGTGATCGACACACGGGAATTCTGCGACCCGGAAACCGGCGACAAACTCGGCCTGGGTTCGAGCGCCGCGGTTGCCGTGGCGCTCGCGGCGGCCTTGCGGAAGTATGCGGCGCTGAATAGCGATGACGGAAAAACGGCAATGGATGCGCACGGTCGTTTCCAGGGCGGTCGCGGCAGCGGCGTCGACGTTGCAACGAGTCTGCATGGCGGCGTTATCATGTATCGCCGGTCCGGAAACGGTACCCGCCATCTCGAATGGCCGGAAGGACTGTACTATCGGTACCTGTGGAGCGGGCAGCCCGCAGCTACCGCGGACAGGCTTGCCAGGCTCGAGGGTAAGCGGAAAGACAGCATGAACCTGCTCGCTGAGCATGCGGAGGCTATAGCGACGGCATGGTCGCTCGGTGATGCGAGTCAGGTCCTGGAATTGTTTCCCGACTACATCGATGCGCTGCGGCAGTTAAGCGTTGACCACGGTCTCGGCATATTCGATGCTGGCCACGAGGAGCTCGCACGCCTGGCGCGCGACAGCGGGATTGTTTACAAGCCCTGCGGTGCCGGTGGTGGCGACATTGGCATTGTGCTCGCTGCGTGCGAGCATCAAGTGGAAGAGTTTTGCAGTCAGGCTCTCGACCAGAATTTCAGGGTTCTCGATATCTCCCTCGAGGATGAGGGCCTGAAGTTCGCGGAGTAAAGTTATTGAGTGATTCGCGAATTGCCAAGTTTTATCGTCTGCATCATGCCGATCGCATCAGGGCGTTGGCAGACAATGGCCTGATTTCGGAGGCCGACGAAAAGCTGTTACTCAGTGAAGAATGCCTGCTGGCGGTGACTGCTGCCGACAAGATGATCGAAAACGTCATCGGCGTGTTCGGGTTGCCGCTCGCTGTTGCGCCTAATTTTCTGGTCAACAACAGGGACTATGTCGTGCCGATGGTGGTCGAGGAACCTTCGGTCGTCGCCGCCGTGAGTGGTGCGGCGAAACTGATCAGGGATTGTGGCGGTTTCAAAGTCATGGCGACCGAACCGGTGTTGATCGGGCAGATTCAGGTTATCGAAATCGACGATCCCGATGCCGCGATTCGGAAACTGTATGGATCACAGGAGGAGTTACTCAACCTGGCCAATCGTCTGCAGCCGAATTTGCAGGAACGCGGGGGCGGCGCCAAGGGCATCGAATACTTCAAGTACCGTCTGCCGGATGGACGCTGGACAGTGGTCTTGCACGTGCTGGTCGATACGCGCGACGCGATGGGCGCCAACGCGGTCAATACGGTATGCGAAGGCCTCGCCCCGCACGTGGAAAAAATCTGTGGTGGCAGCGTATGTCTGAAGATTGTCTCCAATCTCGCGGATCGCGCGATCGTTTCGGCGACGGCACGTATTCCGCCCGGGGCGCTTGAACGGGGCAGTTTCTCGGGAGAGCGGGTCCGTGACGACATCGTGCTTGCAAATGAACTTGCCAATGCCGACCGTTATCGTGCCGCGACGCACAACAAGGGGATCATGAACGGTATCGATGCCGTTGCCCTGGCGACCGGCAATGACTGGCGCTCGCTCGAAGCCGGCGCACACGCATTCGCGGTCCGCGACAACGCGTACCGGGCACTGACGAGCTGGACCGCAGACGAAGCGGGCGAACTGCTCGGCAAGCTCACGGTGCCAATCAAGATCGGCGTGGTCGGCGGATCGCAGGCCGCGAATCCTTCGGCAGCCATCGGCCTGCGGATCGCGGGTGTCAAATCCGCGCCGGAACTCGCCAAGTTGATGGGTGCGGTCGGACTGGCCCAGAACTTTGCGGCGCTGCGCGCGCTGGTCACGGAAGGAATCCAGAAGGGACATATGGGGCTGCACGCGCGCAGCGTTGCGGCTTCGGTGGGGGCACCGAAGGAGATTTTCGATCAGGTCGTCGCCGGCATGATCGAGAGCGGCGAGGTGAAACCATGGAAGGCCGAGGAACTGATCAAGAGCATGCAGGTATCCGACGATGACACCACCAAGATCCCGGTGCTGTCGATGGCGGACAGCGTCCCGCCAGGCACGATCCAACCGGTTACTGCCGCCGTGGAGAACAATTCGGCGATCAACATGGCGGAGGGCGTGGCGGCCGGCAAGGTCATACTGCTCGGCGAACATGCCGCCGTTTATGATCGGCACGTACTGGCGCTGCCGATCGAATCCGCCGTGACCGTCGGCGTCGCCGAGTCCGCATCGGGTAGTCGCCTGTTGATTCCGGACTGGAACATTGAAAGGCAAATGGATTCCGATGCACCGGTGCGCGGCGGACAGGAAGCAGTGTTAAACCTGATTACCCGGTATTTCGGCGTCAAGGAACGTGGTTTCGACTTTCACGTCCGGTCCCGCATCCCGCCGGCGGCCGGTCTCGGATTCTCCGCCGCGCTCGCGGTAGCGATCATTCGCGCATTGGACAAGCTCGTTGGAAAAGGCATGAGCAAAGTAGAGGTCGAGAAGCTGGCATTCCAGTGCGAGAAGATCGCGCATGGCTCGCCCTCCGGCATAGACAATAATATTGCAACCTACGCCGAGCCGGTTCTCTACAGCAAAGGAACCCAGAGCAGGACGAAGCCGATCAAGTTGGCCGAGGCGCCGCCGATCGTGGTCGCAGCGAGCGGCACCAAGGGCAGTACCATCGAGCAAGTCGCAGCGGTCCGTTCGCGATACGAAAAGAACCGTGAGCTCTACACGACCATCTTCGACGAGATCGACGAGATCAGCATGGCCGGCGCTGTGGCGCTCAGGAATCGCGACTACGAACGGCTCGGCTCGATGATGAATGTGTGTCACGGGTTTCTGAACGCAATCGAGGTGTCTACCCCGGAACTCGAAAAGATGGTCGCGATTGCGCGACGAAACGGCGCGGTCGGCGCAAAACTGACGGGTGCCGGTGGCGGTGGTTCGATTGTGGCGCTGTGCCCGAACACGGTCGATGAGGTGTCTCGGGCTCTGGATACGGCCGGGTACGAAATAATACAAATGGAGAGCCACCGCGGGTCTTGCTAAGTGCGTATGGATACGGATATGGAATCGGAAAACGAGTTACTCATCCTCGTCGACACGGAAGACCGGGAAATAGGCAGTCTCGGCAAGGACCAATGTCACGACGGCGAAGGCGTCCTGCACCGCGCTTTCTCGCTGTTTCTTTTCAATGACAAGGGCGAGTTGCTGTTGCAACGGCGCAGCGAGGAGAAACGGCTCTGGCCAAAATACTGGTCGAATAGCTGTTGCAGCCATCCGCGATCAGGGGAGTCGATGGACGCGGCCACGGCTCGGCGGCTAGAACAGGAACTCGATACATCGGCGGCACTGGAATTCATTTATAAGTTTCAGTACCAGGCCGACTTCGCGGACCGGGGCTCGGAAAATGAATTGTGCTGGGTCTACCTCGGTCGGCTCGGGCAGGATGCAAGGGCGAACGAAGCGGAAATCGCAGAACTCCGCTTTGTCACAGCGAGCAATCTGCACCAGGAGATGGATACGGTACCCGAGCGTTTTACGCCGTGGTTCAGAATGGAGTGGCAACGGCTGAACCAGGAGTTCGCGGAGCAGCTGGGGCGCTACACAATGCCGCGCTGACAGTCAGGCCGAAATCGCTTCACGTGTGTGCGAGACAATTTCAGCCCACGTAGCGGTAGTACTCGATCCCTAGATCCTGAAACTGGCGATGATCGGTTTGGCCGACCTTGTCGATGACGAACTCGTCCTTTGGCAAATACTGCAGGTCGGCGACACGCCTGCCGTCGTGCAAGGCGGCGTATTGATGTTCTTTCAGGTCAACAGCGAATTGCATCGACTCGGCGAAACGAATTTTGGCGGTCGCATCTCGCCAGCCATCGGCCATTACCAACGGAATAACCTCGGCAGCATCGCCGCTGCCGTAACCGAACGTCAGCACCTCTTCGCCGGCCAGCTCACGGTTCTCTTCCGCAGCCTCCTCGAGGCCGGCCGCCATCCATGCCGGCAACGCGGCCGTGTACAAGTTGCCCAGGTCAAGCATCGTGTCGCTGCCGAGCGCAAGCTTGTCCAGGATCTCGCGGCGATACGTGCGTGCCGCGCGAAAGATCTTGAATACGGCCATGGTCAGCGGATAGGCCTCGAAGTTGTGCCGCTCGGGTACGGCCAGTCCGGCGACTGCCGGTTCGCTCGTCATCTCCTGTAATACTTGCGCGGGCTCGACGCCCGCCTGGTAGCAATAGGATGCGAGCTCGGCGCGGTCGTCGGGACCGCCGGTGGCGAGCGCAAACAGGTAGGAGATCGCATAGCCGGTCTCCGGCATCCGGCGATACGGCCTGTGCATGAAGATGGTCTTGAGGCTGCGCAGGTATTCGCTGGGATTCAAACCGCGCTTTTCGTACATGTCATTCAGGGCATGCAGTGTCTCGTCGATATAACAGGTCGTCGAGTATTTGCCGTTATAAACGGGGAAGTCCTGGACCTGGTGACTTTCACTGCGGTCCTGGCCGCAGAATCGGAGCATCGGCTTGCGAAAATCAATGACCCGGTAATCGGAAGCCGATCCGGAGTTGATCAGGTCGACCGCCGCCAGTTTCGGATCTTCCTCGAGCAGCATGGCGACGGCGCCGGCGCCCTGCGTCGGTTCGCCGCTGCTGCCGCGGGCGTACTCCGCAATATCGGCGCAAACGACGATCGCCTGGCTGCCAACGCCATCGAGCGCGAGGTGGCGGATGGCGCCTTTCATGCCGTAAACGCCGCCCAGGCAGGCGTGCTTGAATTCCGGGACCTCGCAACTCCTGGTGATTGGCGGTTTACCCGCAGCCTGGAGCGCGCGGTCGACCATGCCCTTGATTATGATCGCGCCGGCCGAATTGTCGGTGCTGGATTCGGTGCCGAGGCCCAAGAACTTGACCCTTTCGGGGTCGATATCGTACTGCTTGATCAGGCGCATCACCGCCGTTGCGGCCATCGTGTAAACACTCTGGTCAGGCCCCCGGACGCGGAAGCTGCGCCCGACAACTTCCCGTATTTTTGGCCACGTGCTGCCGGTCCACTGACACCAATCCTCTAGCCATACCCGGTATGGCGGAATGTAGGAGGCGAGACCGCTGATTCCTATGCTCTTGTTATTCATGGATTGTTTGTCGAAATAACCCTTATCGCCTCACACTCGGGGCGTAACCTTCAAATTCTAGTTGTCCGCGCCCCTTCACTCAAGGCCGATGAGCAGGAGTCTGCTCGTCAGTAAGTCACTCCACCGGGCAGATTCCTAGATCGAAAACGCCGCAAAAATCGCGACCAGGGAGAATATGAACAGGAGCCCGCTGAAGTAGGCGAGCGCCAATATCAGGAACTTGATGATTGTGACGAATCGCCCCTGCTCGTAAACGCGTCGCTGCGCTTTATAAAGATAAACCGGCACGTACAGCGAGAGGGCAAGGGTAACCACGTCCATCGATATTTCCGGTGCGCGGAGCAGTGACCCGGTACGTGACATAAATACCTGCAGGGTCAGGACGAGGAATACGAACGCGTGGTAATGCACCACGAACAACAGGTGCTCGACATAGAAACGCTTTGACAAGGGATACAGTATCTTCAGCGCGAGCGCCATCAATGGCAGCAACACGAACAGCGCAGCCGGCACGTTATCCAGAAGTTCCCTGAGGAACGCCTTGCCTTTGTCGGCAACGACGCGATTGCAGACAGCGTTGAGTCGTTCAGGTGTAAAACGGCGCGCCATCCATGCCGGCATTTCCTCACTGTCCATGTCTTTGAAATCGCAGTCGGCGTCCACGTCACCTTGCGTGGAAACCTCGAATCCCGGGGTCCCGCCATGCGTGTCCACAGCAGCCGCGTCTGCAGCATCATCATCGGCATTTATCTCGCTATCGGAGGCCGCTGGTGCCTGCGGCTCGAACAGGATACCCAGCTCCTCCCGCGGATCGAAAAAGGCCACCAGGAAGAACACGATGCTCAACACGAGATACATGCGAAAAGGCGGCATGTAGCGGGTACGCCGGCCGCGGAGATAATCCCGGGTCAACTGCCCGGGGGCAATCATCAGCGGTATCAGCGTGCGCCAGAGGCGCGAGTCGAATTCCAGAAGGTCGCCAAAAGCATCCCGCAACAATTCCCAGATACTGATGAGCCGGCTGGCAGCGCGTTGCCCGCAGTTTCCGCAATACTGACCGTCAAGCGTTGCACCGCAGTTGAGGCAAACTTCGGCCGGTTTCGAATCACCGGCAAAGATCCCGGATTGACGCAGCACACGGCTTTTTAATCCGAACCTGCCATTGAATCGATCGACTGCTGATTGCCGGTCCGCGCCCGCCTGCTTCGACACATAGCGTTCCAGCTCGGGGTAACCGGTAAAGAAGAATTGCAGGACGCGTCGGGTGCGGCCCTCATCGTCCTCCTCCTCCTCGTAAAGTTCCGCGTGGCGCACGCCTGCCAGCTGCAGCATATCCTCCACATGCTGCTTCAGCCACGCGTCGAACTGATCGACGATTTCGCGATCAACTTTGAACGTGACCTCATATACTGGCCCCGAGGTTTCTGTCATTGTTCAGATAGCCGTTATTTTTTCTTTGCGGCTTTTTTCTTTGTAGCGACCTTCTTGCGGCTACTCTTCTTCGCGGCCGCCCGCTTCGCCGTCTTATTCTTCGAAGCCTTTTTAGTCGCCGTTTTTCCCGTCCTGGTCTTTGCCTTCGGCTCCTGCTCCGGAAGCGGTGGTGTAGTGTCGCTCTTCTCGACTGCCGTGTCGGCGGCGATCGATCCGACCCGGGCCATTTCTTCGGGGGCGAAGTCGTCAACCGCTAACAGGTCGAGCACCTTTTCGTGAAAGTCGCGCAACTTTCGCGTTTCGGTGACGCTGATGATCTCGGCGCGCTCCGCCTCTTCGATCTGGTGTCCGAAATAGTCGGAACGAATCAGTCCTTCTTTCCTGGCTTGCTTGAGTTTCTGCTCGAGTGGTGCGAGTTCTTCAGATAACAGCAGCGCTTCCTGCAGCAAACCACGTGGGTTCGTCGGTTCGATCGTGGTGTAAGCCTGCAGGCAGAGGCGTTCCCGTGCCTCGCCGGTCTTCGTTATCAACTCCACAATCTGCTTGCCCAGGTCGTCCGCCGGCGAGGAATATGTGCGACCGCGCGGGAATATGACGATGCGCAGCAGGAATGCGACCAGCCGATTCGGGAAATTTCTCAGGAAACTGTGCAATTGCTCCTGGGCGTTGTACATCAATGTCCTGACCGACCACTCGACCAGCGGCAGATCGGATGCACGACGGCCCTGGTTTTCGAAGTGCTTGAGTACCGCCGAGGCGAGATACATCGAACTCAGGACGTCACCCAGGCGTGCCGACAGCAACTCCTTGATCTTGAGCTTGCCGCCCAGTGTCAGCATCGCAATGTCGGCGGCAAGTGCAAAGGCGGCGCTGTAGCGGTTGATGTTCTGGTAATAACGCCGCGTCGGCGTGTTGTAGGGCACCTCACTGAATTTCGCGTGCGTCAGCGCAAGGAAAAATGAGCGGGCCGCATTGCTGATGGCATAACCGACGTGCGAAAAAAGCGCATCGTCGAATTCCGCGAGGCCACGCTCAACATCGGTGTCTCGCGCAGCTTGCAACTCCCGCAAAACGAACGGATGGCAGCGCATTGCTCCCTGGCCGAATATGATCAGGCTGCGCGTTAGAATGTTTGCACCTTCGACCGTGATTGCAATCGGCGTCGCCATGTAACCGTAGCCGACGTAGTTCTTCGGCCCCAGCATGATGGCCTTACCGCCGTGCACGTCCATTGTGTCATTTGCCACTTTGCGGCCCATTTCCGTACAGTGATATTTCAATATCGCCGATGGCACGGCCGGTCTTTCGCCCTGGTCGATGGCGCCGGCCGTTACGGAAACGGCCGCATTCATAATATAAGTGTGACCGGCGATACGGGTCAGCGCCTCGCCGACTCCCTCGAACTTCGCAACCGGCGAGTTGAATTGCCTGCGAATTTGCGTGTAGGCGCCGGATGTGTAGGTGGCCGCCTGGCTGCCACCCGCTGCTGTCGACGGCAAGGTGATCGCGCGGCCGACGGACAACAATTCAATCAGCATCTTCCAGCCCTTCCCGGCCATCTCGGGACCGCCGATGATTGCATCGAGCGGCACGAAGACATCCTTGCCCGTGGTCGGGCCATTCAGGAACGGGATACCCAGAGGATTATGCCGGCGGCCGATCGTTACACCGGGAATATCGGTCGGAATCAGTGCCGCCGTGATGCCGTATTCGTCCTTGTCGCCGATCAGGTGGTCCGGATCGTAAAGCTTGAACGCGAGCCCGAGCACGGTTGCCACCGGGGCGAGCGTAATGTAACGCTTGTCCCAGTTGAGGCGGATGCCGACTGTCTGTTTGCCGTTCCACTTGTCCTTGCAGACGACGCCGCTGTCGATCAACGAGGCGGCATCCGAACCGGCCTGGGGCGAGGTCAGCGCGAAGCAGGGAATTTCGTCACCCGCTGCAAGCCCGGGTAGCCAGCGTTGTTTCTGTTCATCGGTGCCGTAGGCCAGCAGTAACTCTACCGGGCCCAGAGAATTCGGTACGCCCACGGTCGATGAAACCGCCGGATTACGGCTTGCCAGCTTCGCGATGACCATCGCATTCGCGTAAGCCGAAAAGTCAAGGCCGCCGTATTTCTTTGGAATGATCATCGCGAAGAATTTGTGCTTCTTGATGAAGGCCCAGACCTCCGGCGGCATGTCGCCACGATTGTGGGCGATATCCCAGCCATCGATCATGGCGCACAGTTCCTCGCAGGGACCGTCGAAGAAAGCCTGTTCTTCCTCGGAAAGCTGCGG
>JABAOE010041280.1_pt1 | contig 13936 bp, 12 predicted proteins | sample 7062141 | NCBI WGS metagenome assembly JABAOE01 (sample SAMN14538627, study PRJNA623070) | marine sediment metagenome | biome: marine biome [ENVO:00000428]; feature: marine pelagic biome [ENVO:01000023]; material: deep marine sediment [ENVO:00002113] | place: India: Gulf of Khambhat ... | reverse complement strand
CCCTCTCCGCCAGACAGTCAGGCATTCGCTAAATGACCCACTTTACAATCTGACCTGCAAGACTCTCATTGACTGATAGTTGGGCCGACCCTGTCCAAATAGATGGCTTCCAGTACGCCTAAATTTTCCCGCAATCTGTCTATGCGTGAGCCTCGGTCTTCGCCAAAAACACGCCAGCTACGTGAAAATTGATCGTAATTTGGCCAATACTCGTTGGCGAAGGAGTTTGGGTCTCCGGAATGGGCGAATTCAATCCAATAATCCCATATGCGATCCGCGGTTTGCCTGACTTGCGCGCTTTCGAATTCATTGCTTCTAAACATGATCATATAGTCGCTGCCGTGGGCGGATCCTGAACCCTGTTGGCCTCCCAGTAAGCGCGCAGCGAGTTCGTCGCTATTCAAGTCGAAATAGTACAGCCACGATGTGGAGCCGACGTTCCGCATTGCCCCAGCCAGCACACGTGCGGACAGTAGATATCGATGTTCGCCAAACAATTTGCGCACGCCAAATACCTCGTCGACTGAAAGTTCGCTGGCGTACATGTCAACTAACTTGGGTTTGTGGCGATTCAGTAAGCTCCAATAATGATTTATTGAAACGCCACTGAATGGCATGATTGATCCTTCATAGCTCGTTCCACCCGATATGTAGGGTACCTTCGCCTGGCGACCACGAAGAAAGGAGATTCCGGGTTCTTCAGGAAGCGAGTTACCGTCAACGATCGGCAATGTAAAGGATTCGATTGGCTCGGCGTCGACGAGCGCTTGGCCATCAACGTTGCGGAGAGGCTGGCCGGATAATCCACTTGCGCCAACTGTCTTGGCTCCCGACTCTTCAGCGCGCGTCGCAGGGCTCAGATCCCAGTCAAGGGGCGCCGGTCGTGGTGCGAATCGAGACCTCGGAAGCGGCCAAGTGCCGTAGGCACTCTGCGCAATAGCCTTGTGAAAAAGCCCTCTCGCAGAGTAGTTCGTCATGAGCATGTTAACCGCCATGCCGCCTGCCGATATTCCAAAGATTGTGACGTTTTTCGGGTCTCCGCCAAACCGCTGAATGTTGTCTTGTACCCACTCCAAAGCCTTGATCATGTCAAGGATGGCGAAGTTGGCGACATCTTCCTCAAGGTCATCATGGGCGAAGAAGCCAATGGGACCCAAGCGATAGTTGAACGGCACAACAACCACACCGCGTTGGGCTGCGGCCTCACCCTCAAAATTACCGGACCCGAAACGAAAGCCTCCTCCGTGAATCCATACCAGCACAGGCTGAAGTTCCAGACTGGAATCGCGAGGTGACCAGACATTCAAGGTCAAACAGTTTTCGCTGGTGTCGGAAATACCGTATACGTCTTTTGATGCCATGGGTTGAAGGCATGCAGGGCCGAAACCGCTCGCATCGAAAACCCCTTCCAGTCTTGCCGGATTCTCTGGTGGCCTCCAACGGCGCATACCAGTCGGTGGCAGCGCGTAGGGTATTCCCTTAAAGCTCGCAACGCCTTGATCGACGTTCCCTCTAACCGTGCCATAGGCCAGTGAAACCGTTAGAGCTTCAGCGCTATTCGAAGGGGATTGGTTGCAAGCACCAATCGAAGCCCAAATAACGGCTAGCAGGGCCGTATTGCAAAATCGTGCGCAGGTTCGTTTCACTAGTTCAATTGACACTGCTGGCGCCGTTAATATGTCTTTCAGGCTGAAAATAGCCGCCGCAGTGCGGCCAAGCGTGTCGCGACGATTTGCTTGCTGAGCGCTGCCTGTGGCGCCATCACCTCAGAGCCGTGATAGGCACCCGGATAGACGTGCTGCTCTACCAGCACTCCTGCGGCCGTCAATCGGGCTGCAAAGTCGATACTTTCATCCCGAAAAACGTCTTCACTTCCCACGTCAATGAACATCGGAGGCAATCCGCCAAGGTCGGTTGCAAGAGTCGGTGAGGCATACGGCTCGGCGCGCATACCGTCCAGGTACCAGCGCCAGGCTTCGATATTTGCGGACCTGTCCCAGACGCCAAGACTCGTAATTTCATGCGACGATACGGTCTCGTTGCGATGGTCCAGCATTGGATACGGCGCCATGATAAAGCGCAGCGCCGGCCCGCCCCGGTCGCGTGCCATCATTGCCATCGCAATAGCCAGATTGCCGCCAGCGGACCCACCGTAAACGCCCAGGTTGTTCCCGTCGATTCCGAGTTCACCGACATGTTCCGAAATCCAGAGCAATGCACGATAGCAATCCTCCGGCGCCGCGGGGTAGGGGTGTTCCGGCGCTTTCCGGTAATCGATGGACGCGACGACTATGTTCAGCGTCTCACACAGTGAAATACAGGTCGCCTCCTCGAAATCGAGATCTCCCATGACCATGCCGCCGCCGTGAATGTAAACGAGCCCCGGCCACTCGGCCGCATCGTTTTCAGGCGTATAGCTGCGCAATGCTCCCGCCGCGTGCCCGTCTTGCGCCGGTATCGAGTATCGATTGACCGCAACGCGATGATCGCTGTCGTCCGCCGCCGCCGCGACCATGTTTCGCAGGGCGGCCCGCCGTTCCGCGATGTCCGCTATACCATTGAGTCCCGCCGGATACACTTTCAACAATTCGAGAAGCGGGGCCGCGGATTCGGCGTCGAGCCGATCGTGTTGCGACATGAGACTCCCTCTGTTCGTACTATGAGATTCGGTAGTTTACCGGCCTGCCGCCCGATCTTACGATACTCAAGGGTCAATCATTAGCCTCTCAGGATCCGTGTAATGCATGAGCTCACACCGCGTACTATCGATTTGTGTCGCGCGATCCAATCGTTCGTTGCCGACGAGTTACTGCCGCTGGAATCGGACCCCTCCAGTTACGATGAGCACGAGAATATCGAGGCCGGCTTACTCGAGAACTTGCGCCAGAAAGCCAAATCGCAGGGCCTGTGGGCGCTGGCAATGCCGGAACAGCGAGGTGGCCGCGGCCTGTCGGTCGCCGAGATGGCGCCGTGTTACGAAGCAATGAATCGCTCCATTTTCGGCCCGGTGTGCTTCAATGCGGCGGCGCCGGACGACGGCAACATGATCCTGCTGAACAAAGTCGGTACTGACGAGCAAAAGGATCAATGGTTGCAGTCGATCATCGACGGCGACGTCAGCAGTGCGTTCGCAATGACCGAACCGGCGCCGGGCGCAGGTTCCGATCCGGGGCTGATGCGCACGACGGCGACTCGCGATGGTGACAACTGGGTCATTGACGGCCACAAATGGTTCATTACCGGTGCAGCAGCGGCAACGCATTTCATCCTGATCGCCCGGACCTCGGATGATGCCCGCAAGGGGCTGACGGCATTCCTGTTTCATCGCGATTCGCCTGGCTGGGAGATCAAACGCCGTATCGACATTATGGGTCCCGAGGAGCATGGCGGGCACTGCGAACTGATCTTTGACGGGCTGGTGATTCCCGATGCGCACCGACTGATGGAGGTGGGCGATGGACTGAAGGTTACCCAGATTCGGCTGGGGACGGCTCGGCTGACACATTGCATGCGCTGGCTGGGGCTCTCCAAGCGTTCGCTGGATATCGCCGCCGAATACGTCCGCAATCGCGATTCCTTCGGCCAGAAACTGGCCGATCGCGAGTCGGTGCAGAATCAACTCGGCGCAGCCGCCATGGCCATCGACATCGGCCGGTTGCTGACGATGCGAGCGGCGTGCAAACTCGATACCGGAGATTTCGCGCGCAAGGAAGTCTCGATGGCCAAGATCCAGGTCGCCGACGCGCTGCACGAGGCGGCGGATACCGCGATCCAGTTGTGCGGCGCGCGCGGCTACTCCAAGGACACCGTCTTGCAGTGGATATATCGCTATGCACGGCAGGCGCGTCTGGTCGACGGCGCGAGCGAAGTGCACAAGATGGTGCTGTACCGCTTTCTCGAAGCGGAGGGAGAGAAATTCTGGTCCTGGTAAAGGGACGCCTGGCAAGTTGGCAACCAGGCAGGAGAGAGGGTGATGAACGATAACTCCGGTGCCTCACGGTACACCATGGGATATGCCCAGCCTGTGCGCGGTGACAGGATCACTGCCGACCGTTACACGAGCCGGGCCTGGATGGAGAAGGAGTTCGAGAACCTCTGGCCAAAAGTCTGGCACCTGGGCGGCGTGCTGGCCGACCTCCAGGAAGAGGGCGACTTCATTTGCCACGATTTCGGCACCGAATCAGTCATCTTGGTTCGCCAACCGAATGGCGATATCAAGGCGTTCTACAATTCCTGTCCGCATCGCGGCAATCGGCTGCTGCAGACGGACATCGGCTCGCTGCCGCAGTTCACCTGCGCCTATCACGGCTGGCAGTTCGATCTGTCGGGTACGCTGGTACGGGTCCAGGACCCTGACGATTTTCCGAATGGCAATCCATGCGGCAAGGTCGGACTCAGCGAATTGCGCTGCAACACGTGGGGACCCTTCGTTTTCTGGTGCATGGATGACGAGGTCGCACCACTGCTCGAGTGGTTGTCGCCGTACCCGGAGCGGCTGGCCAACTACGGACTGCAGGATTGGGTGCGGGTCTTCAGGTTATCCTGTGACTGCGAGTTCAACTGGAAAATCATCCGCGATAATTTCAACGAGAGCTACCACCTGCCAACGATTCACCCGGAATTGTCCACGTTCATCAACGACGGCCTATCGGATACGGTTTTCGAAATGTTCGATAATGGTCACAATGCGATGTGGATGAAGGGACACCAGGCGACTACACGGCGGCAGTTCGACACCGTGCCTGCGCCTCTCGACGACGTTGCCCGAGCCTGGGAAGTGGACCCGGATGACTACCGGGGCCGCGTCAACGACATCCGCGACGCGATCGTTGAGGCAAAAAGGCGCTTGGGTCCTGAACGCGGCTACACGAACTATGTGCACATGACCGACCAGCAACTGGTCGACTACTTTCATTGCACGATGTTCCCGAACCTGACACTGACGATGTCACCGGAACAGTGCCAGATCATGAGAACCGAGCCGCACCCGACGGATCCGGCAAAGTGCATTTTCCAGCACTGGGTACTCGTGCCGCCGGTAGACGGCATGGACGAGGTCGAGACGCCGATCGGAGGGGTGCCGCTGCAGCACGACGCCATCGTGCGTCACTCGGTCTATGGGGACGGCGTATCGCTGGGATTCGTTGCCGACCAGGACCTGTCGATCGGTACCAGCCAGCAACGCGGCCTGAACTCGCGCGGCTTCAAAGGATGCATTCTGACCAATCAGGAAAAACGCATCCAGCGCTTTCACGAATTACTGAACGACATAGTCCTCGGACCGCCGGAGGCGGCGACACTGAAGCGGACGGACCGCTGATCTAGCGACGATTATTCGAGTCCTGTCTTCGCTGAGTTCTACGCGGTGTAGACCTGCCAGGTGTGGCGCCACACCTGCCATTCGCCGTCTTGACGCCGTAGCACACTGCAGTAGCGCGCCGAAGTGGAAGCGGTCAGTGCCCCGGACTCGCTTGTCCACACTTCGGGATCCTTCAGGCTCAGGTGGTTGGTGTAATCGTATTCGGCGACGGCCGTATCGCCGTGCAATTGAATTTCTGCATAGCGGTGGACCTCGATACGATCGGTGGCAGAGGCGAAAACCGGCTCAAGAAAGGCAGCGTGCTGACTCTCGCTGTTAGTCTGTCAGCGGGCCTAGAACTGTACGCGCTTGGTGTAGCCGCCGTCTATGATGACGTTCGTGCCAGTCGTGTAAGACGACGCCGGGCTGGCCAGGAATACGACGGTTCTGGCAACGTCATCCGGCTCGCCAAACCGGCCCAGCGCCATCAACCCCAGTGTCATATCGTAAAATTCGGGTTTGGCTTCTTTGACCTTTGCCCAGTTGCCACCGGGAAACACGATCGGGCCGGGAGACACTACGTTAACCCGAATGCCTTTCGGGCCCAGTAATTGTGATACCTGTTTGCCGTAAGTGATCAGAGCTGCCTTCAGGGCATTGAATGCCTGCGGGCGGATAAAAGTTTCTACCGCGGCTGTCGACGACATCAGGATGACCGAGCCGTCGTCCGACTGTTCCAGGAAAGGCTCCAGCGTCTCAATCGAAGTAACAGCCGCTTTGATGTCGAGGTTGAAAGTGAGATCCCAGTCGCCCGCGCCGCCAGAGCCGGAGGAGCTGATGTTGTGCACGAAAATATCGCACCCACCGAGCTCGCTCGCCGCACGATTCAACCACTCTGCGTAGCTTTCCATGTCCGAGACCTCAAAGGCCTCGGCAAACACTTTGCCGCCGTGCGTTTCGAGTTCCGCGGCGGTGGCCGCAACCTGCTTGGCGTTGCGGGCAAAAAATGCAACATCGGCGCCTTCTTGTGCAAATTGGACCAATGCAGCGCGGCCCAGACCACGACTGCCGCCTGTAAGGATAACTTTCTTGCCTTTAAGTCCCAGATCCAAACTCAGAATTTCCTTTACAGTGTTGGTGTGTCGGCGGATTCATCGCCGTTTACAAACCAGGTGATCCATTCATGGATGTACTGGTTACCACGTTCGTTCTTGCCGAGTACGATGGAGTCGTGGGCGCCGGACTCGAGTCCCTTCTGGATTTGCGTGACAGTCAAGTAATCTTCCTCATCGACCACCGTCCTGAGCCAGTCCATCATACCTTCGAGCGCGGCCTTGTCCTCGTCGTCTTTCGGCCCCTCACGGCGGAAGAAATTCAGGATCGTTGTGTTCTGGTCTGGCGTCGGCCCAGGGAACAGTTGTGCGATCTGAGTGATTTCCGGCGCGACAAAAATTGAGGTATTGGGGAACAGGATACGCACGAAATCGTAGCCTGTATTCTCCATTTCCCCCCATTTTTCCTGCTCTGCCGCTGCGAACTTTTCCTTGATGTCCTGTTGCGCAAAGCCGATTCGCAGGTGCGGTCCGAAAGCCTCGAAGTATGTCAGATTCGAAATCGTGCGCGGGTGAATCGTCTCGGGGTGTAGCTGTGCGAAGTGATAGCCTTCTACGTAGCCGTCAATTGCAATTTTCCAGTTTGCACTCGTGATTTCCCGCTTGCCGAGATAAGCCCAGTCCGCAAAATCGACGGATTCCAAATCCTCGAGCATTGCGGACAGGTGTTCGTCCAGTTTCAGCTCTTCGCCCGGGGTCAGGCAGACGAATATCAGGCCGCCTTGTTCCTTGCACGGGAGTTCTCGCAGGCCGAGCTCCGACTTGTCGACGTCACCAAAGGTCTTTTGTTCTGTAATGCCGAGCAATTTGCCGTCGTTCGAATAGGTCCAACCGTGGTACTTGCAGGCGAATCGTGCCTTGATGCCGCAGCCATTCTCGGCAACCGGTGCGCCGCGATGTGAACAAACATTGAGAAAGGCTCGCACTTTGCCATCGCGGCCGCGCGTGATGAGCACCGGCAAGCCGATGACGTCCATGGCTTTGTACGCATTCTTATCGCGCAACTCCGCCGTTGATGCCAGGCAAAGGGGCAGCTTCATGAAAATCGTTTCAATTTCCTTTTCCCAAACGTCCGGATCCGTGTACGAGGATGCCGGCAACCTGACAATCTTGTCAGATTGAAAGGTCGTGCGGTTTTCCGCGTAATCGAGAAGCGTCTCGGCGACTTTCTGAAGATCGGATTCTCTGCCCATAATGCCATCCTCAACTGACCGTCCAACAAGCATGTCAGACTCTGCGGCTGCTGCAAATTAACAAAACCGATAGGTAACCGGAGACCGGACCAACGCGTTGCGCCGCCATACTCAGTAGGCGACAACCGGGAGCCGCCGCAAGCCTCGAAGCATTACGTTATCCACATAGGTCAGAGCGTTTTCCGGCTCGGCAAACGCTATGTTCTCAAAGCGTGCCAACAAATGCTCCAGCGCCACGGAGAGTTCCTTGCGGGCCAGCAGATTTCCCAGGCAGGTGTGGATGCCGCGGCCAAACGCAAAATGACGCTTGGCCGTCTCGCGAGTGACATCGAATGCGTCCGGCTCAGCAAAGCGTGAGGGATCCCGGCTCGCAGCGGCAAAGCGGATCATCACGCGGTCGCCCTGCTTCATTCGGTGCCCGTGAAAGTCGAGATCATGCGTCACAATACGCCAGCTTCCGGCGACCGGGCTGGCGAGACGCAGTATTTCCTCGACGGCGTTGCCAGTGAGCGACGGATCGGTCCTTAGCCGCTGCATCTGCTCCGGGTGCGTGATGAGCAGCTTGAGGCCTTCCGCTATCGCGCTGGTAGACGTTTCGTTGCCGGCGACTAGCAACTGCTGAATGATTGACAGCAGCTCGCCGTCGGTCAGTGGATCATCGCCGTCGGCGCTGGCGCTGACTAGGTCAGCCAACAAATCGTCATGGGCTTTCGCCCTGCGGCGGTCTATTTGTTGTTTCATGGCGAGCTGGAATTCGACAACGATTTCCGCACATTCGATCGCGCGCGATTTGTCGATCATGCCACCGAGCTGATCGGTGAATGCGTCGCTCCAGTGGCGGACTTTGTACCGCATTTCTGTCGGCAACCCCAGTTGCTGGGCGATGACGGCTACCGGCAGCGGAATGGCGTAGTCGGCAACGAAGTCCCATGCCTGCCCGCGCTCTACGTCGTCGAGCAAGCGCCTTGAGAAAGCGCGTATGTCCTTTTCGATCGCGTTAACTCGCGGCGCTGAAAACGCCAGGCCGACCAGGCGGCGAAAGCGGCGATGATCCGGTGGATCGGACATCAGCAACACCCGCTGCTGGGGCCAGCCCCTGGCGACGACGGCCGCCACATCCGACTCCGTGTGAAATTGCCCGGCGATCAGAACGGAAATATCGTTGGAAAAATCTTGCGGACGCGCACAGATTTCGGAAATTTCATCCGCGCCGACGACGAGCCAGACTCCCTCATCGTCAGTCGGTTGGACCGGGCGGTCACGCAACGCTTCCTGGTAGAAGTCGAATGGATCGGCCAGTAACGAAGGACTAAAAAGTTGTGCACCTCCTGTGCTGGAATTGCTCGTTTTCCGGGACATCACACTTGCATCCTGCTGATCATTGGTACGTGCTGTGCAAACATATTACAGGATGCCGGATTACTTCTTGATGGACAGGTAACCCAGTTGAGTCGCCTTGAAGACGGCCTGACTTCGGTTTACGGCATCCAGTTTCTCGATCGCGTTCCGCATGTGGAATCGTACCGTAGGCTGGCTGCGACCGATAATCATGCTGATTTCCTGGTCGGTCTTGCCGAGCGCCGCCCATCGCAGACACTCGACTTCGCGTCTTGTCAATTTTGACTGGATTGGCAGCACCGGCGTGCGTTCAGAGGCATTGACGTAGCTGCGGATAAATGTTCTGGCATAGATTGCGAGTTCTTCAGCGTCCCTGTCGAAAGTCTCGGACAGGTCAATTTCTTCCGGGGACAGCGGATTGAAGCTGACAGCGCCGACCTGGCCGAAAGGCAGATGTATCGGTACGACAATCGCCGCGTGCGTATACGTTTTTGCCGAGAACTTGGTGAGGTCGAGTTGTTTCAGGAACAGATTGTCGTTTTTCGAGTAGATGCCGTGCTTATTGATCCAGAACGGCTCGCTTTCATAGCGACAGGCCATCGGTATCGGTGAATTGAGGGCCAGGCCGTCGACTGTCCACCAGCCTGGACTTTGGTCCGACCAGCCGAACACCGAAGTGGCCAGGATCTTGCCATCCTGGTCGACCGGCGTCTTGTTCCTGGCAATGTTGTGCGTTGCCGCGATGCGCAATCCGCACAAGTCGTGCACGATATCGCGGAATAATTCGGCTGATTCCCTGATGTCGTCGGCCGCGGATATTCTTATTCTACGCGCATTCTCGATGACAGACATCGCATGATTCTAGATGTTTTTATCGGCGGCAACTAGCCAATTGAGCGAGCGGTCAATAATTGTACGGTATTCGGGAGTCTCCCAGGCGCCGCGGTCCAGCGTCGGCCAATAGTCCTGGAGCGGCCGCATGTCGAAATGTCCGCGGCAATGGCCAAGCGTGCAGTAGAGTAACTCACCCGATCCATGGGTCTTGCGATAGAAGACCGGGTGTCGGCCGGGCGCATCGTCGCCTTCTGCAAATCCGCGGCCGGCGGCAGTGCATTCTGCTTCCAGCAACCGTTCGATCGGTTCGTGTACCTCCAAATGATAGAGCTCATCCGAGGTTTCAAACGACGCGATGCCTTGCGTCAGCGGATGATGCGGCGCAGTGTTTTCGATCGTGTACGGCTGAATCGGCGGGTGAGAAAGGAACTGCGACCCGAGTAATTCCATGAACACCGGCGCTTCGCGAGGTGTGTGCCAGAGACCGTCGTCCATTAGTCGCAGGATCGAATTGGTCCCGTGCAACGCGAGCCAGCGTCCGCCTTGTTCAATCCAGTCATGCAAGGTCTGTTGCGCAGGCGGGGACGGTACGATGTCGCAGGTGTAGGAGATCAGCAGGTCGGCCTGTTGTATCGCCTGCTTGTCCTCATAGTGCTCGAACACGCGTGTGCGAATATTGGAATGTTGTCCGAGCAGTTGTAGCAACTCGCTGCGAGCGAAGTCGATATCGTGGTACTTCCCGGCGGCCACGAGTACGCAATTTATCAAACGATCCGAAACCACGTGTCGCCTCCCAATGCGGCTGTATCGGCGCCCAGCAACGTTGTCGGCTGTTACTGGCTTTTTACCTCGGCAATAATCTCGCCGATCTTGTAGGCAGTGCCAACCTCACCAATGACCCTAATAACGCCCGCGATTGGGCACTCGATATCCGTAGTGGCCTTGTCGGTTTCGACGGAGTAGATAGCTTGGCCCTGAGAAACTTTGTCGCCGGTCCCGACAAACCACTCGGTAATGGTTGCTTCTTCCATGGACATGTCAAGTTTCGGAAGTTTCAATCGAATGGTTGCCATCGGTTAACTCATGACTTTCATCAGTGCGCGTTCGAGGTCCTGCTCGTTGGCTGCCCATTCGTTTTCCAGTCCGGCGCCAAACGGCACCGGCGAGTATCTGGAACCAACTCGTTCGACAGGTGCTTTCAAGCGGCCGAACAGTTCCTCATGAATACGTGAAGATATCTCGGCTCCGACGCCGAACTCTTTAACTGCCTCGTGCATGACGATCGCCCGACCCGTTTTCGCGACGGACTCCAAAATAGTCGACTCGTCCAGAGGCGCGATTGTTCGTAGATCGATAATTTCGATCGATATCTCGTCTTTGAGTCGCTCCGCGACTGCCAGGCTGTCGAGCACCTTCTTACTGTAACTGATGATCGTGACATCGGTTCCCTCACGAACTACGGCCGCGCTACCCAACGGCACGCGAAAACCCTTGTCAGGCGCGGGTCCCTTGGTCCGCATCAGGGCAAGGTGCTGAATGAACAGGGTCGGATTGTCGTCTTCGATACATGACAACATCAATCCTTGCGCGTCGGCGGNNTCGGCGGGAGTGGAGGGCGTAACGACTTTCATGCCGGGCACATGGGCGAACCAGGCCTCCAACCAGTCGGAGTGCTGGCCGCCGAATTGTCGACCGGTGCCAGTCGTCGTTACGATTGTCATTGGTACGGACGTCTGCCCGCCGGACATGAAACGCAACTTTGCCGCGTGATTGACGATCTGGTCCATGCAGACCGTTACGAAGTTCATGAACATGATTTCGGCGATGGGTCGATACCCGGCCACCGCCGCACCGACCGCCGCACCGGCAATTGACTGCTCTGCGATTGCAGTTGATCGTACCCGCTGTGTGCCGAATCGCGTTGAAAGACCGGCCGTGGCCTTGAAAACGCCGCCACCCTGCTCGTCGGCAACGTCCTCACCCAGCAGGATGACCTTCTCATCGTTCTCCATGGCCTCCGCAAACGCCAGGTTCTGCGCCTGTGCAAAAGTGATAACGTCGCTCACCGGGACCAAACCTGATCCAGCACGTCGAGCCGAAGTTCCTGCGCATCGGGCGCTGCGCTGTCCATCGCAAACCGGGCTGCTTCGTCGACCTCCAATCGAATCTCCTCGGCAATTGCGTCGAGTTCGGCTTCCGCAATCTGGCGGTCGATCAATTGCTGCCGCAGGATGGGCAGGGGATCCTGCGCTTTGGCAGCGGCCATTTGGTCCTTCGGAATATAAGCTCCCGGATCGCCGAATACATGGCCTTCGAAGCGGAACGTCATGGCCTCTATGAGTGTTGGGCCTTCACCCTGACGGGCGCGCTCGACTGCCTCCCTGGCAGCCAGGTACATCTCCGGTGCATCGTTCCCGTTGACGCGTAGCGAACGTATGCCGTAAGCCGCACCGCGCTCGGCGACAGTCGCCGTATTGGAGGTGAACTCGAATTGCGCGTGTTCGCCGTATTGGTTGTTTTGACACAGAAACACAACCGGCAATTTCCATAATGACGCCATATTGACACCCTCGTGAAACGCACCGATATTCGTCGCACCGTCGCCGAAGCAACACACGGTGACTTTCCCGTCGCCGGCAAGCTGGCTGGCCCAACCCAGGCCGCTGGCGATGGGAATGCCGGAGCCGACAATTCCGGTCGTAACCATGACGCCAGTATCGGGGTCCGTGATGTGCATCGGTCCTCCCTTCCCGCGGCACGTGCCCGTCACCTTGCCCGCAAACTCGGCCCAGAGCCGTTTGAGCGGAACGCCTTTGGCGATCTGGTCGTGGAGTCCGCGATACGTTGTGACCAGATAGTCGTCACGGTTCAATGCGGTCATCATCGCCGCGGAGACGACTTCCTGCCCCCTGACCGAATAATAGACGATGGCCAACTCTCCGCCGGAGATAAGCCCGCGAAACTTTGCGTCCGATTCGTGAATTTGCATGGCACGTCGGTAGATCTCCACCAACGTCATGTTATCGATGCTGCTGATTGACATTCCAGTGACCAGGCCGATATGACACTAATACTGCGGTCGGAAGGACGACGATCCAAGCTCGTGGAACAGATAGGTTCCGAGTGCCTGACAGGAATGACAGTACAAACCGTTTAGCCGTTCGGCCATAGTCACTCCATGGCATCAGCGGACCCCGAAAAACTAAACGATATCAAAGAATTCCGGGAGGGGTGTAGGCGTTGGTTGCTTGCGAATTGCCCGCACGAAATGCGGGATGGAGCGCTTTCCAGCGAAGACCGCTGCTGGGGTGGCAAGCAATGGCAGTTTGAGCCGGCTGCACAGAAGCGCTGGCTGGAGATCGCGGCGGAAAAGGGCTGGACCGTACCATCCTGGCCGAAGGAGTTTGGCGGTGCGGGGCTTTCGCCGAATCAGCGGGACATCATCAAGGAAGAGATGAAACGCCTGGAAATTCGGGAACCGCTTTACAGTTTCGGCATCACAATGCTGGGTCCGACGCTGCTCCGGTACGGTACTGCCGGACAGAAATCCTCGCATCTGCCGGCAATCGCGAACGGGAGCATTCGTTGGTGCCAGGGATTTTCGGAACCCGGATCGGGTTCCGACCTAGCGTCATTGAAATTGAAGTGCGAGGACGACGGGAAAGACTGGCTGCTAAACGGCCAGAAGACATGGACCTCCGGAGCGATCGACAGCGACTGGATGTTTGCGATGGTTCGTACAGACAGTTCCGGCCGAAAGCATGCGGGTATCACTTTTATCCTGATTGACCTGTCCTTGCCAGGCATCGAGATACGACCCATCAAATTAATTTCCGGCCGCTCGCCGTTTTGCGAGGTCTTCTTCAATGATGTTCGGGTGCCAAAATTCTATGGACCGGACAACCCGTCCGTTGTCGGGGAAGTCGGGCGTGGTTGGGAAATCGGTATGTATCTCCTGTCGCATGAGCGCGGCAGCCTGGGTGGGTATAAGCTGGACGGCCGGGCGGACGAAGCACCGGTGGTTGAGGCGGCTATCAGGACTATCGGATTGAGCAAGAAGGGAAGGCTCGACAACCGTATGCTCAGAGCGAGACTGGCGAGTGCACTGATCGATGACGCCGCCTGTGCCGCGCTTGCGGAAAAACTCGATGCGGAGGTTA
>JABAOE010000739.1_pt4 | contig 13964 bp, 10 predicted proteins | sample 7062141 | NCBI WGS metagenome assembly JABAOE01 (sample SAMN14538627, study PRJNA623070) | marine sediment metagenome | biome: marine biome [ENVO:00000428]; feature: marine pelagic biome [ENVO:01000023]; material: deep marine sediment [ENVO:00002113] | place: India: Gulf of Khambhat ... | reverse complement strand
GGGAACACCCGAACCTGAGTGATTTTCATCAAGCCCCCCTGCCAACGGCTAGGCGACGTCAACCCGAATCCCCTCGTTCACCGTCTTCGACGGGACCAGGTTCCAGGTGCCGAACGCCTCGCCCAACGTGGCCAGCGCTGCGTCTCGCACGTTGGCTTCGTCGAACATCCCGAACACCGTCGAACCGCTACCGCTCATCAGCGCCACGGACGCACCCTCGTCGAGCAGCCTCTCGCGGAAGCGACGCAATTCCGGTCGGGCTTCGAAGACAACTTCCTGCAGGTCGTTGTCCAAGAGACCCAAGTCGTTTGGCTGCCGCCACTTATGCCCAAAAAGCGCGGGAAAATTAACACTATTCGAAGGGAGTGTCAACCACCCTGAAGCGCGTTCGAAAACCTCCGCCGTCGATATCGCGAACGGAGGCATGCCGAGAACCAACGGTCGCTCGCCGAACGGCTCGAGCCTGGTGATTCGATCGCCGCGCGCCGTGCCGCGCGCGGTGCCTCCGTGCAAGAAGAACGGCACGTCGGCGCCGAGCCGACGTGCAACGGATTCGAGCTCGGCGAGCCCGAGGTCGAGCTCCCAGAGTCGGGTACAACCGAGCAAGGTCGCGGCTGCATCCGAGCTACCGCCGCCGAGCCCTCCGCCGAGCGGGATGCGCTTACGAAGATGGATCGCGACCCCTTGATCGCATTCCGCGGCTTCCCGCAACAGAAGCGCTGCACGTTGGGCGAGGTTGGTCTCGTCGATCTGCAGCTCGGGATGGTCGGTCGTCACCGTGACCCCGTCCGCCGGCTGCAACTCGAGCGTGTCGCTGAGATCGATCGTCTGGAAAACGGTGTCCAGCTCGTGAAAGCCGTCCGCGCGGCGATCCAACACCCGCAGCGTGAGGTTGATCTTCGCCGGCGCCTCCACGAACAGCCGTCTCACGCCTCGCCTTCCCCTTCCGTCTCGACCCCCGGCAGCGTGTCCGGGTCGAGATCTTCGAGCGGACGGCGCAGGGCACCGTCCGGTGGCTGACCGGTGCCGAGCGTTGCCGGATCCGCGCGGATCGCTCGAACGCGCTTGATCTGCAGCTCGAAGCTCCGCTCGCCGTCCTTCAAACCGATTCGATCGGGGTAAGGCCGGCCGGTCCGATCGAGCGACCACTGCGGGGCGCCGCCGGGGGCGGCCGGCACATGACCGAGCAGCGCCTGAACGAAATCCCCGACCGAGACCCGGACGCCCGTCAGGGCCTCGAGCACGTCGGCGTCCGCTGCTCCGACATACGCGGTCCGGTCGCGCACGAAGAACACCGAAACCTGTCCTCCGCCCGCATCGAGGACCAACTCGGTCGTGCCCACGGCGGATAGGATCTCCCCATGCAGACGATCGGGCTCGGCGGCAAAGACGAGCAGTCGGAACTTGCGAGCGCGCTCGGACGGACCCGGGTCGAAGCGGGCGCGGTAAACCGCCGCCTGGGGTCCGGCCGCGGGATCACGACTCAGCTTGCGTGGGCCGCACCCGTGCAGGAACAGCACAGCGGCCAGTACGCCGACGGTCCACCGCCGGGAACCGATCAACGCCGATCAACCCCGGAGAGCATCGCGATCTTGGCCTCGATCTTGGCTCGATCCGCCGGTGCCGGATCGTTGTCGAGCGCTTTGCCCCACGCGGACAGGGCCAGCTCGTTTTCGCCGCGTCGCTCGTAAAGATCACCGAGGTGCTCGAGGATGACGGCGTCCGACGGTAGCTCACGGGCGGCGGCCTCGAGGGGCTCGCGGGCTTCCTCGAAACGCCCCATGCGGAAATAGACCCATCCCAGCGAGTCCAGGTAGGCGCCGTTCCAAGGATCCACGTCGAGCGCACGCTGGACCAGATCGAGCGCCTCGTCCAGGTTCATGTTCTCGTCGGCCAGGGAGTAACCGAGGAAGTTGAGTGCGGGAGCGTGCGTCGGGTCGAGCTCGATGACGCGGCGCAGCGAGGGTTCGGCGCGTTCGAGTCCGGTCGAACGGAACAGGTAGCTCCCGAGGTAGTAGTGTGCGTCCGCGTTCTCCGAATCGGCCGCGACCCAATCGCGCAAGTAGACTTCGCCTTGCTCCTTGCGTTCGGTTTGCAGGTACTTCTCCGCGATGTCGACCCGCGCGGCGGGGCCGAGGATCTCGATGGCCTCCTCGAACCGCGGAGCGGCCTTCGCGGGCTTCCCGGAAAGCAGGAGCATCTCCCCTTCCAGGAGCGCCGCGACGCCCGACTCGGAGGCCTCGCCCAACTGCTTGACGACCTCCCGGGTACGGGCCCAGTCTTCTTCCGCGATCGCCAGCCGCGCGGAGAGCTCCATGTTCTGAGGATCGTCGGAAAGCTCCAGCTCGCGGTGCAGGTTCCGCGCCGCGGGCAGCTGTTCGTTGCCGAGGTAGAGCAGGATCATCTTCCGCCGGATGGCGTCACGGATCGGCGCCGCCGCCTCGTCGCCCTCGGCCGAGAACAGACGGAGCACCGAAACGAAGGCGTTCTGCGCCCCGTCGATGATGCCCTGGTCGGCCAGCGTCTCACCGAGCATCAACAGGATTTGACGGTCCGAGGGAACCTCCGCAGCGAGCTCGTGAAGCAGGGACGCCGCGTCGGCGAACCGTCCGACGGCGCGAAACGCCCGCGCCGCCTCGAGCCGCAAACCGAGGTCCTCGGGTTGCGCGATCAAGGCACGTTCGAACGCGTTGATCCCGCGCTGGACCTCGCCCAACTCGAGCAACGCGACCGCCCAGAGCCGTTGAGCCACGGTGTTGGACCCCTCGAGACCAGGCTCCGCGACGAGGATTTCGTCGACTCGATCCCAGCCCTCGACCTTGTCCGCCAACTCCTCGGCGAAACCCATCAGTTCCGTGTCGTTCGGGTGCTTGGAAATGTAAGCCAGCACGGCATCCAGGGCCTCGCCCTCGTGCCCCTGCTCGAGCAGCAGCCCGATCAACTGGCTCACGGCCTGCTTGTCCCCGGGACGCATCCGTACCAGCTCGCGGGCCGCTTCGAGCGCCCCCTCGTCGTCGCCCAGACGCAGCCGGATGGCCCGGATCGCATGCAAAATGGCAACGTCCGCATGACCGAGTTCCTGCAACCGGACCAACAGTTGCAAGGCCTCCTCGTGCGTCTCGACGTCATCCGCGCCGGCCCGGCGGGCACGGTCGGTTGCGCGCTCCGCGAGGAAACGGAGGGTCCGCGGATGATCCGGTTCGATCTCTTGCGATCGCAGGGCGGCCCGCTCGGCCTGCTCGGTGCGTCCGAGCCGGAACAACATCTCCGCCGCCTGAGCGTGAATCGCCGCGGAGTCGGGCTGCAGCTTCAATGCGGCCTCGATCTCTTCCGCGGCCTTTTTGAATTCGCCCTTGCGTGCGGCGATCGTCGAACGCATGAGGTGCGCATAGGACTTCCCACGCGCGTCGCGTGCGACGGTGGCGTCGTCGTCGGCCGCCCCAACCGCCCCGCCCGAGAGCGAAGCGACGAGGAGCGCCGCGATCAACAACAGCGTGGATCGTCGGATGAGCTTCATGAGTCCCCTAGGCGGCACGCGCTTGACGGGCCCGTTCCTCGAGCTCGTCGAGAACGCGCTCGAGTTGGTCTTGTTGGATTTCCGCGTAGTCGTCGCCTTCGCCTTCAACGACGGTGTCGGGCTCGATGCCGGACTCGTTCCAGGTCGCCCCGTCGGGGGTCTCCCACTGTGCCGTGGACACCAGCAACCCGGCGCCGTTCTCCAGCTCGTAGAGCGTCGGCTCCGCACCGAGTCCATAGCTCGACTGACCGAAAACCGGCGTCTCATCACTCTGGACCCACTGGGCCAGGGCCTCTGCCGCGCCTGCAGTCGCACCATTGATCAACACCGCCAGAGTGCCCTTCCAGGCGCGGCACTCGCGCTCCGGCGAGAGCGTTTCGGTGACACGTCCCTTCGTGTCGCGTAGGTGCAACGGCGACTCCGCACCGAAGCAGGCGGCGAGCTCCGCGACCTCACGCGGCCCGGCCTCCGAGGCGTTGCGCAGATCGAGCAGCAGTTGCGTCACGCCACGCGATTGCACGTCGTCCAGCTCCGCGACGAGCGTCGGTACGTCGACTCTCTCCGGCGCCCAGACACGCAACACCGCGATCCCCTGCTGCACATCCACCGCGTACCCGCGGCCCTTCGCCGTGCCGCGGACGAGGGACACCTTCAGCGTTTCGAATTCTGCACCGGGACGCAACAGCTCGAGTTGGAGCTCGGTGCCGACCTCGCCGCGGAGGTGGCGCCGCAGTTGGACGAGGGATAGGTCCCGGGTCAGCTCGCCGTTGACTCGTCGCACGTGGTCCCCGACCTCGATGCCCGCCTCCGCGGTGGCGAAGTCGCGATCGATCGCGACCACTTGGACCGTACGACCGACCTTGAGCACCGAAAGGCCCGGTCCGGCGTCGAAGCTCCGACCCTCGTTGTCATGCCAGTCCTTGACCTCGTCGGGCGTCAGGTAGGCACCGTTGGGGTCCAGGCCGGAGAGCATGCCCTCGTAGGCACCCCGCAGCAGAGCTTCGGCCTCGACCGGATCGACGTAGTACTCGAGGATCGTCGACATGATCTCGGCGAACTCGACGGTCTCGCGGTAGGAGCCGTCTTCGGCGACGACCCGCATGGCCATCCCGCTCCCGAGGATCGCCATAACCAGCATCACGGACACGGTCAGGAGGACGTAACGGCTCGATTTCATGAGCAAACCTCTCGTTTTTCAAGCTACCGCGAGGGGCAGCCGATCGCAAGGGTCATCTCAGTTCGGGCGCAGCCAATCCTCCGGATCGACCGCCTTGCCGTTCAGACGCAACTCGAAATAAAGCGACGGCCCGGAAAATGACCCGGTCTCACCGACGATCCCGAGGCGCTGCCCTCGCCCCACCCGCTCCCCGGCGTCCGCCCAAGTCACGGCCGCGTGGGCGTAGACCGAGTGCAATCCGCCGCCATGATCCACGATCGTCGTCAGGCCGTACCCGCGCAGCCACCCGGCAAACACCACCTCCCCTTCGAACACCGAGCGGATCGGATCGCCGGCCCGGGCGAGGATGTCGATCCCCGGGTGCGGCACCTGGGTCTTGAACCGCGGGTGGATCACCGTGCCGAACCGCGAGCGAACCTCGCCGGCCGCCGGCCAGTCGAGCAGCCCCTGGAACTTGGTCATGTCCAGCGCCGCGTCCGTGGTTGCGGGGTCGAGCCCTTCGATCAGCCCCGCGAGCCCGCGAGAGGCTTCCCGGAGCTCCGCAATCGCCGTCTCCCGGCGCGCCGCATCGCGCCGGATCTCGCCGAGCAGCTCTTGTTGCCGACGACGGCCGGCATCGAGCCTCCTGTTCGTGGCGGCCGTTTCGCGCCGCGTCGCCTCGAGGGCTTCCCGTTGACTTTCGAGCCCCGCCTTTTCGGCGCTGACCCGGTCGGCGGCTTGGCGGTAGCCGGCAAGCACGGACTCGTCGCGTGCGCTGAGAAACGAGGCGTAGCGCAGGCCACGCCAGTAGGTCCTGCGATCGCGATCGCCCAGCCAACGACGCAGTGTCTGGCGGCTCCCGCCCTTGTACAGCTCGCGCAGCCTGAACGCGAGGTACGCGCGACGCTCGGACTGGGCCACGCCAAGCTCGGCGAGCGTCTTTTCGTGCTCCCCGATCCGCTCACCCAGCGCATCGGCACGCAGGGCAACCTCGCGCAGCCGGGTCCGTCCCAGGCTGAGCTCGGCGGAAATCCGGTCGAGCTCGCCCAGCACGCCGCCCTCCTCCGTCTCCAGTTGCTGCAACTCTCGATCGAGGCGCGCGATCTCGTCGCGCAACGCACGCAGCCGGGTCTCGCGGTCCGACTGCGGGTAAGCGGCCAGGCAAGCGCCGATCAAGATCGCGATACCGATCACTGTCCGAACTGGCGACACGCGAACCCCGTGGGTCAGAGCAGCGGCTTCCCATCGAGCCCGTCGGGCAACTCCAGACCCAGGGCCCGCATGATCGTCGGCATCATGTCGATCATCCGTGGCGACGCACTCGAGATCGGACGGTTGGAAAAGAAGATCCCGGGAACGACGGAGGGATCGTTGGAGCAGTGATCTCCGGTCCACGCGCGGTCGTTGTCCTCGATCACGCTGTGGCCGAAGCCGCCCAGCGTGGTCTGCCAGCTCACACGGTAGCCGAGACTGTTGGCGACGCGCAGGTCGGGGATCAGCTCACCCTTGAAGTCGCTGTACATCTCCTCGCGTTTCCAGACCTTCGTAACCGGCTTGGCCCCGTTCTCGTCGACGAGCGCTTCGAGGCCGTCGATGATCTGCTGGCGGACCGCTTCGTACTCCGGTCCGGGGTAGACGATTCCCTGTCCCTCGCGACCGACGAGGTTGATGTAGATCCCGCCGAGCCCCATGGCGTAGGCCTTCGTCTTCGACCAGTCGTAGCCTCCCATCAAGTCCCGCGTCTCGAACAGCTTCTCGAGCGTCGCGCGTTCCGCGGTCTGGCCGGTCAACGTCAGGAGCCCCTGTTCCTGCAGCCAGTTGTTGTAGTTGACGCCGCGCCGGTAAGACGAGAAGCCGTGATCCGAGCAGACCAGGAACAACGTGTCGGGCCCGACGAGCTCACGTGCGCGTCCGACGATGCGATCCATCCACTTGTAAGCCTGCAACATCTCGTCTTCGTAACGGGTCGCCTTTTGCGCGTCGTAGAAAGGATGCTCCGGATCCAGGTAGTTCCACAGCATGTGGCCGATCCTGTCGGTGAAGTAGAAGATCTGCACGTACAGGTCGTGGTCACCCTCCGTCAACAACCCCGCCATCATCTCCTCGTAGCGCTCGACGGTGAAGCGCATGTCCTCGAGGAACAGCTCCTCGTCACCGACGCCCGACGGGTGCGACCAGGTATCCAGCGCCCAGCCCATGGTCTTGAACAAGCCGAAACGGTCGAGCAGCTCTTCGGAGTACTCCGGCGGGTAGCTGAACGCGACCGGATGGCAATCGGGGTGGAAGTGAATCGGCGACATGTAGAGCTGCAGCTCCGGCTCCAGGCTGAGCAGCTTGAAGCGCACCATCCCGCGCAACGGTTGCATCGCGTCGACCAGCGCGTTGACCGGGAAGTCGAGGATCACCCAGTCGCTCCATTCCCCCGGTGTGAGCGTGCCGGTTTCGCCCGAGACCTCGTAGCTCAGGGTGGTGTCGCTTGCCACCAGGGTCAGCGGCAGGTTGATCTGCTCCGCAATCCCCGCCGCGTCGAGCTCGATCCGCTTGCTTTCCTTGGCCGCAGACGCCTCTGAACCTCTCAGCTCCTGCGCCGCGCGATCGACCGCATAGTGGTAGTAGGGGTAATTCAGCGGGCCGTAGACGGTCGTCTCGATGGTCCCGCGACGCGCCTCCACGGTGACGAGCTCGAGGCTGAAGTCGTTGCCGACTGCGGGGGTAAAATCCACGTCGGACGTGTAGAACGACGGTGTCCCGAACCGGCCGCGCATGTCCGGAACACCGAGCCCGGACAGCATGTTCCCCGAACCGACATCCTCGGCGGGGAACGTCGCGGGAACACGGATGATCCGCACCTTCTTGCCGGCCTCTGCGGCGAGCTCCCAGAAAGTCTCACCTCGGCGGTTGTTCGTCGCGTCGGGCACCTCGACGGGCAGGTACCCGGCGCCGACGTGCCCGGCGCCCCAACCCAGACCGACGGCGAGAACCAACGGCACCGCGAGACGGAGTGGCCACTTCTTGGAAAGGAACAACAGCAAAACGAACAACACGACGAACGCGCCGATACCGACGGCCAGGCCCAGGTTCCTACCGTTGTTCTCGCCCCAAAGGAACGTTCTGCGGCCCTCCTGGATCAAACCCAGCGACGGCAGGTAGCTGTTCGGGTCGCGTTTCAAGAAGTCGAAGATCTCGGTCCGCCCCGGATCGATGCCGGTGGCGAACGACGACCACGACACGGGAGTCTGCGGCGGGTTCGTCGGCAGCAACGGACTGTACGCACCCTCCTCGCGCAGCTTGGCGAGATTCGGCAGCTCGCCGGCCGCCATGTACTGCTCGACCAAACGAGCGTCGGCGCCGTCGAAGCCGATCACGACAACCTCGGGAGCGTCCGCGGCCGCCACCGCGGCCAGCAGCGGTGCCAGTGCGATCAGCGCCGGAAGTTTCTTGAACATCGTATCTTCCTCGTCGGTGGCGAAGCGAAACCCAGCCTAACATCGGGCCCCGGCCGCTGCACCCGCTTCCGTGTTACCATCCCGTTTTTTCTGCACCGGTCATGCTCGAAACGTCAGGCGCCAACCTACCGCACGCACCCGAAGCGGAACGCTCCGTTCTCGGTGCGGTGTTGCTCGACAACGGGCAGTTCGATCGCGCGCGCGAGCTCCTGACCGGTCAACAGTTCTACTCCGAACGGCACCGCAAGATCTTCGACGCACTCGAGCATCTCTCCGAAACCGGCTCCGCGCTCGATCTCGTCACGCTCAAGGACGAGCTCGAACGCCAGAACACCCTCGAGGCGTGCGGAGGGCCGGCCTACCTCGCCGCGCTGATCGACGGCGTACCGCGTTCGTCGAACGTCGAGCACTATGCGCGCATCGTCCAGGAAAAAGCCCTGCTGCGTGAGCTGATCCGCACGAGCCAGCAGATCCTCAGCGCGGCGGTCCAGGCCGACGAGCCGACCGAAACACTGCTGGACGAGGCGGAGAAGGCGATCTTCTCGGTCGCCGAGCAACGCCTCGGGAGCGGCTTCATCCCGCTCAAGACGTCGGCCGAAGAGGCCTTCAAGCACATCCAGGAGTTGACCGAACGGCAGGAACTGATCACCGGTGTCGCCTCGGGCTTTCCGCATCTCGACGAGAAAACCGCGGGGTTCCAGCCGTCGGATCTGATCATCCTCGCCGCACGTCCGTCGATGGGCAAGACGGCGCTCGCTCTGAACCTCGCCGCGCACGCAGGCGTACACAACGGACAACGCGTCGGTGTCTTCTCCCTCGAGATGTCCCACCAGCAGCTCTTCATGCGACTGCTCTGCGCGGAGGCGAAGATCGACGCGCACCGGCTACGCACGGGGCGCATCGGTAAGGAGCAGTGGCAGGACATCATCCGTGTTTACGGCCCACTCTCCGAGGCTCCGGTGTTCATCGACGACACGCCGGGCGTCTCGGTGATGGAGATGCGCGCCAAGGCCCGGCGGCTCAAGCGCGAGCACGGGCTCGACCTGCTGATCGTCGACTACCTGCAGCTGATGCGCGGCAACGGACGTTACGACAGCCGGCAACAGGAGATCTCCGACATCTCGCGATCGCTCAAGGCGTTGGCCAAGGAGCTCAACGTCCCGGTCATCGCGTTGTCGCAGTTGTCGCGCGCACCGGAGCAGCGTGGCGGCGACCATCGGCCGCAGCTTTCCGACCTGCGCGAGTCCGGCGCCATCGAGCAGGACGCCGACGTGGTGATGTTCCTGTTCCGCGAGGAGGTCTACAAGCGCGACGATCCCGATCTGGAGGGCAAGGCCGAGCTGATCATCGGCAAGCAGCGCAACGGCCCGACCGGCACGGTCGAGCTGAACTTCATCCGTCAGTTCACGCGCTTCACGACGCCCGAATTCAGAGAGTTCTAGACACGCTCGCAGAGTCTCGCTCCGCTCGCTCCAGGGTGCTAGATCGGGTAACTGTCGTCGCGGCGCCCGAGCATCAGGATCTGGCGCTCCCACTGATGCTTGAGGATCAGCAGCACGCGGAAGGTGAGGTCGGCCTCCTTCCGTGTGGGGCTCCGCCAGTCGCGTTCGATCCGCAGCAGTTGAATCCACCGGCTGGAGTCGTTCATCTGCTTGGTGGAGAGATTCCAGCGCCCGTCCTTGCCCTGCTGCGACTGCAGCCACTCGAACTGCGCCATCAGCACCGGGTAGCGGTTGATCAGCCCCAGCCGTGCGAACAGCTCGAGATAGATCAGCAGCTCGTCGATGTGTCCCTTCTTCTGGTAGTGCTCCAGCGAATAGAGCTTGATGCCGTGGGAGCGGGCGAACGCGCCTTTCGCTGTGCGCACCAGTCCGAGAGCCGGCGCCAGCTCTTGATACAGCGGCGACACGATGTAGTCGAAGATCTTCTTCAGCCGCATCTTCGCCAACTCGCCCTGGAGCAGCCAGCTCGAATGCGCGAAGACCAGCGTCGTGTACAGGTCGGGGAAGAACGGGTAGCCCTGGTTCCACGCCGCATGTCGGATCAGCGGGAGCGACGCGCCGATTTCCTCCACCGGGTTGCGCGACGCCGGGTTGTCGACGAACCCGGCGGTGAGGTCGAGCAACTCGAGGACCGCGGTCCGATTTCGCTCTTCCGCGTAGCCCGCGCGGGTAAGCAATCCGAGCGCCAGGATGCGCAGGAACCAGCGGTAGAAACGTTCGCGCCGCTCGTCCGCCTTGACTGCCTTGGAGAACTCGAAGAACTTGAGGTCGGTCTTGGCGGTCATGAAGCCGCGCAGCGTCTTGGCGGCGTTCCTCACCGGCTTGGTGTCGCGGTTCCATCCGAACTCGAACATTCGCCATAGCGAGTTCTCGAGGCTGGCGGTGTACTTGCGCGGATCGCCGGCATGCAGGTTCCCGCCCCACGTCCCGTCCTTGCGCTGCAACCGAGCCAGCTGTGCGCCGACCTTGTACTCGAACGCCTCGCTGCGAGCTTTCTTGACGTCGGGATCGTCGCGGCGCATCTCGAGCAGTTCGGTCATGACGCGGTAGCGCGTCGCAGGACATGCGTTGTCCAGCAACCACGGGATCGGATCGGCCCGCAGCGAGGACCTCCAGTCGGTCATGGGGCATCCCCTACCGACGTCCCGAGGGCAGGCGAGTCCGATCGCGTCTGCCGAGCTCGCCGCGCAGGACGCCGCGGGACCCCCAGCAGGCGGCGGAACTCACCGAACAGCCCCGCCGAGTCGTGCGGGCCCGGCGAGGACTCGGGGTGGTACTGCACCGCGAAGAGTCGCGCCTCGCGGTCGAGAAAACCCTCACACGTTTGGTCGTTCAGATTGACGTGGGTGATCTCGACGTGACCCGGCAGGCTGTCGGGGTCGACGGCGTAACCGTGGTTCTGCGAGGTCACGGCGACGCGCGAGTCGCGCAGATCCATCACGGGATGGTTGGCCCCACGGTGACCGAACTTCAGCTTGAACGTCTTCGCACCGAGTGCGAGCGCGGCAATCTGATGTCCCAGACAGATCCCGAAGATCGGGATCTCGCCGATCAGCGCGCGCACCGTCTCGACGGCGTAGCCGGGCTCGGTCGGGTCCCCGGGACCGTTGGAGAGGAACACCGCCTCCGGACGCCGAGCGAGCACGTCGCTTGCCCGGGTAACGGCCGGAACGACGGTGACGTCGAAACCCTCGTCGTGGAGCAACCGCAAGATGTTGCGTTTGATCCCGAAATCGAACGCGACCAGCGGAACCCTCGCTTCCGGTGCCCGTGCCGCCGGGTCGGCCTTCCAGGCCCTCGGCACGCCGCGGCCCCAGCGGTAGGGCTCGCGACAAGTGACCTCGTCGACCAGCGGCCGCGTGCCGAGGGCGGGCGCCTCACGGGCCTTGCGCACCAGCGATTCGACATCGCGATCGACGCTGGACACGATCGCCTTCATCGCGCCGCGCGTCCGGATGTGCCGGGTGAGCGCCCGGGTGTCGATCTCGCTGATGCCCGGGATCCGGTGTTCGCGGAGGTATTGCGGCAGGCCCTGGCGGGCGCGCCAGTTGGACGGCAACACGGAGACCTCGCGAACCACGAATCCCGCAACGTGCGGCTCGTTCGACTCGTCGTCTTCGATGTTGGTCCCGTAGTTACCGATTTCGGGACAGGTCATCGCGACGATCTGGCCGCGGTAGGACGGGTCGGTCAGGATCTCCTGATACCCGCACATGGACGTGTTGAAGACGACCTCGCCCGCGCGCTCTCCGGCGGCACCGAACGAACGACCACGAAAAACCCGACCGTCTTCAAGCGCGAGGATCGCCTCCAACGCTACCCCTTCATCGCCGAACGACGGCTCATTGCACCGCCTCCCGTTGACCGTCTCGCACGGAGGCGAGCAAACGAATCTGTTCCGCCAAAGGCTCGAACGCGCCGGGCTCGAGAGACTGCGGGCCGTCGCACATCGCGCGGTCCGGACGCGCATGCACCTCGACCATCACACCATCCGCGCCGGCGGCAATTGCCGCCTTGGCCAGCGCGGCAACGCTACGACGCCGCCCGGAGGCGTGCGACGGGTCGACGAACACGGGCAGGTGCGACAGTTCCAGTAGTCGCGGGACGATCGACAGATCGAGTGTGAACCGGCTGTGGTCGGAGAATGTCCGGATCCCGCGCTCGCAGAGCATGACGTTGGGATTCCCGCGCTCCAGCAGGTACTCGGCGGCGAGAAGGAACTCTTCGAGCGTCGCGGCGAAGCCGCGCTTGAGGAACACCGGCAGCCGGCCCGCCCCGGCGCGTTTCAACAACTCGAAGTTGTGCATGTTGCGCGAACCGATCTGCACGACGTGGGCGATGTCCTCGATCTCTTCCAACGAACGTTCGTCGACCGCCTCGGTGACGATCGGCAGCCCCACCGTCCGGCCCGCGTCGGCGAGCAATTCGAGCCCCTCGCGCCCCAGCCCCTGGAAGTCGTAGGGGCTCGAGCGCGGCTTGTAGACCCCGCCACGCAGCAGGTGCGCCCCGTTGCGTTTGAGCGTCCGCGCCACCGAGACGAGATCCTCCGGGTCTTCCACGGCGCAGGGCCCGGCGATGATCGTCGGCTCGGCGCTTCCGATCGAGTGATCGGCCACACGGATGGTGGTCTTGTGTTTCTCGCTCGTTTTCAGTGCCAGCTGGAACGGCTTGAGCGCGTGGAGGGCGTGCTGCACGCCGGGCAAACCCTGGAGCCACTCGAGCGACTGCGGCGCTCCGCGCAACCGGACCACGCGTCGCGGCCGCTCCGCAACCAGTTGTCCCTGCAGCCCGGCTTCGCGTAGCTTCGTCAGCAGAGCTTCACCGGTCTGCTCGGTGGCATCTGGGTACAGGAACAGCAACATGCGGACTTCGGCCCCCGAACACGCGGACGGCCCACGTATCGTTGAGGGCGGTCGATGGTATTCCAAACGGGCCGCACGAATCAACCTGGCGGGCCGCCATTCGACCCGGTCGTGGAGCCGGAACTCCTTTCGTTGATCCAGTTTGCGGCGTATGCTACTTTCCGTCAGCGCCTCGGCGGAGGCGCTCTTGGAGACCAACAGCGGAAGACATCCAGGCGCGTAGCTCAGGGGGAGAGCGCTACGTTGACATCGTAGAGGTCGTCGGTTCAAAACCGACCGCGCCTACCACCCCGCGATCAGGCACGACATGTCCCAGGCCACCACGGAAATCCGCGTCACCCTGCCGGACGGCAGCGTTCGCGCGGTTCCGCCCGGAACCACCCCGCGTGAGATTGCGGCCGAAATCGGCCCCGGCCTGGCCAAGGCCGCGCTGCTGGCCCGCCTCGACGGGCAGCTGGTCGATCTGGCGACTCCCCTGCACGGGGACCACGAGTTGGCCTTGATCACCGATCGCGATCCCGAGGCCCTGCACGTGTTGAGGCACTCGACGGCGCACGCCACGGCCCAGGCCGTCCAGGAACTCTTCCCGGGGACCAAGATCGGTCAGGGGCCCGTGATCGAGAACGGTTTCTATTACGATTTCGACCGCGATACACCTTTTTCCGATGCCGATCTCGAGGCGATCGAGGAACGCGTCGCGGAGATCATCAAACGCGACCTGGCGATCGAGCGCGTCGACCTGCCCCGGGAGGAGGCGATCGCCTTCTTCGAGAAGGAAGCGGAGCCCTACAAGATCTACTTCGCCAAGACCAAGGGCGGCGAGACGGTCTCGATCTACCGCCAGGGCGAGTGGACCGACTTCTGCCTCGGCCCGCACGTCCCCTCGACCGGGCGGCTGGGCGCGTTCAAGCTGCTCTCCGTCGCCGGGGCCTACTGGCTGGGCGACGAGAAGAACAAGATGCTGCAGCGCATCTACGGCAC
>JABAOE010002429.1_pt1 | contig 13977 bp, 17 predicted proteins | sample 7062141 | NCBI WGS metagenome assembly JABAOE01 (sample SAMN14538627, study PRJNA623070) | marine sediment metagenome | biome: marine biome [ENVO:00000428]; feature: marine pelagic biome [ENVO:01000023]; material: deep marine sediment [ENVO:00002113] | place: India: Gulf of Khambhat ... | reverse complement strand
GAGCGATTGATCGACAGATTCGTCCCCCTTGCCGACTATCTGGCGGTGAACGTCAGTTCGCCCAACACCCCCGGGCTGCGTGACCTGGAATCGAAAGCGCGACTGTCGTCTCTGCTGGCACGATTGACGGAGCGGCGTGACGCGGCCGCGGCGCGCATAGACAGGTCGTTGCCGCTGCTGGTCAAACTCTCGCCCGATCTCGATCGCGCCGAGATTGCCGGGGTGGTCGAGGCAATCGAATCCTCTGGGGGCGACGGGATCATCCTCACCAACACAACCACCACTCGTCCCGGTCTCACAGGTGGCGCCGTCGATGAAGAGGGCGGGCTGAGTGGAGCCCCACTTGGGCCGCTGAGCCTCTCGGCCCTCCGCTTCGTGAGAGGGCTCACCGACCTGCCCCTCGTTTCAGTGGGCGGCATCATGAGTGCAGCGGACGCAGCAGAGCGACTCGAGGCCGGCGCTTCGCTGGTGCAGGTCTTCACCGGGTTCGTGTACCAGGGACCGGCGTTGGTGAGATCGATCGCCGCCCTTGCCCCCTAGAGGGCCAAGCCCGTGCCGAGGGAGCCCAGGTGGGCGGCGCGGGTTGTACACTGCCGACCTCGCTCGGTACTGCGGACGGCTGCTGCGGATCCACGAGGGGCGAGATCGAAACCAGAGACGCGCAACGAGTCCCCCAACCCGACGCGGTGGGGAGAAGGAGAGCAAGCAATGCGCGAGCAGATGACCGCCCCCAAGGTGCGCGATGCCAAGGGCGGGCCCAAGCTTCGGATGATCACCGCCTACGACGCCCCTTCGGCGCGTATCGCCGATTCCGCCGGGGCCGACATCATCCTCGTCGGTGATTCGCTGGCGAACGTCGTGTTGGCCAGGGACACAACGCTCGAGGTGACGCTCGACGAGATGATCCACCACACGAGGGCGGTGACGGCCGTCAAGCCCGCTGCCTTGGTGGTGGGTGACATGCCGTGGCTTTCGTATCACGTCACCGTTGAGGAAACCGTGCGCAACGCGGGACGCTTTGTACAGGAAGGGGGCGCGGGTTCGGTGAAGCTGGAGGGAGGCCGCAAGCGACTGCCCATGATCGAGGCGGTGCTCGATGCCGAGATCCCAGTGATGGGCCACCTCGGACTCACTCCGCAGTCCGTGCACGCAATGGGTGGCTATCGGGTACAGGGAAAGCAGGTCGAAGCCGCTCGCGGATTGATCGCCGACGCCAAGGCACTCGACGCGGCCGGTGTGTATTCGATCGTTCTCGAGGGTGTGCCCGACCTGTTGGCAGAACTGATCACCAAAGAGGTGTCGGCGGCGACGATCGGGATCGGGGCCGGACCCAAGACCGACGGCCAGGTTCTCGTGTTCCACGACCTGCTCGGGCTCACCGACGGCCACATCGCCAAGTTCGTGCGTCGGTATGCCGATCTTGGCGCCATCGCCACGGACGCCGTCGCTGCATGGTTCGAGGATGTCCAGAAGGGCGACTTCCCCTCTGACGACGAGACGTATCACATGCCCGAGGAGGCGGTCCGGGCCCTGTTGTCCGAAGAGTGATTCGCCGTCTCGTCGGAGTGGCGCTGGTCATTGCCGCATGCGGCGGGGCTGCAGCGCCGATCACAACGACGACGGCGCCGACCGTTACCACGGCAACGGGTGCACCGCCGACGACGGCCGCCGGCCCGCTGGCGACATTCGCCACCATCGACGCCACCGTCTCCGGCTCGTCGTGGACGGTGGCCCTCGCCGACAGCCCGGCGCTGCGCTCGCAGGGTCTCATGGGCGTCTCCGACCTCGGCGGGCTGGACGGGATGCTCTTCGTCTTCGAAGACGTCACTCAGGTTGCTTTCACCATGCGCGACACGCTGATCCCGCTCGACATCGCCTTCTTCGCCGCGGATGGGACGCTGGTGGATCTGTTTCCGATGACGCCGTGCCTGGAGGAGCCGTGCCCCACGTATGCCGCGGCCGCACCGTTCCGCTACGCCCTGGAAGCTCCCGCCGGGGCCTTTGTCGCGATCGACCAGCCCTTTCTCGAACTGAGCGATTAGCGATGAGCGACTAGTGACTAATGACCAACGACTAATACAACTTCCGCGACCCGTCCCACTCGCGATACACTGCTGGCCTTCCCCGACTGCCCCCCGTGGGGCCTCTCGCGAGATGCGAGTGTCCAAAGGAGGTGGAGCGCACCGTGCGCGCCTACGAACTCATGACGATCTTCCGCCCGGAAATGGCCGAGGCGGACGTCCAAAAGGAAGTGGCCCGGGTCGAGAAGGCCCTTACCGACCGTGGCGCCGAGATCACCCTGTCCGATTTCTGGGGCAAGCGGCGTTTTGCCTACGAGATCAACCATCTCAACGAGGGCTACTACGCCGTCACCCAATTCAATGCCGATCCCGGCGCTCTGACCGATGTCGATCGGGCCCTGAGCCTGTCCGACCAAGTGATCCGCCACAAGTTCGTCCGACCCGAGTGATGGGTTTTGCGTCACACCCAGCGCTCATCCTGAGCCCAGCAAACGAAAGTGATTGAGCGATGCCCGCGAATTCAGTGACATTGATCGGCAACCTGGTGGACGACCCCGAGCTGCGCTTCACACCGTCGGGTGTTGCTCTGGCGAAGGTGCGGTTCGCGGTGAACCGGCGCTACCAGGACCGCAGCGGTGAGTGGCAGGAAGACACGAGCTTCTTCGGCGGGACATTGTGGCGCGACGCGGCAGAGAACGCCGCCGAGTCCCTGACGAAGGGGACCCGGGTCATCGTCACCGGCCGACTCGAGCAGCGCTCCTGGGAGACCCAGGAAGGCGACAAGCGATCCGTCGTCGAGGTGGCCATCGACGAGATCGGTCCCTCGCTGCGCTGGGCGACCGCGACGGTCACGCGGACACCTCGCACGGGCGACTCGTTCGGCGGCGGCGCACAGCCGGAGACACCGGCGGCGCCCGTGGCTCGTGACGACTTCGGCCCCGACGAGGCCCCTTTCTAGAGAACAAGCACTTCCCCACAGGAGGACATCGAGATGTCTCCACGCAAGAAGAACAAGAAGCCGAGGGAATCCCGGCGGCGCGGTCCCGAGCGAGGCGGCCGCCGTCCCAAGAAGAAGTCGTGCTACTTCTGCGAGCAGAACCAGAACTACGTCGACTACAAGGACGTTGCTCTGCTCCGCAAGTTCATGTCTGACCGCGCCAAAATCCGCTCCTCGCGCGTTACGGGCAACTGTCCGCAGTGCCAGCGCAAGGTGGCGACTGCGATCAAGAACGCTCGCGAGATGGCACTGCTGCCCTACATCAACCGATGAGGGTGATACTGACCACCGACGTGGACGGCTTGGGCCACAAAGGCGAGGTCGTCGACGTCGCCGACGGATACGCCCGGAACTTTCTCGTCCCCAGGGCGAAGGCGATCAAGGCGACCCGCGGTGCCCTCAAAGAGGCCGAGGCGCTGCGCAGGGCACGCGAAGAAGCAGAGCGTCTTGCCAAGGCCGCCGCATCTCAGATCGCCGAGGCGCTTGCCGACAGCAGGGTGGTCGTGGCGGCGCGTTCCGCGGACGAGGGAAAGCTCTTCGGTTCCATCGGTGCCCGCAATGTCGCGGAAGCGATCAACTCGTACACCGGCGTCGAGGTCGACCCTCAGATAGTCGTGCTGTCCGGCCCAATCAAGGAGATCGGACTGCACGAGGTCACCATGCGTCCCCACGCCGAGGTCGAGTTCACCCTGACCCTGGACGTGATACCCGGCTGATGAGGGGCGAGCAAGCCCAGAGGAGGACATGACAACCCAACTCGATGACCCGAGGCTGACTCAGGCGGGAGCGCCGCCTCACAGCCTGGAGGCCGAGGAGAGTGTCCTCGGCGCGGTGATGCTCTCCGCCGAGGCCGCCGCCGTGGCTCTGGAGCGTCTCCGGCCCGAGGACTTTTACCGCCCCGCCCATCAGACGGTCTTCGAGGGGATCCTGGCGCTGTTCGACGGCAACCAGGCGATCGATGCGATAACGGTCAGCGATTGGCTGCGCCGCAACGACAGCCTGGAGCGAGTGGGGGGAATCGCCTTCCTCAATCAGCTGATGGACGCCGTCCCGGCGACGTCGAACGTCGGCTACTACGTCGAGATCGTCGACGAGACGGCGGCACGTCGCCGCCTGATGAGAGCAGGATCGCAGGTGGGGACCATCGCAATGCAGAGCGACCGCCCCATCGACGAGGTGCTTGATTCGGCGGAGGCCGAAGTATTTGCGGTGGCCGATCGCAAGGTCGGCGAGGGACTCTCCCTGCTCGGCCCTTTGCTTCAGGACACCTTGGAGAAGATCGAAGAGTTGGGCACTCGGGGTGGCGACATCACCGGGGTCCCCACCGGATTCAAGGATTTGGATCGCAAGCTCGCCGGACTGCACCCCGCCAACCTGGTTGTGGTGGCGGCACGTCCTTCGATGGGCAAGAGCGCCCTGGCTCTCAACATCGGCCAGAACGTAGCCACCGCAGGGCATCCTGTCGCGTTGTTCACGCTGGAGATGAGCCGTGACGAGGTAGTGCAGCGCATGCTCTCTTCGATGGCGGCGGTCGACTCGCACAAGCTGCGCACCGGTCAATTGAGCCCGGAGATGTGGCAGAAGCTCGCCCGGGAATCCTCACGTCTCTACGAAATGCCCTTCTACGTGGACGACTCTCCCGACCTGACCGTGACCACCATCCGGGCCAAATGCCGCCGCCTGAAGCGCAAATCGGACCTCGGCCTGGTGATCGTCGACTACCTGCAGCTGATGCAGGGCCCGGCACGCAGCGATAACCGTCAGCAGGAGATAGCCGAGATCAGCCGCTCGCTGAAGAACCTCGCTCGCGAGCTGCACGTCCCCGTTCTCGCCGTTTCACAGCTCAACCGGCAACTCGAGCAGAGGGAGAACAAGCGGCCGCGCCTCGGCGACCTGAGGGAGTCGGGAGCGATCGAACAGGACGCCGACATAGTGATGTTCATCTACCGCGACGAGTACTACAACCCGGACACCCCAGAGTTCCGTGGCATCGCTGAAGTCAACATCGCCAAACACCGCGCCGGGGCCACCGGAAACGTGATGATGACATTCGCCGCCGAGTTCACCAGGTTCCGCAACTTCACCAGGGAAGACCCTCTCTAGAACAAGCGATCCATCGACGTTCGGCATGGTCGGACGACCCTTTGCCCCCTCGCGGAGTCGGTTTGGCCCCCGGTCAGGTGCCGTTCGACCCCTGGCCATGAACACGGCTCGGGTCTTACCTTCGAAGCATGTCGCATGCGACGCTCGTCATCCGGCCGCTCGAAGAGAGGCCCGACGCCGCCGCGGTCCTCGCCGACTGGTTTGTCGCGGAGTGGCCGGGCTACCACCGGGGCCGGTCGCTGGAGGACGTCGCGGCGCGTTTTCGTCTCGTCCCGGACGAGCAGCAGACGCTGATCGCCGAGTTGGATGGTGAGGTGGTCGGCACCGTGTCGCTACGCGGTCCCTGGGAGGCGGCTCCCGACATCCCTCCTCCCTGGATCGGCGAGCTCTTCGTGGCCGCGGCTCATCGGGGCAGGGGCGTCGGCGTGGCCTTGGTGGAAGCGGCGGTGGCCGGCGCCGCGGCTCAAGGCTACGACTCCGCCCACATCGCCATCAGGGTCGATCCTGCTTCGTACGTGCGTCGCGGTTGGGAGGAGGTTGGCAAGCTCGTCGTCGGTGACGAGTCGGTCACGGTGCTTCGCATCGCCACCGCCGCCTAGTGTCCGCCGTCGAATGGCCGACGGAACGTCACCAGAGACCCGACTGACGAAGGGCCCAGGGCATGATCCCGCCAGCGGGGCCTTGACGCCTCCGTTACATCCCTCCACGACGTTCATGAGGGATTCGTCCTACGAATTGATGGGCGATCACATTTACTCGCGCTACGGCAGCCCCAATGTCGACGCCGTGGAGAACCTGGCCGCCGAACTCGATGAGGGTGCCTCCGCTCTCGCCTTTGCTTCAGGCCTTTCCGCCGTAGCTGCCCTGTTCGAGACGGTCGACTCCGGACGGCACCTCGCCGCGCCCCGGGTGATGTATCACGGCGCTCAGGACTGGCTGCGTCGCATCAGCGAGCGACGGGGCATCGCGCTCACCCTCTTTGAGGATCTCAGTGTGGACTCGATAGCAGGAGCGCTGCGCTCCGGGGAAACGGACGTCGTGTGGGTGGAGTGCCCGGTCAACCCGACCTGGGACATGGTGGACATCCCGGCAGTGTCTGCCGCCGTTCACGAGGCGGGCGGACTGCTGGCGGTTGACGCCACCGGAGCACCTCCGGTGACGATGCGGGCTCTGGGACTGGGCGCCGACTATGTATTCCACTCGGCGACGAAGTACTTCAACGGCCACACCGACCTCCTCGCCGGGATCCTCGTCACGGCCTTGGCGGACGCTCGCTGGGAAGAGATCGGTGAGGTGCGCAAGCTGAGCGGTGGCGTGCTGGGAGCCTTTGAAGCTTGGTTGTTGCTGAGAGGGATGCGCACGCTCCACCTGCGCTATGAGCGGTCGTCGTCGAACGCACTGACGATCGCCCGGCATCTGGAGGGAAATCCGGCGATCGAAGCGGTTCTCTACCCCGGCCTGGAGTCGCACCCACACCATGAGATCGCTTGCCGTCAGATGACCGGTGGGTTCGGGGGGATGATGTCGGTCCTGATGACGGGAGGAGATGAGGCGGCGCGCGACCTGGTGCAACGGGTCCGGCTCTTTCAGCCGGCTACGTCACTGGGCGGGGTGGAGTCGCTGATCGAACACCGCTACGTAGTCGAGGGCCCCGACAGCGTCGTGCCGCGCAATCTGGTCCGCCTCTCGGTGGGGATCGAGGACGTCGCCGATCTGATCGGCGACTTGGATCAGGCGCTGGGGACCTAGGGAATCTCCGATCGGCTCGGGCTCCTGGAGGCGCGCCTGACCACAGCCAAACCGACGATGGCCGCCGAGGCCACCGCCAGCCCACCCCATTGGCTGGCGGTTAGCGCCCAGATGACAGAGTCGTCGGTCAGTCCGTCTCGGGCCGCGCCGAGCCGGGTGAAATCGATCATGAAGCGTTGCAGGCCGTACCACGCCGCCCAGACCGCGATCACAGAACCGGCAGGGAGCATTCCCGCCAAACGCCGCAGCACGAGGGCGAGAATCATCAGTCCCAGTAGGTCGTACAGGGCGGTGTGGTGGTAGGGGCCGCACGCGCCGAGTTCACATAGGGCCTCGAGCGCATCGTGCTGGCCGGCGACGTCGTAGCCGGGCTGGAGGCGGTATCCGAGGAGAAAGGACGTTGGCGAACCGAGGTGTTCGACGATCGCCAGGTCGCCGAGCCGGCCTATCGCCTGGCCCAGGGCGAGAGGAAGCGCCGAGATATCGAGCAATCGCGCCACGGGGAGGCCCAGATACCGAGCGCGTAGCCCACCGAGTAATAGTGCGCCCGTCAGCCCCCCCAGCATCGAGTAGCTCCCGCTGGGGTCGAAGACATCGCTCCACCCGTAACCGGGGTCACCGATGCGGGCGGGGATGGTGAACAGCCGTATGCCGATTAGGGCCCCGACCACCGCCCAGGCGAAGAAGGAGATGACCAGCTCGGGGTCGGCGATGTCGTCGCGACGGACCCGGCGCAGAATCATCCAGAGGCCGACTGCTATCCCGATGCCGGCGAATGCTCCGTGCAGGGAGATCTCGAGTAGCCCCAAGTCCAAGCCCGGGATGGGTGGGTAGGAGATGTCGGTGAGCACGGCCTACTCGACCAGCTCCTCGACGGCATCCTCGACCACGTGGGCGACATCGTCGAGCCGCCTGCGCCTTCGCCCGCGATGCATGACCAGTCTCTCGGCGAGGGCGACGAGGCCGACGAAGGCGATGCCGAGGATCGCGGAGATGATGATCGCGGCGAACAGCTTCTCCGGTCCGCTCACGTAGTAGTACGAGAACGTCAGCAGGGAGCGGCCCAAACCGTCGCCCAGGCCGGCCGGCAACTCGCCGATGATGGCACCGATGATGCTGGCGGTCGCCGAGATCTTCAGAGCGGTGAAGACGTAGGGCAGCGAAGCAGGCACGCGGAGCTTGGTGAGCACTTGAGTCTCGGTGGCGGCATAGGACCGCATCAGCTCGACGGCGCGCGGGTCGGGGGAGCGCAGGCCGCGCAGCGAGTTGATCGTCACCGGGAAGAACGTCAGGTAGGCGGAGATGATCGCCACGGAGAAACCGGCGTTGTCGAGGAAGAACGCATTCACCAGCCATGGCGGCCAGGCGCCTGATCCTCCCCAGATGACGATCATCGGAGCGATCGCGATCAGCGGGATGGTCTGGGAGGCGACGACGAAGGGCATGAGTCCCCGCTCCAACAGGCGGGACCTGGCGAACATCGCCCCCAGGCCGAACCCGGCAACCGATCCCAAGATGAAGCCCACCGCGGCGCGATGCCAGGTGACCAGGGCGTTCTTGAAGAGCAGCACCAGGAGCATGTCGGCATTGCGCGCGGTGCTCACCGGCTGAAACAGCGACCCCACGATGTCGGCGACGTGAGGCATCGAGGTGTCGTCGGTGCGCACGGGAAGTCCCACGTCGGTGAACGGGACGGTGCCGCCGGTGGCCTCGCCGATGGCCTTGTAGGTCTCCCAGATGAGGACGAGCCCGAACAGGATCGCTGTGAAGACGAGAGCCTTGACGAGCCACGGCGGCATGCGGCGTCTGACGCGTACGGCGGGCGCAGCGGCGGTCACGGCTGCGATGGTACCGAGCGGCTCCCCTCGCGGCTCAACGGCGATCGGTCCGGGACGGTCAGCCTTCGGGGATGACCAGGGTCACCACGCCGACGTCCACGGCCACGGCGGTCCAATCCGCCCCGGGCCCCTCGAATCCGGTGGAGATCCGGGCTGTGGTCAGCGGGAAGTCGACGAGGCGCTCCTGCACCTCGCCGTCCAGGGTCAAGAGGTGCCTCGTGAGGGTGTTGACGAGGAGCGGACCTTCGGCGCCGGGGCTGAACCCGCCGGTCTCGGTCCCGCCGGGCACCCGGAAGAACACCGTTCCCCATGGCGACAAGAACATCTCGACGTCGACGGCCTCTTCGCCGATGGTCCCGATGCCAAATGTTGATCCTTCGTGGATCGACCACCGTCCCCCGCTGCTGCCCGACTCCGTGGAGATGTTGTAGAAGACGGCGAGGCTGGGCAGGTCGTTGGGGGGAACCATCGCCCAGAGCCCCTCGAACACCATCTCGACCCACCGGTCGCCGTCGAGGTCGACGTGACCGAAGACCCCGGAGATGTTGGCCTGGCTCTGCGCTCCGCACACCGGCCCCAAGAAGGCCTGTCCACAGCCGGCTTGCACCGGTCCGTCGGGCACGGGGGCCAGGGACTCGGAGGCGGTGGCGCCGAGAACGTCGGTGAGGGTGGACCCGTCCGGCAGCGTGTCCTCCACGGCGACACGGAACCCTGCAGAGGTACCACCGGGGACTTCATTCATGGGGACCAGGAAGGTCACGCTGTCGCTCTCCACGATGGCGCGGGCGTCCGAGGGGATGGCTCCCTGAGCGCCGAACACCGACATGGACCAACCCAGCGTGGGGTCGTAGAGGGCGCCGATCGTGGTGTCGGTTCCGCCGCTCGTGTCCGTCTCGGACTGGCTCTGCCGGTTGTTGGCCGGGTCACCGTCGGCGTCGAGCTCGATCCGGACCTCGATGCTCGAGTCGAGCAAGCCCTCCAGGGAGTCGAGCTGGACACCGATGCCGAGCAAGTCGTCGAGATCCATCACTCCCGCCCCCTCGGGGCAGATGATCGTGCGGTCCCCCTCGGAAGTGCCGCAGCCGCTCCCGGGGAGCGCAGCCCCGTCGATCTCGGTGGCGATCGCCGAGCTGATCCGCACCCCGTTTACTTCGACGATGTTGGCCCGCGGTGTGGGGCCCGGGTCGAGGATGTTGCCTATGTCCAGTGCGGTGAAGCGAAGGAATGGGAGGTCGTAGCTCCTGGCCTTTATCGAGTCGTAGATAGGGGTCTCGGAGAGATAGAAGGGGTCTCGCTCCAGCACTTCGGTGATGTAGCCGTTCAGCTGTGACTGGAAACGGTTGTTGAGGGTGTCGACTCCGGCGTGCATCAGGTCGTGGAACACGGTCTGGGCGAAGACGTGCCCGCCGTCCAGCTTGATCTCGGCGTGGCGCATCTCGTGATGGATCGTGTCGGCTCCTTCGAGGAGGCCCTTGTGTCCGTCGCGGGCCAGCTTGATCTCGATGCGGTTGGGTCGGTCGCCCTCCCAGTCGAAGCCCTGGGTGGTGCCGTAGGCCTTCCCGTCACCGACGTGCTCGTCGGGGAGGACTTCGATCGTGATGGTGGCGTCGGATTCCTCCAGTTTCTCCAGGATGCGGCGCCCCTCCTCCTGGGCGATGAAGGCTTCCCACATCTTGCTGAGGTTCCCCGGTCCGGCGGGTTCTCCGTTCTCGTCGACGCCGAATGCCTCCTGGGCCGACTCGGCGAACACCACGTCGGCCTGGGCTTGCGGGCCGCCGAGCGAGACGACTCCGGCGAGACCGGTCACCACCACCAGCCTTGTCATCCAGCGCATCACGGCACCTCGATCGCTATGGCGGCCGCCGAGACGCCCTCGCCGGGCTCGAAGGTGAGCGCCGAAGCGCCTTCGTGGCTGCCCCGCGCCGGGTTGCGGTACTCGGCCTCCACTTGGTAGGTACCGGTGGTGACCGGGAAGAGCTCAGCGAGGTCGAAGTCGGCCGACGTTGACTCCCCCGGTGCCAGCGTGGCGAATCCCGACTCGTCCAGAGGTCTCAGCTGGGGGTAGGCGCCGTGGTACTGGAGGGGCTCTCCGGCTCCGTCGAGGACGGTGAACAGCACGAAGTTGGGTGTCACCGTGGGGCGGACAACCCGGACCTCCCCGTCGCTCGAATTGGCAAGGATCACCGTCACGATCGTTCCCCGGGCCTCCAGTGTCGCGGTGAGCACGGGGCCGGGCACGGTTGTCTCCTTGGGCGCGTCGGCGTCGCCTGGTTCCTCGCCGCCGGTGCAGCCGGCGAGGGTCAGAACCAGCGCGAGGACCGCGAAGGTGGAGTGTCTCGACTCCATCGACCTCCTTGTCTACTCGGTGACCCGGCCGGTGATGGTCAGAGTGGCGTTGACGGTCGAGTCGGGAAAGGCGGGGTCCCTTGCCTCAAAGGGGATGGTGATCTCCCCAGACTCGAAGTCGGCGATGGTGAAGTCGGCGGTGACGCTGGCGTACCAGTGCCGGAGTCGATGGTCGGCGTGGGGCGGGCACTGAGGTCCGGGCACCTCGGCGCGTTGCTCGACGGCGAAGTTGATCGTCACGCTGACTTCGTCGCTCCAGGTGTCGGTGCCGGTAGCGGGAGTCACCGACGAGTCTCCGGCGAAGCAGTAGATCCCGATGCCGCTCGCCAGGTCGAAGTCCTCACCATCGATGGTGACCTCGTAGCGGGCGAGGTGCACCCCGGGGGGCGAGAAGTCACCCGAAGTGACGCCCGAGGTCGACACCGAGTATTCGACCCGATAGCCGTCGCTCCAGCCGGTCCCGTCGAAGTACCTGGCTCCGGGAACGATCGGGGGATAGGTGACGTCGGCGAATGTGGCCGTGTTCCCGAACTCGTCCTCTACTTCGAGAGCCACCGAGTACAGCGTGCGGAGGCACAGCCCGTCGAGCCGGAACGAGTGGGTCTCACGGAGCCCGGCGGATTCGAAGCTGGGCTCAGGTCCGATCAGGCACGGGTCGCCGAGCAGCGATGCGCGCAGGCGGACCGGCCGGCTGAACACGGCGTTGACCCGGATTCCGTCCCGCCCGTCGGGCTCGACCCCGCTGGCGAAGTCGTCGATCCGGATCTCTGCGGACTCTTCGTCGGGCAACCCCGGTTCGAAGACCGAGGCCGGGCCCGTCTGCCAGGTGGCTCCGCCGCGGTCCGATCCTTCGGAAAAGGTGGCACTGAGGACCAGCGTCGGCCCCGGCTCTTCATCGGTCGACAGGTCCACCGAGATCCTCTGGAAGCCGCGCGGCGAAGTCGGGTCGAGGACGACTGCGAATTCGCCGCGAGCCCCTCCCGGTGTGGTGAACCTCCCGATGGTCGGCGTGCGAATCTGCCGCCCGGCGTAGTCGCATACGACCGGACGGCNNGCCGGGGATCTCGAGATACTGCCTGATCCTCATGTCGCTCGGCGGAATCGTGATCACACGAGTATCCGAGGCGCAGGAGAAGCTGACGGAGTACGACCCGGCCTCGAGGTCGCGGCCGGAGAAGTTCTCGACGGAGCGCGCTTCGACCACTGCGGTGAGCCGGTTCGGGGTCGTGATCCATCGCATCTCCCGCTCGACCACGGTCGCGCTGTCGAACGAGCGCTCCGGAGACTCGAGCCACCAGATGCAGGCCAAGTAAGTCGTGCCTTCTTCGAGGTCGGTGGCGTTGATCACACGATGGGCGTTGTAGGCCGCGTCGTAGGGCCAGGACGGGCTTCGCTCTTCGTAGGCGGCCTGGTCGCCCCAATCGATGATGCGTCCGCTGGCGGCGGCGGGCACGACCTCGCCGAGGCGGTCGTCCGCCTCGAGACCGGCGCACGTCGCCTCGTCGCTCTGGCGCACCAGGCTGACGGAGGCGGCCTGGGTGCGGCGCTTGACCGGGATGAACATGCGGACGCCGTGGTCGTCGAGCGGAGCGAACACGACGGGTGGGCGGGGTCCCTCGGTGACGTCGACGGTATAGGTCCTGGCGGCGGATGAGCCGAAGAGACTGGTTGCGGTCACCTCGACCGTGTACTCGGTCCAGGGCCCGGCGGGCGGGGTGAGGATGAAGCACGCCCGCGGCCAGGGGCTGGTGGCGAGCCTGCCGGCGGCCGAATCCTCGGTGAAGCGGAGGAATTCGGGGTGATCGGCATCGGTGTTCCCGACGGTGAGATCGGTGGGGCGGTCGCTATTGGCGACGGGGTAGTAGGTGATCTCGAATTCGGCGGGCTGGCTCGCCCACACGAAGGTGGGCCGGTCGCCCTCCGCCACACTTCCGCAGACCGCTCCGGTGGCATCGGCGTTTCCGAGTGTCGCTCCCAGCCTGAAGTCGCCCAGCGATCTGTCGTCGAACGGGGCCAACACCGTTCCGCCGACCCCAAGGGGGCAGTCGGGACCACCGCCGTCGTCGGCGCACAGGTCGATGAAGCGGAACGGGGGGAATTCGAGGAACTCGAGGTAGTCGTCGCCGGTGAACAGGCCGGCGAGTTCGGGATCGATCTCGACCGGGTCGAAGGGGTCGGGGCGCAGCGGGGCGACCGTGAGCTCGGTGGTATCACCCGGCGGGGCACCGTCCCCGGCCGGGCCGCCCGATGCGGCATCGATCTCGGTCGGGGTCTGGTCGAAGCCGGTCGCCAGGATCTGCTGGCTGCCCCGGTCGTAGCCGACTCCCGCCTCCTCGCCGCGGTCGAGAGGGGCGCAACCATCGGGGCCGCAAACCTCCCGATCGACGACCGGAGCCCCAGTAGCGAGATCGATCGGGTCTCCCAGCGCGGCGGGGAGACGCCGCTCCCGTCCGCCCTGATCGGTGGTGGCGTCGGCGACGAGGATGCCGATGACCAGGCTGGCGGCGAAGGTAAGGCCGCCAAGGAATCCGAGGAGCAGGTTGCGGTTCATCCGAAGCACTCCCCGATCTCCATTGCGGTGACGTTGACCTGAACCGAGGCCGCGTTACCGGATGTATCCATTGCAGTAATGGTCACTGCGAATGTGTGATCGAACGGAGCAACCGACACCGCCTCCCAGGTGTCCGCGGGGTAGGGGCCGATCACCGTGGAGTAAGTGTTTCCTGACGGGCTCATGGCGACGTTGTGCCCGCCGAGGGCGTCGCTCCAACTAGCAGTGACGCTGGCCACACCGCCGCTGTCGGTCACCACCGCGGAGACGGTCGATTGCCGTGGCTCCGGGGGCGAGCAGATGATGTTGAAGACGCCGCCATCCAACTCCCAGATCGTCCCCGGGCTGGCCTGCTGCTGGCCGATCGACGGC
>JABAOE010000557.1_pt7 | contig 13997 bp, 16 predicted proteins | sample 7062141 | NCBI WGS metagenome assembly JABAOE01 (sample SAMN14538627, study PRJNA623070) | marine sediment metagenome | biome: marine biome [ENVO:00000428]; feature: marine pelagic biome [ENVO:01000023]; material: deep marine sediment [ENVO:00002113] | place: India: Gulf of Khambhat ... | reverse complement strand
CCGCAGCGTTGACCCGTCGTCTGGCTCAGTCGAAGATCCGGTTCAGAACTTCCGCGAGCGTCGCCGCCGCCTCCACACGGAGGCCCTTGGGTGGCTTCTTGGGCAGATTCGCGTGCGGCAGCACCACGCGCTGAAAACCCTGGCCAGCCGCCTCGCGCAGGCGTTCCTCGCCGCCGAACACCGGCCGGATCTCTCCCGACAGGCCCACTTCGCCAAAGGCGATCAGCTTCTCCGGCAGCGCCCGGCCCCGGTAGCTCGACAGCACCGCCAGCATCACCGGCAGGTCCAGGCCGGTATCCGCCACGCGCAACCCCCCCACCACGTTGACGAACACGTCCTGCTGGCCGAGGCTGACACCGCCATGGCGGTGCAGTACCGCCAGCAGCATGGCCAGGCGGTTGTGCTCCATGCCGAGCGCCACCCGGCGCGGGTTGGCCAGGTGCGTTTCATCCACCAGCGCCTGCAGCTCCACCAGCAGCGGCCGGCTGCCCTCGCGGATCACGGTCACGATGCTGCCCGCGGCCGGTTCCGACTGGCCGGACAGGAAAATGGCCGAGGGGTTGCGCACCTGGCGCAGCCCCTTGCCCGTCATCGCGAACACGCCCAGCTCGTTGACCGCGCCGAAACGGTTCTTGAAGGAGCGCACGATGCGGTAGCGGCTGCCACTGTCGCTCTCGAAATAGAGCACCGCGTCCACCATGTGCTCCAGCACCCGCGGGCCGGCCAGCGCACCCTCCTTGGTCACATGTCCGACCAGGATCACCGCGCAGTCCTGCTGCTTGGCAAAGCGCACCAGCGCCGCGGCCGATTCCCGCACCTGGCTCACGGAGCCCGGCGCCGAATCAAGCTGCTCGGAGTAGAGGGTCTGGATGGAATCGATCACCATCACGCCCGGCCGGACGCTGGCAGCCGTGGCGAGCACGTGCTCCACGCAGGTCTCGCTGAGGCACTCGAGGCGCTCCGCATCCAGTCCCAGCCGCTCCGCGCGCATGGCGATCTGCTGCAGGGACTCCTCGCCGGATACGTACAGGCAGCGGTTCGTGGCGCCCAGCGCCGCCACCGCCTGCAGCAACAGCGTGGATTTACCGATGCCGGGATCGCCGCCCAACAGCACTACCGAGCCGGGCACCAGCCCATCGCCGAGCACGCGATCGAGTTCGTCCAGCCCTGTCGGCAGCCGCGCCACGTCGCCGGCAGCGACTGCCGACAGGCGCGTGACGGCGGCGGGAGCCTGGCCTGTGTGGCCGAGGCGGCTGGTGGCCGGGCTGGCGGGGACCCGGAATTCCTCGATGGTGTTCCATGCCCGGCAGTCCGGGCACTGCCCGGCCCACTTGGGCTGCGTGCTGCCGCAGGCGTTGCATTGGTAGGTTGTGCGGGTCTTGGCCATGCGAGCTCCCCTGCTGCGCCCCTTGTAGCAGATCGGGACCGTGACCTCCAGCCCAAGACAGTCCCGGGCCGGTTTCCTACAATAATCAGGTGTCTTTCGACAATGCTGAACGGTGCGCAGAGAGCAGGAACAACAACTGATCGGAGAGTGCCCTGCCTTCCTGGAAGTGCTCGAGCACGTATCCCGTGTCGCGCCGCTGAACCGGCCGGTGCTGGTGATCGGCGAGCGCGGCACTGGCAAGGAGCTGGTGGCCGCGCGCATCCACTACCTGTCCGGGCGCTGGGATCATCCCTTCGTGAAGATGAATTGCGCCGCGTTGGCCGAATCGCTGCTGGAAACCGAGCTGTTCGGGCATGAGGCGGGCTCGTTCACCGGCGCCACCCGCCGCCGCCTGGGGCGTTTCGAACTCGCCAACCAGGGCAGCCTGTTCCTCGACGAGTTGGCCAACACCTCGCATCGCGTGCAGGAGAAGGTGTTGCGGGTCATCGAATATGGCGAACTGGAGCGGGTCGGCGGCAACGAGACCATCCGGACCGATGTGCGGATCATCGGCGCCACCCACGAAGACCTGCCCCGCCTGGCCGAGGCAGGCACATTCCGGCCCGACCTGCTCGACCGGCTGGCCTTCGACGTGATCACCCTGCCGCCCTTGCGGGAGCGGCGCGAGGACATCATGCCGCTGGCGGAGCACTTCGCGGTCAAGATGGCCGGTGAACTGGGCCTGGAGCTGTTCGGCGGCTTCGGCGAGGCCGCGCGCGCGGCCCTGCTCGCGCACGCCTGGCCGGGCAACGTGCGGGAACTCAAGAACGTCGTGGAGCGAGCCGTCTACTCTGCGCAGGATCCGCAGCAGGGCATCACGGACATCGTGTTCGACCCCTTCGAATCGCCCTGGCGTCCGCGGCCAGCGGACGGCGACGGGTCGCAAGCGGCCATGCTTCCTGCTGAGGGGCCGTTCGATTTCAAACAGCACATCCAGGAGCTGGAGATACGCCTGCTGAGGGCAGCGCTGGAGCAGTGCCGGTTCAACCAGAAGAAAACCGCCGAGCACCTCGGCATGACCTACCACCAGCTGCGCGGCTACCTGCGCAAATATGAGCTCACCGAGACCGAGGAATAGCCTGGCGACGCCTCACAGCAAGACCCGATCGACCCGCCCGGTCACCCCGCACACCAGCTCGTAGGGAATCGCATCCGCCCACGTGGCGACCTCTTCCACCGGCAGGCCACTGCCCCACAGCAGCACGTTATCGCCGGCACGCGCGTGTTCGTGGCCACGCAGATCGAGCGTGATCAGGTCCATGGATACCCGCCCCGCCAGGCTGGCCCGCCGCCCGTTGACCAACACGGGGGCGCCGTTGCGGAGGTGCCGCGGGTAGCCGTCCCCGTAGCCGATGGCGCCGACCCCGACCGGCATGTCCTCGGGACACTCGTAGGTCGCGCCGTACCCGACCCAATCGCCCCGCCGGCACGGGTTGATCGCGATCAGCTCGCACGACAGCGACATCACCGGCCGCAGCCCGAGCGCCTCACCGGTCTGCCCGCCAACGGGAGAAATGCCGTACAGCAGGATGCCGGGGCGCACATAGTCCCAGTGCGCATCGGGAAAATTGAGCAAGGCAGCCGAATTGGCCATGGAACGCGCCACGCCGAGCTCATCCGTGGCGGCGCAGAAGGCTTCGATCTGCTGGCGATTGAGCGGGTGGTCGCGCTCGTCCGCACAGGCGAAGTGCGACATCGCAATCACCTCGGACACGCCGGGGATGGACTGCAGCTCCCGCAGCAGCACCGCCGCCTGGTCGGCCGCAAATCCCAGCCGGTGCATGCCGGTATCGACCTTCAGCCACACCACCTGCCCGTCACTGCATCCCCGCCGCCTGAGCATCTCGAGCTGGTGGGCGTGATGCACCACCAACTCCAGGCCGAGCTCGAGCGCCAGCTCGAAATCATCCGGGTTGGCCGCGCCCTCGAGCAGCAGCAGGCGGCCGGACCACCCCGCCTCCCGCACCTGCCCCGCCTCGCCGGCCGTCGCCACCCCGAACACGTCGGTGCCGGACAGCGCCCGGGTCACGGCCGGGATGCCGTGTCCGTAGGCATCGGCCTTGATCACGCTCACCACGCTGCTGCCGGGTGCGAGGCGACGCACCACCGCGAGATTGTGGCGCAACGCGGACAGGTCGATGCGAGCGACGGTCTTGCGGCTCATCGTGCCCTCAGGTGGCCGGCTCGGGGGCGCGGGTCAACCGGCGGTGTCGCCGCGGAAATAGTCGGGTGCGAAGTTGGCAAAGCGCAGCCACTGGCCCTGAAACACGAGGTTGATGGTGCCGGTGGGCCCGTTGCGGTGCTTGCCGATGATGATCTCGGCCACGCCGGGCTCGGTGCAGGCTTCCTTGGTGTACTCCTCGTCCCGGTAAATGAACACGATCAGGTCGGCATCCTGCTCGATTGACCCGGACTCGCGCAGGTCGGCCATGACCGGCCGCTTGTTGGGGCGCTGTTCGAGCGAGCGGTTGAGCTGCGAAATGGCGACCACCGGGACGTCCAGCTCCTTGGCGATCGCTTTCAGCGAGCGCGAGATTTCCGCGATCTCGGTGGCGCGGTTCTCGCGGGTGCCCGGCACCGCCATCAGCTGCAGGTAATCCACCACGATCATGCCGATGTCGTGCTCGCGCTTGAGCCGGCGGGCGCGGGCGCGCAGCTCCGCCGGCGACAGGGCCGGGGTCTCATCGATGAAGATCTTGCTCTTCTGCAGCAGGTTCATGGCGGAGGTCAGCTTGGGCCAGTCGAGGTCATCCAGCGACCCGGTGCGCAGGCGGCCCTGCTCGATCTGGCCGAGCGACGAGAACAGCCGCATCACCAGCTGCACGGCGGCCATCTCCATGCTGAACACCGCCACCGGCAACTTGTTCTTCAGTGCGGCGTGCTCTGCAATGTTCATCGCGAAGGTGGTCTTGCCCATGGCTGGGCGCCCGGCAACGATGATCAGGTCGGAAGGCTGCAGGCCGGCGGTCAGCTTGTCGAAATCCTTGAAGCCCGAGGGGATGCCGGTGATCTCGCCCTCGAACTCGTGCAAGTCCTGGATCTTTTGGATCGCCTGCTTGATGGTGTCCTGCACCGGCACGTAGGCGACGCGGCTCCTGCCGCCCCGGTCGGCGATCGCGAACACCTTGCGCTCGGCCTCTTCGAGCAATTCCTGGCTGCTGCGCCCGTCGGCGGCAAACGCCCCGGAGGTGATGTCCGCGCCAACGTCGATCAGCTGCCGCAGGATGCTGCGCTCCCGCACGATTTCAGCGTAAGCGACAATATTGGCGGCGCTGGGGGTGTCGCTCACCAGCTGGCTGATGTAGGCCCCGCCGTCTACCATGTCGATGCGGCCATGGGACTCGAACCATTCGGTGACCGTCACCGCATCCGCGGGGCGGTTGGACTCATGCAACTCGGAGATGGCGCCGAACATCACCCGGTGGTCTTCGCGGTAGAAATCTTCCACCGCCAGCAGGTCCGCGATCTGGTCCCAGGCGCCGCCGGCCAGCAGCAGCCCCCCGAGCACGGCCCGCTCGGCATCGATCGAGTGGGGAGGAACCTTCAGGTTCTCAACGGTCGTAGCCAGTTTCGGTGCGGCCATGTGGGTCCGGTTTGGTGCCAAGATTCGGGTCGTGTGCGCGGGCTCCGCGCGCTGCCCGCGCATCCGGTGAGCATAGATTCTATGGCGGCCGCTCGCAAGCGTGCCGTCGTCATTCGGGCTTGACGGTCACCTTGATGACGGTTTCGACGTCCGCATGCAGCTTCACTACCACATCGAATTCGCCGGTGGTGCGGATTGGGCCTTCGCCCATGATGACCTCGCTCTTGTGCAGGGCGTAGCCGAGGGCTGACACCGCTTCGGCAACCTCGCGCGGCCCGATGGAGCCATAGAGCTTGCCCTCGTCGCTGGCGTTGGCCTCGATTTCGACCGCCAGGCCTTGCATTGCGACCAGGCGCGACTCGGCATCGCCCAGCCGCGCGGCGGCGGCCTTCTCGAGCTCGGCGCGCCGGGCCTCGAACATGGCCAGGTTCTCCGCGGTAGCCGGCACCGCCTTGCCCTGCGGCACCAGGAAATTGCGCCCGTAGCCCGGTTTGACCTTGACCCGGTCGCCCAGGTCCCCGAGGTTCTGAATTTTCTCAAGCAGTATCAGTTCCATGTCACTTTCCCCCGCTTCAGTGGTTGTCCGTGTACGGGAGCAGTGCCAGGTAGCGGGCGCGTTTCACCGCGGTGGCCAGCTGGCGCTGGTAGCGTGCCTTGGTGCCGGTGATGCGGCTGGGAACGATCTTGCCGGTCTCACCGACATACTGCTTCAGCGTGTTGAGGTCCTTGTAATCGATCTCACTGACGCCCTCGGCCGTGAAGCGGCAGTATTTCCTGCGTCTGGAAAAGCGTGCCATGATCAGACTCCGGTGTCCTGGGTGGTTTTGGGTTCCTGGTCGGCAGGTTCGGCAGCCGCCTCCGCAGCAGGCTCCGGCACCTCAGCCGCCGACTCGGACGCCTCGGTCGCGGGTTCGGATGCCTCGGCAGCAGCCTCGGGTTCCTCAGCAGCCGGTTCGGTCACCTCAGCAGCTGGTTCGGACGCCTCGACAGCCGGCTCGGATGCCTCGGCCTGTTCGGTCGCCTCGGCCGCTTCCGGCTCGCTGGTTTCCTGCGGGGCATCCGACTGTGCCTTTTCGGTCTTCGGCTCGTCGTCGCGCTTGGGACGCTCCCGGCGTGGCCGGTCGTCACCGCGGCCCGAGCGGTCCTTCTCCTCCTTTGCCTTGAGGATCGGCGACTGGTCGCTGACCGCGGCCTGGCGGCGCACGGTCAGATGACGCAGCACTGCGTCATTGAACCGGAACACGTCTTCCAGCTCCTTCAGGGTGTTCGCATCGCACTCGACATTCATCAGTGCGTAGTGCGCCTTGTGGAGCTTGGCAATCGGGTAAGCCAGCTGGCGACGGCCCCAATCCTCAACGCGATGGATGTGGCCGCCATTGCCCTCGATCAGGCCCCGGTAGCGTTCCAGCATGGCCGGTACCTGCTCGCTCTGGTCCGGGTGGACCAGGAAACAGATTTCATAATGCCGCATTGTCAGTCCTCTCGGTTTCTCCGGCCCGCAAACCCTGAGCCGTCAAAGCCTCCCCGCGCCTCCGTGTTCCGAGGGCTTACCGAGTGAGGCAAGGTGTCAAACGAACCTCCGCATGCGCGGAGGCGGCGGATTATAACAGCGCGTATTTGCGGCGCACAAGCCGCCGGCGCGGCCGCCATCGGTCGGCAATCATCAGTCGATGGTGAAGCTCTCCCCGCAGCCGCATTCCTCGGTGGCATTGGGGTTGTCGAATTGGAACGTACGGTTCAACCCGTCGGCCGTGAAATCAATGCGCGAACCATCCAGGTAAGGCAGGCTATCGGGGTCCACCACCACCTTGACGCCCCGATCCTCGAAGACCACGTCCTCGGGCCCGATGGACTTCGAGAGCGTGACCGTGTAGGCCCATCCCGAGCAACCCGTCTTGCGCACGCCCAGCCGCAATGCGGCACCCCCGTCCTTGTCGAGGTAGTGCCGGACACGCCGGGCCGCTGTTTCTGTCAGTGTAATGGCCATGAGTCCATAATCGTCACGCCGCTTGCGGGGACAGTCAAGTCTGTTGCTGACGCATCGTCAAGGGTGCTTTATTATCTGGGGCCAGCAGCGCGCAGATCAAGATCGACACGATGTCTTCTCCCACCGTCAAATCTGCACTCGCCGGGGCGATCGGCGCCGGTACCGAGGTCACCATCAGGGGCTGGGTGCGCACGCGCCGGGATTCGAAGGCGGGCTTCTCGTTCATCGCGCTGTCCGACGGCTCTAGCCTGGACACGATTCAGATCGTCGCGCCCGACTCGCTGCCCAACTACAGCAGCGAAGTGCAGCGCATCACCGCAGGTTGCGCCATCAGCTGCACCGGCACGCTGGCGGCCTCCCCCGGCCGCGGCCAGGCGTTCGAGATCCAGGCGCACACGGTGGAGGTGATCGGCTGGGTCGAGGACCCCGACACTTACCCCATCCAGCCCAAACGCCACAGTTTCGAGTTCCTGCGCGAGGTGGGTCACCTGCGGCCGCGGACCAACACTTTCGGCGCGGTGGCGCGCGTCCGCCATGCCACCGCCCAGGCCATCCACCGCTATTTCAACGAGCGCGGCTACCTGTGGATCAACACGCCGATCATCACCTCCTCCGACGCCGAGGGGGCCGGGCACCTGTTCCGGGTCAGTACGCTCGACCTGCTCAATCCGCCCCGCAACCCCGACGGGTCGGTTGACTTCAGCAAGGACTTTTTCGGGCGCGAGACCTTCCTGACCGTATCCGGGCAGCTCAACGTGGAAGGTTATTGCCTGGCCCTGACGCGCGTCTATACCTTCGGACCGACGTTCCGCGCCGAGAAATCCAACACGGCCCGGCACCTGGCCGAGTTCTGGATGGTGGAGCCGGAGATCGCGTTTGCCGACCTGGACGACCTGGCCGACCTCTCCGAGGATTTCCTCAAATACGTGTTCCGGACCGTGCTCGATGAATGCGCGGACGACATGGCCTTCTTCGCCAGGCACATCGAACCACAGGCCATCGACCGGCTCTCCGCACTGCTGGACCAGCCCTTTGTCCGCATCGATTACGCCGAGGCCATCGAGATCCTGGAGGCCTCGGGTGTCGATTTCGAGTTCCCGGCCGAGTGGGGGCTCGACCTGCAAACCGAGCACGAGCGCTACCTGACCGAGCAGCATTTCAATGCCCCCGTGGTGGTGATGAATTACCCGGCCGCCATCAAGGCCTTCTACATGCGCCTGAACGACGACGGCCAGACGGTGGCCGCGATGGACGTCCTGGCGCCCGGCATCGGCGAGATCATCGGCGGCTCGCAGCGCGAGGAGCGTCTCGACGTGCTGGCCCGACGCATGTCCGAGATCGGCCTCGACGCAGATACCTACGACTGGTACCTGGACCTGCGGCGTTACGGCTCGGTGCCACACGCCGGATTCGGGCTCGGGTTCGAACGCCTGGTCAGCTACATCACGGGCATGGCCAATATTCGCGATGTCATCCCCTACCCCCGGGTGCCCGGGCGGGCCGACTTCTGATGGACCTGTCCCTGTCCGGCAGACACGCGCTGGTGGGGGGCGCGAGCCGGGGCATCGGGCGGGCGGCGGCCGAAGCGCTGGCCGCGCTGGGCGCCGAGGTGACGCTGTTCGCGCGCACCCGGGCCGACCTGGAGGCGGTTCGGGATGCGCTGCCCCGTGACGAGGGCCAATCCCACTTCTGCTTCGCCGCCGATTCCGCCGACCTCGCGCGGCTGGCCGCGGAGGTGGCGGCCCGGGTGGAGCGGCGGCCGGTGCACATCATGGTGAACAACACCGGCGGGCCACCCGACGGCCCGGCACATTCGGCTGCAGTGGATGCCTATCGTCTGGCATTCGAGCAACATGTGCTGGCCAACGCGGTGCTGCTTGAGGCGGTGCTGCCCGGCATGCGCGAGGCCGGCTATGGGCGCATCATCAACGTGATATCGACCTCCGTAAAGCAGCCGATTCCGGGGCTCGGGGTGTCCAACACCATCCGCGGCGCGGTGGCCAACTGGGCAAAAACCCTGGCCACCGAATTGGGGCCCATGGGCATCACGGTCAACAACGTCCTGCCGGGCTTCACCGACACCGAACGCCTGCAGTCCTTGATTGCCGCCCGCGCCGGGCAAGCCAAGCTGACCATCGAAGAGATGGCGGACCGCCTTCGGGCCGGCGTGCCCGCTCGCCGCTTCGGCACCGCGCATGAGGTTGCGGCGGCGATCGCGTTTCTTGCCTCACCCGCGGCGGCGTACATCAGCGGCATCAACCTGCCGGTCGACGGCGGCCGGACCGCTTGCCTGTAGCCGCGCCGATGCCGTTCCACCGCACGCCGTGGCCGCCATGCTGAAGCTTCTGAATCTCATCGACAACCGCTTCGCCGAGGCCGAGGGCGGGCAATGGCTGGACGTCCACGAGCCCGCCACCGGCGAGGTATATGCCCGGCTGACCCGCTCGGGCGCACCCGAAGTGAAAGCGGCGGTGGCGGCCGCGCAAGCGGCTGCCGGCGCCTGGGCGGCGCTGGCGGCGGACGAGCGCAGCCGGTTGCTGATGAGGGTCGCTGACCTCATCGAGCAGCACCTGCAGGCGCTGGCCGAGGCGGAATCCAGGGACTGCGGTAAGCCGTTGGCCCTGGCGCGCGAGGTCGACATTCCCCGCGCGGTCGCCAATTTCCGCTTCTTCGCGGCGGCGGCCACGCAGTTCGCCAGCGAATCCCACGCCATGGCGGGCCATGCCATCAATTACACCTTGCGCCAGCCGCTCGGCGTGGTGGCCTGCATCTCGCCGTGGAACCTGCCGCTCTACCTCCTCAGCTGGAAAATTGCGCCGGCGCTGGCAGCGGGCAACTGCGTGATCGCCAAGCCCTCTGAGGTCACGCCCCGCACGGCGGTCCTGCTGGCCGAGCTCAGCGTCGAGGCCGGACTGCCGGCGGGGGTCCTGAACATCGTCCATGGTACCGGCGCGGAGGTCGGCGCTGCCCTCGTCGCGGACCCCGGGGTGCGCGCGGTGTCCTTTACCGGCAGCACCCTCACCGGAGCGGCTATCGCCAGCGCCACGGCCCGGCAGTTCAAGAAACTCTCCCTGGAGATGGGCGGCAAGAACCCAACCCTGGTTTTTGCCGATTGCGATCTCGCGAGCACCGTCGCTGGGGTCCTGCGGTCGGCGTTCACCAACCAGGGCCAGGTCTGCCTGTGCGGTTCCAGGATCCTCGTCGAGGATTCGATCTACGAAGAATTCAAGCACCGCTTGCTGGCCGCCGTGGCACGACTGAAAACGGGCGACCCGCTCGCCGCGGGCATCGACCAGGGCGCCATCGTGAGCGAGGCGCACTACCGCAAGATCGTCGGCTACCTCGAGTTGGCTGCCGAGGAAGGCGGACATCTGCTCTGCGGCGGCCCCGTGAAAGGCAGCGGCCGATGTGCCGGCGGCTGGTTCATCGAGCCGGTCGTGATCGAAGGGCTGCCCAACCGGTGCCGCACCAACCAGGAGGAAATCTTCGGGCCGGTGGCAAGCCTGCTGCCGTTTTCCGGGGAGGCCGAGGCCGTGCGCCTGGCCAACGAATCGAGCTACGGCTTGGCATGCTCGATCTGGAGCAACGACCTCGGCCGCTGTCACCGCGTCGCAGCGGCCATCGAGACCGGCATCGTGTGGATCAACTGCTGGATGCAGCGCGACCTGCGCACGCCGTTCGGCGGGGTCAAGTCCTCCGGCCTCGGCCGCGAAGGCGGTATCGAGGCCATGCGGTTTTTCACCGAGCCCAAGAATGTGTGCATCGAGTTTGGCCATGGCTGAATTCAGACCCACGCACGCCCCCGCGCCGGTGGGCGCCTACCCGCACGCCCGCAGGGTGGGTGATTTCCTGTACCTCTCGGGCGTCGGGCCGCGGCAAGCGGACAGCAACGAGATTCCCGGCAATCGCTACGAAAAAGACGGCACCCTGCATTCCTACGACATCGAAGCGCAGACGCACGCAGTCCTGCAGAACGTGCGCCTGATTCTCCAGCAGTGCGGCGCCCGCTGGGAAGACCTCGTCGACATCACCGTGTTCCTGACCGACATGCGACGGGATTTCGAGCGCTTCAACCGCATTTACGGGCAATATTTCACATCCCATCAACCGTGCCGCACGACGGTTGAAGTCGGAGCGCTGCCGACCCCCATTGCAATCGAACTGAAGTGCATCGCCTACCTGGAATCCACCTGAGGAGTTGACATGCTGCCACCCATCAATCTTCAAGCATGGATCGAAGAACACCGGCACCTGCTGAAGCCCCCGGTCGGCAACAAGGTGATCTGGCGGGACGGGGAATTCATCTGCATGGTGGTGGGCGGACCGAACCAGCGTACCGATTTCCATTACGAGGAAGGCCCGGAGTTTTTCTACCAACTGGTGGGGGACATGGTTCTGAAGGTGCGCGAACAGGGCACCATACGCGACATCACGATCCGGCAGGGCGAGGTATTCCTGTTACCGCCGCGTGTGCCCCATTCGCCGCAACGGTTTGCCAATACCGTGGGGCTCGTGATAGAGCGGGTTCGCCTGCCAGACGAGAAGGATGGATTGCTCTGGTATTGCGAGGATTGCGGCTCCGAACTCTACTCTGAGTATTTTCACCTGGTCGACATCGAGAGCCAGCTGCCACCCGTGTTCGATCGTTTTTACCGCAACCTCGAACACCGCACCTGCGGGGAATGCGGCCACGTCAACCCGGCGCCGGAAAAGTACCTGTCCTGAATAAAAAAAGCGGCTGGGACATCTTCCGTGTTGTCCCGAGCCGCCCTGCGGACGTGTCGCCACCCGCCAAGCGCTTCCTTGCTTTACAAGAGAGAAACAGTTCCTTTGTTTCCGCAGATCCTTCTGACTTCGAAGAAGGCCATCCTTGCCTTTTTCGTCTCTTGTTGGATATAGTATAGCCATACTTGGCTAAATACGCAAGTGTCTAAATGCAAATTTGTCTAAGTGCATTTTTGGCTATAGAAATTTTTGGCTATTTTTTATAAGCTGAGTCTGGGGGCGTAATGCCCCCGGCCGTGACACAGGAGGCAGGCGAACGGGACACGCCCCATTCACAGACCGGTGAGGATGACCGGCAACCCGCTAATACCCGGGGCCGGTTGTCCCGCGTGCGCGTGCTGCGCAGCCAGAAGCGCCCGTAGGCATTCAGGAGGCGCTCGGCCAGGGAACCGGCCGGTTGGTGCAGGAGACCACTTCGGAACACGGAGGTTGGGTTAGGCGCGGCGCACGTGCCCGGCAGCTGAGCGACCGGTGCCCACAGGGATGGTGGGTGCCCCGCCGTGCCGTGTCTGAATTGGCGACGCAAACCTGCGGGTTTCGCCGCCCATGTGGTGTTGCGTAAAATTATTGAGTATTGCCATGCAAGTTATTGAAAAAGCGACTATCCTAATCACTAGGATAAAGCCTTGTCCAAGGCCAATCGGGCGAATGAGGGCGGGACATCGCGTCGCCAGAGCACGGGAGTTACGGATATTCCAACCAGGGACGGAATCAGGATAGCGCCATGTCAGGAAGCCCGCTGAGAAATCAAGATCAATTAGTAGCTGAATCGGCGTCGATCACTGACGCACTGCGATTAGTTCTCCGAAGAGTCGTGCGACTGCTCGTTGGGACTGTATCGTTTCCGGCCCTCGTCGAAATTCTCAAGAAGATTTACGTAGAAGAGGCGGAAAAGAAACTGCTTCGCAACAACTCAAAGCCAACCAAAAGCGCTTTGGCACTTATTACTGGCTTGGATACTCGCGTTGTTTCCGCAGTAGTTAAATCAGATCTTGATAGCTCCCTGAAACCAAAAAACATCTGCGCGGAAAGCGCCCTCCTGGACATGTGGGCCAATGACCCTTTCTTCATTGATCCAGAAACAAAGAAGCCAGCTATCATCCCCTTGGAAGGAAGGGGTCGAACGCTTCAGGGGCTCGTGTTGAAGTCTATCGGACGGAACGTGACCGTAAAAACGGTGCTCGACCGGCTCATCGAATCCTCAAATGTGAGAATTATCCCTGGGGCAATTGAGCGGGTTGAGATGCTTTCACAATTCTATTCCCCGATCTCGAGCGATCGGGCCAAGATGACTGATATCGCGTTGTACGAATCTTCCCGAGTACTTAGCGCAGTGATTCATAACATGGACTCTGACCCTGAGTTTCGTGTCCCGCAACAAGGGCGATGGACTTATAGACTGGCCCCGGAGAACTATCTGAAGTTTCGAAGCGAAGCCAGAAAGTTACTGGAAAAACAAATTAGTGAAGGCGAAGCGCTTCTGGAGAGTTTTGAAGAAAAAAACAAGAAACCCGGACAGCTTACCGTAGGGTTCGGTTGGTACCAGTGGGGTGGACATGAGTCGGATGAGGAAACAGAGGCGTAATTCTTACTGAAGTTTGTACCTAACGGTAGAGTTTGTACTTGGAGATAGTGATCAGATGACATCAAAAAAGTCAGCTGATCCTAAGACCAGACCATATCGTTGATGGTCTGGGGTTTTATATGAGAAACAGAAAAGGAGTATGAAAATGTCTCGTTGGTTTGTTGAGAAGAATGGAAGTGGCGTTGAGAAAGCCGGTACCGGAATTGAAAAAGCCGGCACGGGTGTAGAGAAGACCGGTACCGGAATTGAAAAGGCCGGATCGGGAATCGAAAAAGCAGGCTCTGGCCTCAGAAAGGGATTATTGACCGCGCTGTTAATGACTGTTTGCGTTGCCAGTCAACTGCAGGCAAATAACCTTAATCCAGCGGGCCATTTAACCATCAGCGTTGATAGCGATAGGGTTCTTGTATCCTGGATGATAGACGGCAGCGTCTTTTCAGGAGTGAATTCTTTACAGAGTTCATACGCGAGACTGTCACTCACAGAAGTGACCGTGATACCGGCGGAGTCAAGCCTGCATGGCGCGGGCTCCGGCACTGGCGCGAAGAATAAATCAGGTAATGGTCAGTCCTCGCTTCAGGTAGCCGGTTCAGGCACTGGAACCGACGTAGCGGGCTCAGGCACCGGGACC
>JABAOE010016269.1_pt3 | contig 14003 bp, 13 predicted proteins | sample 7062141 | NCBI WGS metagenome assembly JABAOE01 (sample SAMN14538627, study PRJNA623070) | marine sediment metagenome | biome: marine biome [ENVO:00000428]; feature: marine pelagic biome [ENVO:01000023]; material: deep marine sediment [ENVO:00002113] | place: India: Gulf of Khambhat ... | reverse complement strand
TAGACGTTGGCCGGGACGAGCAGCATCCCCATTAGCCCGACGACGACTGTCCCGCCTGAGAACATCACCGCCCGGCTCGATGTCGCTCCAGCTTTCGCGATCGCTTCTTGTCTGCCGAGGCCGGCCCTCAGCTCCTCACGGTATCGGTGCACGATGAAGAGCGAGTAGTCGATGCCCAGGGCGAGACCGATCATCGTGATCATGTTGACCACCATGAAGTTGAGCTCGAACGCCTCGCCGATCAGTGCCACGACACCGGTAGCGACGACGATTGAGACGACGGCCATCAGCAGCGGGATTCCTGCGGCGAGCAGCGCTCCGAAGACGATGAGCAGGATTATCAGCGCGATCGGAATCCCGATCATCTCGCCCCGCCGCAGGTCCTCTTCGGAAATCGTGTTCCCTTCGTGGTTGATGCTTGCGTTCCCGGCGGCCAGTACTCGGAAGCCCTCGGTCTCGTCGGCTTCCTTCACCAGATCGACAAGGGGCTCGATCTCATCGGTCGCGTCAGACTCTTCGTAGGCCAGCACCACCGGCAGTATCGTCGTATCGCCGTCTGCCGATACCAGGCTTGGGTCGCCGATCTCGTAGAAGCTCGTCGCCTGTTCCACTAGGCCGTCGAGCCCGCGGATCTCCGTCAGCAGATCGCCCACGAACGCGGTGAACGCGGGATCGTCCACCGTCGCCGTCTCCGACACGACGATGACGGTCTCCGTCGCCCGGTCAGGGCCCCTCAGCTTGCCTTCGATCAGGTTATCGGCGCGCGTCGACTCCGGGTTGTTTGTCAGGGAGATGTCAGAGGTCAGGACATCACCTACTCCCGAAGCCAGGAACCCGCCGACCATCAGTAGGGCTACCCAGATTCCGACGACGATCCACGGCCGTCGCGCGCTGGTGCGCGCTAGGCGCTCCGTTATTCCAAGTTCGGCCAAGCTACGTATTCCTCCCAGTCCCCTTACCTTGATGTCAGCGCACGGCCGATTCTATGAGCCACGTCACAATCTGTCTCGTCCTCGGTGCGGCCGCGACTGACCCCCAGCAGCCGAGACTACGCAGGAGCCGGCGCCTGCGTTGCGTCCACCGGATGTGGCAGCCGCGATGCAAAATAGAAGAGCACGAAGGCCGCCGCCAGCGCCGAGGCAAGCATCACCAGGGCGAGATCGTACGAGCCGGTGCTGTCGAATATCAGGCCGGCCAAAGTCGGGCTGGCGATGATCCCCACGGTCTCCACGACTCCCAGCGTTCCCAGGATCGTCGCGAAGTGGCGCAGGCCGAACGACCGCGTGAGGAGCAACGGTTCGAGCAGCGGCCCGCCGCCGCTGCCGACGATCCACAACATGAGGAAGATCGTGATTCCGGGCGCAGTAGAGTTGATGAGGAGCACGACCATCGCTGTCGTCAGGAACGCCAGCAGCCCCATCGCCGCTATCTCCACCCGCTCAAAGCGGTCAACGATGAAGCCGAAGCCCAGGCGAGCGACGATCCCGCCCGCGGCCATGGTCGTGACGAGCGCTGCGGCCACGCCCCGGTCTACACCGACCGACTCGTAGAACGGCACCTGGTGCACCAGCCAGCCGAAGACGCCGAAGAAGAACAGCGTCATGGCCGCCGCCAGGAGCCAGAACAGCGGCGTCTTCAGCGCCTCGCGCGCCGTCAGCCCCCGCAGCGGCCCGGCCCGGCTGCGCTCCTCCGCCTGCTCGCCTGACTCGCCGTCGATGTACGCACCCACCTCCGACGGGTCGTTCTTCAGTACGAAGACCGCCAGCGGAATGAAGAGTACGAGCACGGCGACGGCGGAGAAGACGAACGATCCGTCCCAGCCTATCTCGTCGATCACGAACGCCATGATCAGCACAACGAACCCGCCCAGCGAAAACCCGGTGCCCAGGATTCCGAGCGCCATGCCGCGCTTGCGGTCGAACCAGCGCGAGATGAGAGCCTGAAACGGAATGAAGAACATCAGCTGCCGGAAGACGGCGTTGATCGAAAGATAAAGAAACCACTGCCACAGTGAGTTCGTCGTCGCCAGCAGCAGGTACGTGAGGGCGGTCATGATCGCCCCGATCAGAATCGCCGACCGTGCACCGCGCGCGTCGACCCAGCGCCCGATCAGCGGTCCGGAGAGGCCGCTGATCGCAAGCGAGACCGAAAAGCCGGCGGAGACTTCCGCGCGAGACCATCCGAACTCCTGCTCCATCGGGTCGACGTACAGCCCGAACGCCCAGAACGAAACGCCGCTGCCGAGCGCCATCGCCAGCACTGATCCGCCCAGTACGATCCAGCCGTAGTAGAACCGCCTGGGTGTTGGTGAGTTAGGCTCGTTGGTTCGTTGCACGCGGATTGAGAAGGAGCGCGCCACCGATCGCGGCGCTGCTCTCGTCGATCATACTCGGCCCGCTTCTTGACTGCCGGGCCTCCCCGTCTAGCGTCCCTCGAATGACGGTGGCCGCTTCTCCCGGAACGCTGCGAGCGCCTCCTGGCCGTCCTGGGAGCCGAAGGCACGGAGCGTGTTGGCCACCTCGTAGCGGAAGTGGGATTCGGGGTCGACAAGCCCTGTCGCGCGGCGTACGACTCTTTTCGTCAGCCTGGCGGTGATCGGCGACAGGGTCGTCAGCGTCTGGCAGTACTCGTGGAAGCGGGCCGGGAACTGCTCGTCCGACACGACTTCACCGACCATTCCCAGCGCCTGCGCCTCTGCAGACTGTACGGTGCGGTTCTCCAGCAGGAACCTCATCGCCCCTTCGTAGCCGATCGCCTGCGACAGGGTCCACGACAGGCCGCCGTCCGGTGAGCCGCCAATCCGTGGGTAGCCGGCGATGAGGCGGGCGCTCTTTGCCATGATCCGGACGTCGGCTGACATCGCCAGCGACAGCCCGCCGCCGACCGCAACGCCGTTGATGCCGGCGACGATCGGCTTGTCGCACTGCTCCCGCAGGACGAGCGGGAAGCGGCTGATCCACTGCAGGTCGTCCATGACCGCTTCCTGCGGGGTCAGAGGAGAGCCGTCCTGCGCCTGCGCTCCTGTCAGGTCGAGGCCCGAGCAGAACGCGTCGCCGGTGCCGGTGATGGCGATGACCCAGACGTTGTCGTCCTTCGTCGCCTCCTCCACTCCCGCGAGGATCGCCCAGGCCAGTTCGCTCGAAAGTGCGTTCTTCTTCTCCGGCCGGTTCAGTGTGAGAGTTCTGACGTGCCCGGAGTTAGTGGTCTTGAGGACTTCACCCATGGCGCTCAATCCTTTCGATGGGCTCCTGCAGTGGGGCAACCACGGGCATGATATCAAGTGGCGTGTGTTCGGAGCTCCCGGGAACAGCGAAGGACGGCCCCGGACGTCCGGAGCCGTCCTTCATTCTGCGGCGTGAAAGGCTAGCGAATGGTGCGCCGGCTGGTCACCAGGACAGCGCCACCGGCGGCGAGGAGCAGCGCTCCGCCGATCGCCACGTAGAGCGCCCAGGCAATGCCAGAGCCGCCATCGAGGGGCGGGCCGCCACTGCTCGGCAGGCCGGAGGCATCGACCGTCACGGTGATCCGGGCGACCGGGTCCGTCCAGCCGTGGTCGGCTGTGGTCAGGTCGGTGCCGCCCTGGACACCGGCGTGAGCGCTGACGACGCCGCCTTCGGCGAGCGCCGGGTTGGTCTCGCCGGTGCCTTCATCGTCAGACGTGACGCCGATCACGGCCTGGCAGGGCGGGACGATGTCGGCGAAGTCTTCGGTGTTGGTCTCGGTGCCGGCGTCGTAGGCGTTGACGTCGACCGTCTTGGAACCGCTGGCCGGAAGCGCGACTGAGTCGAGGCCGCTGAAGCCGTCGTTCGTGCAGATCAGCATCATCGCCGTCGAGATGAGACTCCCGGCGGGTGCCTCGACGCTGATCGTTGCGGTCTCACCGGGCAGGATCGGTGCAGTGCCGGCTGCCGAGTCGTAGACCGCGCTGGAGCCGCCGACTAGCGTCAGCAGCGGGTCGTTGTTGCCGTTCTCGGCGAGCGCCTGCAGCTCCGCTGAGGCGGCCTGACCGGGCTCAAATACGTCGATGTCGCTTGAGTGCGTGACGACGACAGGCGGTGTGAGCGGCTGGCCGTCGGTCAGGTTCTCGACCGTCACCGTGTAGGTGACGTTCGACTGGGCGTCGGCGGGGGTCACGACCAGCGCGAGCGCCAGCGCTGCCGCCGTCGCGATCACAAGGGCGGGCGCCAGGGCCCACCTCTTAAGACTGCCTGCTTGCATGAGTGCCTCCTTGGGACTGGGCGTTGTGTTAGAGCAACTGCCCGAAATGCTAGCCAGCAATCCTTACGAGGCCCTTACGTGAATGACAGGCTAGTGCGATTGGACGGGGTTGAGGTCTATGGCTGGAGAGGGAAGCTGAGGGTGAATTGAGCGCCGTGGCTGGGCGCGGAGCTAACTTCGGCCAGGCCGCCGTGGGCCTCGACGATCGCGCGGACGATGGCGAGGCCGAGGCCAGCGCCGTCCGCCGCTTCGGGGCCGCGCTTGCGGGACTTGTCGGCGCGGAAGAAGCGGTTCCAGATGTGCGGCAGGTCGTCCTCGGCGATCCCCTCACCGGTGTCTCTGACGTGCAGCCGCAGCCAGCCGTCGGCGGCGGCGATCCTGACGTCGATGCGCCCGCCCGCTGGTGTGTGCTCCATCGCGTTGCGGACCAGGTTGGCGATCGCCCGCTCCACGCGTGCGCCGTCGACGAAGACGTCCGGCTGATCGCCGGCCGCCTCGAGGCTAAGGGTGATGTCCTTGAGCCGGGCCTGGGCCTGCATGGCTCCGATCACCTCCGCCGCGATCTCGTGCAGGGCGACCACCCGGCGCTCCAGCCTCGGCGCACCAGCGTCCATCTGCGCCAGCTCGAATAGGTCGTCCACCATGTGGCTGAGGCGGTCGATCTCGCGGCGCATCGTGTCGTAGTAGCGCCCGACCTCGGCCGGGTCTTTGACCACGTCGTCGGCCAGCGCCTCGACCATCGCGCGCACGCTCGCGAGTGGTGTTCTAAGGTCGTGAGAGACGGCGGCGGTCAGCTCCTTGCGCTCGCGGTCCAGCGCCGCCCGCTCCCGTTCTGCCTCCTGTAACCGTTCAGCCAGGGCGTTGACGTCATCGGCGAGCCGGGCCACCTCATCGTTTCCGGACAGCACTATTCGGGAGCCGAATTCGCCGGCTGCCAGGTTCCGGATGCCGGCGGTTGCCGATGCCATGCGGCCGACGATCGTCGAGGCGACCCACATGCTGAAGAACAGCGTCACGAAGGCGCTGAACACGAGGAGCGCTACCAGCAGCTTCAGGTCGTGGGCGGTAGAGACGAACATGAGCTGGGCGACGATGAAGACGTTGAACAGCGCGACGCCGCCGCCGATGACGGCGCCCAGGAAGGCCTTCGCCTGGATCGAGAGGCCGAGGGCGTGGTCGGCGAAGCGCAGGGCCAGCCAGCCGCCGCCGAGCGTGGCCGCGCCGGAGAGCGCGAGATAGGCCCCGAGGTCGCGCAGCTCGCCGCTCGGGGGCGTCATCAAGAGCTCGGCGATGAGCAGGCCGACGCCGATCGCGAGCGTCAGGGCCAGCAGGGGGCCGAGCCAGGCCTGCGAGAACAGGCGCAGCGGTCCGGCCGGGCTGCGGCTATGGCTCAAACTTGTAACCTACTCCCCACACCGTCTTCAGGTGTCGCGGCCGTGAAGGGTCAGCCTCCACCTTGGAGCGGAGGCGGCGCATGCTGACGGTCACCGTGCTTTCGTCGCCCGGGAACTCCAGGTCCCAGACCGCGTCCAGCAGCTGATCGCGGGTGAACACCTGCTCGGGGTGGCTGGCGAGGTGGAACAGCAGGTCGAACTCGCGGGCCGTCAGTTCGATCGGTCCGCGGTCGTCCTCGACCTTCCGCGTGCGCCCGTTGATGCGCAGATCGCCGAACCGCAGGTGATCCCCTTCAGCCGCGACGGTACTCTTTGAACGGCGGAGGACGGCCTTCACGCGCGCCACCAGCTCGCGGGGCGAAAACGGCTTGGTCACGTAGTCGTCGGCGCCCATGCCGAGGCCGACGATCTTGTCGGTCTCCTCGCCGCGCGCCGTCAGCATGATTATCGATGCCTGTGAGCGGGCCCGTACGCGCCGACAGACCTCTGTGCCGTCCAGCCCCGGCAGCATCAGGTCCAGTACGATCAGGTCTGGCTGGAAGCGCTCAAAGGCGTCCATCGCCGCGTTCCCGTCGTGAACGACAGTCACCCTGTAGCCGTCGCGGCGCAGGTAGCGCTCGACGACCTCCGCCACCATGGGCTCGTCTTCCACTACCAGGACTCGTTCTTCAGCCATCTGCGCCGTCGCTTCTCGCATGTCTATCTTACGTTCTGGGCCGTGTGTGGGACTCCGCGCCTGCTATCGATCGTAGAGGCTAATTCTTGCGGTTGTATTACAGCGAGTACGGGCAGGGGGATTCGGCTTGGCGAAGCGGGGCGCCCCAGCGGGTAGAATGAGGCCGCGATGGAGCCGCAGACGCCGGACTCAGTGATGCCCGAGGCGCTGATGCCAATCGACACGTCATCGGGCCTCGAGTGGCATGCTTTCCTGGCGTTCAACGGCTGGCGTTCGCGGCTGGTGGGGCGCGTCGAGGCCGTTAGCCGCGAGGAGATCACGCTCACCCGCATTGATCTCGACGCGGAGAGCGCGGAAGAGGCCGAAGTCCGCGTCGCGTGGCCTGACGTCGACTGCATCGCTGTGTGCGGGCCCGACCGGGACGAGGATCTGTTCGATCTCCTGCGCGACGAGCCCCACAGTTGACAGGATATTCGTCGCGATGTGTATCCTACCGTGAACTTGGCCCCGGCGCGGCGCCGGATGTCACATCGCGATCTGTAAGGAGGGCCCATGGGCACGCGTTTCCCGTTTCCGCCGTACCCAAACGGCTGGTTTCAGATTGCATACTCGGACGAGGTTGAGCCTGGCGGAGTCAAACCAATCCGCAACTTCGGCCGGGACTTCGTGCTCTTCCGGACAGAAGCGGGCGAGGCGCACGTGCTCGACGCGCACTGCCCCCACCTGGGCGCGCACCTGGGCTACGGCGGCAAAGTCGAGGGCGAGGTCATCCGCTGCCCGTTCCACGCCTACACGTTCGATGGCGCCGGCGCCTGCACCGAGGTTCCCTACGCCCGGAAGATCCCGCCGACGGCGAAGCTCGATAGCCAGACGCTGCGTGAGGTCAACGGGCTGATCCTGCTCTGGCACCACGCAGAGGGCGCACCGCCGCAGTGGGAGATACCGCAGAATCCGGAGTACGGCTCCGAAGAGTGGACGCCGTACGAACGGCGCTCCTGGCGAATCCGCACCCGCAACCAGGAGATGGCCGAGAACGCCGTCGACTCCGCCCACTTCAAGTACCTTCACGGGACGCTCATCCAGCCGTTGACAACGGCGGAGGTTGACGGCCACATCCTGCACGTGACCTCGCAGACGAAGATGGGCACGCCGCGAGGCGAGGTCGATGCCACGATCGAGTCGGTCTCGCGGGGCTTCGGCTACAGCACGGTTCGCTTTACCGGCATCGTGGAGACGTTTCTGGTCTCCTCGGTCATCCCGGTCGACGAGGAGAACGTCGAGGCGCGCTTCTCGTTCTCCGTCAAGAAGCTCGGCAGCCAGAGCGCAACGAGCGGCGTCGGCGCCGCTTTCATCGCCGAGATCGAGCGCCAGATGGACCAGGACATCCCGATCTGGGAGAACAAGGTCTTCATGGACCCGCCGGCGCTCTGCGACGGCGACGGGCCGATTGGCCTCTTCCGCAACTGGGCCAAGCAGTTCTACTCGCAGCCTGCCGGAGCTACGGCATGAGCGACGCTGCGGCCGTGCGCGCCATCGACGCCTGGGTCAACGTGAACATGGGATCGACGGAACGGCCGGCGTGGCTGACGCGCGTCGCCGAGGACTACTTCGGGCGCGCCGACGCGATCTTCAAGGACATCTCGATGGACGAGATGCTGGAGATCATGGACCGCAGCGGACTCGAGAAGGTGATCGTCACGATCAATGCTGAAGCACCGTCGGACGAGGTGCTGCGCTTCGCGAAGGAGCGGCCCGACCGCTTCGCGCTCTCCGCCTACGTCGATCCGACGAACGGGATGGCCGCCCTGCGGGCGCTGGAGTCGGTCGTCCGCGAGCACGGCGTCGTCCTCGCCCGCGTGACGCCGTTCATGATCGACCTGCCGCCGAACGACCGCGCCTACTACGCGCTCTACGCCAAATGCATCGAGCTTAGCATCGCGATCTCTGTCAACACCGGGATCCCAGGCCCGCCGGCGCCGGGCCGCTGCCAGGACCCGATGTTCCTGGACGAAGTGTGCCTCTTCTTCCCCGAGCTGAAGCTCGTGATGGCGCACGGCGCCGACCCCTGGTGGGCCGTCGCCATCCGCCTGATGATCAAGTATCCGAACCTCCACCTGATGACGTCGGCCTACGCCCCGAGCTACTTCCCGCCGGAGCTGATCCACTACATGAACACGCGCGGGCAGGACAAGATCATCTTCGCCTCCGACCACCCGGTGCTCTCGGTCGAGCGTTGCCTCGACGAGGCGCAGCAACTCGACCTGCGCGAGGGCGTGCTCGACAAGTTCCTCTACCAGAACGCCTCCAACCTCTTCTTCGCGGACGCCTGATGTCATCCAGCGGAAGGCTTGGCGGCAAGGTTGCTTTCGTGACCGGCTCCGCTTCTGGCATCGGCCGGGCGATCGCCGTCGTCTTCGCGTCTGAGGGTGCGCGCGTCGTCGTCGCCGACGTTGACGCAGATGGCTCGGCGGAAACGGTGCGCGAGATCGAAGGCGCGGGCGGCGCGGCTTCGTCCGTCCCCACCGACGTCACGTCCGAAGAGGAAGTGCGTGAAGCCATCGACGGCTGCGTCCGCGATTTTGGGTCGCTGGACGTGCTCGTCAACAACGCGGGCGTGGTCAAGATGGCCCGCGCGGCCGAGACGGAGCTTGACGACTGGGAGCGCATGCTGGCCGTCAACCTGCGCGGCGTCTTCCTGACCACAAAGCAGGCCATCCCTCACATGGAGCGCAACGAAGGCGGCGCCATCGTCAACATCGCCTCAATCGGGAGCATCGTCTCCGTGCCCGCACACGCCGCTTACAACGCGGCGAAGGCGGGCGTAGTCGGCTTCAGCCGGCAGGTCGCGGCGGAGTTCGGCCCGCAGAATATCCGCGTCAACTGCATCGCCCCGACGGCGACGGACACGCCGCTCATCAGGGACGCCGGCACCACCAGCGGAATGCTCCGCCGGATGGCGCAGGGCCACCCGTTGCGACGTCTGCCAACTCCGGAGGATATCGCGCAGGCGGCGCTCTTTCTCGCCTCCGACGAGTCCCGCTGCATCACCGGCGTCACCCTGCCGGTCGACTCCGGCTGGACGATCGTCTAGGACGCGGTCCCGTTCTCAGGCGGCGACGGGTCCCGACCGCCGTCAGTCCGATGGCACCGATTGCCATCTGAATCAGAACCAGAGGACCGCGTTAGTCCGGATCCTGGTGATGCCGTCGATGCCGCTCACGACCGAATCACAAGCCGACGCTCGCCCACACCGGTAGATGATCGGACAGGCCTCCCCAAATCCGTCGCGGCCCGATTCCCGAAGCCGTGAAGGAGAGGCCGCGCCCAAAGATGAGGTCGATCGCCACGCCTGAGTCCGATGTTGCCCGGTCGCGCGGCGGCAGCGCCGCGTGGGCGTCCTGGTAGCCAGCTTGAAGAAGGGCGCCCGTCGCCGGTTCCAGCGGTCTCTCATCGCCGCCATCACCGAGGTAGCGACTGACGTTCATGTCGCCGCCTATCACGACGTCTCCCGGAAGGTCAGCGGCGTCGTCGATCAGCTCCTGCGCCTGCGACTCGCGGAGCCCGCCGGAGCCGCCGCCCGATTCGAAGTGCACCGAGTAGACGCGGAGCGTCCGCTCACCGATGCGCACGTCGGCGGCCAGGGCGACCCGGCCGCCAAGCCTGGGCTCGCCGACGCGCAGCACGCGCTGCACGGCGCTGTGCCAGCTCCGGGTGCGCTGGTGACGGATCAGCCGGACGTTCCCAAGCGGGAATCTCGAAAGGATGGCGTTTCCGTGCTCGCAGGGCCGCCGGACGGCGCCACCCGGCCCCCAGAAGCGCGGCAGCTCGATGAACTCGACGCCGTAGACGTAGCACATGCCGAGCGCCCGGGCATACTCTCGCGCGACGTTCCGGTTGCCGCTGCGCGTGCAGCCCCGGTCGGCCTCGCTGATGAGGAGAACGTCCAGAGACGGCATTCCCGCGTCGCCCTGGAAGGCACTCAGCTGATCCGCCAGTCGCAGGCCGCGCTCCACGTTGTAGGCACAGACGACGATCTCGTCTTTCGGGGCTTCGGCCGGGCGCCTGAAGTCTGCTCCCTCGATCCGGCAGTCGAGGCGGGTGGAGCTTCCGTCCCCAGTGCAGAGTTGGTCGCGGATGGGATCCGGCTCGTCGTCTTGCCAGGGGAACTCTTGCCAGGACATCACGAGGGGAGCATAGGGCAAGTTCTCGGCGTTGAGAATCCTGGAGCCAGCGGCCGGGGAACGGCGACTCTCGTCGCCGTTGTGGACTACTGGATTCACAGCGACCAGTCAGTTCGCGTACCAGTCCCAGATCTCCGTGCCCCAGAGGAGGCCCGTGATGCCGCCCATCACGAGGAAGGGCCCGTGTGGGAGATAGTCGCCAAAGCGGCGTCTCCGTGTCGCCAGGAGCACGATTGCGAAAAGCCCGGCGGCCATCGTCGAGGCGAAGACGGCGACGATCGCCGACGCCGGCCCGAGCAAGATCCCGAGGAAGACGATCACTTTGGCGTCTCCCATGCCGAACGCACCAGCACCGAACGGCAGCGAGACGATGATGAGCGCCACCGCGATGCCCAGACCAACGAGGCCGCCGTAGAGAGCCTCGAGGGCCGACATCTCTGGAAGGAGCCAGGCCAGCCCGGCCGCCAGCGCCATTCCGGAGAGCACGATGCGGTCCGGGAGCAGGCGGCGTTCGATATCGGTGAACACCAGCGCCAGGAGAAGGGTGGAGAAGAGGGTGCCGACGGCTGCCTGGCCGGCGTCATCGAACTCCAGGTAGCATGCGGCGGCGGCCAGCGAGCAGCCAATCGGCAGCAGGAGCCAGCGGAGAGGGAGTCTGGCGCCGCAGGCCGTGCAGCGCCCGAGGTTCAGGGCCTCGATCAGCGGCACCGCGTCGCGGACTGTTACGGTGCGCCGGCACTCCTGGCAGCGGAGGGGTGGCCAGCGCAGGGGCTCGTCGCGGTACGACCAGGCAAGGAAGAGGTCGGTTGCCGTGCCAAGGATCAGGCCGCTAATGATGAAGAGGAGGAGAGCTACCATCATGGTTAGACATAATTGGCGAAATTTGAGCGTTCTGTGGCCATTGATCTTGACAATTTGTTGACAACTCTGTCTAATGCAGACCCTACCGTGGCAGAAAAGGGGGGTTTGGTTTAGCTATCTTCGCCCATACGGGTAATGATGCCATAACTCAGTGGTTGACCTGTCCAGAAACGGCTGGACGTAAGCTGATTGGCCTCCTACGGTTTTCTTACACTTTTCTTTTGGAATGTTGATAACCGAACGGGGATTCGACGGTACTCTTGTTAGCTGCACCCCCGAGCCCCGCGGCTCGGTCAGAGGGAGGGACACGGTGAATGTAGTTCTGGTCATCGGGGAAAGACCAGAGCAAGCGAACGCTCTCGCAGAGCGTCTCGGCATACTGGGTGTAGAGGCTATCCCTTGCGCTCGGGACCTAAAGCTTGCTGTGCGGTCCATCATGACCCACGATGTGTCCCTGATCCTTCTCGACGTCGATTCTTCGGAGGAAAGCCAGTCGATTTTCGAAACCCTCAACGACGTCTCCGATGTTCCCCTTATCGCAAGGGGTGTGATGGCTGACACGGACAACGTGGTTTCATATCTTGAGTCGGGTGCTGCCGACTTCGTGGGCCGGGCCACCATGCCCGTCGTTCTTGCCGCAAAGATCCAGTCGCTGTTGCGTTCGATGAATTCAAACGGGAGCGCTCCGGCCACGGTCCAGGTCGGCGAGATCTCGATCGACCTCAGGAGCCGGACGGTGATGAGGGGCGCCGAGGAAGTCTCGTTGACGCCACTCGAGTATCGTCTGCTGACGGAGCTGGCGGAGAACAAGGGTCGCGCCTGCCGGCACAAGGACCTCCTCAAGAGCGTCTGGGGTGAGGACTTCGTGAACTGCTCTCACTACCTGCGCCTGTATGTGGGCTACCTCAGGCAGAAGCTGGAAGACAACCCCCGCCGCCCGCGCATGCTCCTGACCGAATGGGGCTTCGGGTACCGGCTGGTGGAGCCAAAGGTGCAGACCAAGGGCGCCCGCGCCCGCGGCCGCGCCCGCGCGTCGCTTCGCCTCGCCTCGCCGGGCTGATCTCCGGGGATTTCGCGTGTCGGCTGGCGTTCGTTTCGGTGAGGGCGGCTTTCGCCGGTCGTTCGGACGGTCCGTTGCGCGGCTGGCAGCGATAGCCGCCGGCCTCCTCGCCACGATCTTACTCCTCAACGTCCCGGCGTCCGCTCAGACAGAGCCGCTGCAGATCACGTCCGCCGCCGCAGATGAGTGGCCGGTCGTAGAGGTCACACTGACAGTCTTCGGCCAGGACGGACAGCCTTTGCCCGGCCTGTCGCCGGACGACTTCTCAGCCACCCTGGCCGGGGAGGCATTGCCGACTTCATCCCTCAAGACGATCAGCGACCCCGGGCTGGGGATCGCCGTCGTTCTTGCGTTCGATGTCAGCGGGAGCATGGGGGGAGAGCCTTTGGAGCAGGCCAGGCTGGCCGGCCGCGCCTTGATCGACCAGCTCGGCAGCGACGACCAGGCGGCCGTCGTGGCGTTCTCCACGGTGGTCGAGCTGGTCCAGCCGTTCACCGCCGACCGATCGCTGCTCCTCGCCGCGATCGACGGCCTTGCTGCTGGCGGCAACACCGCCCTGTACGGCGGCGTCCAGCAGAGCGCCGAGCTGGCGGCAGCGGCGCCCGTCGACCGCAGCTCAATCGTGCTCCTCTCTGACGGACAGGACTTCGGCGCCGTCAGCGCGACGACTCGTGAGGCGAGCCTGGACCTCGTCCGCGGGAGTGGCGCGCTCGTCTTCGCTGTCGGGCTCGGCCCTCAGATAGACGAGAGTTATCTCAGCGAACTGGCGCAGGCGGGGAGAGGACAGTTCCTCCCGGCGCCCCTTCCGGATGATCTGACTCAGGCCTATCTTTCTGCCGGCAACGTCCTTCGGCAGCAGTACGTCCTGACGCTGGATGCGTCGGGCCTCACTATCGATACCGAGACGGCGGCGCTCGTAATTGAGGCGGATCTGCCCGCTGGTCTCGCAGTGGCGAGCATCGACATCGCCGTCCCGGCGCGGCCGGAGCCCCCGGCGGTGACGGACGCCCCGCCGACTGCGACGGACAGCCCGCCGGCCGGCGGTGAGGGTGGCCCGCAGGCCGAAGGTGGCACAGAGGAGGCTTCGGGTGGCATCCCCTGGGTGGTGGTCTTCGGCGTGGCTACAGTTCTCATCGTGGGCGGGGGTGCAGTCTTCGCCATGCGGAGACGGGCTCGCCCCCTGGTCGAAGAGCCGGCAGCGCAGCGTCTCAGGCGCAGGCCGGCAGAGCTCTCGTTCCCTGAGATCACGCGTGCGATTGACGCCACGGAGTCAGAGGCCTGGCTCCAGGGGCCGGACGACGAGCGGGTGGCCGTCGGCGACACGCCGGTCACTATTGGCTATACAGCCGACTGCACGATCGTTCTGCCGACTGGTGGCGCCGCCCGGGGCGGGCGGGTGCGGGTGTGGCTCCGCGACGGCAGCTATATGCTGCACAACCTCTCTCCGCGTCTGGGCTCCGTCAGCGTCGGCGGGCGGCCCGTCACGTGGGTCGTCCTGGACGATGGCGACGAGATCTCCATCGGCGCCTCGCGGCTGATATTCCGATGCGGCAACGGCTCGCGTTGAGTTTCTAACTGTTTTCTTTCACCTCTCTTATCTCTGCTGACCGCCT
>JABAOE010030388.1_pt1 | contig 14007 bp, 11 predicted proteins | sample 7062141 | NCBI WGS metagenome assembly JABAOE01 (sample SAMN14538627, study PRJNA623070) | marine sediment metagenome | biome: marine biome [ENVO:00000428]; feature: marine pelagic biome [ENVO:01000023]; material: deep marine sediment [ENVO:00002113] | place: India: Gulf of Khambhat ... | reverse complement strand
CGATCGGGGGCCTCGGCCTGACCGGCGCGGTCTACCAGGCGCGCTTCGGCGTGACCGGGACGGCGCTCACGCTGCCCACGCTCGCCCCGGCGCCGATCCCCGTCCTGTCCGACACGCCGCTGGTGGGGAGCGCGCTCTTCGGGCAGGCCCCGACCGCGTACGTCGCGTACGCGCTCGCGCCCGCGCTGTGGTACTTCGTCTTCCGCACGGCGTGGGGCCTGGAGCTGCGGGCCGTGGGCGAGGAGCCGGACGCGGCGCAGGCGGCCGGCGTGCGCGTACGTCGCGTGCGCTTCGGCGCGACGCTCTTCGGCGGCGCGCTCGCCGGCCTCGCCGGGGCCCATCTCGCCCTCGCCCACGCGGGCACCTTCTCGGAGAACATGAGCGCGGGCCGCGGCTTCATCGCGATCGCCGTGGTCGTGCTCGGTCGCTGGAACCCGGTGCTCGTGCTCCTCGCCGCGCTCTTCTTCGGGGCGGCCTCCGCGCTGCAGTTCTTCCTGCAGGCGGTGGGGCTCGACGTGCCGTACCAGGTCTTCCTGGCGCTGCCGTACCTGCTGACGCTGGCGGCGCTGGCCGGCTGGGTGGGGCGCGCGCGCGCGCCGGCGGCGCTCGCGCTGCCGTGGGAGCCGCGGGGCTGAGCTCGGGCCGCGGCGGAAGCGAGCCGCCCGGAGGCGGCGGTCAGCCGCTGCGCGCCGGCACCCCCCCGCGCGCGAGCAGGCGCACCTCGAGCTGCTCCCGCACCGCGCGGTGGCCCTCCTCGATCGCGGCGTCGGTGTGCGGCGTCGCCGCCGCGTCGGAGTTGGCGATCGAGATCCGGCCGAAGCGCCGGCGCGCCAGGACGCAGGGGCGGTCCTCGGACGGAAAGAGCGCCCACTCGATCGGGTCCGCGAGCGTGTCGTAGCTGTACGCGTAGCCGTGCGGCCACCGGTTCACGGTGATCGCGACGATGTCGCGGGCGGCGTCGAAGCCCGTCCCCGCCAGCCCTCGCGCGAGCTGGTCGCGGATCCGGCGCTCGAACGTCTCGAAGCTCGTCTCCAGCAGGTCGCGGCGCCCCTGCCGGTGCTGCTCGCGCTTCGGCTTGCCGGGGTCGCACGGCGTGCGCGTCATGTGCAGCGCCATCGGGTCGCGCGGCGAGCGCGGAGGGCGGTAGTCGCCGATCGCGGGCGCGCGCCCGAGGCTGAAGCCGGTGTGGTACATCCCCGGGCACGTCACGCTGCGCACGCCGAGCTCCGCGAAGGGGACCCAGTTCCGGAGCGCGACGCTCGTGTACACGATCGGCATCTTCTCGCCGTACTGCAGCGCCTCCTTCTGCTCGGGGGCGAGCTCCGGGCAGAGGTAGGGGATGACCGGGTGCCAGCACGCGAGCACGACGTGCTCGGCGGATACCGTTCGGGCGCGCCCGCCCTGCACGTACGTGACCTCGACCGCGCCCGGTCCGTCGGGGCCGCCCTCGTGGACGACGCGCACCGCGGTCGAGTCGAGGCGGATGCGCACCGGCTGCCCCGGCCGGTCGAGCCGCCCGTAGTCGAGCCGGGCCATGATCGAGTCCTCGAGCGTGCTGCCGGGAAGCGCCTCCGGGATCATCTGGCGCACGAGGAGGCGGGCGATCGTCGCGTTGCCGTCGGGCAGGTCGATCGTCGGCCCGCCGCCCTCCTCGCGCTCCCTCCCGTGCTGCCCGCCCCCGACGTGCAGGAGCGGCCCCACGCCCGAGAAGGGCTCGAGGCCGAGCTGCTGGAAGCCCGGATGGCCCTCGGCCCAGGCGTACAGCGCCGGGTACGCGTCGATGCCGACGCAGAACAGCCCCTTGGGCCGGTCGTCGAGCCAGGCGAGCACCTGGGGGTGCATCCCCGCGTCCTCGAGCCAGCTCCGGTAGCTGATCCTGGCGAGCCGCTCCTTGCGCCCCCAGTCGTCCAACGCCTCGAGCGCGCCCGGCGGCACGCCCTCGGTGTAGAGGCGCACGAGGTCGCGCTGCGCCTCGAGCGCCATGGGCGAGCGGGCGAGCCAGGCGGCCAGGCGGGCCGCGTCCGGGCCCCCGCGGGTGGGGCTGCCCTTCACGAGGCGGTCCTCGCCGAAGGTCTCGCGGGCGAAGAAGGTCGCGCTGTCGAGGTCCCACGACGCGTAGAAGTCGTCGCTCGTGCGGTCGTACGCGTACGCCTCGCGCCAGTCGATCCCGACCGAGCGCAGGAGCTGGGCCGCGACGGTCCCGTAGTGCTCGACCGACTCGATGTTCGACGTGCCGCCGTTGAGCAGAAGGGTCGTGCCGTCGTGGGTGAACTCGTTGCGCTTCGCGTGGCCGCCGAAGTCGTCGTGGTTGTCGAGGATCAGGATGCGCGCGTCGGGCCCGTATTGCTTCCTGAAGAAATAGGCCGCGGAGAGTCCGCTCAGTCCGCCGCCTACGACGACCAGGTCATAGGCTCGGTCGCCGGCATCCACGGGACTGAAGGTCGCGCCGTCGCGCGCGGCGTGGGCAACTTCGAAAGAACCCTCATGGCTGCCCCGCAAGCCTTGCCGGGTCGGCGGGTAATAGTCGGGCGGCAGCGCGTTCGGATCGAGCAGGTCCTGGGCAACCGCCTCGAGCGGGGAAATGGCGGTGCCGGCGGCGAGACTCAGCGCGCATCCGTTGACGAAGTCGCGCCGGTTGATCGTGTTTTTCCTGTGCATTGCTGCCCGCCTCTGTTGCCTTGGGCAGGTCACAGTATACGCCAACTCATTGCAGCGATTGCGCTAGCGCTCGAAGACGATCTCTCCGCCGACGATCGTCATCAGGATCCGGCCGTTGAGGATGTCCGAGGGGCTTTCATCGGCCAGCAGGAATGGATCGACGTCCATCACCGTCAGGTCCGCCCAGCGCCCCGGCTCGATAACGCCGGTGTCGTCCTCACGGAAGCTCGCGTAAGCGGACCAGCTGGTGTAGCCGCGGACCGCTTCGTCCGAACTCATCTTCTGCTCGGGGTACCAGCCGCCCTCCGGCTGCAGGTTCTTGTCCTGCCGCGTGATGGCTGAATGCAGACCGTAGAAGATATTGTGATCCGAGCCGGGATTGTCCGAGTTGAAGGTCAGCGACGCGCCGGATTCGCGCAGCGAGCGCCAGGCGTAGGCGCCGAGAATCCGCTCCGGGCCGACCCGCTCCTCCGCCCAGGTCTTGTCCTCCATCGCGTGCGGCGGCTCCATCGAGGCGATGATGCCGAGCTGGCCGAGGCGCGGAATGTCGTCCGGATGGATCACCTGCGCGTGCTCGATGCGATGCCGGTTGTTTCGCGTGGACGGATCTTCCGCGAACACGGCTTCGAGGATGTCCAGCGATTCCCGATTACCGGCGTCACCGATTGCGTGGATGGCCACCTGGAAACCGGCCTTCATCGCGTCGGCATTCAGCGCCTGGTCAAAGCCGTAACCGTCGCCGCTGACGCCGCGATGCCCGGGCATGTCTGCATAGTCATAGAGCATCCTGGCGCCGCGCGAGCCGAGGGCGCCGTCGTAGTAAGCCTTCACCGAGCGCGTCACGAGCATGCTGTCGTTGTCCGTGTCCGGGCCCTTCTCGAGCCACTTGCGGATGAGCGGTTCGTCGCGCAGCGACAGCATCGCGTAGACGCGGATGGGCAGGCGGTCCTCGGCTTCGAGTTGCTCGAGCGCCGCCATCGCTTCGGTGTTCAGTCCGGCCTCGTGCACGGCCACATAGCCGTCCTCTGCCATCTGCTTCAGGCCGATGATCCAGCGGTTGAGCCTGGCCTCAGGCGACGGCGGCGGCACGATGTCATCGATCATCGTCGTCGCGCGGTTCAGAAACAGGCCATTGGGTTCGCCGTCTTCACCGAGACGCATCTCGCCGCCGACAGGGACTTCGGTATCCGCGGTGATACCGCCGGCGTCGAGCGCCGCCTGGTTCACCCACACCGCGAAGCCGTGCAGGCTGTCGAGGAACACCGGATTGTCGGGCGCCGCCGCGCTGAGCATGACCTTGTCCGGATAACGATTCGCCCAGGCGCCCTCGTCCCAGCCACGGCCGATGATCCACTCACCGGCAGGCGTCGCCCGCGCTGTCTCGGCGACCAGTGCGACAGCCTCCTCCTCGGTGACGACATCCGTCAGGTCTATCGCTTCGAGCCTGGCGCCGAGGCCGTAAACGTGGGTATGCGAATCGACCAGCCCCGGCACGACCGTGGCTCCCGCGAGATCGACGACCCGCGTTGCGTCGCCGCGGTAGCCGAGCGCCTCGCTCGTGCCGCCGACGAACAGGATCTCGTTGCCCCTGGTGACGACGGCCTCGGCGTCGGGCTGCCAGCCCATCTCGTTGACCGGCGCCCCGGCCGCAGACGTGCCGTCTGCCGACGGCTCGTCCCAGTCGAGGGTATATATCCGCCCGTTGGTCAGGATCAGGTCGGCGCCGCCTTCTTCGCTGATGGCTTGCGGGTCGGGCGAACAGGCGGCCAGCGACAAGGCCAGCGAACATATGATCAGTCTTGCAGGATGCATCATCAGTTTCTTCTTTGCAGTTTCAGAGGCGCCTCAAACTTAGCGCAGCACCGGTCGCTTGTCAGCAGTTGACTTGACGCCCGCTCAAGACGAGGCTTGCTGCATGCGGAAATTCCTGCGAATCGTCGGCCTTTATTTGCTCGCGCCGCTGGCGGTCGTCTGCGCGCTGGGGCTGGCCTGGCTCAAGATCGATTCGGCCAGGCCGCTCGAGGAATACTTCCGGGAACGCCACGGGACCCTGGAAAGTATCGAGTTCTCGGAACAGGCCGTCGACGACGACCAGGTCTCGGAACTCGTCAACCTGCGATCTGACTCCGGATTACGCGTGACGCTGCGCGCGATTCGCCGAGCGACGGACGAGCGCCTGCCGGTGCTGATCGTGCTCGGCGGGCATCGTACCGGCAGTGACGCCGTCGACCTGTTCGGCAAAGTCGGCGAACGCGCCGTCGTGGCGCTCGACTACCCCTACGATGGACCGGAAAAGGTCCGCGGCTTTCGCCAGGTCGCAGCCACGCTGCCGCTCGCGCGCAAGGCCTTCCGGGATACACCGGCGGCCGTGTCGCTGGCAGTGGACTGGCTGGAGCAGCAGCCATGGGCGAATGGCGAACAGGTCTTCGTGGTGGGCGCGAGTCTCGGCGTGCCGTTTGCCGCGCTCGTCGCGGCGCGGGATCCACGCATCGATGGCGCCATCCTCGTGCACGGCGCCGCCGACAACCGGGCCTGGATCGAGGCGCAGGTAGCGCGCAGGAATGAGCTCAGGATCCTGCATCGACCGGTCGCAACGCTGATCCACTGGCTCGCCTATGGACCGACCTTCGATACCGCCGGCAACGTCGCGCTGATCGCGCCGCGGCCGGTCATCATCATCGGCGCTCGCGCGGACGAGCGCACGCCTGCCGGGGAAACAGAAGCGCTGTTTGCCGCCGCCGGGGACCCCAGGGTGCTGCGCTGGACCGATGGGCTGCATATCGAACCCGATCGCACGGACATCATCGAGGCCCTGCTCGCCATTGCCGACGAGGAGCTGTCGCTGCTCACCTCCGGCAGGTAAGGGAATCCCGCAATAGCCGTCGGGCACGCGGGCATTAGACTGACAGGACGCGACGCAGAAAGCACGGAGCAGTGACAATCACGGAGCAGCGACAATGATGACCCTCGACATGATCATGAGCACGGACCTGGTGACGATCTCGCCTGACGACACGCTGGCGGACGCGCGGACGTTGATGCACGACAGCAAGATTCACCATCTGCCGGTGCTCAGGGACGGCAAACTGACCGGCCTCGTTACGCTGACCAACGTGCTTGCCGGGACTGACTCGATCCTGCGCGATGACGACAACCGGATTCACGCAAACGAGATCCGGGTCAGCGACATCATGGTGACCGACGTCGCCACCGTCGACGAGCACGCCAGCCTGCGGCAGGCGGCCCTGTTTCTCGAGAAGCACCGGATCGGCTGCCTGCCGGTCATGCGCGATGACGAACTCGTCGGCATCATCACCGACACCGACTTCGTGGGCGTCGCGATCAACCTCCTCGAGCAGATCGAGGAGTCGGAACCCTACGACGAAGACCTCGACGAGGTCGTCTGATCAGAAGGTATTCGTCTTCATGCTGGGCGTCGACTGCGCCCGGCCGGCCACGTGATTGACGATCATGTCGGGCGTCACGGGTACGCGATTGAATACATGACCGTCCAGCGCGTCCGAGATCGCGCATAACACGGCTGCGGCTGCGCAGCCCATCACCGGTTCGCCGATGCCCTTCACGCCGACAGGATTGTCGCGGTCGGGCAGATCGACCGCATCCCAGTCCAGCATGTCTGGCAAGTCGAGGTAGCTTGCCGGTTTGCACTGGTAGAAGCCGCTGTTCGCGGGCAAGCCCAGCGCCGGGTCGTAAACATGACGCTCGAGACCGGCCATGCCGAAGCCCCAGACGGCGCCGCCCCGGACCTGGGCGGCCAGTCCCATGGGATGCAGCACGGTGCCGCAATCCGCAACGCCGAGATAGTCGAGTATCCGGTAGCGACCGGTCTCCAGGTCGAGTTCGATCTCGACAAAGCCGACGGCCAGGCCGGGCACGGCGCCGCGACGCTCGAGATTGTCCTTCGCGACGCCGATCAGGCCGCTGCCCCTGATGCCGTCGACGGCGAGACGGGTGACATCGTGGATATCGTCCGGCACCTCGCTGCCGTCGTAACGGCCGCCGAGTTCGATGGCCGCCTGCGCGACTTCCGCGTAGGTCATCGAGCGTGAGGTATCCGACGTGGCGAATACGCGCTCTTCCGCAATATCGTAATCGTCCGCGCTGCCGCCCATGCGCAGCGCAGCAACCTCCCTGATCTTCTGCACGGCGTCGACCGCCGCGACGTAATTCGCGCGCGTGTGCGTGAATGACGTGTTGCTGCCGTTCTGCGCCGAGCTCCAGGGGAGGTGCTCGGTCGATTTGCCGTAGTGGATGACGCAGTTGTCCCAGTCACAGCGTAAAACGTCGGCCGCCGGTCTGGTCGTGGACGCGTAGGAATAGGTGCCGAGATTACCGACACCGCTGTGCAGGTGGATCCGGCCGTCCGGCGCAATGCGCAACAGGCCGTCGTAACCGTCGCGGCCCGCGGAGTGGTAGGCCTGGCCGACCCCGAGGCCGATGACTTTCGAGCCATTTCTCTCACCGCGGCGCTGCAGCCGGTCGGACCAGCCGAATCGCTCTGCGCCCTGCTCCAGCGCCTCGCGCAGGTAGGCGCTGGTCATTTGCTCCTGCCGCGGCCCGTGCAGCGAATCGCTGACCGGCGCATTGATCAGCCGGATCCGGACGCGATCCATCTCGAGATTGACCGCCGCTTTGTCAAGCAAGGGCTCGATGGCGGCCGCGATCTGGTTCTGGCCCGGCCCGCGCTGCGCCCCCTTCGGCGTCGTGTTGGTCATGACCGGGATCGCACGAAAGCGCATGGTCTCGGGCTGGTAGACGAGCGACGTTGCGCCGGCCGCAGCCGCCGCGGACGGAAAACCAGTCTGGCAACCGATGTCCTGGACGATGAACAGGTCCATCGCGGCGATCCTGCCGTCATTGCGGAAACCCATTTTGACGTGGCCCTGGAAACCGGACCGCGCCTTGCCGAGATAGAACTCCTCGGCGCGGCCGAGATGCAAGGCGACCGGCCGGTTGATCTTGCGCGAGAAGAAGGCCGGCAGCACGAGCATCTCGTATGGCGTGCTGCGCGAGCCGAAGCCGCCGCCGCAGTTTTCGTTGATGAAAACGAGTTGTTCGATGTCGATGCCCAGCCAGCGGGCGAGACCGGGCACTGGCGCCGTCTGGCTCTGGTTCGGGCCGTGCAGGAAGCACTTGCCGTTTTCCCAGTAAGCCATCGACGAGCGCGGCTCCATCGAGTGGTGCGCGTAACCGGCAGTCACGAAGTTCTGTTCGATGACGTAATCGGCGTTCGCGAAACCTTCGTCGATGTCGCCGACCGACCACTGGATCGGCATGTCCCCCTCGGGCGGGCGGCCTTCGAGGAAGGCGTCGAGCTGTTCCTGCGTCCACTTGATCTCTTCGGGTTTCGTCGTCGAATCGCCGAAGCCCTGCGGCGCGTACACATTGCCCTCTTCGCGCGCGTTGGCGCCCGACGGACGCAGCGACTCGAGCGGATCGACGCTGAACGGCAGCGGCTCATACTCGATATCGACTTTCTTCAGCGCGTCCGTCGCGATGGTGTCGTCGACGGCCGCGATTGCGAGAATCGGGTCACCGACGAACACCGGGTTGTTGGTCAGGATCGCGGCGCGTGGCGCTTCGGCAGCGGGGACGTCATCCGCCGTCAGCACGCCGACCACGCCGTCCATCGCCAGCGCGGCGGACAGGTCCATGCGCTTGATGCGGGCATGGGGCACGGGGCTGCTCAGGAGGCGCGCGAAGACCATCCCGTCGACGTGTATGTCCTCGGCGTAACGCGCCTTGCCCGTCACCTTGCCGACGACGTCCGGCGGCGTGAAGTCGCTGCCGATGTAGTTGGCCATGCCGGAACTTACAGGAAGTTGGTCGGCCAGATCATCGTTCGCCACATGTGGGCGACCGGGCTGCCGTCAAAGCCGAGGCCTTCCTTCGGCTGCTTCCAGTTGCGGCCGATGATATCCGTGAATTCTTCGGGATCGACCCGCAGGTTCGGGTCGAATGAGTAGATGTCGTTGATCGTGATCTCGCGGGACGACATGTACCATTTGTGATTCCGGGCCCGCGCGGCTTCTTCCATGATGTAGGGTTCCGGCACATAGTCGTCGCCGAACAGCCTGATATAGGCTTCCGGATACTCGTAGCCGACTTCGTGGTCCGGCAGGAAGCGGAGCGCCTGGTGCTTCTCGATGGCCCACGCGACCTCTTCATCGACGTACGGCCGAACAAGCTGTGCACACCAGTAGCCGTGGTCCGTGCCGCGGATATTGAGGCCGATGTCATGCAGCAGGCAGGCCATGACGACCTTTTCGCTGCTGCCGTTCTTGAGCGCGAGGCGCGCGCTTTGCGTCACATGATTGGTCGAGAAGCGGAGCTTGTAGAAGTCCATCAGGGTCGGCGCTTTCGGCATGACCGCCAGCGCCGGATCATTATGCTGATAGTAAGGCCGGTTATCGTTGGGATCCCGCTCGCGTTCCTCGCCGATCGTGCAATGGCCGGGCTTGGCCCGGCGTTTCGGCTCGAGGGCCTCTTCCATCGCCTCTTCGAGGGCATCCGCCTTGGCGGAGAATGTGGTGGCGCCGGCGATGCTGGCGGCGGCCGTGACGCTCACGGTGTTCAGAAATTTGCGACGGTCCATGGAAACGCTCCTCGCTTTGAAATGCTTCGCTACCTGATTTTTATGCTTATCTCGTCAATTCCTTCGATGCCACCGGTTACTTCGTCGCCCGGTTCGAGGGGGCCGACGCCGGCGGGCGTCCCTGTGTACAGCAGATCGCCGGGGGCTATTTCGAAAAAGGCTGACAGCTCGGCGAGCGACTCTGCTACCGACCATATTAGCGCATTTAGAGCGGCATCCTGACGAATTTGACCATTTACCGCGAGCCAGATGCGGCCTGCGGCGGGGTGAGCGACGTCCGCGGCCCTGTGAATGGCCGAAATCGGCGCAGAATGGTCGAATCCCTTGGCCGTCTCCCAGGGCCTGCCCTTCTCCTTCGATTCAGCCTGCAGGTCGCGGCGCGTCAGGTCGATGCCGACCGCATAGCCGAAAACGTGGTCCAGCGCGTCCTCGACACTGACGTCCCTGCCCGCCTTGCCGATCGCGACGACGAGCTCGATCTCGTGATGCAGGTTTTCGGTGCGCGGCGGATAAGGCACTTCCGAGCCGGTCGCCACGATGGCGTCCGCCGGTTTCGAGAAGAAAAACGGCCGCGAGCGTTTGACGTCGTAGCCCATCTCGGCCACGTGCTCGGCATAGTTGCGGCCGATGCAGTAGATCCGCCGCACCGGAAACTCGTCACCGCCGGCGACCGGCACCACTGTTTGCGGAAGATCGAAAACTCGCATGGCGATCCTGGCCCCTGCTCGGGTATTAATTAGTACTAGAATAACCGCAGAACCAGGAGCAGGGGAAAAGCATGAGTATCGCCAGGCGTGATTTTCTGAAGGTGGTCGGCGGCGCGTCGATTGCGGGCGGGCTGGGCAGCTACGGCATCGACGCAGGAGCGGTGACGCTCGCCGTGCCGGAATTCGGCTTTGCCGATGACAGCGTGCCAATGAACGCGGCCAATCTTTGCCCGATGCCGACAATGGTGACCGAGGCGCACAACGAGTACGCGAGGCAGCTGGACCGGTCTCTCAGCATGCCCAGCCAGCGGACCGTCCAGGCTTTCAAGGAAGAAGCAAGAGGCCGCGTCGCCGGGATGCTCGGCGTCTCGGCCGAGGAGATCGCGATCGTCCGCAATGCGTCGGAAGCCAACGGCACGATCGTGCAGGGTTATCCGCTCGAAGAAGGCGACGAAATTGCGCTCTGGGACCAGAACCATCCCTCCAATCTGGTCGCCTGGGACGTGCAGGCTGCGCGGACCGGCGCGACCGTCCGCCGGTTCGCCGTGCCGACCGATACCGGTTCGATCGACGAGGTCGTCGACCTGTTCGTCGACGCGGTCGGCGACAAAACCGCGGTCGTGTCATTCACGCACATATCGAATGTCACCGGTTTTCGCACGCCGCTCGCGGAGATCTGCGCGGCCATCCGCGAGAAAAAAGACGACGTCTTCATCCACGTCGACGGCGCCCAGACCTGGGGCGCGGTCGATATCGATCTCGGCGCGATCGAAGCCGATTCGTTCAGCGGCAGCGCGAACAAATGGTTCATGGGCCCCCGCGAGGTCGGCATCCTTTATTTGCGGGAACGTCACGTCGATCACATCTGGCCGAATATCGTCAGCGTGCCGTGGGGGGCGACGACGGCTGACGCGCCGGAAGGCGCGCGCAAGTTCGATGCGATGGGCCGGCGGGACGACGCGGCGATCGCGGCGCTCAACGACGCCGCCCTGTTCCACGAAGCGTTGACGCCGGCAGGCATCGAGGCGCGATCGAAAGAGGTGGCGGACCGGCTGCGCGCCGGCCTCGAGGATCTCGGCGTGGACTTCGTATCGACAGCGAACCCGGCCTTCACGAGCAGCGTCGTGATCATCAAGGCCGCTCGCGAGAACGCGGGCACGATGGTCGGCAGAGTGTTCGACGATGCGGGCGTGCAGTGCGCAGCGACCGGCGGCTTCCGGATATCACCGCACATCTATAACAATGCGGATCATGTCGACCGCGTCATCGCGGCGGTGAACAAAAACCGGGGTTTGCTGGGTTAGTCGTGTGACCAGTTGTCGGGATCGGTACTGTCGCCGGGCGACAGGCCGATGATGTCGCCTTCCGTATCGATGCCCAGGCCGAGCACCATGCGATTTGCGTAGGCGAAATACGACGCGACCTGGTTGATCTCGAGGATCTCGCCGTCGTCAAAGCCCGCGTCTCGCAATGACGCGACATCGGCCGCAGTGAGACTGGCGGGATTCGTTGTCAGCTTCTCCACGTAGCGAAGTCCGGCCAGCTCCCGCCCGTCGAACGCCGCCGCCGGATCGTTGGCGTCGAGCGCCGCACGGATGGCCGCACCGCGCTCGTCGTCTTTCAACAGGCGCAACAAACCGGCGTAATGATGGTCGATGCAGTAGCGGCAGCGATTCAACAAACTGACATAGACGCCGATTGTCTCGAGATAGGACTTCGGCAGGACGTTGCGCGGATGATGCAGCACGTACTTGTAGAGCGCCATGTGCCCTTCCATGGAGTGCGGGCGAAGGCTGTGCGCCAGCATGATGTTGTCGACGTTGTTGCCGGGGCCTTTTATGCGGTCGTAGAGGGCTTTGAGCGCCCCGTCCGCGTCTTCATATGAGATAGTCGCAATCCACGTCATCCTGGTTCACCCGGACTCAATAAGAAAAAAGGATAAAAACATCGATCTTCAAGTCAGTGCGGACCGAAGGCAGCGAATCCTCGCACTCGCCCTGCCGATCGTTGGCGGGATGGTATCGCAGAATCTGCTGAATATCGTCGATACCGCGATGGTCGGTTTTCTCGGCGATGCGGCGCTCGCCGCGGTCGGCCTCGGTGGGTTTGTCGTCTTCATGTGCCAGTCGCTGATTCTGGGCATATCGACCGGCGTGCAGGCGAGCGCGGCGCGCCGCAAGGGTGAAGGCAGGTCCGAGCGCGCCGCCGCCGTCCTCAACACCGCCCTGCTGCTGGTGCTGCTGGTCGCGCCGGCGATGTCGGTCGTCCTGGTCCAGCTCGCCGAGCCGGCCTATCCGCTGTTGATCGACGACCCGGACGTGATCGAACGCGGCGTGCCGTACATCGAATGGCGTCTCGCCGCGATCGTTTTCGTCGGCATGAACTTCGCGTTTCGCGGCTACTGGAACGCGCTGGACATGTCGCGGGTGTACATGAACACGCTGATCATCATGCACGCCTGCAACATCGTCCTGAATTACGCGCTGATCTTCGGTAACTTCGGCTTCGCGGCCTACGGGGTGGCCGGCGCCGGCATGGCGAGCGCGATCTCGATGGCGATCGGCACCGCGATCTACTTCGTGCTTGCCTTCCGGCATATCGAAAACGGTCACTTCCTGCGCCGTCTCGCGACCGCCGCGGAGACGGGCTCGTTGATTCGCGTGTCGCTGCCCTCGGGCCTGCAGCAGCTGTTCTTCTCGGCCGGCCTCGTCACGATGTTCTGGATCATCGGCAAGATCGGCACGCCGGAACTCGCGGCCGCCAATGTCCTGGTCACCGTGCTGCTGTTCGCAATCCTGCCCGGCCTCGCCATGGGAATTGCCTGCGCGACGCTGGTCGGCCAGGCGTTAGGCGCGGGCGACCCCGACGACGCTTATCAGTGGACCTGGGACGTTGCGAAAGTCACGATCATCCTGCTGACGTTCCTCGGCCTGCCGATGTGGCTCGTCCCGGACCTCGTGTCGTCGATCTTCATCCACGAGCCGTCGACGCGCGATCTCGCCCGCTGGCCGATGCGCATCATGGGCCTGACGATGCCGCTGGAAGCCTTGATCTTTGCGTTCATGCACGGCCTGCTCGGCGCCGGGGACGCGAAACGCGTGATGCTGGTCAGCATCGGCACGCAGTGGCTCGTATTCCTGCCGCTGGCATACCTGTTCGGACCATTCCTCGGCTTCGGCCTGCTCGGCGTCTGGCTTTTACAGGGCGGCAGCCGCGCGCTACAGTCTTTCCTGTATACCGGGATGTGGCGCGGACGACAGTGGCAGCACATCAAGGTCTGAATCAGGGAGCACAAGACGATGGCGGCAACAGAATCCGAAATGCTGGAACTCGGGACGATCGCGCCCGGGTTCTCGCTGCCTGATCCGGATGGCGTCATGCACTCGCTCGGCGAGGGCAAGCAAGCCTATCTCGTGATGTTCATCTGCAATCACTGCCCGTTCGTCAAGCACGTCATGGACGAAATCACGAGGCTCGGAGAGGACTACGTTTCACGAGGGGTCGGAATCATCGCCATCAACGCCAACGATCCGATCGGTTACCCACAGGACGGGCCCGAGCATATGAAGCGCCTCGCGGAAGAGCGCGGCTGGCAGTTCCCCTTCGTGTTCGACGAGGAACAGGAGGTGGCGAAGGCGTTCCGTGCGGCCTGCACGCCGGACTTCTTCGTCTTCGACGCCGAGCGGCAGCTGGCCTATCGGGGGCAGCTGGACGACAGCCGGCCCGGCAATGACGTTGCCGTCACCGGAGCGGATCTCCGGGTGGCGATGGAGGCCGTCCTGGCGGGCGACGCCGTGCCCGAGGAGCAGAAGGCGAGCATCGGCTGCAACATCAAGTGGCGGCCGGGCAACGAGCCTCCCTACTTCGGATAGAGAGATCGACCGGGTGTCGCCAGAACTCCCGGCGAAACTCCAGGACATCGTGAACCGGTTCGCGGCCGCGCCGCGCGAGCTCCGGCTGCAGGCGCTTCTGGACTTCGCGCGCCGGGTCCCCGAGCCCCCGCGCCACCTCCTCGGCTCGGAGGCG
>JABAOE010017698.1_pt3 | contig 14012 bp, 13 predicted proteins | sample 7062141 | NCBI WGS metagenome assembly JABAOE01 (sample SAMN14538627, study PRJNA623070) | marine sediment metagenome | biome: marine biome [ENVO:00000428]; feature: marine pelagic biome [ENVO:01000023]; material: deep marine sediment [ENVO:00002113] | place: India: Gulf of Khambhat ... | reverse complement strand
ACCTCTTCTGTCGACTTGACGGCTGCTGTCTGTGCTGGCGGCTGCTCTTTTTTCTGCGGTGGAAAAAAGATAGAGAAGCCCAGCCAGACGGCCAGCATGAGAGCCATGGCAAGAATAAGGTTTTTATTTTCAGATGAATTCATGACGAGAAAAACTCCTGGTTATAATAAATCCCGGTCTACAGGATCATAGCCGCCCGGGTGCCATGGATGACAACGGGACAGACGTTTAACTCCCAACCATAAACCGTGCAAAGCTCCGTACCTGTTGACAGCATCCAGTGTGTATACGGAGCAAGAGGGATAAAAGCGGCAGGCTGAAGGAAGCAGGGGTGAAATACAGATTCTGTAAAAGCGAATGCCCGCTATGGCTAACCGCTTAAGCATGATAATCGGTCTCCAGGCGGGCAAAGATTGTCAAAAGTTCCCGGTCCACTTGTAAATGACTCAGGTTTCCGGCCCGGTCTTTTGCAATGATGGAAACATCGACAACCGTACCGAATTGCTTATAAGATTTTCTGAACAATTCTCGCATCCACCGCTTGAGTCTATTCCTGCAAACGGCGTTGCCTACTTTTTTACTGACAGTCAGACCCAGTCGCGAGTATTGCCCTCCGGGCTTTACGATCACGACGAAATGGGTTGTGTGATAACGTTGTCCTGCCTGCCTGATTCTCTTGTATTCGCCAGACCTGCAGATCCGGTGGAATCTGGGGAAGGCTTGCGCAGCTTTCACCCGGTGATACAAAATTACTTGGTTGTAATCGTTGCGGCCAAACGCTTGCGGCCCCTGGCGCGCCGACGCTTGATAACACTTGCACCACCCTTGGTACGCATCCGCTTGCGGAAACCGTGGGTGCGCTTACGACTGATTCGACTCGGTTGAAATGTACGCTTGGACATGATTATTCTAGCTCCTCTTTATCGATCAAGATGGTAAATTTCGCAAAAAGCACTTTTAAACATAGTTGGATAACAAAGTCAAGAACGAAAAAATATTCGCAATATCAGTCTGTTATTCACATCTCAATTTTCACTTGCAATAAGTGAGTGCCTCTGATAACCTCTATCGTCAAGTTTTCCACCTTTATATCTTTATCTAAACATCTGATTTTACGTTGTTTTTTTGTTATCCACAGTTGTTTAAAAGTTTGTGGATAAATTAATTTGTCGAGTTATCCGTCCTGGAACTTGAATGACAGTTGACACAAGTATGAGCAAACTCTGGGAAGACACCTTAACACATCTGGAACTGAATCTCAGTTCACAACACTTTTCTACCTGGATAAAACCATTGAAACTCGTCAAAATCGAGCAGGATATGGTTTACCTGGAAGTTCCCAACAGGTTTGTTCTCGACTGGGTCAAGGAGAATTACAGCAAACTGATTCAAAAAATACTGGTCGATCTTTCGGCGGTAAATTACCGCCTGCAATTTAATGTCTCCGGACAGGCAAAGGATAGTTTACCGAAAACTGGACAAACCATAGATCCGCGGGTCAGTGCAGTCAAAAGTGAAGAAAAGGTTATCCGCAACGCACATGCAGCAGATATCAACCTGAATCGCAAATACACCTTCGATGAGTTTGTCTCCGGATCATCCAACCAGTTTGCCTACGCTGCGGCCATGGCTGTTGCCAACAATCCGGCAACGACTTATAACCCGCTCTTTATTTACGGTGGTGTTGGTCTCGGTAAAACCCACCTGGTCAACGCAATAGGCAATTCAATCCTGAAAAAATCGCCGCAAATGCGGATATGCTACTACACATCTGAAAAATTCATGAACGAGTTGATTAATTCCCTGCGTTACAACCGCATGGATGAATTTCGCAACAAGTTTCGTTCCATGGATATTCTGCTCATCGACGACATTCAGTTCATTGCCGGNNCCTGTATGAATCACACAAACAGATCATCGTGACCTCGGACAAATTTCCCAAAGACATCCCGGGACTCGAAGAAAGACTGCGCTCCCGCTTTGAATGGGGACTGATAGCTGATATACAGCCTCCGGACGTTGAAACCAAACTGGCCATTCTGAAAATGAAGGCTGAACAAAACAACATCAAACTTCCTGAAGAGGTCGCTCTGTTTCTGGCCAACTCGGTCTGTAACAATGTCCGTGAACTGGAAGGTTATCTTATCAGGATAGGTGCATATGCCAGCTTGACATCAACGGCTGTTACCCTGGAAATGGCCCGTGACGTTCTCAAGGATATTCTGATCGAGCGCAATCGTGAACTTTCCGTGGAGGAAATCCTCAAGAAAGTCAGCAGTCATTTCAATATAAAAATTTCCGATATGAAATCGGCGAAGCGGCTCAAGGCTGTTGTCTTGCCGAGGCAAATAGCCATGTATCTGTCGCGGCAGCTGACATCCTCCTCCTATCCGGAGATAGGGGAACGTTTTGGTGGCAAGGATCACTCAACGATCATCCATGCCATCCGTAAGATAGAAAAGCTTATGGAAGACGACTTTCAGATCCGCAGCACTATTGAAAGTCTGAAAAATGAATTAACCAACTCATAACCTGTTTAAAACAGGGGGGGATAGCCTGGGGACAAAGTGGACAGCAAAAAGCAGCGACACTTATCCCCATTTGGCCAACAGCTTATACCTTTACTTTTTAATTTTGTAAAGTATTGAAATAAAAAGAAAATACACGTTGTTAAGTTTTCAACGTCACCTATTACTACTACTATATTTTTATTTTTTATTAGGTTTTAAATAATAATAATAACTGTTGATTGGGGAGGCCATTATGAATTTCACCATAGAAAAAGAGGTTTTTCTCAAAGGGCTAGCAAGAGTCCAGGGCATTGTAGAGAAGCGCAATACCATCCCTGTGCTATCCAATGTTCTGCTGGAAGGCGGAGATGGTGAACTGTGCCTGACTGCTACGGATCTCGAAGTTGGCATGCAGTCAACCTATCCCGCCAACATCAGAAAGCCTGGCAAGATTACGGTTTCGGCAAAGAAGCTTTATGAAATCATCAAGGAATTGCCGGATAATGAAATCAGCTTCAATGCCAAGGATAATTGCTGGATCGAAGTGGAATGCGGCAAGGCCCATTTCAATATCGTCGGCTTGTCAGCTGATGAATTTCCCAATTTTCCGAAACCGGATAAAGCCAATTTTATTTCTCTGGCCAGTAATTTGTGCAAAGAGATGGTTGAGAAAACCTTCTTCGCCGTTTCCCAGGATGAGAGCAAATACAACCTGAATGGAATTTTTTGTCAGGTTCAGGAAGAAAGCAAACAGTTGCGTCTGGTGGCTACAGATGGTCATCGCTTGTCACTGATCGACAAGGCTATCGAAATAACCGACAGCGATGAGTTGAGCCGCGGCGTTATTCTGCCGCGCAAGGGTATTTTGGAATTGAAAAAGCTTGCAGATGAAGGTGAAGGCAACCTGCAGCTGGGTTTCATGGATAATAACGCGGTGGTATGTAAGGATCAGACGGTTATTATCATGCGCCTGGTCGACGGAGAATTTCCCGACTACGGAAGAGTTATACCGAAAAACAATGAACAGCAGGCCTCGATAGCCGTTGATCCTTTTCTGCATGCTTTGCGTCGCATGATTATTGTTTCCAGTGAAAAATCACGCGGTGTAAAAATGAATTTGAAAGACAACCTGCTGGAAGTTTCATCATCCAATCCGGAACTCGGTGATGCCCGCGAGGAACTTGACATAGAGTATCAGGGGCCTGAACTGTCCGTTGGTTTTAATGCCCGCTACTTGCTCGATATTCTGCAGGTTCAGAACCAGGATCGCATTAACCTGATTTTAAAAGACAATCTTTCTCCGGGATTGATTAAACCGGTCGATGAGGACGGTTATTTGGCAGTCATCATGCCAATGCGTCTCTAAATAGGATGTTGATAGAAAAAAGCCTTTGAATACGGGGCTTTTTTCTTGATGAGCATATGATTATCAACAACTTGAAGCTGCGCAGCTATCGCAACCTGTTAGAAGTGGATGTTTCATGGAGCGGGCACTTCAACGTTATTTACGGTCAGAATGCCCAGGGTAAGACCAATCTCCTTGAAGCAATCTACCTGTTGGGTCATCTAAAAAGTTTTCGCGGCGCACGTGGTCATGAATTGATCAATCATCATGCCGATGTCGCCTGGGTTGGCGCCACCGTTGATAAAAAAGGCGTTCGGCACAAACTGGATATAGCATTACAGAAATCAGGACGTAATCCCCGGGTTGACAGCAAGCCGGTAAAAAAGCTCAGTCAGTTTTTCGGCTATTTGCGTACCGTACTGTTCACACCCGAAGAACTGGGCTGCATCAGAGGTTTTCCGGCGGGCCGGCGGGCTCTGCTCGATCGTGCCATACTGCAGACGGATCCTGTTTATCTCGACAGGGTCCAGGAGTATGAGCGAATACTGCAGCAGCGTAATCAACTGCTGAAGCAGCAGGTCAACGATGAGCAACTGGCTCCCTGGACGGAGTCGCTGGTTCGCACCGGCAGCCGCATACGACACGACAGGTTGTTTTACCTTGCAAGGTTGCGACCCAAGCTTTGTCAGGCTTACCGGGAAATAACCGGCGGCAGGGAATCGGCAGACTTGAGATATTCCGTTGCTCTGGAATCTCTGGAGAAACTGTCTGATTACTTGGTTGAAGCCCTGAAAAGACTGGCACCGCGGGAAAAAAAACTTGGTATAACCTTGGCCGGTCCGCATCGTGATGACCTGGATTTTCTGGTTGAGGAGCGTTCTTTGCGTTCCTTCGGTTCGCAGGGTCAGCAGCGATCTTACCTGCTGGCTTTCAAAGCGGCCCAGGTCTTGGATCTTGAAGAACAGCTGCATGATTCTCCTGTTCTGCTGCTCGATGATCTGGCCAGCGAACTCGACCTGCGCCGCCAGGAAGGTTTTTTTGATTTTCTGCTGCAACGAAGCGGTCAGGTTTTTCTGACGTCTGCCCAGCAAACGTTGCTGACGGATGCAGTTCGGCAGCAGGCAAGCTATTACAAGGTTGACCAGGGCATGGTCAACGCAATATCCCCGGAACGAGGGTGACATGACACAAAATTTGAACAAGGATTACGGAGCAGACAGTATCAAGGTTCTCGAAGGGCTTTCGGCCGTTCGCAAGCGGCCGGCGATGTATATCGGCTCAACGTCGGTCCAGGGTCTGCATCACCTGGTCTACGAAGTTGTGGACAATTCAATCGACGAGGCCCTGGCCGGATACTGCAACGAGGTCAAGGTCATTATCCACGTGGACAATTCCGTAACCGTGGTCGACAACGGTCGCGGTATTCCGGTGGATATGCACAAGACCCAGAACAAGCCGGCCGCCGAAGTTGTCATGACGGTCCTGCATGCCGGCGGCAAGTTTGACAGTGACAGCTACAAGGTCTCAGGTGGCCTGCATGGCGTCGGTGTATCCGTTGTCAATGCCCTGTCCAGCCGACTGGAACTGGAAATTCGCCGTGATGGCAAAATCTACCGACAGAACTATGAACGCGGTGTACCGACGAACGAGTTGAAAGAGGACGGAACGACCAAGCGGCGCGGCACGAGAATCCTCTTCTGGCCGGATCCGGAAATATTCGAAACCACGGAATTTTCCTTTGAAACACTCTCAACCCGACTGCGCGAACTGGCGTTCCTCAATGCCGGTGTGAAGATCGAGATTGTCGATGAACGTAGCGACAAGAGCCATGTTTTTCATTACGAGGGTGGCATAGTTTCTTTCGTCGAATACCTGAACCGCGCCAAGACGCCACTGCATCCGAAGCCGATTTTCTTTACCGGTACCAAGGAAGGCGTCGATATCGAGATCGCGATTCAGTACAACGATGCTTACGACGAGAAGATCTTCTCTTTTGCCAACAATATCAACACCCATGAGGGCGGCACACACATGATCGGGTTCAAGGCGGCGCTGACGCGCACCATGAACAACTATGCCACCAACAACAACCTGCTGAAAAATGTCAAGGCTTCGATTTCGGGCGATGATTTGCGCGAAGGGATGGCCGCCATTATTTCGGTCAAGGTCCCTGACCCGCAGTTTGAAGGCCAGACCAAGACCAAACTCGGCAACTCCGAAATCAAGGGGTATGTTGAGACGATGATGAATGAGAAGTTGGCTGAGTACCTGGAGGAAAACCCGCCGGTGGCGCGCAAGATTCTCGAAAAAGGGATCGAGGCGGCCCGCGCTCGCGAGGCGGCCCGCAAGGCCCGTGACCTGACGCGCCGCAAGGGCGCTCTCGATGGTTTGGCCTTGCCCGGAAAGTTGGCTGACTGCCAGGAAAAAGACCCCTCGCTTTGCGAACTCTACCTGGTCGAGGGTGACTCGGCCGGCGGCAGTGCCAAGCAGGGGCGCGAACGACGCTACCAGGCGATTCTGCCGCTCAAGGGCAAGATCCTCAACGTTGAAAAGGCCCGCTTCGACAAGATGCTGACCTCCAACGAAATCCGCACCCTGATTACCGCACTGGGGACCAGCATCGGCAAGGATGATTTCGACATTTCCAAGCTGCGCTACCACCGCATCATCATCATGACGGACGCCGATGTCGACGGCTCGCATATCCGCACCCTGCTGCTGACCTTCTTCTTCCGGCAGATGCCGGAGCTGGTCGAGCGCGGCCACCTCTATATCGCCCAGCCGCCGCTTTACAAAGCCAAGCGCGGTAAGCGCGAACTTTACCTCAAGGATGAAGCCGCGCTGCAAGAGTACCTGCTTGACGAGGGCGTCGAAGGTATGACCGTGCACCTTGAGAAGAGCGGCAAGGTGCTGCGCGGCAAGCAGATCATTCCAACCCTGCGCAACATCATCGATTACAACCAGCATTTCGACAAGATGGTCCTTAAAGGGGTCAACCCTGAAGTGCTTGAGGTCTTCGTGCGCGGGAAACTGCAGAACGGTTTTGCCGACATGCTGGATCTTGAACCGCTGGCCGTCAAGCTGCGCGCGATTGAGCCGCAAGCAGATTTCCAGGTTCTGGCAGATCCGCCAAGGATTCTGTACCAGCGCGGCAACCTGCGCTCATACATTGACCAGAAGGTTCTCGAAAGCCTGTCGATGTATGAGTACAAGCTGCTGTTGCAGGCCTACAAGCAGGTTGAGGATATCTGTCTCGGCGACTGTGCTTTTATCAGCAAGGAAGATGAGAACGCTACGGAAGTGACGTCACGGCAGGAACTGCTCGAGTTTTTTATTAACCGCGCCAAGAAGGGACAATATATCCAGCGCTACAAAGGTCTGGGCGAAATGAACCCTGAGCAGCTTTGGGAAACCACCATGGACCCGGCCAAGCGGGTGCTGTTGCAGGTGAAGGTTGAGGACACCTACGAAGCCGAGCAGATATTTACCGTGCTGATGGGTGACCAGGTCGAACCGCGTCGCGAGTTTATCGAAACCAACGCATTGAACGTATCGAATTTGGATGTTTAACAACTGAAGTAGCGTGTAGCGAGTAACGTCTCGCCACGCGCCACGGGTTTTCCGGAGGAAAATCTAGATGCTCACAGAACAAAACCGCGTCACAGTCAATATCGAAGATGAAATGCGCAAGTCCTACATGGACTATGCCATGAGTGTTATTATCGGCCGCGCCCTGCCCGACGTGCGCGATGGCCTCAAGCCGGTTCACCGCCGTGTGCTTTTTGCCATGAACGAATTGGGCAACGACTATAACAAGGCGTATAAGAAGTCCGCCCGCGTCGTCGGTGANNCCGCTGGTGGATGGCCAGGGCAACTTCGGTTCGATCGACGGCGATTCCGCAGCCGCGATGCGTTACACCGAGGTCCGCATGGACCGCCTGGCCCACGAACTGCTCAACGATATCGACAAGGAAACGGTCGATTTCGGGCCCAACTACGATGACTCTCTGGAAGAACCCCTGGTTCTGCCGTGCAAGTACCCCAACCTGCTGGTCAACGGCTCCGAGGGTATTGCCGTCGGCATGGCCACCAAAATTCCGCCCCACAACCTCAGGGAGGTGATTGACGCACTGGTGGCGCTGATCGATAACCCGCAACTGGACGATGAGACGCTGCTCGGCATTGTGCCTGGCCCGGATTTTCCCACCGGAGGATTCATTCTCGGTCAGGAGGGTGTCAAGGAGGCCTATCGTACCGGCCGCGGCATCATCCAGATGCGCGCCCGTGCTCTGGTGGAACAGAACAGCCGCACCGGTCGCGAAAGCATTGTCGTCACCGAGATTCCGTTCCAGGTCAACAAGGCCCGCCTGATCGAGAAGATCGCCGACCTGGTCAAGGAAAAGAAGATAGAGGGAATCGCCGACCTGCGCGATGAATCGGACCGCGACGGCATGCGCATTGTGGTGGAGTTGAAGAAAGACACCATCCCGCAGGTCATCATCAACCAGCTTTACAAGATGACGGCGATGCAGTCGTCTTTCGGTATCATCATGCTGGCGATCGTGGCCGGGCAGCCGCGGGTGCTTTCCCTGAAGCAGGTGCTGGGTCATTTTGTCGAGCACCGCAAGGAGATCGTAACCCGCCGCACCCTGTTCGAGCTGAAAAAAGCCGAGGCCAGAGCCCATATCCTGGAAGGCCTGAAGATTGCCCTCGACAACCTTGACGAGGTCATCCAAACGATTAAGAGCAGCGCCAACCCGGCCGAAGCCAAGGAGCGCCTGATCGAGCGTTTCGAGTTAAGCGCCATCCAGGCCCAGGCGATTCTGGATATGCGTCTGCATCGTCTGACCGGGCTCGAGCGTGACAAGATCATCGAGGAATACAACCAGGTTCTGGCGTTGATCAAGCGGCTCAAGGAAATCCTGGAAAGCGAGACGGAGATTCTGAATATCATCAAGGGCGAACTGATTGAAACCAGGGAGCGCTTCGGTGATGACCGGCGTACCGAGATCGTCGCAATGACCGCCGACCTGTCGATCGAAGACCTGATCGTTGAAGAGGACATGGTGGTTACCGTGTCCCACTCCGGTTACATCAAGCGCAATGCGGTTTCCCTGTACCGCGCGCAGCGCCGCGGCGGCAAGGGCAAGACCGGCATGCGGCCCAAGGATGAGGATTTCGTGGAAAACCTCTTTATCGCCTCGACGCACAGTTATGTCCTGATCTTTACCAGTAAAGGCAAGGTTTACTGGCTCAAGGTGCATGAGATTCCACAGGGCGGCCGCGCCGCACGCGGCAAGGCCATCGTCAACCTGCTGAACTTGCAGGACGATGAAAAGGTCATGACGATCCTGCCGGTCAAGGCGTTCGAAGAAGGCAGGTACATTATCACCGCCACGCGCAACGGTACGGTCAAGAAGACCGACCTGATGGCATATTCCAATCCCCGCCAGGGCGGCATCATTGCTCTGACCATCGATGAGGGGGACAGCCTGATTGCTGCTCGCCTCACCGATGGCTCTATGGATATCCTGATGGCCAGCCGCAACGGCAAGTCGATTCGCTTCAACGAGTCCGACGCCAGGCCGATGGGCCGGACCGCACGCGGTGTTCGCGGTATGATGCTCGAGGGTAATGACCGGATTATCGGGATGGAGGTTGTGTCCGACGCGACCGCTTCAACCCTGGTCTCGGTCACCGAAACGGGTTACGGCAAGCGCACCAGCCTCAGTGAATACCGGGTCCAGAGCCGGGGTGGCAAGGGGATCATTACCATAAAGACCGGCGGTCGTAACGGCCAGGTGGTCGATGTGAAGCTGGTCGATAACGAATCCGACCTGATGTTCATAACGGATCGCGGCAAGGTGCTGCGCACCAGGGTGAATGCCCTCTCGATAATCGGCCGCAACACCATGGGTGTGCGGTTGATGGTCCTTGAAACAGAAGAACGCATCGTTGCGGTAGCAAAGCTGGCAGAGAAGGAAGAAGATGACGAAGGAAATCCAGGAATTGAAGAAGAAGCTCCTGATGGAGGAGCTCCAGCGCCAGGGGAAGGCGCCTAAAAAGCGGCTCTGGATATTTCTTGGTCTGACCTTGGTTCTGTTGGTCGCTGCAGGAGGTTACTGGTATCAAGCCAACCTGCAGACGCGGCTCGAACAGGCGTTCCAGGAAGGGCTTGCGTTCAGGCAGGCCGGCAAGTACGCTGAAGCCGTCGAGATATTTCAGGAGCTGTATGGCGAACATCCTGGCTTTGTTCGCAATCCACAGGCGATTTTTCAGACGGCGGAAATACTCGACCTCTATCTGGCTCGCTATTCAGATGCCCTGCTGACCTATCTCTTGCTGGAGCGCGATTATCCAGATGCTCGCGAGGTTGACCAGGCCAGAAGGCAGGCCGCCGTCCTCTACAAGTACCGCCTTAACGATTGTAGCCAGGCGATCGCCGTTTACCAGAAAATCCTCGACCAGCCAGGTCGAAACAACGACCAGCTGCAGTACGAGGTGGCTGACTGTTATTTTCGCCTGAACAATTTCGCCCAGGCGCGCATAGAGTTCGAAAACCTGCTGGGGAATTATTCCTACAGCGATCTGCTGGCCGAAGCCCAGTACCGTATTGCCATGACCTATACGCTGGAAGGCAAGCTTCCAGAAGCGGGTGCGGCCTATCGCCTGGTCATCGAAGGTTGGCCGGACAGCCCTTATGCCCTGGAGGCGAGTTTCGGTTTGGCGACGGTACTTGAGGAGCAGGAAGAACTGCGCGAAGCCTTGAAGATTCTGGAAGAGTTGGCTGGAATTTATCCGAAACAGGATATACTGAAAAAGAAAACCGAGCAGGTCCAGGAACGGATCAAAAAAAAGAAGAAGGCTATCTAGAAGGGTTGATGGGATGAATATCGGAGTCATTGGAGCCGGCAGTTGGGGGACGACGCTGGCTAACGTGCTGGCAAAAAAGGGCCATGATGTCACCCTCTGGGCGTATGAAGCCGATCTCGCTGCCCGCATGGTCGAGACCAGGGTAAACGACCTTTATCTCGACGGCTTCCCCTTGTCCGAGAACATCTCTTTTACCAGCGATTTGCCGGCTGCGGCATCGGGACGAGAGTTGCTCTTGTTGGTCTCGCCTTCGCAGGTGATGCGGCATGTCCTGAAGCAATTGCAGCCGCAAATCGGCGAGAGTTGTCTGCTGGTCTCGGCTGCCAAGGGGATTGAAAACGACACCCTGCTAACCATGTCAGAAGTACTGGAAGAGGTTCTTGGCGCCGACGTCAAAAACCGTTGCGCCTTTCTCTCCGGGCCATCATTCGCCCGCGAAGTGGCTGCAGAACAGCCAACAGCGGTGGCCGTGGCCGCCGATAACCTAGATGTGGCACATCGGGTTCAGGATATCTTCAGTACCGATTATTTCCGCGTCTACACCAACCAGGATGTCGTCGGCGTAGAAATCGGCGGCGCCATGAAAAACGTCATCGCCCTGGCAGCGGGCGTCGGCGATGGCCTTGGGTTCAATCACAACGCCCGGGCGGCACTCATTACCCGGGGGCTGGTTGAGGTTGCGCGGCTCGGCATAGCCAAGGGAGCTGTCGAGTCAACCTTTTATGGGCTGGCCGGCATGGGGGACCTGGTGTTGACCTGCACCGGAGACCTGTCGCGCAACCGGTCGGTCGGCATCGAGCTCGGCAAGGGCCGCAAGCTGGATGAAATTCTCAACCAGATGCGCATGGTCGCGGAAGGCGTCAAGACGACCCTGTCTGCTTACCAGCTGGCCGGCAAGCTGGGTGTGGCCATGCCGATTACTGAACAGATGTACCAGATCCTTTACGCTGACAAGGACCCGAAACTGGCAGTCGTTGACCTGATGCAAAGGGCCCTGACTTCGGAAGTCGAATAGAAGGGATGTTTACCATGAAAAAACTCGTATTGTTTCTGCTTCTGGGCCTGTTGCTGGCAGTGCCGGCGTTTGCCTATCAGTATGTTGTGATAGAAACCAGCTATGGCGACATTACCGTCGAGCTCGACGAAGAAAAAGCTCCCGAAACGGTAGCCAACTTTTTGACATACGTCGATACCATGCATTATGCCGATACAATCTTCCACCGGGTGATCAAGGACTTCATGATCCAGGGAGGTAATTTCTCCGCTGAGATGACGCCGAAAAAGACCCGGCAGCCGATCAAGAACGAAGCCACCAATGGCCTGCGCAACCTGCGTGGTACGATAGCGATGGCCCGGACCGGGGTTGTGGACAGCGCCACCAGTCAGTTTTTCATCAATCTCAAGGACAATGACTTTCTCGATCATAAGAACACGACAGCCAAGGGGTTCGGTTATGCAGTCTTCGGCAAGGTCGTCAAGGGTATGGACGTGGTCGACAAGATCGGCGTCAGCCAGACCCACACATTCAAACGTTTCCGAGATGTACCGGTTGAGACCGTTGTTATCCGCAACATAAAGCGCGTAAACCAGGAATAGCGCACCTCTTTAACCTTCAGGTAGCGAGGCTGCTATGAGCACCGCTCGCATCATGACCTACAACATTCAGCACTGCCGTGGCAGCGACGGGCAGGTGAGTCCGGACCGGATTCTGAATGTGATAGCTGACTCTGCCCCCGATATCGTCGTGTTGCAGGAGTTGGGCGATGTGCACCATGCTGATATCTTGCCATACCTGGCGGAGCGTAGCGGCCTGGAGGCTTTTCGAAGTGCCGGTGGTGGTTCACTGGCCTATCTTTCCTACTTTCCCCTAAAGGGTGTGCAGAATTTTGATTTGGGTTATGGCGGCCAATGTTTGCGGGCCGACCTGGAACTTGGTGGCAAGCGCCTGCACATGCTCAATGTCTGCTTCGACAGCTTCCCCCGTTTTCGCAGCCACCAGGTGGCCAAGTTGCTCGGTCCAGAACTGCTCGGCAACCCATCGCTGGTTTGTCCGGCACTGATCCTTGGTGATTTTGCCGATTATTTCTGGGGCGCCGGCAATCTGGAACTGGCTTCGATCCTGCGCCGTACGCGTCGGCCCATCTGGCGGGGAACCTATCCGGCCCGTTTTCCGGTGTTCGGTCGTGACCGGGCCTACCTGCGCGGCGGCGTCCGTGTCCTCGATGCTTCTATCAACCGCAGCTTTCTGGCCCGCCAGGCCTCCAGCCACCTGCCCTTGACCTTGACCGTGCAGATTACCGATACGCGTCGCACGGTCAGATTGCAGAAGCTGGCCGGTGGTCGTATGGAGACGGCACCAGGTTGATTCACCTGTTGTGGAAAAACCTGTGAACAAGGTTGATAACTCAAGAATAGTTTTTTCATTACCCTGTAAAAGATGAGCAAAACAAACATTACCCAGGCCCACGCCCTCATTACCCTCGACCGGCTTGAAAAAAGCTATCCCGAAGCTCATTGCGCTCTGGTTCATGCCAGCCCCTGGCAACTTCTGGTCGCGACGATTCTCTCTGCACAGTGTACGGATGTGCGCGTTAACCAGGTTACCCCAAAGCTTTTTCAGCGTTTTCCCCAGCCGGCGGATATGGCCATGGCGAATCTTGCCGAAGTGGAGGACTTGATTCGCTCAACCGGGTTTTTTCGCAACAAGGCAAAAAGCCTGCTTGGTTGTGCCACGGCACTGGTCAACAGCCATGACGGCGAAGTTCCGCAGGAGATGGGTGCGCTAGTGGAATTGCCCGGAGTCGGGCGCAAGACCGCCAACGTGATTCTCGGCAATGCTTTTGCGATCCCCGGGATGGTGGTTGATACTCATGTTGGCAGAATTTCCAGGCGGCTCGGCTGGACACGCAGCAAGGATGCTGTAAGGATAGAAAAAGACCTGTGCAAGCTTTTGCCTGCCGAGCGCTGGACCCAGGCGGCACACGTTTTGATCTTTCATGGACGGCAATGCTGTCGGGCACAGACGGCCTGGTGTTCGCAATGCCCGGTGGCTGATCGCTGCCCGCAGGTGGGGGTTGAAAGGCAGAAGTAACAGGGCACAGTGGCGTTGGTGGGAAAATTTAAGCAAAGTGTTTGTGTGAAAGATGAAAAAGAAAAGCCCGGCAGTTGCCGGGCCTTTAAATTCTGAGCTTTAAACCTTACTGTTGATCCATATCCAGGCGGAAGAAATCCTTGGCTTCCGGAGTCTTTTCCTCGATCGCATAACGCACCGGTGCGGTGTTCGG
>JABAOE010010094.1_pt2 | contig 14012 bp, 6 predicted proteins | sample 7062141 | NCBI WGS metagenome assembly JABAOE01 (sample SAMN14538627, study PRJNA623070) | marine sediment metagenome | biome: marine biome [ENVO:00000428]; feature: marine pelagic biome [ENVO:01000023]; material: deep marine sediment [ENVO:00002113] | place: India: Gulf of Khambhat ... | reverse complement strand
TGCTGTCCGAGGCCACGCGGCGATTGGAGGCCGTCGTGGTTGAAGATCCCGAACTGCTCGAGGAGTTGGTCGATCTGGTCGAATGGCCCGGAGTGGTCACCGGGCAGTTCGACGGCGACTTTCTCGACCTGCCGCGCGAGCTGCTGATCACCACGCTGCGGCACCACCAGAAATGCTTTTCCGTGCAGGAGCCGAGCGGACGGCTGCTTCCGGCGTTCCTGGCACTGGCGAACACCGATCGGGACCCCCGAGGTCACATTCGGCGCGGCAACGAGTGGGTGGTGGGTGGCCGGCTGGAGGATGCGCGTTTCTTCTGGCGCGAGGACCGCAAGACGCCGCTGGCCGAGCGGGCGGACAGGCTGCACGGTGTCGTGTTTCACGGCAAGGTCGGCAGCTACGCCGACAAGGCCGAGCGCGTGGCCCAGCTCGCCGGCGAGCTCGCCGCGGCGCTCGGCCTGGACGCCGCGACGGTCCAGCACTGTCGCCAGGCGGGCGGGCTGTGCAAGAACGATCTGGTCACGGGTACCGTGGGAGAATTCCCCGAGTTGCAGGGGCGCGTCGGCGGCCTGCTGCTGCTGGCCGAGGGTGCGGCGGAGTCGGTCGCGCGCGGGGTCTACGAGCACTATCGGCCCAGCGGGCCCGAAGACGCTCCACCGGAGACCACGGTCGGTCGGATCGTCTCGATCGCCGACAAGCTGGACAGCGTGTCGCGGTTGCTCGCGGCCGGAGAGCGTCCCAGCGGCTCCCGGGACCCGCTGGGACTCCGACGCGCGGGCAACGGCATCATCCGCGTGCTGTGGGACAGCGGATGGCCCACGACGCTGGCACAGCTGGCCCGGCTGGTGGAGCCGGCGCGTGGGCCGACGCTCGGGTTCCTGCGCGAGCGCCTGGAGACCGTGCTGCGCGAGCTGGGCTACACGGTCAAAGAGATCCTCGCCGTCACTCGTCCCCGCGTCGATGCTTCCGAGGCCAACGGCTGGCCGCTCGGAGATATCCGCGCCAGACTGGAAGCGATCAAGCGTGTGCGCGACCGCGAGGATTACCGGCACCTGGTCAAACTGACCCAGCGCGTGGACAACATCCTGACCAAGAACGCGGCCACGATCGATGAGGTCGTCGGACGCGCCGAAAAGCCCTACACCGAAGCGCAACAGGCCGCGGTGGAATTGGCAGCATTGGTGGAGCAAACGACTCCACTAGTGCAGTCCAGATCCAAGCGAAAGTGCTACGATGAGGTCGTCCAAATCCTGTCCGAGTTCATCGACCCGGTCGAGCGTTTCTTCACGGATTGCCTGGTGATCGATCCCGATCACCCTGAGGCGACGCGACGCCGGCACGACTTGCTCGTCGAGCTGAACCGGCTGCTCACCAAGTACTTCGACATCCGGGAGCTCGCCGGCGAGGCAGAGGGGAAACCGCAGTGACCAAACTCGTCTACATGTTTGCCAACGGCAAAGCCGAAGGCCACGCAGGGATGAAGGACCTGCTGGGTGGCAAGGGCGCGAACCTGGCGGAGATGACCAATCTCGGCGTTCCGGTGCCCCCCGGTTTCACCATCTCGACCGAGGCCTGCAACCTCTACGTCGAAAACGACCACAAGATGCCGAAACCACTGCAAGCGCAGGTCGAGGCGGCTTTCCGCAAGTTGGAAAAGCTCCAAAGGAAGCGATTCGGTGATCCGGTCGATCCGCTGCTGGTTTCGGTTCGCTCGGGTGCCAAGTTCTCGATGCCCGGCATGATGGACACGATTCTCAATCTGGGACTGAACGACCGAGCCGTCGAGGGCCTGGCGCGGGTCGGCGGCGATCGGCGCTTTGCCTACGATTCGTACCGGCGCTTCATTCAGATGTACTCCGACGTGGTGCTCGGCGTGAGCAAGCACCGCTTCGAGCAGCTGCTCGATCGAACCAAGCGCCGTCGCAGAGTGGCGCAGGATACCGAGCTCAGCGCCGACGATATGGCCGCGCTGACCGACCAGTTCAAACGCCTGGTCCGCCATGCCACCCGCAAGCCGTTTCCCCAGGACCCACGCCGGCAGCTGTGGGGCGCGATCGGAGCGGTCTTCCGGAGCTGGGACAACCCGCGCGCGCGCCGCTACCGCCGTGAGTACGGGATTCCCGACGACCTGGGCACGGCGGTCAACGTGCAGTGCATGGTCTTCGGCAACCTGGGCGACGACTGCGCCACCGGCGTGGCCTTCACCCGCAACCCGGCGACCGGCGAGAACGCGCTGTACGGCGAGTACCTGGTCAACGCCCAGGGCGAGGACGTCGTGGCCGGGATCCGCACGCCGCAGCCGATTTCCGAGGCCCAGCGCGCGGACGGGAACCAGACAACGCTGGAGCGGCTGATGCCGCGGGCCTACGAGCAGCTGCAGAAGATCCGCGCTCGACTTGAAAAGCGATACAAGGACATGCAGGACGTGGAGTTCACGATCGAGCGCGGCAAGCTGTACATGCTGCAGACCCGTACGGGCAAACGGACCGGATTGGCCGCGCTGAACATCGCCTACGACCTGCACGCCTCGCGTGTCATTTCCCAAAAAGAAGCCGTGAAGCGTGTCGAGCCGGATATGTTGGTTCAGCTGCTGGCCCCGGTCTTCGACCCGAGAGAGCTCGAACGGGCTCGCAACAAAGGTCGCGTCATCGCGCGCGGCCTGCCCGCCGGCCCGGGAGCGGCCTCGGGAGTGATCGCCTTCACCGCCGAGCGCGCGGAGAAGTTGGCCGGCCGCGGGCAGCCCGTCCTGCTCGTGCGCACCGAGACGAGTCCGGAGGACATCGGCGGCATGGTCGCTTCGGTAGGGATTCTGACCAGCCGCGGCGGGATGACCTCCCACGCCGCGGTCGTGGCCCGCGGCATGGGCAAGCCGTGCGTCGTCGGAGCCGAGGCGCTCGTGGTCGACGAGCGCGCGCACGAATTGCACGTCGGCTCGCTCACACTCAAGGAGGGGGATCCGTTGTCGATGGAGGGGTCCAGCGGCGAGGTCATCCGCGGCCACCTCGATCCCCACCCTTCGGAGATCCAGCAGGTGCTGGTCGAGCACTCGCTCAAGCCCGGATCGTCCGAGCTGTTCCAGCGCTTCTCGTCGTTGATGAACTGGGCCGATCGCATCCGCAAGCTGGGTGTGCGGACCAACGCCGACACCCCCAAGGATTCGGCGATCGCGCGGGCGTTCGGCGCGGAGGGCATCGGGCTGTGCCGGACCGAGCACATGTTCTTCGGCGAGGACCGCATCGCCGCGGTGCGCGAGATGATCCTCTCCGACGACGACCGGCAGCGCGAGCGCGCACTGAAGCGGCTGCTGCCCATGCAGCGCAAGGACTTCGTCGGCATCTTCAAGGCCATGGACGGGTTGCCGGTCACGATCCGACTGCTCGACCCGCCGCTGCACGAGTTCCTGCCGAACAAGCCGGAACAGTTCCGCCGCTTGGCCCAGCAGATGGGGGTCCCGGTCAAGACTTTGGAGGAGAAGGCGGAACAGCTACACGAAGCCAACCCGATGCTGGGTCACCGTGGGTGCCGTCTGGGAATCACCTTTCCCGCGATCTACGAAATGCAGGTGCGAGCCATCTTCGAGGCCGCCTCCGGCTGCGTGAAGAAAGGCATCGACGTGCATCCGGAAGTGATGATCCCTTTGGTCGGTACGGTGGAGGAGTTTCGCTCGTTGGCCGAGCGGGTCCACCGCGTGGCCCGCGAAGTCTCCGGGAAGACCGGGCAAAAGATCCGTTATCGCGTGGGGACGATGATCGAGGTACCCCGAGCCTGTCTCGTGGCCGATCAGATCGCCGCCGAGGCGGAGTTCTTCTCGTTCGGCACGAACGATCTGACGCAGATGACCTACGGCTACAGCCGCGACGACGTCGGCAAGTTCCTGCCGCACTACCTGCAGATGCGGTTGCTGCGGGCCGACCCGTTCCAGACGGTCGACGTGGACGGGGTGGGGCGACTGGTGCGGATCTGCACCGCCGAGGGGCGCCGGCAGTCCAAGCGTCTCAAGGTCGGTGTGTGCGGGGAGCACGGCGGCGACGCCAATTCTGTCCTGTTTTTCAACGAGGTCGGAGTCGACTACGTGAGTTGCTCGCCGTTTCGTGTGCCGGTGGCCCGGCTTGCCGGGGCGCATGCGGTGCTGGCCGCGGGTGAGGGGGGCGGCTCGGGAACGGCCTGATTCCGGCTCGACCGAACGGAGGATCGACCTCGCCGGGGAGCCAAACTCCTTGCGGCTTGACCTGCCCGGCGACGGGATCTATATTAGCGCGCCTTTTTGAAGAGTGGGGCCCGAAACGGCCAGGTCGGGGCGGTTCACCAGCGTTCCCGACCGACCCCACAGGCCGCCGAGCCAACAGCGGAGGTCCCCATGGCGAAGAAGACAGCAAAGAAAAAGGCCGGAAAGAAGAAGACGACCCGGAAGGCCAAGAAGACCGGCCGCGCCACGCCGACAGCGAAGCCGCGGGCCAAGACCAAGAAGAAGGTGGCGCTGAAGAAGAAACCGGCGAGAAAGGCCGCGCCCAAGAAGAAGGTCACGAAGCCGAGGCCCAAGAAGGTCGCGGCCAAGAAGGCGGCGGCCAAGAAGAAGCCGGCCAAGAAGGCGGCCGCGAAGAAGCCGGCGGCCAAGAAGGCGGCCAAGAAGAAGGTGACCTCGATCCAAGCCAAAGCGCGCCGCGCCGCGCGCCGCAAGCTGAACCGTCGTTTCCGCAAGACGCTGCTGGACCGATACCATCGCCTGCTTCGAGCCTACAACATCACCAAGGGCAACACGCGCACCGCGACGAGCGACGGCACCGAGGACTACATCGACTATGCGGTGAGCTCCTACGATCGGGACTTCTCCCTCTCCCTGACCGAGATGGAGCGCGGGCAGATCCTGTTGGTCGAAGAGGCCCTGCGGCGCATCGACCGCGGCGAGTTCGGACTGTGTCTGCATTGCGGTCAGGAGATTCCGGAGAAACGCCTCGAGGTGGAACCCTGGGCCAGGCACTGTATCCGTTGCCAGGAACTCGACGAGCAGGGACTGCTCGAGCCGCGACCGTTCGACTCCGAACAGGAAGAGGGGTCGGACGAGATGGCGAACGCAGAAGCCGACGAGGACGGAGACGAAGCCGACGGAGAGGCAGACGCGGAAGAGGAGCCAGTCGATACCGCGGACGACGACGAGAAAGAAGAAGAGGACGAGCTGAGCATCTAGTCGCGGCACGCCCGGCCACCCAACCTGCCCGTCACTCCGCAGCGATCCACAGGCTTTTCAGGCCCTCTCCCCCGCGGTGCGTCGTCCTCGGCGCGAGGGTATGCTGATACCCTCGTGATGCTCGTTTCAGCGTGCGCATCGTGGAGAACCGTGACCTCCCGTGTCTGGTGTCGACAGGGATCTGGAGCGGCCGAAGCCGTCGCGAGCCGGTAGGCGCAAGCGACGACGCTGGATCCTCCCCGCGCTGGTGCTTCTCGTACTGCTCGGGATCGCCGCCGCCTTCGCGATCCGCGCCCACCTGGAGGAATGGGTCTGGCGCGGCGTCGAGCAGCGTCTCGAGGACGGCCTCGGCCTGCGCGCGGAAATCGGTGAGCTACGCGTTCGCCTGTTCGAGCTCAGCGTCGAGTTTACCGACCTGCATCTGCGAGGCCGACCGGACTGGCCGGGCACGCTGGATCTGCGAGTGGCCTACGCTCGGGCGCGCCTGCCCTGGCGAGCGCTGCTCGGCGTGGGACGTCGCAGGATCCATCTCGCCGAGCTGCGCGTGGTTCGACCGGCCGTCGTGACCGACGAGGAGTTGTTCAGGGGCAAGCCGGAAAAGGACGTCGACGGCCGTCCCCTCGAGCTCGATCTGTTCGTGAACCGGCTGGAGGTCGTCTCCGGAAGCTGGACCCACGAGGGAACCGAGCGCGAGCTGGAGCTGACCGCCGAGGAACTCGACGTCCTCGGCAGCTGGGCCGGCGAGGAACGAACACTGCTCGGTGACCTCGGTGTGCGCGTCGGTGTTCGGGGCAAACCGCTCGCGCATCGGCTGACGTTCGACCTGCGCAGCGGTTTTCGCTGGCGGGGCAGCGCGGTCGATTTCACGAGCGGCCGGGCCCGCGCAGCCGGCATGGACGTCGACTTCGCCGGACGGCTCNNAGATCGACGGTCAGCTGCGCGGCGATCTGGAGCGGCTGAGCTCACTGATGGAGGCGAACTTTCCGGAACTCTCAGGGGAAGCCGATGGGACATTCCTGGTGCGCCTCGGGCCGCAGCCGCTTCAGATCTCCGGAGACGTGCAAGTCGTCGAGCCGCGTATCGACCGTTTCACCGGCAAGGTGGCCTTGGCCCACGTGGAATACGTTGCGGGACAGCTCGAGTTCAGCCGCATCGAGGCATCGGGTTTCGGCGGGAAGACCACGGGCGAGGTCGGCGTGAGCCTGGGCGCGCCGGCCGGCTTGCGCATCGACCTCGACGCTCGAGGCATCGACACCCCGGCCTTCTTCGATTGGCTCGGCATCCCGTTGCCGCTGTCGGCCGAGGCCGACGGCCGGTTGCAGTTGCAGGGTCGGGCCGGAGAGCCGGCCTCGTGGGAGGGCGGGGCCGATTTCCTCGCGCGAGCGCGCCCGGCGACAGCCGGCATGGTACCCGTCGACGCCGAGGGAACCGTCAAGTTCTCTGCCGGCGAGGTCCAGGTGGGGGTCGAACGCGCGGTCGCCGGGGCCACGAGCCTGAGCATGGAGTTCGTGGCCGACCTGACCCGTCGACCCACCGGCGGTCAGATCGCGATCGAAGGTGCCACGGCCGACGCCCGGCAGACGCAGCGAGTGACCGCGCGGGTGCTGGAGCGCTTGGGGATGTCGCTACCCGAGTTCGTCTCCCGTCCGTTGCACGGAACCGGCCGCTTCCGGGCCCGCAGCGCGCTCGGTGGCGGGCCCGATCTGGATCTGTTGCTCGATCTCGACGCGGGATCGTTCGCCACGCAGCCGTTCGAGCGCCTGCAGCTCGACCTTGGGCTGCGCGAGAACGAGTTGACGGTGCGCAGCCTGGAGATTCACGACGGGGAGCGCGCCGCGGTCGGATCGGCGCGGCTGCTGCAGGAGCCGCTGCGACTGTTGGAGACCGATTTTCAGGTGCTGAACCTCGACGTCGCGGCCCTGCTGCCGCTACTGAGGCTCGAGACGGATCTGCAAGGACGCCTATCCGGCAGTCTGCGCGCCGCGCTCGGGCCCGAAGGGCTCGGCGGCGAGGGTGCGCTGCGACTCGACCGGGGCAGTTGGTCCGGCGAGCCGTTCGAGCAGGTTGCGGCGACAATTCGGGTCGAGCGCGATCGCTTCTCGCTGCAGGGGCTGACCATCGACAGCCGCGCGATCACGGCGCGCGGCGCCGCGGTGCTGGACCAGTTGGCGCCGTCCGCCGAGCTGAGGATCGAAGAGGCCGTGCTCGACGTGGGTCTTCTCGAATCCGTCGACGGCTTCGGATTGCTCCTGCGGATCGGCGGAGATTTGCGGCTGGAGCCCGGCCGGGTTCAGGGTGCGCTCGTGGTCGAAGGCGAGGGGCTACGTGTCGGCGAGTTCGGGTTGGGTGGCTTCACGGGGCAGCTGGACTTCTCCGAGTCCGGCGTCGTCGCGCGCGCGCAGGGCGAGGGCGAGGCGATCTGGGAGCTGGACGGCACACTGGGCTGGGAGGAACCGCTGCCGCTGCACGCCGAGCTTCGCTTTCGCGATGCGATCTTCGACATTCCGGTTGAGCACGAATCGGCGGTTTGGACACGCCTGAACGGCACGGTCACCGTCGACGGGCCGTTGCGGCAGCCCGCGGCGTGGCAGCTCCGGGGTGACCTGAGCGGCGCCGAGCTGCATCTGGGCGCGCACCGTCTCGATCTCGACCAAGGAGCGTCGTTCACGCTGGTCGACCGTGTGCTCGAAACCGGTCCACTCCGTTTCGTCGGCAGCGACGTGGACCTGGCACTGCGTGCCCGCTGGGATCTCGACGCGGGCACGATCGACAGTAGCGCCGACGGCCAGCTGGGCCTGAAGCTGCTGTCGGCGCTGCTACCGGAGGTGCGGGCCGCCGGATCGGCCGCGGTCGACGTTTCGGTGACCGGTCCCGTCGACGCGCCGAACGTGTCGGGGTTCCTGCGCGTCGAGGGCGGTCGCCTGCGGCACCTGGGATTCCCGCACACCTTCGAGCAGATCGCGATGGACGTGTCCCTGCAGCGCCACGAGGCCCGCATCGATAGACTGCGCGCGCTGGTCGGGGGCGGGGAGATCGCGGGCACGGGTCGCGTGGGCCTCGGTGCGGGAGGGATCGAGGATCTGCATCTCGAATGGTCCGGCACCAACGTGCGCGTTGCACTGCCCGAGGGGTTCGAAGGCGTCTACCAAGGCCAGCTGGCGCTCTCCNNGCTCTCCGGTCAGGTCAACATGCTCCGCGGCATCTACACCGAGCCGCTGAGGTTCGGCTCGCTGTTCCGCTCGCGGACCCGCGAGTACTCGGCCGGCGCTCGCCTGCCCGACAACATCTGGCTCGATCTGACCGTCCGTGCCGATGGCAACGTGTGGGTGCGCAACGACCTGGCCGAGGTCGAGACGCATCTGGGGATCAAGCTCGGCGGGACGCTGCAGCGACCGGAGGTCAGCGGTCGCATCGGGCTGATCGAGGGCGGGAAGCTGAGCTTTCGCGGCGTGACCTACAACGTCCGCTCGGGAAGCCTGGAGTTCACGGATCCCGAGGGATTGAACCCGTACGTGCAGGTCACGGCCCAGACCGCGGTCAGCAAGTACCGCGTGTCGCTGCGCGTGGAAGGCACGCTGGACGNNTGTCCAGCAATCCCTCCCTGTCGCAACAGGACATCATCGCCCTGCTCACCACCGGCAAGACGCTGTCGGAGCTGTCCGCAGGCGCCGAGGGCCGGGACGCCGAGTTCACGGGCGACCTCGCCGCGAGCTATTTCGCCGGAGCGCTGACCGAGCAGTTCGAGAGCCAGCTGCAACGCGCCTTGGGTCTCGACGTGCTGCAGATCAACCCGCTGCTGGTCGAGACCGGAGACCCGACCACGCGGGTCACCGTGGGCAAGAAAGTCAGCGACGACGTGCTGGTGATCATCTCGGCCACGCCCCGTTCGACGGAGGAGACGCTGTACCAGATCGACTGGCAGGCCAACTCCAAGCTGCGCGTGACCGTCCAGCGCGACACCAACGGGGGGCTGGGCAGCGACCTGCTCTACACCGATCGCTACTGGTGGAAGAAACCGCGAGGAGCGCGGGAGGCGGCCGTGCCGGCCGCGATCGAGCGCGAGCAACCGCCGGCCGAGGAGGCTACGGTCGGCGTGGTGCGCATCGAGGGCGTCGAGGACGAGGAGGCGCAGGCGCTGCTGCGCAACCTGCCGCTGCAGACCGGGAGCGCGTTCCAACGCTCGACCGTGTTTCGCGGCGTGGAGGCCATCCGGCGCTACTACGTCAAGCGCAACCGTCTGCGTGCCAGCGTCGAGTCGCGCTCGACGCCGCGGGACGGCGAGGCCCGCATCATGGACGTCACGTATCAAGTGGACCCGGGACCCGAGTACCGCGTCGTGTTCGAGGGACTCAAGAAAAAGGAGGAGCGCCGCCTGCGCTCCCGGCTCGAGAAGATGTGGGCGGAATCCCTGTTCAGCGAGGATATCTACGCGGACTCCGTGGCGATCGTCCGCAAGGACTTCCAGAGCCGCGGCTTCTACGCCGTCGACGTGAGCTACCGCCGAAAGGAGGCGGACGGCGTACAGCAGATCGATTTCGTGATCGACCGCGGCAGGCCGGTGCGCGTGCGGCAGGTGGAGATCGTGGGCGCGTCGCGGATACCGGTCGAGCGTGTGCGCAGACAGATGCTGACCCGCCCCCCCTCGCTGTTCTCGGATCGGGTGTTCGACTCCGCCGTGCTTCAGGACGACCTGTCGGCGATTCGCAACCTGTACCGGGATCAGGGCTTCCTCGACGTCGCGATCGGAGATCCGCGGATCCGGCTCAACGCGACGGGTGACCGCGTCGACATCTCACTGCGGATCGACGAAGGCCCGGAGTTCTTCGTCTCCGGCATCGAGTTCTCGGAACAGGCGGTGTTCGACCGCCAAACGCTGCTGGAGTGGTCCGGGCTCGAGCAGGGAGCACCCTTCTCGCAGACGCGGCTGCTCGAGGCGGAAAGCGCCCTGCGCCGAGGATTCGACCGCGAGGGCTATCCGGATGCCCGTGTGCGCGGCCGAGTGACGATCGGCGAAGCTTCGGTCGCGGTTCGTTTGGACGTCGAGCCCGGGTCTCAGATGCGCATGCGCGCGATTCGCATCACGGGCAACGAGTTGACCAAGCCGCGCGTGATCGAGCGCGAGATGCGCATGCGTCGGGGCGACTTGATCTCCCGCGAGAAGATCCTGCAGGGCCAGCACCGGTTGTACCGCCTGTCGATCTTTCGCAACGTGCGCATCAGCTACGAGCCGGCGGAGGGCGGCCAAGACGGCGAGTACGACCTGCAGGTTCACGTCGAGGAGGAGCGGCCGCTGAGCCTGATCACAGGGGTGGGTTACAACACGGAGGCCGGATTCAACTTCAGCTTCGCCACATCGCAGGACAATCTCGGCGGTCGCGCGCGCAGTCTGGGCCTGCAGGGCCAGGTCAGCGAGATCCTGGAACGGATCCAGTTCATCTACAAGACACCGAGGATCTTCGGCGCGTCCGTCCCCGCNNTCCCCGCACTGGCCAACCTGCTGTACGAGCGCGAGGAACGAGACGGCTTCACGGTCCAGCGACGCTCGACCGCTCTGCGCATCGACCGCCGGATCAACCGCCGCTGGCGCGGCTTCCTGAGATACAACTTCCAGCGCGTCGATTTGCTCGACGTCATCGACCCGGACGAGTTGCTCGAGGAGCGAGTCGAGGATATCGCGCTCGGTAACGTCGGGGTGGCGTTCTTCCGCGTCACGCGGGACAGTCTGCTGCTGCCGACCAAGGGCAACTACCTCAACTTCGTCGTCAGCGTGTTCGCCAAGCCGCTGCTCTCCGATGCCAACTTCGTCAAGGCTCAGGTCACCGAATCCCACCAGTGGACCTTCCGCAACGGGACGAGTTTCGTCACCGCGTTCCGTGCGGGCTTCGCGCCGACCTTCGGCAGCACCGAGGTGGTGCCGATCTCCGAGCGCTTCTTCGCCGGCGGTGATTCGACCAACCGCGGCTTCGCCCGGGACAGGCTGGGTCCCACGCTGAAGGACATCGTGCCACCGGCGGACGTTCCCGCGCTGCAGAATCCCGACACGCCGGTCGGCGGAGAGGCGTTGTTGCTGCTCAACCAGGAGTTCCGCTTTCCGATTTGGAACCAGCTCAAGGGCAGCGTGTTCTACGACGCCGGCAACGTGTTCCTCTTGCTGTCCGATTTCGACCCGCTCGATTTGCGGCACACCCTGGGTGCCGGATTGCGCTACGAGACGCCGGTCGGGCCGATTCGCGCTGAGTACGGCTGGAAGCTCGACCGCGAGCCGGACGAGGGCGCCGGCCAGTTCCATCTGGCCATCGGCGTCGTCTACTGAATCGACGACCTCCCGGCCAGAGTTCCGCGCAGGCGTCCGAACGCGAAGTCGGGTCAGCTGAGCAGCGAATGGCGCCGACCGGCGTTGGCCCGGCTCAGGCTGAGGCGCAGCTTGTGCTTGGCCTCTCGCTCGAGCTGGCGCACGCGCTCGCGACTGAGCCGGAGCGACTTGCCGATCTGCTCGAGAGTCAACTCCTCGGCGCCCAGCAAGCCGAAACGGTTGCTGATGATGTGCCGCTCTCGATCGTCGAGCTCGATCAGCGCCTGTCGAACGAGAAGCCGGATCTCTTTGAGGTACAGCCGTCCTTCTTGGTTGGCGGCAGAATCGTCGGCGAGCAGGGCACTCAGCCGGCAGCCTTCGTCCTTGTCGACGAAGTCGTCGATCGAGCGCTCACGCTGCAGCAGCGGGATGATCATGACTACTCCTGCAGCCCCTCACCGCATACACAAAAGCAACCCCCGTGCCGGAATTTCTTTCACGGTTTGTTTCGTGTTCGATGGCTGCTTTCGATGCCGTTCCGGCCGTTCCTAACGACGATGCGGCCATCCGCACTTGCAAAGGTCTAACGCTCTATTCCTACCGGATTTGTAGACATGAACCCGCGCGACAGTTGCGGGGCACGCCTGTCTGACACGGCGACCGGTCCCGCACGCAGGATTGGCATAGCGTGCTACCCTGGGTGGTCTTCTGCCGAGTATTTTCCGGGCTTTTTTCCGATCTGAGGGGAGCAACGCAAGTTGGGCCGAATTCGCGTGCTGAGCGACGCCCTGGTCAATCGAATCGCCGCGGGCGAGGTCGTCGAGCGACCGGCGTCGGTGGTCAAGGAGCTGTTGGAGAACAGTCTCGATGCCGGAGCCCGAGCCATCGAGGTGCGATGCGAGGCCGGAGGCCGCAAGCTGATCCGCGTCAGGGACGATGGGTGCGGGATGGACCGTGACGACGCGCTGCTGGCCGTCGAGCGGCACGCCACGAGCAAGCTCGCCGCTCCCGCCGATCTGGATGCGATCTCCACTCTGGGTTTCCGCGGCGAGGCCCTGTCCAGTATCGCCGCGGTCTCACGCTTGCTGATGCGCACATCGACGACCACGGGCGAGGGCACCGAGATCGAGGTCCACGGGGGCAAAATCCAGGCCGTTCGCGAAGCGGGGTTGCCCCGCGGGACCTCGATCGCCGTCGAGCGGCTGTTCTTCAACGTTCCTGCGCGACGGAAATTCCTGCGCTCGGAGGCGACGGAGCTGAGCCACATCGCGCGGTCGTTGACCCGCTACGCGCTCGTCTACCCGGCGTTGCGGGTCCGGCTGGAGCACGGCGGACGCGCTCTGCTGCAGGCCGAGCCCGCGCAGTTCCTCTCCGAGCGCATCGCCCGGATCTACGGCAGCGAGTTCGCGGCCAAGCTGCTGCCGTTCGAGCTTGTTCACGACCGGCTGCGCGTCCACGGTTTCGCGGGTCGCCCCGTCGACGCGCTGCCCCGGCGGGACGGCCAACACATCTTCGTCAACGGCCGTGCGGTGCAGGACCGCATGCTGTCCCACGCGGTGGCCCAGGCTTACGGCAACACCATGCCGCGCGGCCGCTACCCCTCGATCTTCCTGTTCGTGGAGTGCGACCCCACGATGGTCGATGTCAACGTGCACCCGCAGAAGAGCGAGGTCCGTTTCCGGGGGCCCGCGCAGGTGCACGACGCGGCGTGCGAGGCGGTCGGCTCGGCGCTCGGCGCGGCGGGTGTGGTGCCGCGACTGAGCGAACTGCGCCCCGCGGAGCCCGCGACGCGCGAGATCGCGCGGGCGGTCGTGTCCTACCTGGATCGCACGACCGCCGGCGAGAACCAGAGGCCGCGACCGGATCCGGGCGTGATGGAGTCTCCTGGAGCGTACGGATCCCTCGGCCTGCCGCGCGCACCGCTCCGATCGCCGGCGGCCGCGGTCGAGGATTCCTCGCCGATCGACGCGGAGGTCCCGGTTCCGCTGGCCCAATACCGAGATTCCTACATTCTGGCCCAGGATGCCCGGGGATTGATCCTGGTCGACCAGCACGCAGCGCACGAGCGCGTGTTGTTCGAACGGTTGCTCGCCGAGGCGGAGGAGAACCGCGTCGAGGTCCAACGACTGCTGTTCCCCGTGACGCTCGAGCTCCCTCCGGCCGACCACGTGCTGCTCGAGGAGGAGGCAGAGGAGTTTCGCCGACTGGGATTCCTGCTCGAACCGTTCGGCGGCAACGCGGTGCGCATCGACGGCATCCCGGCGCTCGCCGCCGAGGTGGGACCCGCAACACTGCTGCGCGAATTGCTGGGAGAGGCGGCGGGAGCGCGGTCGGCCGTCGCCGGGACTCGGGCGTTGCGGCACAAGCTGGTAACCTCGGCCGCCTGCCAGGCAGCGATCAAGATCAACCATCGGCTCGAGCCGGCCTCGATGCAGCGTCTGCTGGAGGATCTGTACCACACGGTCAATCCCAGCACCTGCCCCCACGGGCGCCCGCTGGTCTTCCGTGTGGACCACGACGAGATCGAGCGGGCCTTCC
>JABAOE010013311.1_pt1 | contig 14020 bp, 12 predicted proteins | sample 7062141 | NCBI WGS metagenome assembly JABAOE01 (sample SAMN14538627, study PRJNA623070) | marine sediment metagenome | biome: marine biome [ENVO:00000428]; feature: marine pelagic biome [ENVO:01000023]; material: deep marine sediment [ENVO:00002113] | place: India: Gulf of Khambhat ... | reverse complement strand
GCGGGGGACCGTCTTGACGTCCTCCAGAGTGACGAGCCCGACGAGGGCGTCGCCGTCGACGACCGGGTAGCCCCCGAACCGCAGTCGCAGGAAGTGATCGTGCACCAGAGACTCCAGCGGCTCACGCGCCGAGACGACCACCGGCTCCGGCGACATGAGATCGGATGCCACGTGACCCTGGAGGAGATCGCGGATCACGTGCTGCTGGAAGGACGTGCGCGCCAACCCCCGCAGGAACCACCCGATGAAGGCCATCCACAGGCCCGCGAGGGGCGCGCCCGCCAGCGCCTGCACCGCGCCCAGGACCATGAGGAACGTACCGATCCACTGACCGCCGCGGGTCGCCCACAGCGTCGCCTTCGTTCGATCTCCGGTAGCCTGCCAGACCACGGCCCGAAGGACCCGCCCGCCGTCCAGCGGAAAGCCGGGAAGCACGTTGAAGATCGCCAGCACGAGGTTGATGACGGACAGGTACTCCGCGACGGCCACCACGGCGACACCGGCTCCGACGACGGGCGCGAGCCGCGCACATCCCCAGAAGAGCACGGCGAGCAGGACACTCGACACGGGGCCCACGCCCGCAATCAGGATCTCGTCTCCCGGGGCGTCCGGCTCGCGGGTCGTGCGGGCCATCCCCCCGAAGATGAAGAGCGTGATCCCCTCGATCGGAATCGACTTGGCGCGCGCCACCAGCGCGTGCGACAGCTCGTGGGCGAGCAGCGAGGCGAAGAACAGGACCGTGCCCACGAAGCCCATCGCCACGTGAGCGCCGCGCGACACGTCGGGCGCCGCGGCTGGAAAGACCGCCTGGGAAAGCGACCAGAAGACGAGGAAGAAGATGACGAACCACGAGTAGTCGATGTCGACCTCGAACCCGAGCACCGAGCCGAGGCGCAGCCGGTCCCCGGAGTCCCGCCGGCGCCCGCCGGGGGCTCGCTGGGGTGCTTCGTCCGTGCGATGCATGTGCGCGGTGGACCTCTCGTGGGGCGTGCGTCGGACGGCCAGGCGCTGCACAATGACACCGGGCCATGAGAAACCCAAGGGGGGAACATGATCGACAACGAATCGTCGGCCGGCGGAGAAGCCGGCCAGGAGCCCGGAGAGCGGGGCTCGGGCCGCGAGGAGCATCGCGTTACCGGCGAGAAGCTGATCGGCAAGATCAAGGAGCTTCTGCACGAGGGGAACGTTCGCCACGTCGTGATCAAGAACGAGGAGGGGCGGACCCTGATCGAGTTTCCCGTGACGCTCGGCGTCGCGGGGGCGGTGCTTCTGCCCGTGTGGGCCGCCGTGGGGGCCATCGCCGCCGTGGTGACGAACTGCTCGATCGAGATCGAGCGGGACTCGGACGAGTAGGGCGCCGGCCTCGGCGGGCCGGGCCTGGGAGCCGGCGCTCGCTACGGCCTGCCGCCCTGGCCGCGCGCACCCGACTTGCCGAGGTTTAGGGGGCAATCGCACGCTTCCAAGACGGAGTTGCGACCGTGGCGACCGTGAAAGAGATCATGACCACCGACGTGGTGGCGCTGGACGTGGAGCTGAGCCTCCGCGAGGGACTCGAGGTGCTGAGGGCGGAGAACGTCTCGGGCGCTCCGGTCGTGAGTGGAAACTCTGTCGCGGGTGTCGTGTCGGCGACCGACATCCTCGAGTTCGCCGCGACGACGCCGGGCGTGCCGACCGGCAGGCCGGGTCAGACCGAGTGGGGCGAGTACGATCAGGCCGAGGTCTGGGAGGAGGGCTCGGACAGCCCGTCCTCCTACTTCGCCGACTACTGGGCGGACGCGGGGGCGCAGATCACGGCGCGCTTCGAGGAATCCGGCTCCCCCGAGTGGGACATCCTCGCCGACCGCTCCGTGTCGGACGTGATGACGCGTCGGGTCGTCGCGGTCACGCCCGNNACGTCATGACCCGACGGGTCGTCGCGGTCACGCCGGACGCGGACGTGAGGGACGCCGCCGCGGTCATGATCGAGGCCGGCGTCCACCGCGTCCTCGTCATGAACGGCCGCGAGCTCCTGGGGATCCTGTCCGCAACCGACGTCGTCCGAGCGGTCGCCGAGAGCAGGCTCTGAGCCCCGGGCGCTCCCGCGCCGCCACCGCGTGAAGAGCGCCCCGCTCGGCCGAGGCTCACCCGCCCCGCTCGGCTGAGGCTCATCCGCCGCGCGCGGCCGAGGCCCGGCCGCCCCGCTCGGCCGGGAACACGCGGTCGAGCACCGCGCGCATGCGCTGGGTGTGGGATCCTTCCCAGTAGACGCGGCCGCAGGACCGGCATGCGCGGAACCGGCGGGGGACCGCCCGCACGCGGGCGGGAACCGACACCTCCACCTCCTCGGGACGGGCCGGCTCCAGGCTCCCGTTGCACAGGCGACACCGCGTGAAGAGCGCACCGGGCCGGGAGAGGCCCAGCCAGGCGACGACCTCCTCGAGCTGGGCCAGGGGCGCGTCCGCATCCCGCACAGGCTACGCTCGCCGAAGCGGCGCTCACACCGGCGCTTCCCCCACGGTCACGGGCCGGTCCCGGTCGCGGTGGACGATGCACAGGAACCCGAGCCCCTCGCCCTCGCTCGCCTCGAATCGGTGGACCTCGTGAGGCGCCACGTACACCACGTCGAACGGTCGGACGGGCTCGAGTCGCTCGCCCAGTCGCACACGGCCCCGGCCCTCGAGGACGACCACGGCGTGCGCGTGCGCGTGGTGCTCGAGCGACGAGCACCCTCCGGGGCGCACCTGGAAATACCGCACCTCGAAATCGAGCGCGTCCGAGCCGTCCCGGGCCCCGAGCAGGGTGTGCCGAGCCACGCCCGAGAAGGAGGCGTCCTCGTCCTTGTACGAGCGCGGCTCCACGCCCGCCCAGCCCCCCGGGGTCGCCCGGATGACGCGTGATCCGCTCACCGCTCCGCCTCCCCCTCCGCGACCCCGCGCCGCGCCGGATCGACCGCGTGAGCCGCCTCCACCACCCGGCGCGTGGCTCCCAGGAGGTCGTCCTGGCCCAACAAGCTGCCGCCGATCAGGAGCATCGTGTCGGCGCCGTAGCGCTCGAGCCAACGGCCGGCATCCTCGGCCCGCACGCCCCCGGCGGGAACGGGAAAGGAGGGGCGCAGCCCGCCGAGCGGCGCGCGGAGCCGCTCGTTGATCCGCTCGCACACCTGGACCGGCCAGGAGAAGCGGCCCAGGGCGTTCACGTAGACGACCGCGTCGGCGCCCGCCACCCGGTAGAGGACGCCCAGCAGAACGTCGGGGGCGATCCCCTCCCGCCGCCCGGGCGCGGTCTGCGCGTGGCTGGGGTGCGCCATGATCGCCACGGGCCCCGACCCGCTCGCCACGCTCCTCATGACGTCGAGCCCGAGGAGGCCGGGGCACAGCACCACGCCCGGGCAGTCGGCGGCGCGCGCCACCTCCAACCGCCGAGCCAGGCCGTCCACCGGCCCGGTCACGTTCGGGAAGTACGCGCACCGCCTTCCCAGCCGCGCGTTCTCCTCGTGCACGGCCGCGCCGACGCGCTGGACGCGCTCGGCGAAGGGGGCGGCGCTCTGGTCCACGAGCCCGTGGTCGTCCTTGATCACGTCGACCCCGGCGCGCACGAAGGTGACCGCGAGCTCCGCGAGCTCCGCCGCGGTCCGTCCCACCGGCTTGATCGCGACGCTCACGAGGGGACGTCCCTGCCCGGCGCCGACCAGGGCACGCAGGCCCTCGATGCCCAGGCGCGGGCCGGGCAGAGCTTCGAGGGCCGCCGCGGGCAGCTCCACGTCGACCACCCTCACGCCGTTCATCAGGGAGACGTTGCCGTACGCCACGTTGACGAGCTGCGGAAGCTGGGTGCCCACCACCTCGAGCGGATACGAGATCGACACGTCGAAGCGGCCCTCGCCCGCGTCGGCGACGTCGCCGACGCGGCCCAGGAGTCGGGCCTGGAGCTCGGCGCCGCCGACGCCGTGCGGCACCTCCACGGTCTGCTCCCGGGCGATCGCCGCCGCCGCCGCCGACGCGTGCGCCTCGGAGTCGACCCACAGGCGGTAGCGGACCACGAGCCGGTCCCGATCGGAGCGTCGCGCGTCGAGTCCCCGCGTGCCGCCCATCGACCGCTACAGATCGACCTCGACGCCGCGCGGGCCGGCGTTGACGATGCGCGTGTCGCCCAGCCGGGACTCCTGCTCCCAGCACCCGTGGATGTGTCCGCACACCACGAGCCTGGGCCGTGCCCGCTCGATCGCCTCCAGGACCGCGCGGCTGCCGACGTGACGGCCGCCCGCCTCGTCCACGTGGCCGAGCGGCGGGGAGTGCGTGACCAGCACCCCGCCCTCCGGGCACCCCTCCAGAAGCGCGGAGGCCTCCTCCTCGGACAGGTCGAAGCTCCACTCGCCGAACGGCGTGACGGGAACCGCACCCCCCAACCCCCAGAAGGCGACGCCGTCGATCTCGCATCCCGAGCCGTGCAGGACACGCGCCGCGGGCCACCGGGCGCACGCCCGCACCAGCTCGGCGTCGGACTCCCCGTTTCCGGGAACCAGCACCGTCGGCGGCGTCGCCTTCGAGAGCACCCGCACGGTCTCCTCGAGTCCCCGTCGCATGACCGCGAGATCCCCGGCGCAGACGAGCACGTCCGCTTCGCCGGCCCGATGCGCGAGCCGGCGCGCCGCCTCGTGGTCCCGGTGTATGTCGCTGCAGAGGAGGAGCCTCATCGGTGCCGCCCTCGGGCTCGGCCGGTGTCGCGCGGAAAACGGGACGGGGGCTCGCACGTCGCGAGCCGCGCTGGCCGAAGCTAGCGGCACCGACCCGCCGCCGCGACGCGTGGGATCTCCCCGGTCGTCGCGCGCCCCCACCGGTCCTCGGTCGCGCAGACCGCGCAGCCCGGGGGGCCTGCGCTCACGCCGTATTGCTTCGACCGGGGCGCCCGCGCATGGTGGCGGCTGCGACCGATTCCCCGAGGAGCCGCACGAGGAGCCCCACGATGACCCGCCCACGCCGTCACCCCACGCGCAGAGCCCACCGCCACGGAGCTCGGGTCGCCCGCGGCGCCCTCCCCCTCGTGCTCGCCGGCGCCACCGCCTGCGCCGCGGGCGAGCCCGAGGCCGTGTCGCTCGAGGGCCCCGAGGTGGCCGCCGCGCTCGAGGTGATCCGCCCCGAGGCGATCGAGCGGCACATCCAGGTCCTCGCCCACGACTCCCTCGCGGGTCGAGCGCCCGGAACGCCCGGCTTCGAGGCCGCGGCCCGCTACGCCGAGCAGGTCCTGCGCTCCCTCGGCCTGGAGCCCGCAGGCGCCGGAGGAACGTACCGGCAGCCGGTGCCCCTGCGGGAGAGCATGGTGGTCGAGCCGGAGAGCGGGATGGCGATCCACTCGGGCGCAGGGAGCGCGGAGCTGGTCTACGACGTCGACTTCTACCTGAGCCCGGACCCGCTCCGGGAGGCCGTGGAGATCTCCGGGGCGGCCGTCGCCTTCGTGGGATACGGGGTCAGCGCCCCCGGACTGGGCTACGACGACTACGCCGACATCGACGTCCGCGGCAAGGTGATCGCGTACCTGAGCGGCGCGCCACCGGCCTTTCCGAGCAACGAGCGAGCCTACTATTCCTCGGGCGCCACCAAGCAGGCGGAGGCCGTGGCGCGGGGGGCCATCGGGATCCTCACCTTCTGGGACCCGTCCGACCCGCGGTTCCGCTGGGACGTCAACGCGGCCCGCGCCAAGCGGGGCAGCTTCGCGTGGCTCGACGCGGACGGGACCCCCGATCGCGGTGACGCCGCCATCCGCGGGGCCGCTTCCCTCAACCATTCGGCGGTCGACGCGCTCTTCGAGGGCGCGCCGCGCTCGCTCGAGGAGGTGTACGGCGCGGCCGCAGCCAGCGTCCCGCAGGCCTTCGACCTGGAGGCGACGGTCTCGATGGCGACCCGCACGCGTCACCGCGGGGTCGACAGCTGGAACGTGGCGGCCCGCCTGGCCGGGAGCGATCCCGCCCTCGCCGACGAGCACGTGGTCTACGTCGCGCACGTCGATCACTTCGGCGTGGGCGTCGCCGTCGACGGAGACGACATCTACAACGGAGCGCACGACAACGCGTCGGGCACGTCGATCGTCCTCGAGATCGCGCGGGCCTTCACGAGCCTGCCGGCTCCTCCCCGGCGCTCGGTGCTCTTCCTCGTGGTCACGGCGGAGGAGTGGGGCCTGCTGGGCTCGGACTACTTCGTCCACAACCCGACCGTCGCCCCGTCCGGCCTGGTCGCGACCTTCTCGCTGGACATGCCCTTCCTCTTCCACCCTCTGCTGGACATCGTGCCGTACGGCGCCGAGCACTCGAGCCTGGGGCGCTCGGTCGAGGCCGCCGCCGGCCGGCTCGGCATCGCGCTCGCCCCGGACCCCATCCCCGAGCAGGTCCTGTTCATCCGCAGCGACCACTTCAGCTTCATCCGCCAGGGGATCCCGGCCCTCTTCATCAAGAGCGGATTCGAGACGGGCGACCCGGCCGTGGACGGTGCCGCGATCAACGCGGCCTTCCGCAGCGACCTGTACCACACCCCCTTCGACGAGGTCGACCAGGGCTTCGACTACGAGGCGGGCGCGCAGCACGCGAGGGTCAACTTCCTGACCGGATGGCTCGCGGCCCAGGCGGACGAGCGCCCGTCCTGGAACGAGGGGGACTTCTTCGGCGGCCTGTTCGGCGGCAGGTAGGGATGCCCGCGGGGTGCACCGAGCGCCCGGAATGCCTATCGTGAGGGCGGGCCGCAGCCTCGTGGGCAGACCTCGACGGCACGCCTCGCACGACCACCCGAGACCGGAAGACCGCGCCATGATCACCCGACCCTCGTCCGCGCTCGGAGCCGTCGTCGCGAGCGTCCTCCTCGTCGCGAGCCTGCCGCTGGGGGCGCACGCGCAGGCCGACCGGCGCGCCGGCGAGGCGATCCCCCGCACCCCGGACGGGCGGCCCGACCTCCAGGGCAACTGGTCGAACGCGACCATCACGCCGGTCCAGCGTCCGCCCGGACAGGGCCCCGTCCTGACCTCCGAGCAGGTGCGCGCGATCGAGGGGGAGCGGCAGGGCTTCATCGCCGAGCTCTCGGCGCCGAGCGACCCGGATCGGGAGGCGCCCCCGGTCGGCGGCAGCTACACCGGAAACCCGCTCTTCGACGCGGCCTCCGGCGGCTCCGGCGGCTACAACTACTTCTACATCGACGGCGGGGACCTCGTCGCGATCGTCGACGGCGAGCCCCGATCGTCCCTGGTCACGAGCCCGGCCGACGGCCGCATTCCGGCCTTCACCGAAGAGGGCCGCGCCCGCCTCGCCGAGCGCCAGCGCCTCCAAAGCCGCTTCGGCGAGTACGACAACCCGGAGAACCGGCCGCTCGGGGAGCGGTGCATCATGTCGTTCGGCTCGAACGCCGGCCCGCCCATGCTGCCGAACTACTTCTACAACAACAACTACACGATCGTGCAGACGCCCGACCACGTCATGATCATGACCGAGATGGTCCACGACGTCCGCATCATCCGCCTCGGCGAGCGCCGCCCGCTCCCGGACCACATCCGCCCCTGGTTCGGCGACTCGTGGGGCCGGTGGGAGGGAGACACGCTCGTGGTCGAGACGACGAACCTGGCCGAGCGGCAGCTGAGCGAGCACGCGTACGTGTATCCCGGGGGGTCGGACCGGATGCGGGTGATCGAGCGGTTCACGCGCGCCGACGCCAACTCGCTCCACTACGAGTTCACCGTCATCGACCCCGAGACCTACGTGGAGCCCTGGAGTGGGGAGGTTCCCTTCAAGAGGCTCGACGCCCTGGTCTACGAGTACGCCTGCCACGAGGCGAACTACGCGCTGTTCAACGTCCTCAGCGGCGCGCGGGCGCAGGAGCGGGAGGCCGGCGCCCGACGCTGACCGCGCGCGCCGCCCTCAGAGGGCCTCGAACACCTCGATCATCCTCCGGCGCGCCGCCGCGTCCGGGAGTCGCCCGCGCCCGGCGCCCATGTTGTCGACGAGATGCTCCGGATCGCTCGTGGCCGGGATCACCGCGGTCACGGCGGGGTGCGACACGATGTACTTGAGGAAGAACTGCGCCCAGCTCCCGATGTCGAAGTCCGACGCCCAGGGAGGCAGGCTCTTCCCGGCGACCCGCGAGAAGAGGTTCCCGGTCGTGAAGGGTCGGTTCACGAGGACGGCGACGCCGCGCTCGGCGGCCAGCGGGAGGAGCCGCTCCTCGGGCACCCGGTCGCCGATCGAGTAGTCGAGCTGCACGAAGTCGAGCTCGAAGCGGCGCAGCGCCGACTCGACCAGCTCGTACTGCCGCGGAAAGGACGTCGTGATGCCGAGGTATCGGGTGCGGCCCCGGCTCTTCCAGGCGCGGACCGCGTCGAGGTGGGCCTCCAGGTAGCGGTCGGACAGCGTCCGGAAGTCATCGCCCAGATTCCACACCTGCATCAGGTCGACCGTGCGCTTGCCCAGCACGCGCGAGGACTCCTCCATCTGCGCCGTCGCGGCCTCCACTCCCCGGTCCTGCACGTTGACCTTCGTCGCCAGGAAGAGGTCGTCCCCGCCGCCGATCGCTCCGACGGCGTGCCCCACGAAGGCCTCCGACCGGCCATACGAGGGCGCGGTGTCGATCACCTTGCCCCCGAGCTCCCGGAACCGACGCACCACCTGCATCGGCCCGGCGGCCTCGGCGTCTTCGGGGGCGACGTCGAAGGTCCGCCAGGAGCCGAGCCCGACGACGGGAAGCTCCTCCCCGCTCTTGGGGATCGGGCGCGTGATCTCGCGGGCCTGGGTCGCGCCCAGGAGGGCGCCCCGGTCGAGGAGCGCTCCGAGCCCGACTCCGGCCCCGACCTTCAGGGCCCTCCGACGCGACATCACCACGGCACCCTCCCGGCTTCGGCGTTGCCCGCACGCGGCCGCCCCGGGCGCGGGCGCGCCCGAACGGGCCGACACGGCCAACTTGGCGAGGACGCGCCGCACGCGCGACCCGACGCGCCGGGGCGGGAGGCTGCCGAGCCCCTCTCCGGAGGCGCGCTCCGCGTCGCGCGGGCCCGGTCGGGAATCAAGCGGCCCCTACGAGATCGGCCTCCTCGGGCGGGGCGCCACGATGATCACCGAGAACCCCGCCTCGCGCACCAGGTCGTTGAACGCGTCGAGACGGGGGCCCAGCAGCTCGTCGTTCGCCGCCTGGTGGATCGACCAGCGCGCCCGCAGGTCGCGGAGCACGTCCCGCGATCCCATGCTGACACCCGTATCCGCGCCGTCCGCGTTCCCGTGCAGGAAGACGTACTGGAACTTCAGCCGGGTCGGGAAGTTGATCACGGTCTGGCCGTCGACGGTGCGGCGCTGGTAGAGCGAGTCCGCGACCGCCTCCAGGCCGCCCGCGAGATCCCGCCCGGCCTCGACCACGCCCTCCGCCCCCTCCTGGTCTCCGAGGCGGCCCACGAGCGTCTCGACCTGCCCCCTGACGTCCTCGTTGCGGGCGACCGCTCGATGGATCGCCGTGAGCTCCGCCGCGACCTCGGCCACGAACGCGTCCTGCTCGGCGTACTCGGCCATCGTCGCGTCGACCCTGGGGTCCATGCGCACCTCGAGCGGCTGGCTCATCGACCAGCCTCCCACGGTGAGGCGCACGTCGTAGCGGCCCGGGATCACGCGCCGGCCCTGGAGCGATCCGAAGACGTACGCGCCCGGGATGTTGGGGATCGACTCGTGCCGCAGATCCCAGGTCACCCGGTTCGCGCCCGCCGTCAGCTCGAGCGGCCGCGCCCCGGGACTCCGCTCCTCGTCCGGGCTCGTCGACAAGGTGCGCACCAGATCGCCGGAGGAATCTCGGATCTCGAGCGTGACCGGCACGTCCTCGTCGGGCTCCCCGGCGAGCACGAAGTCGAGGATCGCCCCGCCCGGCGGATTCCGTCCCTCGCCACCCCCGCCCGGGCCGCCACCTCCGCCGCCACCGGCCAGGCGGTAGGCGTGCCGCGGCGCGAAGAGCCAGCTCCCGCCCTCCGGCGCGTCCGCCGCCTGCTGCAGCGGCGACAGGTCGTCGAGGATCCAGAAGCTGCGGCCCGAGGTGGCTACGACCAGGTCGTTCTCCCGCTCGTGCACCATGAGGTCGTTGACCGGCGTGTTGGGCAGGTCGAGCTGCAGCGACCGCCAGCGCGCGCCACGGTCGAACGAGACGTAGACGCCGGTCTCCGTGCCGGCGTAGAGAAGACCTCGGCGGACCGGGTCCTCGCGCACCACGTGGATCCAGGCGTCCTCGTCGATCCCCCCCGCGATCTCCCGCCAGCTCCTGCCGTAGTCCGTGGTCTCGTAGGCACGAGGCGTGAAGTCGTTGAACTTGTAGCGGCTGAACGCGACGTACGCGGTGCCGGCGTCGTGGGGGGAGACCGAGATCTCGTTGATCATCCCCTCACCCCACCCGGCCGGCGTGACGTTCTCCCAGCTCCCTCCCCCGTCGCGCGTGACGTGCACGAGGCCGTCGTCGCTCCCCGTCCACAGCGTGCCCGGCTCGTGCGGCGACTCGGCGAGCGCGTAGATCGTCCCGTAGATCTCGCCGCCCGCCCCCTCGTTCGTGATGGGGCCGCCGCCGTAGCCCTGCTTCTCGTCCTCGTCGCGCGTGAGGTCCGGGCTGATCTCCTCCCAGGTCATGCCGCGGTCCCGGCTCCGCACGACGTGGTTGGAGGCGTGGTAGATCGTGCTCGGATCGTGCGCCGACACGAGGATCGGAGCGCTCCAGTTGTAGCGGTACTTCATCTCCCGCCCCTGGAGCGCCGCGGGCATGACCGGATAGGCCGCGACGTCTCGGGTCGCCCCGGTCCGGTGATCGAACTCCGAGATGATGCCCATGTAGCACCCCGCGTACACGAAGCGCGGATCGTCGGGGTCGAAGGCCGGACGGGCGCTCTCGCAGCCCCCGACCGGGTACCAGTCCTTCCAGGTCACGCCGCCCTGGCCCCGGCTCGCGATCGCGACCGAGCTGTTGTCCTGCTGCCCCCCGTACACGTGGTAGGGGAAGCGGTTGTCGAGGTTGACCCGGTAGAACTGCGCGGTCGGCTGGTTTCGCTGCGTCGACCACGACGCGCCCCCGTTGAAGGAGACGTTCGCGCCGCCGTCGTTGGCGTTGATCATCACCTCGTTGTCGTCCGGGTTGATCCAGAGGTCGTGGGTGTCGCCGTGCGGGACCGGCACGTTCGTGAAGGTGCGCCCGCCGTCGATGGACTTCATCATGGGGGCGTTCAGGACGTAGACGGTCTCCTCGTCGACCGGGTCGGCGTAGACCTCGATGTAGTACCAGGCCCGGGCGCGGATCGTCCAGTCGTCGCTGACCAGCGACCAGGTCGCGCCGCCGTCGTCGGATCGGAAGAGCCCCCCGCCCGGATCGGCCTCGACCATCGCGAACACCCGATCCGGGTTCGCCCGCGACACGTCGATCGAGGTCTTGCCCATCAGCTCGGGCAGGCCGTCGTTGATCCGGACCCAGGTGTCGCCCCCGTCCGTCGACTTCCAGAAGCCGCTCCCCGGACCCCCGCTGACGACCTGCCACGGGAGGCGCCGGTGGTCCCAGAAGGCGGCGTACAGGATGCGCGGATTGCCCATGTCCATGGACAGATCGGACGCCCCCGAGTCCTCGTCGACGTAGAGGATCTTCTCCCACGTGCGACCGCCGTCTAGCGAGCGGTAGACGCCGCGCTCGTCGTTGGCGCCGTACGGCGCGCCCTGAGCCGCCACGTACACGAGGTCGGGATCGTCCGGATGCACGCGGATCCGAGAGATCGACCGCGTCCGCTCGAGGCCCATGTGGGTCCACGTCCGCCCCGCGTCCGTGGAGCGGTAGACCCCGTCGCCGTGCGAGGTCATCACGCCGCGGATCGCGTGCTCGCCCATCCCCACGTACACCACGTTCGGGTCGGACTCCGCCACCGCGATCGCCCCCACCGACGAGGTCCCGATCTGCCCGTCGGTGACGTTCGTCCAGGTCGAGCCCGCGTCGGTCGTCTTCCAGACGCCCCCGCCGACGCCGCCGAAGTAGTAGGTCATCGGCTCCGACACGACGCCGGTCGAGGCGACGGAGCGCCCCCCGCGGAACGGGCCGATCTCGCGCCAGCTCATGCCGGCCCAGGCCTCGCCCGCTTCGGCGGCGTCCTGGGCGGCCGCGGACCGTGGGCCCGGCACGCCGAGGGCGAGCAGGACGAGGAGCGGGAGAGGATGTCGGACGAGGGCGGTCGGGACGCGGGCGAGCATGGGGACTCCGGAGGTCGGATTCGGGGGGAGGGCAACAGACCGGACCGCAGCGGCCGGCGCAAGGCGCGGAGCCGCTCGTCCTCGCCGAGCCGGCCGGGGCGCGGGATCCGGGAGGAGCTCCTGTCGACGGGCGATGCCGAGACGTATCCTGCGCTCGATGCGATCCCTCGGCACCCTCGTCCTCGGCGCCTTCGCGACCGTTCTCCTCCAGGCGACGCCGTTGGGGGCGCAGGCCGCCGCGGTGCGTGCGGAGCGCCTCCTCGACCGTCCGATCGTCACGCCCGACCTGCACCCCTCGATCGGGGTCAACATCCAGGGGCCGTCCCTGATCCGAGTGCCCGACTGGATCGAGGGTCGGCTGGGCGCCTACTACCTCTACTTCGCCGACCACAAGGGCCGCTACATCCGGCTGGCCTACGCCGACGACCTCCTCGGACCCTGGCGGATCCATCCCCCGGGGAGCCTGCGGATCGAGGACTCGCACTTCCTCACGGAGCCGCCCGAGGTCTCGCCGGAGGAGCTCGCTCGCCTCGCCGCGCGACGCGGAGGGGTCCGGATCTCGCACGACCTGCTGACGGAGGTGACGACGCCGCACATCGCTTCCCCCGACGTGCACGTCGACGCCGTGGGCCGCCGGATCGTCATGTACTTCCACGGGCTCGACGGCGTGGGCCGCCAGGTCTCACGGGTCGCGACCTCGGCCGACGGGATCCGCTTCCAGGCCCGACCCGAAGTGCTGGGCCGCACGTACATGAGGGTCTTCTCCTACGGCGGCTACACGTACGCGCTCTCGATGCCCGGCCAGCTGTACCGCTCCCGCGATCCGCTCGGCGGCTTCGCGGAGGGTCCGCGCCTCTTCAACCCCGACATGCGCCACTCCGCGCTGCTCCTCCGCGACCGGACGCTGTACGTCTTCTGGACGCAGGTGGGACACGCCCCGGAGCGCGTGCTGGTCAGCACCCTCGATCTGGCGGGCGATTGGACCCAATGGACGGAGGGCCCCGCCATGGAGGTCCTGCGCCCCGAGCGCGCCTGGGAGGGGGCCGATGCCCCGCTGGTGCCCTCGGTCCGCAGCACGGCCTACGGGCACGTCCACCAGCTGCGCGATCCGGCCATCTTCGAGGAGGACGGCCGGATCTTCCTCCTCTACGCCGTGGCGGGCGAGAGCGGAATCGCCATCGCCGAGATCTTCCTGAACCCGTGAGCCTAGCTCCGCGGCCGGAGCTCGAAGAGCCAGATGCCGCCGGAAGCGACCTCCGAGACCGGCACGCCCGCTCCGCCCAGGTACTTCCGGCCGAGCTCCGCCAGAACGGGTGCCGCCACGGCGTCGTCCTCCCGGATCCTGACCATCTGACGCTCGTACAGCGTTCCGTCGACACGCAGGACCGCCCGCCCGTCCGCCTCCGCCTCCTTGGGCCACTGCTTCCACAGCTTGCCCCACGTCGTGTTCATGTAGCCCGAGGCGATGAAGATCCGCCCCTCGTGCTCCATGATCCACGTCGTGCGCGAGCGGGCGGGCTCCAGGAGTTGGAATTCCACGGTCGAGTAGTCCTTCAGAAACGCCCAGTCGGGTTCCCCCTCGCCCGGGTAGAGCTCTCCGGTGCGGAACGGCCCGGCGGCGACGATCTCGAACGGACCACCCAGGGGTCCATCGTGGGAGCGAGCGGCCACGAGGACGACGACCAGTACGACGACTCCGAGGAGAAGGGCGCCACCGCCCACCCATAGGACAAGTCTCAACAGAGTTCCTCCCGAAGCACTGTAACGAACCAGACCCGAACGCTTGCGCCCTGCGTCGTCGACGCTCTAGCGTACCATACCCCCCGCCTC
>JABAOE010003427.1_pt2 | contig 14026 bp, 16 predicted proteins | sample 7062141 | NCBI WGS metagenome assembly JABAOE01 (sample SAMN14538627, study PRJNA623070) | marine sediment metagenome | biome: marine biome [ENVO:00000428]; feature: marine pelagic biome [ENVO:01000023]; material: deep marine sediment [ENVO:00002113] | place: India: Gulf of Khambhat ... | reverse complement strand
GGCTTGGCCATATAACACCAAAGCACTTTGGTTGGTGACATGTCTAATGCGACGCCAACATCAAAAACGTTCCAGATTGTTTGTTTTGTAGAAACCGGACGACGTGATCCCGTTTCTTGGGAGAATGTGTCATGACTCTAGCCAGCACATTCTCGAACCGGTTTGCCTGGCGGCAATAGCGAGCGGGAACCACCCGATCCCATTCCGAACTCGGAAGTGAAAACGCTCAGCGCCGATGGTAGTGTGGGGTCTCCCCATGTGAGAGTAGGACACCGCCAGGATTTTGAATAAAAAGCCGTTCCCGTCAGGGAACGGCTTTTTCTTTGCGAACTGATAAACTCGGCCAGCAGCAACTCGGACATTTAAACCTTGCGTTTTGCCGAAGTCTTTCTTCGCCTGGGTACCAGTCTCGTTGCCTGGATGATGCTGTATGCCTACATGGTGTGGTTGGCCGTATTGTTCCGTCTCGGCTGCAGTGCAGATGGGAGCGAGATGCACGCTCTGCTGCTCGGCATGGCGCCTGCAAGCTGTGCCTTTGTCATGTTCCTCCAAGCAACCCGGACGTTTCCGGAGGTCCACGCCATTCTTCGTTGGTTGGCTGTTCCGCTGCTCTTATTGTTGCCATTCGCCGCTTATAGCGTGTGGGGTGTTCTCGAGACGGTGGCCCTGAGCGGCGCTGCGATCTGTTCGGCCCAAGAGCCCAGTGGCTGGCAGAAACTGTGGGCGCCGGCTCAAATAGTTTCGCTCGCGTGGATCAGCTATGTCATAGCTCGCGAGTATCGCTGGTCGATCAGAGCACTGAAGTAGAGCAGTTGATGATCAAGATCGAATGCCCTCCAGTAACAAACCGAGCGCATTGAATCGCCGCCCCGCAAGTGATTTAATCCACCGTCCAGAACTAAAACAAGAAGGGGACCGGCCATGTCCATGATCTCTGAGTTCAAATCTTTTGCGATGCGCGGAAACGTTGTCGACATGGCAGTCGGCATCGTGATCGGCGGCGCGTTCGGGAAGATTGTTTCATCCTTTGTTGCCGATGTACTCATGCCGCCTATCGGCTTGCTCCTCGGCAATGTCGACTTTTCTGACTTGGCGATTACACTCAAAGCAGCCAGCGACGCTGCAGATGCAGTCACCCTGCGATACGGCGTATTCATCCAGACCGTTGTCGACTTTCTGATTATCGCCTTTGCCATTTTCATGGTTGTGAAAGCGATGAACACGCTGATGAAAAAGGAAGAAGCCGAGGCGCCTCCGCCAGCGCCGCCGGAGCCTAGCAAGGAAGAGGTATTGCTGACAGAAATCCGCGACGCGATCAGATCGTCACGATAAGCTCGACGCATCGCACGAACATAACGGGCCGGTCTTGTCCAAGGCCGGCCTTTTGATATGCGATTGATCGGCAGGGGAGCATCGGTTCCGGGTATTGTGGTGGCGCTGGCAGCCACGCTGCTCGGTGCGTCGGCTGCCGATGCGCAAACGACACAACCCGCAACCGAAGCGGAAGACCAGGAAATCACCGAGATCGAGGTCAGGGCTGTGCGCGTTGCCAATGTTCGACCCGCCGGCACCTACGCGTCGGTAGCGACGGCCTTGCGCTTCGACCCATTGACCGAATTGCAGTCGCGAGGATTGCCCGAAGGACAGGCGGACGTCACTGTTCGGGGCGGCTTGTTCGAGAATACGGGATTTCGCGTTGGCGCCGTAACGATCATAGACCCGCAAACCGGACACTACGTCGCCGAATTGCCAGTTGATCCTGAAGTGCTTTCGGCTCCGACCGTATTGACCGGCATCAAAAATGCGCTCGTCGGGTTCAATTCGAACATCGCAACCGTGAACTACACACTGCCCCGACTGAGCGAGGCCGGGGCGGCCCAGGTGGGTTTCGGGACCGATGCACTACGCTTCGGGTCACTGCGGCTGGCAAGCGTTACCGATAATAACGCCTCGCGATATGGGATCCTCGCCACAGCCGCGCTTTCCGCAGGGGACGGCAGCGTTGATGACGGTGATCACGAGTTCGCTCGATACAATTTTCAATTACAGCGTTCGACGTCAGCCGGCCAGTCGGACTTGCTTCTCGCTTATCAGGACAAGTTTTACGGCTGGCCCGGCGCATACACTGGCTTTGCATTCCTGCCAGAGACCGACAACACTCAGACCACGCTGGTGCTTGCGAATCATCGTCGCGAACACGCCGAGAGCTACTGGCAGCTTGGGGCCTTCTACCGGCGCCTGATCGATGACTATGACTTCAACCGGTCAACAAAAGAGTCCGGCACCCCTGGTTCCTTCGATCATGAGACGCGTGTCTACGGCGTCGGCTTCGATGGCATCCTGCATGGCCGGTCGCTCAACTGGCATATTGCCGGCCAGGCGACGGCGGATGAACTCGTTCGGTCGACCGATCTGACGAACAGCGACTTTACGACTCGGAACTACCTGACGTTGAGCCTCGTCCCGGAACGGATCGTCGAAAAGGCCGGTGGCAAAGCGCTGATCTTCCGTTTCGGTGCCAAGGCCGATTTTTCGAATCGGGACAGTGACGCAGTTTCGCCGGTGATCGGTGCTTCGCTGCGTCAACCGACAACTTCCGGCAGCCGGCAAGCTAGTTTCGAGTACGCGCGAACCAGTCAGCTGCCCGGCTACACCGTACTCGGTTCCGGCATCTCGGGTCTTTTCGGGGGCAATCCCGAACTAGGCCGCGAAAAGGCAGACCAGTATCTTCTATCGCTCGAACAACAGGCATTCACATGGCGTGCGACGCTTTCCGTCTTTTTCCGACAGGACGACGATCTGGTCGATTGGACCTATGCGGGGGAGTCCCCGTTCGCGCGGCAAGCGAATCCGGTCGATCTCGACGTTTTCGGTATCGAAGGTTTTTACAGTCGACGTTGGAGTTCGATAGATTTCAGTGTCAGCTATACCTATCTCGACAAGAGTGCCGATTACGGCTCGGCGACGGTGGACGCGAGTTTCTATGCTCTCAATTTCGCGCGACATCGCGCGACACTGGCACTGCTCTATCGGCCGACCGATCGGATTGATCTGCGGATCGACACCGAATACCGCGAGCAGGAGGCCAATCCATTGCGTTCCAGTTCGGATCAGGCCTTTCTCGTCGCGGCATCACTCGCCTGGCAAGCAGACGCTGATTACGGGCTGAGCCTGGTAATGACGGCCGACAACCTTACGGACGACGACTATCAGCAATTCCCGGGAACGCCCGCCATCGGACGCCAGATCAGTCTCAGCGCCCGACTCGAATGGTAGCGTCGATCCAGTCGAGCCAATCGGCAATGACGTCAGTTCGATTCGACTCATTGAGCAACTCGTGACGTGCCTCTGGATAGATCCTGACCCTGATGCGCTGATGCCCGGTTTGCGCATAGTGCGAAGCGAGTTTCGCCATTGCGTTTTCGCCGCCCGCGGCATCAAGCTGGCCGCCTGAGATCAGCACGGGTAAATCGTGGCGAATTTGTTCAAGGCAACGGTCGTGCGAGATTCTCCACAGAGCCGAAAGGAAAGCAGCCCAGGTAGCGCAGCTGAACGGGCCACCGCACAATGGGTCAGAAACGTATTCATCGACAGCTTGCGTATTCCGCGACAGCCAGTCGGCCACCGTGCGATTGGGTGCAANNACGTGTCGAAGCTGAGCCGTTGCAAGAGCGGACTGTGACCACGCCGACCGAGTCGCCAGGTCTCGCCGCGTGTTATGCCAATCGAGAGCGCAAGCTTGAGCCGCGGCAACCACGCAGAGCCTGACAAAATCAGGCCAGTTAGCGTGTCTCCCGACACCGTCGCCGTCTGCTGCGCAAGATACGACCCCATGCTGTGCCCAAGCAGGATAACGGGCGCCTTGCCGAATCGGGCATTGACTTCCGCGCCTACGACGGCGGTGTCATCGACGAGAAGTTGCCACCCATCCCGGTCTGCAAAGTGGCCTAGCGGATTAGCGCTCTCGCCATGCCCGCGATGATCGTGAGCGACTACGGCCAGCCCGCGCATACAGGCATCGCCAGCGAATCGACGATAGCGTGCGCTGTGTTCGCCGAGACCATGCAGGATCTGGATGACCCCGCGCACGGGGACGGACGGCAGCCACGTTCGCACGTGGATCGTATGTGTATCTGTGGCGGCCAATTCCGTTTTCGCCTCGTTTGCCCCATCCGTTTGCGTCACATCGGGTCTCGCAATCAATATCGGAAGCGAGTGGCAAGCACTCGATTAAATTCTATACTGAAGTGCCCACGGCGAAGGGACGGTTGCGGCTGTGATTGATCTCTACTACTGGCCAACACCCAATGGTCACAAGATCTCGATCATGCTCGAGGAGTGCGGACTCGAGTACCGGGTGTTCCCCGTCGATATCGCGAGCGGCGATCAGTTCGAACCCGGTTTCCTGAAGGTCAGTCCGAATAATCGCATTCCGGCCATCGTCGATGAGGAGACCGGCATATCCGTTTTTGAGGGTGGTGCCATTTTGCTTTACCTGGCCGAGAAAGCAGCCCGGTTCTTGCCCACGGAGCCGAAAGCACGATACGACACGCTACAGTGGCTGTTCTGGCAGGCTGGCGGACTGGGGCCGATGGCCGGGCAGTTATCTCACTTTGTCAGTTACACCGAAAGCCCCGTCGTTTACGCGCAGGACAGGTATGCAAACGAGTATGACAGGTTGCTCGCTGTCATGGAGGTGCGACTCCGAGACCGCGAATATCTCGCCGGCGACTACTCGATCGCGGATATGGCGGCCTTTCCGTGGGTGCGGCCATACAGCCGCCTCGGAAACGATATCGACAGATTTTCCAATCTACGGCGCTGGTTCGACGCCATCAAGGCACGGCCTGCCGTAAGGCGTGGTATCGAACTCGGAGCCGGCTGGGGGCGTGATGCGACCCGCAGTAAGCGCGCACGAAGCGTCCTTTTCGGCCAGAACGCGGATACCGTTTTGAACGCCGCAAAATTACCGGACGAATGATATGAAATTGTATGACTGTCGGACCGCCCCAAGCCCGCGACGCGTCCGCATCTTTGCGGCAGAGAAAGGCATCGAGTTGGAGCTCATCACGGTCGACCTTGCCAAAGGAGAACAATTCAGCGAGGCGTATCGACGGTTGAATCCCGACTGTGTCGTGCCGACTCTCGAACTCGAAGATGGAAGCCATATATCCGAGGTTCTTGCGATCTGCCAGTACCTAGAGGAAATACATCCCAAGCCTGCACTTTTCGGCGAGGATGTTAAAGATCGGGCCCGCGTTGCGATGTGGAACATCAAAGCCGAGCAGCAGGGTCTCTGGGCCGTGGCAGACGCATTCCGCAATTCGGTAAAAGGTCTTCAGGGCCGAGCACTCCCGGGCCCCGATGCTTTTGACCAGATACCCGAATTAGCCGCGCGGGGGCGAGAACGAACCGAGATTTTCTTCCGGCGCCTGGATCGGGAGCTCGCAGGCAGACCATTCATTGCCGGTGAGCGTTTTTCGATCGCGGATATCACGGCAATGGTTGCACTGGATTTTGCGAAACGCCTGAAGATCCCGTTGCCCCCTAGCGAGAGCAATCTGGGTCAGTGGCACCTGCGGGTAGCGAAGCGGCCGAGCGCGCATGCCTGAGATGGACAGAATCAGGGTCGAGCCACAATTGGCCGATGCCGTACTGATGATTCGGCCGGTGCGCTTTGTAAGCAATCCGCACACGAGCGAGTCAAACCGTTTTCAACGCGTGAGTGCGCTGACGGCCGACGAACTGCAGATTCGGGCACGGGCGGAATTCGACACTTTGGCGCAAGCTTTGCGCGGTGCCGGCATCGATGTTTACGTTATTGACGATACCGTCGAACCGCATACGCCCGATTCGATTTTCCCGAACAATTGGGTGAGTTTTCATGCCGACGGCCGTGCAGTCCTCTATCCCATGGAAGCCGAGAACAGGCGCACCGAGCGGCGCATGGATATCATCGACATTATTAATGGAGATTTCGGCTTCGGGATTACTGAGATTGTCGATCTGTCGTTTTATGAGCAGTCCGGTCACTTTCTCGAAGGCACGGGTAGCCTCGTCCTCGACCGACCGAATCGGATTGCGTTTGCGTGCCTGTCATCTAGAACGCACCTCGAACCGCTTGCCGATTTTGCCCGTCGCATGAATTACGAGGCGGTCGTGTTCGAGGCTGTCGACCGTGACGGCGTACCGATCTATCACACGAACGTCATGATGAGCCTCGGGGAGCGTCTGGCAATAATCTGCGAAGAGTCGATTCTCAGGGAAGATCAACGTGCCGCCGTCATCGGGCGGCTGCGGGAAACCGGCTATGACATACTGTCATTGACCTACGGGCAGCTCGAGGCCTTTGCCGGTAACATGCTCGAACTCCGCAATCAGGCCGGTGCAAGGGTTGTGACCATGTCCGAGCAGGCGATGAACTCTCTCGATGCGGTGCAGTTGGCTCGACTGGACGAAAACGGGATGATCGTTACGGCAAATATCGACACGATCGAGCAATCCGCGGGCGGCAGTGTTCGCTGTATGCTGGCGGAAATCCATTTGCCCCGGGGTTGACGCGTGATGGGTAGCAGGACAGACAAGATTCTGATGTGTCCGCCCGACTATTTTTCGGTCGAGTATGTCATCAATCCGTGGATGGCCGGCAACGAAGAATCCCTGAATCTCGATCGTGCCCGGCAGCAATGGGAGAGCCTCCGAGATGCGATTGGCAGCTATGCGGAGATCGTGATCATAGAGCCGCACTCGGAGTTGCCTGATATGGTCTTCACGGCCAACGCGGGGGTGGTCTACGGCAATAAAGCAGTTGCAAGTCACTTTATGCCCCAAGAGCGCCGCCCCGAGGAGCCGATATACAAACAATGGTTCCGCGATAACGGCTTTGAGCTGCTCGAGCTCGATGAAAAAATCGGTTTCGAGGGAGCCGGCGATTGTCTGCTCGATCGCAAGGGGTCCTGGTTATGGACCGGGTACGGCTTTCGCACCGAGATCGAGGCACATTCGGCGATACAGGCGTTTTTCGACATCGAGATGGTTTCTATTCGATTGACCGATGAGCGCTTCTATCACATCGACACGTGTTTTTGCCCGCTGACGGACGGATTCTTGATGTACCACCCGCCTGCATTCGATTACGAATCGAGGATCGCAATCGAGAGTCGAATTCCGCCGCACAAACGCATAGTCGTCGATACGTTTGATGCTGGGAATTTTGCCTGCAATGCGGTCAATATCGATGACCAGGTATTGCTTCACAGGGCCTCGGATCCGCTCAAGGCGAGACTTATGCTGGCCGGGTTCAAGGTTAACGAGATCGAACTCACGGAATTTCTGAAGGCCGGCGGTTCTGCGAAGTGCCTGACGCTCAAGCTTACCGAGCCGGTAATCGCCCGATGAGCACAGTGCACCGGTACCGAATCCGGCCCAAGGATCTTGCTGCCCACCTGTTCGAAGTCGAATTAACCATAGAGCAGCCGGATCCGGCCGGTCAGGTTATTGCGATGCCGGCCTGGATCCCCGGAAGTTACATGATCCGGGACTATGCGAAACACGTGGTGGCGATACGGGCGGAATCGGATGGACGCCATGTCGAGATCGAGAAGATCGACAAGAGTCGTTGGCGCGCGGAACCGGCAGATCGGTCCCTGACGGTCACCGCCGAAGTCTATGCCTATGACCCCAGCGTGCGAGGCGCTCACCTTGATACGAGTCATGCATACTTCAACGGGCCTTGTGTGTTTTTCGAAGTCGTTGGTCAGCCGGATCTGGCCTGCGAGTTGACGATCGAAGCGCCGGAAGCGCCGCAGGGGAGTGACTGGCGGGTCGTGACCGCGATGCGTCAGGAAACAGCGGAAAAGTATGGTTTTGGCGTCTACTCTGCCGAAAACTATGCCGAGTTGATCGATCACCCTGTCGAGATCGGTCCACTGGCAATCGGCGAGTTTGATGTCGACGGTATTCCGCATGCTATTGCTATTCGCGGGCGAACAAGAGTCGATATGGCGCGACTTTGTCATGATCTGACGACACTCTGTCGGGAACACATGGCTTTGCTGGGCGTGCCGGACGATCTCGATCGCTACGTCTTTCTCCTCAACGCCCCCGGACAGGGGTACGGCGGTCTCGAGCATCGCTGGTCATCGAGTCTTGTCTGTTCGCGGGACAAACTGCCGCAGCGCAGCGAGAGCGAGGTCAGCGATGGTTATCGCAACTTTCTTGGCCTCGCCAGCCACGAGTATTTCCACCTTTGGAATGTCAAACGCCTGAAGCCGCGCGCCTTCGAGCCGTATGACTTATCGGGCGAAGTGCATACACGACTGCTCTGGGTCTTCGAGGGAATTACTTCATATTACGATGACCTTGCCCTGGTGCGATCCGGGCTGATCACCGAGGATAGCTATCTCGAACTCGTCGGCAAAACCATTACGCGCGTGATCCGAGGTTCGGGACGACACCGACAGAGTGTCGCCGACTCGAGTTTCGACGCATGGACAAAATTTTATAAGCAAGATGCGAACGCGACGAATGCCGTCGTGAGCTATTACGCAAAAGGTGCGCTGATCGCATTAACGCTGGATTTGAAGTTGCGCAGTGAAACTGGCGGCGCCTGTTCTCTCGACGATGTGATGCGCGCGTGCTGGTTGCGGTGGCAGGACAGCGGTATGCCGGAAGACGGCTTCGAAACGGTTTGTGCAGAGGTGTCGGGACTGGATCTCGAGGATTTTCTGACAGCGTGTGTACGGGGGACAGGCGAACTACCGCTCGCTGCGATGCTGGCAACCCATGGTATCGAGTATTGTCTGCGCCCGTCTGCCGGCAGGCAGGACGATGGGGGTAGCGCCGGTACGATGCAAACTAAGACGCCGCTCTGGTTGGGCGCGAAGATGTCGGCTACTGGCGGCAAGCTTGTTTTTGCCGCGATACACAACGGCAGCCCCGCGGAACGTGCCGGCCTGTCACCCGGAGACATTGCCGTCANNTGCCGTCGCTCTCGATGGCGTAGCACTGACGGCGGAGAATCATGATCGTCGCCTGCAAAGCTATCATGCCGGTGATCGACTGGAACTGGTCGTCTTTCGTGGCGATGAGCTTTTAACTCTCAAGATCCGCTTGCAAAAAGCACCGGACGACACGTGTTTTCTGCGGCTGGCCGACGAGCGCGCTAGCGACAAAGACGCGTTGCGACAGGCGTGGCTGCGAGTCGCCTGACTCGGGCTCTGGTCCGGCCACCGCCGCTCTGGCGCCTCTTCATCGGCGCAACCTTGATCAGCTTCTCGCCCGTGTGGGTCGAACTCGTGGACGTATCGCCGACGACGAGTGGTTTCTACCGCGTGCTTTTCGGCGGCATTGCGCTGGGCCTTTTCCTGTTCATGACCCGCCGTCGGCTGACACTCGGCCGGCGAGCCTGGTCTTTGCTCGGGCTCGCCGCTCTTTTCTGGGCGCTCGACCTTTGGTTCTGGCACCGAAGCATCAACTACGTAGGCCCAGGGCTCTCGACCTTGCTGGCCAATTTCCAGGTGTTTTTCATGCNNCATCGTGTTTCTTGGGCAGCGGCCCCGAGTGCTTCAGGTCGCCGCCGTGCCGCTGGCTCTCATCGGCCTCGGCCTGATCGTTGGTGTGGATTGGTCCGAGCTGGCTGACGATTATCGACGCGGCGTGATCTTCGGATTGCTCACGGCCGTTGCGTATGCGGGTTATCTGCTATCGATGCGCAGCGCGCGGGTCGGTTCGCCGGACCCACTGCCGGTAAGGGAAATCGCCGTCATATCAGTAGCGGCGACCGTCTTACTCGGGATATCGGCACTGTTGGAGGGTCAGTCGCTCGGCATCCCTTCCTGGCGGGATGCCGGCTGGCTGTTGGCCTATGGGCTGTTGTCGCACAGTCTCGGGCTGATGTTCATTGCAAGCAGTCTGCCGCACGTCTCGACCACGCAGGCTGGAATCGCTTTACTGCTGCAACCGACCCTCAGCTTTGTTTGGGATATTGTTTTTTTCGCGCGGCCGCTGACATTCCGGGAATTTCTGGGCGCGATCATCGCGCTGATTGCAATCTACCTCGGATCCCGTTCAACTCACAGAAGCTCTAGCGCGCCGGGCAGCAATTCGATATCGAAGCTGGACGCCAGGGGCTGAACTTCGCCGTCGAGCTGAGATGGTACGGGCATTGTTGCTTCGATACGCAATCGGCGAGCCTGACCGTGGTAAATCTCTGGCTGCCCGATGTGGCGGCCGACAATGAGCAATGGCAGCAACGCGAGAATGCGCCTCCGGGTTACCGGGGCGGCGATCAGCGTTTCAAAAAGACCGTCGGCGTTATCCGCCATCGGCGCGATGTGAAACATTCCGCCGATCCAGGCGCCGTTGCTGATATTGGCAAGGGTCAGCGGCCCCTGCCACCGGCAATCGCCGCTTATCGACATAAAAGGCGTGGCGACGCCCTCGCGCAAGCATCGCAGAATCGCAAATAGGTATACGAGTCCGCCGAGCGGCCAACGAATCGAGCGTGCAGTTTCTGTAACTCTTGCGTCGAAGCCCAATCCGGCACCGTTGGCAAAATAGCGCTGGTTCATCAATCCCAGGTCGACTCGTCGCAGTCGCTTGCCGCTCCGGATCCGCTCGTTAAGATCGACCACTGCTCTTTTCCAGTTCAGAGGGATGCCCGACGCTTTGGCAAAGTCATTGCCGGTTCCTGCCGGCACAACGCCCAGGTTGGCTCTGCCTTGCGCATTCATGATGCCGTTGACCGCCTCATGAATGCTGCCGTCGCCGCCGACAACAATGACCTCTGTTGCGCCATTGCCGATAGCTTCGAGAACCTGTAATTCGAGGTCTCCTCGGCCGCGACTTACGTGTACATCTACCTTGACCCCGGACTCGCGCAAAAACGCCTCGATCCNNGCGCGACCCCGGCCGGCAGCAGGATTGAGGAACACTGGTAATCGATTGCTCGGCATCAGTTGGCCACGGCGCAAGAACGGTCGATGCTACAATCGAGCGACAGCCTACGCAAAACGAAATCCACCATGTTAGAACTCGGCGTCAAATTTCTGATCAGTTATTTCATTGGCTCGGTCATGGGGGCCATGGTGGTCGGCAGAGTGCGAGGCGGAGTGGACATCCGCAACATGGGTAGCGGTAATGCGGGTGGCACCAATGCTTTGCGCACCCAAGGCTTCCTATTCGCCCTGGGTGTTGTGGTGATAGACATCGGGAAAGGGATTGTCGGTGCGGGCGTGGTGCCCGGACTCGACCTGCCCTTCGTGGCAGAGGATCCGAGCATTTCACGCACCTGGTTGCAGTTAAGCTGCGCGATCGCTGCGATCTTTGGCCACGTTTGGCCTATCTATCACGCATTTCGTGGTGGCAAAGGTGCTGCGACTTTCATCGGGACGCTACTGGTGCTCGGCCCCATGTTAATCGTCCCGGTTCTTGCCGTTTGGTTTCTGGTTCTTACTGCCTCGGGATTCGTTGGTCTGGCCACGATGTCGGCGGTGGTGTTTCTCCCAGTTTATATCGCGATCACGCGGTTTCCCGAGGATCAGCCCCTTCTGATTTTTTGTGCGGTGGTCGCTGCCTTCATCGTCTATTGGCATCGATCCAATATCGTGCGCATGCGTGCCGGCAACGAGAACCGCAACGAGCGCGTGATGCTATTGCGCCGCCGCAGGACGTCGGGTGATGAGCCGCATTGACGGAGACAAGTTAACAGGATCACTCAACGAGGAAACGAAGTCGCAGCTCGAAGACTTCGAGATTTTCGACACTATAGATTCGACGAATACGCACCTGCTCAAGCAGCCACCGCCAAGCGCAGGTCGCCTTCGCATCGCCATCGCCGACGAGCAGACCGCCGGGCGCGGCCGTTATCAGCGACAGTGGCTGTCACCCCCGGGAAGCGGTCTGTGTCTCTCCGTGGCCTACACGTTTGCCGAGTCCCCGAAACAGCTGAGCGCGTTGACGCTCGCATTAGGCGTTGGGATCGTCCAGGCACTGAGGGCCCTGCAAATAGATGGCATCGCTTTGAAGTGGCCCAACGATCTCGTCACCAATCAAGGCAAGCTAGGCGGTATTCTGACCGAACTCCATTCGCGCCGAGAAAGCGGGATAACGGTTGTCGGCGGGCTGGGGTTGAACGTGAGCTTGCCGGACGGGTTTATTTGGCGGCAGGAATCAATGGGCGCACATCGGCCGGTGGATCTGGCATCGCTCTGTGTGGAGCATCCACCTCGCGAGATTGTCGCAGCCGAGATCATGAACCGGGTGTTCTCGACTTTGTGTGAATTTGCTGTCAGCGGACTTGCCGCGTTCTTGACGCCGTGGCGGGAGCTTGATTGGTTGCGGGGCCGAACTGTTACAGCCGAGCGCCCGACCGGGATGCTGACGGGCAAGGCGAGCGGGATCGACGATTCCGGGGCGCTTCTCATCGACACGGACAGCGAGGTAATCAGCGTTAGCTCCGGTAGCGTTACGATCGCGACCAACCCGGCAGGCGGATCATGAGCGCCCTGCTGCTCGATGCCGGGAAGTCACACCTGAAGTGGGCGCTCGGTGACGCGCAGCGACTGACGCAGTTCGGCGTGATCGCTCAAGCCGATATCCAGTCCAAAGGACTTGCCGTGCTCGCATCGCGCTTACCTGCTCGTGCCGGCCAAGTTTTGATCAGCAATGTGGCCGGAGCGAGTTTCGGTACGCGCCTGCGTGGCTTTTTGCGCATGCACTACGACTGCGATGCTCGTTTTGCGCGTGTGCAAAAACACGCATGCGGCGTTACTAATGGTTATAGACATCCGCGCCGCCTCGGCGTGGATCGTTGGGCCGCAATGATCGGGGCTCGTGCGGAGTTTGACCGCGCCTGTCTCGTTGTCGATGTCGATACCGTCGTCAGGATCGATGCCATTGACGAAGCAGGCCTTCACCTTGGCGGGCAAATGCTGCCGGGCCTAAATTTGATGGCAGAGAGCCTGAGCAACACATTGCCGGACATGCCGTCAGTCGACTTGAGGCGGGTCACAAAGGCGCGCGCGCGAACTTTGTTTGCCGGCGCAATCGAGTCGGCGATTCCTGCGGGATGCATCAACGCTGTGGTCGGCTCCATCGAACGCGCCGCAAAACATTTCGAGCGTCACAAGGCGCCAGCCACCGTCGTATTGACCGGCGGGGATACCTCACGCATTCTTAAAGCCTTCGATGCTCCAGTGGAACATCGCCCGCATCTCGTGCTCGCTGGGCTTGCTCGCATGTTGGATCTTCCACCATGAGACATTTGCTGCTGCTTTTACTGCTCGCGAATATTCTGTATTTCGTCTGGGGCTGGTTTGGCCATCGCGCGCTCGAGCCGGGCATCGCAGTCATCGACGAGCCGGCATCGGACAAGCGCCTGGCTATCAGCACCGGAGACGCCCAGGGTTCCTTTGCAAGTGTCGGTGCCGTACTCGGCTCGGCGGCACCTGCCGAACTGGCGCTGCTCAGCGGGAAAACTTGCGTGACGATTGGTCCTTTCACGTCTGTAGCGGACGCCGAAGGAACCCTGGAGCGGCATACGCAAGAGGGTATGCAAACCGGGCTTCGGTCAGTGCCGGGGCGAATATTCATTGGCCACTGGGTGCAGATCAGGGATATCGAAGATCGCTCAACGGCAAACGGCATGCTAGAGCGGCTGCAGCGCGCGGGATTCCGTGATGCGTATTTGGTGCCGAATGAAGATGGCAGCAACAACATCTCGCTCGGGCTTTTTGCTGAACTCGAGCGCGCCGAAACCGTTCAGTCGCAGGTCAGGGCCTTGTCGCTACCGGCCGATATCACCCCACGCACACGAGAAGGGGAGCTTCACTACGTGGACGTAGGACTACCCCCGAGCCGCGGGGCGGCGGGCATGATCGACCGGTACGGACAGGACCGGGTTTTGTTGCGTGAGGATGCTCGTTGCCCCGAGAAGAATTGAGTCCTAGATGCCTGCTTGTATCCGGCCTACGAAAGGCCAATAATCGGGTTTCCCGCGCCGGCATAGCTCAGCTGGTAGAGCAAC
>JABAOE010006032.1_pt4 | contig 14031 bp, 15 predicted proteins | sample 7062141 | NCBI WGS metagenome assembly JABAOE01 (sample SAMN14538627, study PRJNA623070) | marine sediment metagenome | biome: marine biome [ENVO:00000428]; feature: marine pelagic biome [ENVO:01000023]; material: deep marine sediment [ENVO:00002113] | place: India: Gulf of Khambhat ... | reverse complement strand
TCGAAGCGCACCTGGTCGTTGCCCTTGCCGGTGCAGCCGTGCGCGACGGCGGTGGCGCCCTCGCGGCGGGCGACGGCGACCATCTCGCGCGCGATCAGCGGCCGGGAGAGGGCGGTGGCCAGCGGGTACACGCCCTGGTACTGCGCACCGGCCATCACCGCCGGGAAGACGAAGTGCCGCACGAAGTCGTCCTGCACCTCACTCCAGGCGAAGCTCGTAGCGCCGGCGGCCATCGCCCGCGACTCCAGCTCCTCGCGCTGGCGGTCCATGCCCACGTCGACGGTGAGCGCCACGACGTCGTAGCCCCTCTCTTCCTTGAGCCAGCGAATAGCGACGGCGGTGTCGAGCCCGCCGGAGTACGCCAGTACGATCTTCTCGGCCATTACTTCTCCTCGGCTATCTCGCCCAGCACGCGGTCGACGATGTCGACGGCCTGGTCGAGTTCGGATTCGCTTACGGTGAAAGGCGGCACGAAGCGCAGCGCCGTCGGCTTGACGCCGTTGATCAGCAGCCCCGCCTCGAGGCAACGCCCGACAGCGGCCTCTGCGGCCGGGCGGTCAAGCTCGATCGCCCAGATCAGGCCCTTGCCGCGAACCTCGGTCACCATCGGCTGGCGGTCGGCGAGAGAGGTGAGGCGGCGCTCCAGGTATTGGCCGCGCTCCGTCACCTGCGCCGGCAGGTCGTTGTCGATCATGTGCTTGAGCACCGAGTAGCCGACCTCGCATGCAAGCGCGTTGCCGCCGAACGTCGTGCCGTGCTCGCCGGGGCCGAGGAGCGCAGCGCTGTCCTTCGCCATGAACGCTCCTATCGGCACGCCGCCGGCAAGCGCCTTGGCCACCGCCAGCGCGTCGGGCTCGATGCCGTAGTGCTGGAAGCAGAAGAGCTTGCCAGTCCGGCCGGCGCCCGTCTGCACCTCGTCGAGGAGGAGCAGGATGCTCGCTTCGTCGCACCATTCGCGCACGGCGGGCAGATAGTCATCGTCCGGGATGTTGACGCCGCCCTCTCCCTGCAGCGGCTCGAGAAGCACGGCGACGGTCTCTCCGGTCGTCGCCGCCTTGATCGCCTCGACGTCGTTGTAGGGGACGCGGACGAAGCCCTCCGGCAGGGGCGTGAACGGCGCGCGGTAGCGCTCGTTGGCGGAGGCAGCAACGGTGGCGAGCGTGCGGCCGTGGAACGCGTCGTCGGCGACGATGATCTCGTAGGCGCCGTCGCGCTTCTCCTTGCCCCACTTGCGGGCGAGCTTGATCAGCCCCTCGACGGCCTCAGCGCCGCTGTTGCAGAAGAACGCCTTGTCCATGCCACTGCTCTCGCAGAGCAGCTTCGCCAGCTTGAGCTGCGGCACCGTGTAGTAGAAGTTCGAGACCGAAATCAGCTTCTGCGCCTGCCGGGTCAGCGCCTCGACGATCACGGGGTTGGCGTGGCCGAGGCTGGTGACGGCGATGCCGCCGACGAAGTCGAGGTACTGCTTGCCGTCCGTGTCCCAGACGACAGTGCCCTCGCCGCGGTCGAGCACGACCGGCAGCCGCTTCGCCGTCTGCAGGTAGTACTCGTGCTCGATCTCGATCCAGTTTTCGGTCTGCATAGCTACTCCTGGCCCACGATTGTCCCGGCCTGCGTGCCTTCGGCGACGCCGAGAAGCGCGTGCTCCTCGCGGCCATCGACGATGACGGCGCGGCTGCCGGCTGCCGCGGCCTGCAGGCAGGCCTCGACCTTGGGAATCATACCGCCTTCGATGACGCCTGCGCCTTTCAACTCATGCGCCTCCGCCGCCGAGAGCGACTCCAGCACTCGCCCGTCCGCCCTGACGCCGGGGACATCTGTGAGGAACGCCAGCGCGCTCGCGCCGAGCGCCGCGGCGATCGCGCCGGCGGCCGTATCGGCGTTGATGTTGAGCAGCTGGCCGGTGGCTCGGCCGTCCTTGTACTCGACGCCGACCGGTGCGATGACCGGAACTCCACCGCTCTCGATGATGCGCAGAACAGGCGTCGGATCGACCGCCGTGATCTCGCCGACGAGTCCCAGCGCCGGATCGCGTACCGTCGCCTGCAAGAGGCCGCCGTCCGCTCCCGAGAGGCCGGCGGCAGACGCCCCGCGGCCCTCGAGCGCCGCGACGAGGCGCTTGTTGACAAGCCCGCAGAGCACGCCGACGACGACATCGAGCGAGGCGGCGTCGGTGACGCGCAACCCCTTCTCGAACTTCGTCGGCACGCCGAGGCGATCGAGCCAGTCGCTGATCAGCGCGCCGCCGCCGTGGACGATCACGGGCCGCGCGCCGCGGCGCTGCAGCTCCGCCACGTCGTCGAGCGTCGTGTCGTGCGCACCCAGCGTCGAGCCGCCGATCTTGGCGACGATTATCTCCGTCATCGTGCCTACGTCGTGTACTCGCTGTTCAGGCGCACGAACTCCTCCGTGAGGTCCGAGCCCCAGGCCGTTGCCTCGCCGGTGCCCTGGCCCAGGTCGATGCGCACCAGCACTTCCGCCGGCGCGAGACAGGCCTTCGCCTTCGACGCGTCGTAGGGCTGCGGCGAGCCGTCGCGGTAGAGGCAGACTTCGCCGCCGTCCGGGTGGCCCAGGTAGAGCGCCGTCGAGGGCTCGCTCCAGGCGGCGCCGCTGTTGCCGATCGCGGCCAGGATGCGGCCCCAGTTCGGGTCCTCGCCGTAGATCGCCGTCTTGACCCCGATCGACGTCACGACTTCGCGCGCTGCCTTGCGGGCGTCGGCGGGGCTGGCCGCGCCCTCGACCTTCGTCTCGATCAGCTTCGTGCCACCCTCGGCGTCGCTCACCATCATCCGCGCCATGCTGGTGCAGACGAGCGTCAGCGCCTTCTGGAACGCCGCGGCCTCGGGGTGTCCGGGGGCGATCGGGTCGCCGCCGGCGAGGCCGTTGGCCTGCACGATCGCCATGTCGTTGGTGCTCGTGTCGTTGTCGATGTCGACCATGTTGAACGAGACGTCCACCGCCTCCTTGAGCGCCGACGAGAGGAACGCCCCCTCCACCGGTGCGTCGGTCGTCATGAAGCAGAGCATCGTCGCCATGTTCGGGTGGATCATTCCGACGCCCTTGCAGGCGGCGCCGATCGTCCAGCCGCCGGCGCGGACGGCGATCTCCTTCTTCACGGTGTCGGTCGTCATGATCGAGACCGCGAAGTCGCTGCCGCCGCCGGCGGTCACCTTCGTCTCCGCGACACCCTTCGCGATACGCTCCATCGGCAGCTGCGTGCCAATGACGCCGGTCGACGCGACGATGACGTCCGACTGGCTCGACGCCAAGCTTCTGGGCGGCCAGCTTCGCCATCGCAGTGGCGTTCTCGGCGCCCTGCCTGCCGGTGGCGGCGTTGGCGCAGCCGGAGTTGGCGACGATCGCCTGCGAGACGCCGTTCGCCAGGTATTCCTGCGTGAGGAGCAGCGGCGCCGCCTTCAGGGTGTTGCTCGTGTAGACGGCGGCTGTCGTGCATGGGGCCTCCGAGTAGACGAGCCCCACGTCCAGCTTGGTCCAGTCGCTGCGGACGCCGACGTGGACTCCGCCGGCGGTGAAGCCTTGCGGCGAGGTGATACCGCCGTCGCCAATGATCTCGATCTCAGCTTTCTTCGCGCTTGCCGTTACCATTTCTTCCTCCATCTCAGACCCCTAGGGGTACACCGCGGGCATGTCCAGCGCTGTCGTCTCCGGAATGCCCAGCATCAGGTTCATGTTCTGCACGGCCTGTCCCGCCGCACCCTTGACCAGGTTGTCGAGGACGCTCACGACGACGAGACGGCCGCTTCGCACGTCGACCGTCGGGTAGACGAGGCACATGTTGTTGCCGCGCGTGTGCTTGGTCGCCGGCGGCAACTCCGCAACGCGCACGAACGGCTCGTCCACGTAGAACGTCTCGTAGACCTCGCGTACCGCCGCCTTCGCCCCGTCGCCCTCCGGAACGGCGCCCGGCACGAGCGGGGCGTAGACCGTGGTCAGGATGCCGCGCGTCATCGGGATCAGGTGCGGCGTGAAGGTGATCTTCGGCGCCGGGCCCTCGGGCCAGATCGCCGCCACCTCCTGGTTGATCTCCGGCCAGTGGCGGTGACCGTCGAGACCGTACGCCGAGACGCTCTCGCCGGCCTCACCGAGTTGCAGGTTCTGCTTCAGGCCGCGGCCGGCGCCGGAGACGCCAGACTTGGAGTCGATGATGATGTCGGGCCCGATAATGCCGGCTTTTACCGCGGGCGCGAGCGCCAGGATCGCGCTCGCCGGGTAGCAGCCGGGGTTGGCAACCAGCTTCGCGCCCTTGATCGCCTCACGGTAGATCTCCGGCAGACCGTAGACGGCCTCCGTCAGCAGATCCGGTGCCGGGTGCTCGCCGCCGTACCACTCGCTGTAGACCGCGGCGTCGTGGAGCCGGAAGTCGGCGCTGATGTCGACGACCGGCACGCCGGCGCGGACGAGCGGCGCGCAGGCCTCGGCGCTGGCGGCGTGCGGCAGCGCCGAGAACGCGAAGTCGACGCCGGCCGCCAGCTCCGGCTCGACGGTGAGGTCGTACGAGGCGAGGTGCGGGAAGACCTCGGCGAGCTTCTTGCCGGCCTCGCTGCGCCCGGTGACGGAGACGACCTCCGCCTCGGGATGGTTATACAGCAGGCGCGCCAGTTCGGCGCCTGCGTACCCCGTCACGTTTATGATTCCGATCTTGACCATTGTCTTTGCTCCAGAAATGAAAAACCCCCACCACTGGTCAGCGGTGGGGCTCTGCGAACTGCTCTGCAGCTAGCGTCTTCGCGCGCTATCGAAAGGCATGCGCGACCGCCCCACTCGTGGGTCGCGGTCGTCGGGCGCGGCTCTCAAGCGCGAGAATCATGATGGAGCGATGTTACGGGCGCGCGAAGGGAGTGTCAAGAGAGCAGCGCCTGACCCGCCGGGCAGCCGTCCAGCAGCGGGCACTCCCCGCAGAGCGGGCTGCGGGCGCGGCAGAGGCGGCGGCCGTGCTTGATCAGCGAAATGTGCAGCGGGTAGACGAGCTGCGGGTCGAGCGCGGATCCGAGGATGTCGTGCGCCTTCTCCGGCGTCGCCTTCGGCGGGACGAGGGCGAGGCGTCCGGCGACGCGGTGGACGTGCGTGTCCACGGGCAGCGCCGGCAGGCCGAGCGCGAACATCAGCACGCAAGCGGCCGTCTTGGGGCCGACGCCGTTCAGCTCCCGCAGCCAGGCCTTCGCCTCGTCCAACGGCAGGTCGCGCAGGAAGCCGAGGTCCCAGGAGCCGCACTTCTCGCGGACGGCGGCGAGTGAGGCTTTGATGCGCGGCGCCTTCTGCTTCGCCAGCCCGCCGACGGCGATCTCGCGCTCGATCTCCTCTGCCGGCGCGTCTGCCAACGCATCCCAGCTATCGAAGCGCTTGCGCAGGCGCATGAAGGCGCGGCCGGAGTTAGTGTCGGTCGTGTTCTGGGAGAGGATCGTCAGCACGAGCTCGGTGATGCCATCGCCGTGGGGGCGCCAGGTTGGCTCGCCGTAGAGCCCGGCGAGGCGGCGGACGATCTCGGCAGGCGTCAGGGCATCCACCCGAGCCCTTCGACTGCGGCTGGCGCCGCGCTCAGGGCGAACGGACTTCTCTTTGCGCGGCATCCGGTCACTCGCCGGAAAAGTACTGCCAGACAGCGGCGGAGATAGCGGCGATCGGCTCCCAGCGGTAGGAGTTGTCGCTGAGAACGACGATGATGTACGGCCCTGCCGGGCCGCCGACGACGGCGACGTCGTGCGTGGCGCCGGTGAAGCTGCCGGTCTTGTGCGCGAACGGTGTCCCGGCCGGGATGCCGGCGACGACACCGCTGCGGAACCATTCCTGCGCCATCAGACTCAGCATCTCCTGCCGCGAGGCTTCCGAGACGCCTTCACCACTCGCGATCGCTGAGATGATCGCGTACATGTCGGCGGCGCTCGTCGGGAGATCACGGGTGCCGACGGAGGTGACGGTGGCGCCGATCTCAGCGATCGTCGCGTCGACATTGGCCGAGCCGACCTCTTCCAGCACGAGATTGGCGAGCGCCGTGTCGCTGACGACGATCATCGCCTCGACGGCCTCGCCCAGGAGCACCTTGTCCCCCTCCTCGATGCCCAGGTACTCAAGCGTACCGAGATCGTAGAGCACGACCTCCTCGTCGACCGTCAGCTCCGTGCCGAAGTCGATGACGCCGAGGTCGCGTTGCCGGTATGTCTCGAGCAGGACGGGGGCCTTGAACAAGCTCGCGGCGTAGTACGTGGCGTTGGGGTTGACCGCGGCGTAGCGCCCGTCTGCGAGGTTGTGGACGATCACGCTGAACTCGCCGTCGGTCCCGTCCAGTGCGCCTTCGATCGCTGCCAGCAGGCCCCGATCGGCGGCCGGAGCGGCGAACGGAGACGGCACCGCCGGAAAGGCCGCGCTGCCGGCGAGCCAGTCGAGCGAGACCAGCTCGCCGCCGGCGCCGGGCGTCTCCCCCGGCGCGTCGGTCGCGGCCGCCGTTGTCGGTGATGGTGAGCTTCCGCCCGGCGTGCCGATGATAACGAACGGCGTGGCAGTCGGCCCGGTGGGAGCGGGTTCACCCCCGCCGCCGCAGGCGGCGAGGGCGATCGGAACGGCGAGGAGCAGAGCGAGCAGAGCGGGCGGTCTCATGAGTACTAAGAATAGCGCGATGGCGCGGCTTTATACTGGAGAACGCACGAACCGACTGAAAGGAGCGGCATGGCGAGCGGTACAGAGCGGTTGACGAAGCTGGCGTCCTGCGCCGGCTGCGCGGGCAAAGCCGGCATGGCGGAGCTGTCGCAGGTGCTGCAGCACCTCTCGGACGTCGCCGCCGCCCAGCCGGACCTGCTCGTCGGCCTGACTGCGCCCGACGACGCCGCCGTCTATCGCCTGAACGACGAGCAGGCCGTCGTGCTGACGGTCGACTTCTTCGCGCCGCTCGTCGACGACCCCTACGACTACGGGGCGATCTCCGCGACGAACGCCATGAGCGACGTCTACGCGATGGGCGGCGAGGTCGTGCTGGCGCTCAACGTAGCAGCCTTCCCGGAGGACATGCCTTCGGAGACGATCGCGAAAGTGATCCAGGGCGGCGCCGACAAGGTACGCGAGGCCGGCGGCGTCGTCGCCGGCGGGCATACGATCCTCGACGACGAGCCGAAGTACGGCCTCTGCGTGATGGGGCTCGTGCACCCGGACGCGATCCTCCGCAAGGGCGGCGCCGAACCGGGCGACGTGCTCTTCCTGACGAAGGCGCTGGGGACGGGCATCATCACGACGGCGGCCGGCCGCGACGTGGCGTCGCCGGAGCAGCTGGCGGCCGCCGTGGAGAGCATGACGACGCTCAACCGCCACGCCTCGCACATCGCGCGCGAGACCGGCGTCAAGGCGATGACGGACGTTACCGGCTACAGCCTGCTGGGCCACGCCCGCGAAGTGGCCGCGGCGAGCGAGGTCTGCCTGCGCGTCATCGCGCCGGCCGTGCCCGTGCTGCCGGGCGCGCTGGAGCACGCGAGGCGCGGAGTCTCCACCGGTGGCGCGCAGCGGAACCGCGAGTTCTTTGGCGCGCACGTCCGAATCGAGGAGGGCGTCAGCGAGGCGATGCAGGATGTGCTGTTCGACCCTCAGACCTCGGGTGGGTTGCTGATGGCGGTGGCCCAGGGCCGAGCGAGCGACGCGCAGGCGCGGTTCAAGGCGGCGGGGCTCCCCGCCTGGGCGATCGGCGAGGTCACTGCGGGGGCCGGCGTAGAAGTCGTGGCTTAGAGGTCGGCCCGCATCGGGATCGCCATTTTCGCCAGCCCCTCGTTTCCGGAGACGCCCTGCCACTGCCACGACTCTCGCGCAGCCGGCTCGAAGTCGTCCAGGCCGCAGAGCTCGAAGCCGAATCGCGCGAAGAACTCCGGCGCGGTCATCGTGAACAGGTAGCAGCGCCGGGCGCCGTCGTCCCGCGCGAAGGCCAGCGCGCGCTCCGTCATCCGGGCGCCTTCACCGCTCCCGCGCAGCGATTCCGCCACCACGACGGAGCGCAGGACAGCCGCCTCGCCGTAGCGCTCGATGCCGGCGCAGCCCACGATCGTCCCTCCGTCGTCCAGCACCCAGAAGCTGCCCAGCCACTCTGCTATCTCCACGGCCGGCAGTGATTCAGGCGCCATCAGCTGCGTGATGGCCGAGACGTCTTCGGGGCGGGCGAGGCGCAGTAGCGGCGGCACGGCCGTCACATCGCGCGCAGGAGCTTGATGCGCTCGTCAACGGGCGGGTGAGTGGCGAAGAGGCTGTTGAGGAAGCTCTTGTGCTCCTTGAGCGGGTTCTCGATGTAGAGATGCGCAGTCGCCTTGTTGGCGGCCTCCAGCGGTTCAGTGTCAGACGATATCTTCTCCAGCGCGTCTGCCAGCGCGTCCGGGTTGCGGCAGAGGAGCGCGCCGGAGGCGTCGGCCAGATACTCGCGCTGGCGGGACACGGCGAAACGCAGGGCGGAGGCGATGATCGGCGAGAGGACGATGAAGACTATCGCGACGGCGAGGATGATCAGCGCGATCCCGCCGCCGCCTTTGCCCCGGTTGCTCCGCCGCGCACCGGCGCCATACCAGGTGAAGCGGAGCATCATGTCCGTGGCAAGCGCCATAAGGCCGACGACGACGGCGACCGTGGTCATGATCCGGATGTCGTAGTTGCCGATGTGCGACATTTCGTGCGCCATGACCGCTTCCAGCTCGCGCTTCTCGAGCTTGTCGATCAGGCCCCGGGTGGCGGCGACGTGCGCGCGCTCCGGGTCGCGGCCCGTGGCGAAGGCGTTGGGCGCGCTGTCCTCGATCACCCACACCTTGGGCATCGGCAGCCCGGAGCCGATGCTCAGGTTCTCCACGACTCGGTAGAGCTCCGGCTCCTCGGCGCCGGTGACTTCGTGCGCGCCCGAGATCGCGAGAACCGTCGCCGTGGCCGAGTAGTACATGACCACGCCGACGGCCGTCGCGACGAGAGCCGTGGCGACGGCGATCTGTGCCGTGAGCGTGGGATCGACGTCGGGGCTGGCGCCGGCGTAGATGGAGATCACCGTGCCGACGGCGGCGAAGAAGAGCGCGGTGAAGAGAACGAAGCCCAGGATGAGCAGGAACGTGCGCCACTTGTTGGCGTCAATGCGGTCCCAGATGAGCACCCGCTCCTGCGGGACCCGGGACGATTCGTCCATCTGGCGGACGCGCTAGCCGGAAGTTCCGCTCTGGTCCGGGGCTGACCCGCCGCCGGAGGCGCCACCTTCCGGGGGTGCCGCTGGCGGCGTCGCCGGCTCGCGGCTGAAGTCGACGCTGACCTCGGCGCGCCCCTCCTCGTCGGCCTCGAAGAACTCCTCGGCGGTGAAGCCGAACATGCCGGCGATGAAGACCGCCGGCACAACCTGGATACGGTTGTTGTAGCTGAGGACGTTCGAGTTGTAGAACTGCCGCGAGAAGGCGATCTTCTCCTCGATGTCTGAGAGCTCAGTCTGCAGCTGACGGAAGTTGTCTGCGGCCCGAAGCTCCGGGTAGTTCTCGGCGACCGCGAAGAGGTGCCGTAGGGCGCCGGTGAGGATGTTGTTGGCGGCCGCCTGCTCCGCCGGGCCACCGGCCTGCTGCGCCTGCTCCAGCATCGAGCGGGCGCGCGTCACTTCTTCGAACGTCTCGCGCTCGTGCGCGGCGTATCCGCGGACGGTCTCGACGAGGTTGGGGACCAGGCTCGCCCGGCGGCGCAGCTGGACGTCGATGCCGGACCAGGCCTCCTTGCAGCGGTTTCGCGACCGCACAAGGCCGTTGTACATCCCGATGAAGACCATCACGATGACGACGACGATGGCGATGATGATTGCGACGACGATCAGCGTTGCCATCCAGACCTCCCGACCCAGAGTTGCGGGCCTCTAGCGTTGGTGGATCGAGTTGATTGTACCAGCGAGGGCCAACTCGAGACAGCTTGACCTGCGCCGCCCGTGCCGCCAATCTGGTCGCATGCCGCCCCGCATGCGCGTCAGCGAGTTCATGGCCCTGATCGAAGAGGAGACGCTGGCCGCTCTCCCGAAGCCGCTGCGCGAGGCCTGTTCGCACCGCGTCCGCTTCGTCTGGTTCCAGGTGCACTTCCACTCGCCGAAAGTGCACTACGAGGTGTGCCTGACGCGTAAGACGGAGCGCATCGAGATCGGCCTGCACTTCGAAGGGCCGCGCGACTTCTCCTACCGCTGGGCGGAGCTCGTCGCGCCCTACATGCCGGAGATCCAGGCGCAGCTCGGGCCGCAGATGGAGCTTGAGGAGTGGACGGCGTCCTGGGCGCGTCTGCACGAGACGATCCCGTACGACCCGCCGTCGCCGGCGCTGGCCTCCCACATCGCCGAGCGCCTCTCGCGCATCATCACCGTCTGTCAGCCGATCGTCGAGCGCGAATGCCTGAACATCGCCCCGGCGCTGGAAACAGAGGAGCCCAGGAAGGTCCGTCCCGGCCGCTTCTCCCGCCGCCGCCGCGCCCGCTCGCTCTAGAAGCGACGGCGCGAATCGCGAATCGGCCGACGTCCGGGCGCGCCGCTCGTCCTTCCATACCTCGGGGCGAGCGGGACGGAACCTGGGGCGCCGGCCTACCGCCGGCTCGTCGTGAGGTATCGAACCAACAAGCGGCGCGCCGTCGCCGCGTCTGCCAGAAGCGCTATTCGGTCGCCTGGCCGAGGCGGGCGATCATTCCCATGACGCCCGCCCGGTCTTCCAGCTCGGCTTCCGCGAGGCGGACGTACTTCAGAGGCTCACTCAACGCAAGTTCGCGCATCGTCGCCTCAGCGCGCGGCAGGAAGAGCTCCTTCGCCTGCATGACGCCGCCGCCGAGGATGATCGCCTCCGGGCTGAGCAGGTTAACAGCGTTGGCCAGCGCGATCCCCAGGAAGCGGCCCGCCTCCTCGTAGATGGCGGCGCTCGCTGCGTCGCCATTGCGTGCTGCGTCGGCGACCAGGCGGGCGCTGAGGCGGCCTTCTCGCTCCCTGATAGCAGCCAGAGCAGGCGAGTCTCCCCTGTCGGCGGCTTCTTCCGCCCGGCGGGCGATGGCAGTGCCGGACGAGAGCGACTCCAGACAGCCGCTATTCCCGCAGCCGCAGCGCGGGCCCGACGGGTCGACGATCGTGTGGCCGATCTCGCCGGCGGAGCCTTTCGCGCCGCCGTAGAGCCGCCCGTCGGCGACGATGCCGGCGCCGACGCCCGTGCTTACGGTTATGTAGAGCATGTGACGCGTACCGCGCCCGGCGCCGTAGACGTTCTCGCCGAGCGCGGCGGCGTTGGCGTCGTTCTCCAGCCGGACAGTGACGCCGAGGCGTTCCTGAAGCATCTCGACGAGCGGCACGTCGCGCCAGCCGACGAGCTGCGGCGCCGCCGGGACGACGCCGCGTTCCGTGTCCACCCAGCCGGGCGAGGCGATGCCGAGGCCGCTGAGGCCGCTGGCTTCGACGCCGGCCTCGGAGCATGCCTGGCCCAGCGAAGCCAGCATCTCCCCGATGGTCGCGTCGAGGCCATCCTGCGCGCGCGAGGGCCGGCGGTCGTCGCCGCTGATCTTGCCGTCGAGACCGGCAACGATCGCCCGCACGTTGGTCCCGCCGAGGTCGATCGCGCCGTAGAGTTCGGGCATGCTTCAGGCGACCGCAGTCGCTTCGAGCTCGACGAGTAGCGTCGGGAAGGCGAGACGGGCGACCCCGATCAGCGTCTGCGAAGCCTTGATCGGGAAGATGCGCGGCGCGACGGCTCCGAGACCGGCAATCAGCCCGTCGACGTCCGTGGTGTAGATCCGGAGGTTGACAACGTTGCCAAGCTCCATCCCCGCGCCTTTGAGGACTTCTTCGAGGTTGTCGAGCGCCAGGCTCGCCTGGCCCGCGATGTCGCCTTCGTGCAGGACGTTGCCGTTCTCGTCTACCGACGTCTGTCCGGCGCAGAAGAGTATCTTCTGCGCGCCGCTCACCTCGACCGCCTGGGAGAAGCCGAATTGATCCTGCCAGGTCCAGGGATTAATCGCTCGTCGTTCCATGGGGCTCCTTTCGCGCCAGTAGTCTGGCGCGATACTACCGCGACCGGAAGCCCGCGGGAAGATGCGGAAGGGCCGCCCGAAAAGGGCGGCCCTGGATTCCCTTGTAGGGGAGACTAGTTCTCGGCGCGCTCCCAGAGAGTTTCGTGGTTGCGTCCGGTGATCGCGTCGCGCTCCGCCCTGCGCTCGAGGACGCCGAGGCGGTGGATGCTTTCGGCCATCTGCCGCCCGCAATCGGGGTCGATGGGGTAGACGCGCTGGCGGATCAGGTCGCCAAGGCCGGAGTCTTCGAAGAAGCGCATTGAGTGCGGCCAGACGAAGAACGTGAAGCGCTCCGGCATCGCGAACTCCGGGCGCTCCTTGCCAAGCCAGAAGAACCGCTCTTCGACGGTGTTGACCGGCTCGACGACGCGGATCATCGGCGGCGTCTCGCCTTCGCTGCGCGTGTCGATGATCAGTCGCTCGGGGAACATGCGAAAGCCGATCGTGAATACGTCGGCGTTGTCCACGACCTTGCGCAACTCTTCCAGATCAATCATCTCACCACTCTCCGCGAACAACTCTACGCTTCCTCTCGTTCCATTATACGACCGCCCACCGTCCTGGAGACGCCCGGGTGGCGACGCCAATGTGGAACGCCGCCACCACCGAGGCTTCTCGGTTCCGGCCTAGTACATGTCCGACATCGCCGGCGGGGCCGCGGCGGGCTGCTTCTCCGGAATGTCGGCCACGAGGCAGTTCGTGGTCAGGACCATGGCGGCGATGCTGACGGCGTTTTCGAGCGCCGAGCGCGTGACCTTGACGGGGTCGACGATGCCACGCTTGGTCATGTCACCATAGTCGTCCTTGGCGGCGTCGTAACCCTCGCCCTTCTTCAGGGTCTTCACCTTCTGCACGATCACCGAGCCGTCCTTGCCGGCGTTGGTGGCGATGCGGCGCAGCGGCTCCTCCAGGGCGCGCTTGAGGATGGCGGCGCCGGTGGCCTCGTCGTCGTCCAGCTTGACCTTCTCAAGCGCCGGCAGCGCGTTGATGAACGCGACGCCACCACCGGAAACGATGCCCTCTTCGACGGCTGCGCGCGTGGCCTGCACGGCGTCCTCGACGCGGTGCTTGCGCTCCTTGAGCTCGGTCTCGGTGGCGGCGCCGACCTTGATGACGGCGACGCTGCCGGCGAGCTTGCCGAGGCGCTCCTGCAGCTTCTCGCGGTCCCAGTCGGACGTGGCGGCTTCGATGGCCGCCTTGACGGCGCCGACGCGGCCCTGGACAGCCTTGGCGCTGCCGGCACCCTGAACGATGGTGGTCTCTTCCTTCGAGATGACGACCTTGCGGGCGTGACCCAGGTCGGTAAGCTCGGCGGCGTCCAGGCTGCGGCCCAGCTCGTCGCTCAGCAGTTCGCCGCCGGTCACGGTCGCCAGATCGCCCAGGTTCTCCTTGCGGCGGTCTCCGAAGCCCGGCGCCTTGACGGCGCAGACGTTGATCGTGCCGCGCAGCTTGTTCACGGCCAGCGTGGCCAGCGCCTCGCCGTCGCAGTCGTCGCAGATGATCAGAAGGTTCTTGCTACCGCTCTGCAGGACCTTCTCCAGCACCGGCAAGATGTCGTTAACGGCGGACAGCTTCTTGTCGGTGATCAGGATGTGCGGGTCCTCGATCGCTGCCTCCATGCGCTCGGGGTTGGTCACGAAGTAGGGGCTGATGTAGCCGCGGTCGAACTGCATGCCCTCGACGAACTCGGTCTCGGTCTCGATGCCCTTGGCCTCCTCGACCGTGATCACGCCGTCCTTGCCGACCTTCTCCATCGCCTCGGCGATGAGCTCGCCGATCTCCTGGTCGTTGTTGGCGGAGATCGCGGCGACCTGCGCGATCTGCGCAGCGCTGGTGACCTTGACGGAGTTGGACTTGATGCTCTTGACGACCGCTTCGGCCGCCTTCTCGATGCCGCGCTTGAGCGCCATCGGGTTGGCGCCGGCGGCGACGTTCTTCAGGCCCTCGCGGAAGATCGCCTGGGCGAGGACGGTGGCGGTCGTCGTGCCGTCGCCGGCGATGTCGTTGGTCTTG
>JABAOE010006624.1_pt2 | contig 14037 bp, 15 predicted proteins | sample 7062141 | NCBI WGS metagenome assembly JABAOE01 (sample SAMN14538627, study PRJNA623070) | marine sediment metagenome | biome: marine biome [ENVO:00000428]; feature: marine pelagic biome [ENVO:01000023]; material: deep marine sediment [ENVO:00002113] | place: India: Gulf of Khambhat ... | reverse complement strand
CATCGTGGGTACTCTGGGAGAAATTAAAAAGAACAAAGTAATTGCAGTTATAAGGGCTGAGACACCCGATATAGCTCTAGAATTCGCAAGGGGCTGTATTGACGGAGGAATAAAGATTATTGAGGTAACTTTCTCTTTCTCCAGGGTAGAGAGAATCATATCTGAGCTCTCTAAAATAGAAGATATAGAGGTGGGTGCAGGAACGCTATTAGACTCTAAAATGGCCCATAGGGCATTAGAGGCCGGGGCAAGTTTTCTCGTATCGCCTCATGTTGACGAAGAAATTGTGGAGCTTGCAAAGTCTGAAAATGTCCCTACAATACAAGGCGCACTTACCTCTACAGAGATTGTAAATGCATGGAAGCTTGGGGTGGATATGGCAAAGATATTCCCGGTAACCTCTGTAGGCGGCGCATCATATGTGAAGGCTATTAAAGATCCGCTGCCGTTTGCAGACATAATGGTCACAGGAGGGGTTGGGTATGACAATTTTATAGACTATCTTGATGCCGGCGCTTCAGCAGTAGGGCTTGTTAGCGCATTTTTGAATGAAGACAAAAGAATTAAATACGATACTGTTGTGGAGAATTCGAAGAAAATAGTAGAGAGAGCAGCTGCATTTAATAGGGAGTTGACATAGTGGCCGTCTCAAAATCAAAAACTACAACAAAAGACAAACTGAAAATTCTATTTGTCGTCTCAGAGATGGAGCCTTTCGCAAAGGTCGGAGGCCTTGCAGAGGTCATAGGTACCCTCTCTAGAAGACTCTCGGGACTCGATTGCGATGTAAGAGTAGTCCTGCCGTTTTATAAGCAAGTTGAAAAAAATCTAAGAAGATTAAAACTAAAAGCGCGAAAGCTGGACAAGAAAGTCGTCTTATGCATAGACTGGCTTGCCGAAGAGGGAGAGCTTTACGAGATCAAGTATAGGGGCGTCAGGGTTTACTTGATTGAAAACGACAAATACTTCGGCAGGGATCAAATCTACGCAACTCCGAAAGGAGAGTTCGAAGATAATGATAACAGGTTCGGATTCCTCTCGCTTGGAGCTTTAGAGGCTGCAAAAACGGTCAATTTCAAGCCTGATATTATCCACTGCCACGACTGGCAGACGGCATTAATACCGATATGCCTCAAGTGGAGAAAGCACTTAAAAGACGACGAATTTTTTAAAGATACAAAAATTATCTTCACAATCCACAATATTGCCTACCAGGGACAGTTTGATAAGACTATCCTTGATAAGTTCGGCATACCGGCCTATCTGTTTACCGCACAGGGACTCGAGCTCTACGGCAAAGTTAACCTGCTTAAAGGCGGCATTATGTATTCTGACCTCGTAACAACTGTTAGTCCTACGTTTGCTGAGGAAATTAAAAAGCGGGAGTACGGCCACGGTATGGACGCAGTGCTTAAATGGGTCTCGCGCAAGTCTAACAATTTAGTGGGGATTCTCGATGGTATAGACTATGAAGTCTGGAACCCGGAGACCGATAAATCCATATATAACAATTACAACTCCAAAGACATCCTGCCCAAGGCGCAGAATACACTCAAATTAAAAAGGGATCTTAACCTGAACGAAAGTGACGAATTTCCTCTGCTGTGTTTTATATCCAAGTTAACGGAGCAAAAGGGTCTGGATCTGCTACTGGACTCACTTCCTCAGATATTTGATCTTGGGTACCAAGTAGTAATAGTAGGCTCGGGAGACGAGCGTCTTGAAAGAATGGTGAGGAGGGCTAACAGAAAATTCAGAAAAAATTTAACCATCTCAATAAAGCCGAGCGAGGAGCTTGAGAGAAGGATATATGCTGGGTCTGATATGCTTCTTATGCCCTCAAGGTTTGAGCCCTGCGGCCTTGCGCAGATTATTGCCCTTAGATACGGCACCGTTCCGGTAGTAAGAGGAACAGGGGGACTGATCGATACAGTTGTGGACTACAATGCCGATAAGAGAAACGGTAACGGCTTCGTTTTTCAGGAATTTTCAAAGATTTCCCTGCTCGATGCGCTGCTCCGCGCTATTTCGGTATACGAAGATAACAAAGCGTGGAGCAAATTAATTTCCAAGGGAATGAAAGAGGATTTATCCTGGAAGAAATCCGGAAAAGCATATAAAGACATTTACCAAAAAATCCTAAGCTAAATAAATTCACCCTTCATCTTACCAAATGAAACAATATTGCTTCTGAATTAGTTTAATAGAGTAAAGAGTCCCTCACAGTTTGCATTTATATCCTTTCTCTGTGAGCAGCAAAAGGAGAGAAGCAATGAGATGGAAGGCAGCCGCATTAACAGTTTTACTTGTATTAGGAATTTTCTCTTTTATTCCCTTACAACACCAAGCACATGCTGAAGAGGTAGTCAGCATAGACCTTTTTTATCAGGAACTATCACCCTATGGGCAGTGGTCACCGCACCCGGAGTTCGGATATATCTGGCAGCCAATTGGTGTGCCCCCCGACTGGAAACCGTATACAGACGGCAGGTGGGAATGGTCCGATCAGGGGTGGTTGTGGATATCATATGAACCGTGGGGCTGGGCTACATATCACTACGGCAGATGGATTTATGACGATTATGCAGGCTGGATATGGATTCCGGGCACAACGTGGGCGCCTGCATGGGTAAGCTGGCATGAAGCACCTGAGTACATAGGCTGGTCTCCGCTTCCTCCGGACAGAACCTTTTTTGTTGAAATAGGTTTTTTCTTCAATTCCTACAAACCTTACTACAAACCATACAAGCATCACCACCATCATTATAAGAAGCGCAGATACTATCACGACTACTACTATGATCCTCATAATTACAGACCGCCCGCAAAACATTGCGTTTTCCTGCCTTACGGCAAATTCGGCCGTCATAAGCATGCAGGAAGGGCTGCTATTCCCCCGGAGTATGCAATCACATTTAGGAACTCAAAAAACATCACAAATATCAGATATAAAAACAACAGAGTCCATAATTACGGCCCGGACAAATATAGAGTTGAGAAGCACTCAAAAAGAAAACTAGTCAGACATAAAATAGACGATAAGCACGCTATTACATTTAGAGGCAATAAGAACGCAAATTATGTTGAAGATAGACCTTATAAAGCATACAGGCCAAAAATTAACAGGGTAAGCAAGGATCCTTATACTACAAACAGAGGATCTAAGAATGGATATAAGCACAAAAAGTATGATAGATATAAGCAACCTTCGAATCCTATATCCTATGATGCTCAGAGGCGAAAAAATAAATCATATGAAGCCTCAAGGAAGTATAAGGGACATAAAGGCAAAGTTCATAAACAACAAAACAAAGGATACGGGAAGTACGGATATAAGACCAAACAGCAAAACAAGTTCAGGCAGGACAATTCATACAAACAGAGGAAAACCCAATATGATAAGGGAAACAGGTCATACGGAAATAGCAGCAAAGCCGTTCCAAAAAAATATCAGAAGAGTAATTGTATTCCAACAGATCACAGACAAGACAAAATAAATCAAATAGGACTAATATTCCTACTTCGCAAAGAAATAAATTTTCTCAGCGCTAATTGTTTTTTGTGATCTTTCATTAAATTAAGGGCTCGGATATCATATCTCATTAATGAGTGCAGAGAGTGGTGAGAAGAGAAAAATACATCTATCCGAGCTTGACGAGTATCTGGCCTCGAGAGTGCTCGATCAAGAAAGTAGCCCTGTCTGTTTGTCTGTGTCCAAAGATGACTCACAAGGCAATGTCAGTATTACTGAGATACAAACTGAAGATAAAATAGAAGAGGGCGGGATAGACTTTGAGTTGTCTCCGTCTGAATATCAGACGCTCGATTCAGTAAACGTATCTGATTTTACAAAATCTACAGTCTATACGAGCTCGTCATATGAGTTTTTTGATTTTATTTTAATGTACTTCTCAGATGTGGAATTCCTTCTGGACTTCAACGGCAGCTCATGGAGAATAAAAATTCTCGGTTTTAACGAGGGTCTTTAAAAAACTTCCCAGTTAAAAGCGTTCAAGCACTTCATAGTATGTGTTTCTCTGAGCGGGCTTAAACCCGGCGGACTTAATCATATGCACGAGCTCATCTAAGCTCGAACGGTATTTATTCTCAGCACATGTGAGCACGTTTTCATCAAACAACGTGCCTCCAAGATCACTTGCCCCGTAGTACATTGAGATGGTCCCAACTTTGTTCCCTTGAGTGAACCAGGAGCCTTGAATGTGCTTGAAGTTATCCAGATATATCCTAGATAATGCGAGCACGCGCAGGTATCTGTCGCCGCCGACTTCTGTTGAGAGTTTGCGCTCTAAAAAAGTGTTTTTTGGTTTAAATGTCCAGGGTATAAATGCAAGGAAGTTGCCTGTTTCATCCTGCAGCTCTCTTATCCTGTCTAAGTGCTCAATAATATCCTCATCTTCCTCAAAGTGCCCGAACATCATGGTAGCTGTTGTTTTAAAGCCTGCAAGATGAGCTTCCCTGGTTACTTTCATCCACTCGTCAGCGTTAATCTTAAGCGGGCTGATTTTTTTCCGTGTTTTGTTTGTAAGGACCTCAGCGCCCCCGCCCGGGATTGTTCTAAGGCCGGCGTCCCATAGCTGCTGAAGCACATTTTCCGTAGTAATGCCTGTGTACTTAGCAATAGCGCTTATCTCCGGGGCCGAGAATGCATGCAGATGCAGCTCCGGTATTTCCTCCTTGGTCCTCCTTACTATCTCCAGATAATAGTCCAGGTCTATCTCGGGATTGTGACCCCCTTGAAGCAGTACCGTGGTTGCTCCGTTATGATAAGAGGTGCGCATGATCTCAATTACTTTATCAACGCTCAGCGTATATGCGTCCGACGCGTTGGGGGGTCTCCAGAATGCGCAAAAAAGGCACTCCGTATCGCACACGTTTGTATAGTTAGGGTTAGTGTCGGCGACAAAAGTAACAGTGCCGTCGGGGTGATGCTTTCTTCTCACAAAATCAGCAAGCGATCCCATTTTTATTGTATCGCCCTCTTTTAAAAGTGTAAGGGCCTGATCCGGGGTAATCCGCTCTGAATCCAGCACTTTGCTGTATATTTCTTCAACGCTCATGACTATTAATTGAACCTTAATTGCTAATATGTGTCAATCAGCCGGAAAAACTAAATTTCTCTTGAGTGTGATATGAATCAGATGTAGATTATTCTCATATGAGAGCTATTAAGGCGATATTGGCGCTATTCTTCCTGTCTTTGCTGCCTGTTAATCTTTTTTTATCCGAGTCCCTAAGTCAAGATAGTACTGTTGAAGAAACCTGGATGGGCGTATATTCGGATCAAAACAGGGTCGGATACTCATACAATTCCATAGAAAAGCGTGGAGGTCTGATGCAGGTTAAAGAGCTAACAAGCCTCAAAGTTAATCTTTTAGGCAAGGACACAGATGTCTACTCAGAAGGGTCATATGAGCTGGATGGTTATAAAATACAGTCTTTTCGCTATGAAATGAGTTCTGACAAAATTAACTTAAAGACTTGGGGAAAGAGGAAGGGCAAAGAGATGCAGATTACTATGGAGACTGTGTCGGGAACAACAGAGCGTGTATTAGTACTTGAGAATGAACTGATTCTACCCGCGCTCGTTCCAAAAATGCTTGCTGATAAAGGGCTTGAGCCTGGAGTGTCTTTAGATGTTGCATTGTTCGAGCCCCTTTCACTACTTATGGGAATGAATGAGCCTATGTCTGAGAACACAGTTACCGGNNACAAACTTTATGGGTGCTCAGTCAAGATCCTGGATAACAAAAGAAGGGGGGATTGTAAAGCAGGAATTTCCTCCCGGGCTCGTTGCAATAAGGGAATCCAAGGACGATATATTAAGCAAAGAGAACTCAAGCTTTAATATTATTCAGAAAACTTCCATTCCAACTAACGTTAAGATTAAAGATGCAAAAGATCTCGACTATCTCAAGATAAAGGTCACAGGAATAGAGACTAAAGACTTTGATATAGATGACGGATACAGGCAGTTTGTAGAAGGACAGACGATAAAAATAATGACTAGTGCCCCTGTTTCCGAAAATAATGCTTACTCTCTTCCATACAGACAATCGGAATACAGAGAATACACTCATCCTGATTTCCTAATCCAGAGCGATGACGATGAAATAATAGCTTTGACACAGAAGATATTAGACGGTGAGGAAAATCCTGTGCAGGCAGCAAAGATAATTAATACTTGGATATATAAGAATCTTGAAAAATCAGCTACTGTAAGTCTGCCGAACGCAAGGGACGTGCTTGAAACGAAGGTTGGAGACTGCAATGAACACGCAGCTCTTTTCTCCGCAATGGCGAGAGCTGCGGGAATACCCACAAAAACAGTTCTTGGAATAATGTATTATGACGAGAGTTTTTACTATCATGCATGGAACGAGGTCTTCGTTGGCAAGTGGGTGGCTGTTGATTCGACCTATGGACAATTCCCCGCGGATGCTACACACTTGAAGTTGATTGAGGGAAACCTGGCAAAGAGTGGTGAGATATCAAAACTAGTGGGTAAACTAAATATCGAGATAATCGATGCGTCATAAAACAGCAGGAACAAAAAAAATAAAACTTATATCATTAGCCTTAGTAGCTATAATGCTGATTGGCTTATCTGCATGCGGGCCAAAAAATCCGCCTACAGAGATAGAAGCCTCAACTTTCTCAGAAGAAGATCAGGATCCGAGAAACCAGGCATATTATCACTTCACAGTATCAAGACTTCTTCTGCTTGAGAAAAAATTCGATGAATCCCTCACAGAGCTAGAGATTGCCGAGAGCTACGATACAGAATCAGCCTATATAAAATACAACCTTGCAATTATGTATATTTCCTCCGGAAAAATCAGTAAAGCGCTGGATAAGCTTGAGAAATCGATTGAGCTAAATCCCGACTTTGCTCCCACATTCACACTTCTTGGGAAAGTATACGCATCGTCTACCGACGAAGAGCAAAGAAAAAAGTCTGTCAGAATACTTAAACGCGCAGTTGAGCTTAACCCTAGTGATGCAGAGTCGCTACTGTTTCTCGGGATCATAGAGACAGAGGCTGGAAACTATAAGGCAGCCGAGAAGCATTTCAAGAAAATCACCGAGCTTTATCCGGACAACGAAAGAGGGTTTTTCTTCTTAGCAAGGCTATACTATGAAAAGGGTGAGTTTGATAAGGCTGAGGATCTATATAATAAATCACTAAAGCTAAACCCGAATTTCATTTCTGCGCTGATAGAGCTTGCTCTTGTCTATGAGCAGCAGGGAAGGTATGAAGAATCTGAGAATATCTATAAGTCCATTATATCTTTATATCCCAACACTATGGACACATATGTAAGATACGGCAATTTTCTCTTCAGAGTAAACAGAAAAGATGATGCAAGGGAGCAGTTTGAGAAGGCAGAGAGCCTCGATTACCAAAACCCGGATTTAAAGCTCAGACTTGGACTGCTGTATATTGAGGATAAGGAGTTTGAGAAGGCAATTGAAGAATTCAGACTAATACTCGTAGGAAACCCCGATGATGAGAAGGCAAAATACTACCTGGCCCTATCCTACATAGAGGTAGGCAATTACCAAGAGGCGCTTAATCTCTTAGATACCATCAGCGTAGATGCGGAATTTTACAGCGAGAGCCGCGTGCAAAAGGCGTTTATATTAGAGAAGCAAGGTGATATGGCCGGCTCTTTAAAACTTATAGAGCAAGTATATGCCGATGACCCGAACAATGAAGTAGTAGTAAATTACCTTGGACGGGTCTACAGAAATATGGACCGCGATCAGGATGCTATTAATCTCTATAATACATTTCTTGTAAGCAATCCGGACAGCAAGACCATTCTATACTCCCTAGGTGTAATCTACTATCTACAAGATCAAATACCACACTCAATTGAGACAATGAAGCGGCTTATCAAAATAGACCCTAATAATGCAGATGCGCTTAATTTTGTAGGATACACATATGCCGAGAGGGGAGAGAACCTAGATGAAGCTGAGGCTCTTATCGTAAGAGCGCTTGAGATTTCGCCCGATAAAGGCTACATATTGGACAGCCTCGGGTGGGTCTACTATCAAAAGGGACAGTATGATAAAGCTCTTGAATATCTTAACAGAGCAGCTGCGCTTCAACCTGATGATCCTGCAATAATGGAGCACCTTGGGGACGTATATTTTGATAAGGGCCAATTTGAGAGGGCGCTGGAATATTATGAAAGAGGTGTAATCTTAGTCGATCGTGATGAAAACAACTTGGACCCGAAGCTAAAAGACAGACTGTATAAGAAAGTAGACGATTTAAGAAAAAAAGTTAGCATGAGTAACTAGCGTGAACCACAAGAATATAACATTATCCACAGCTCTATTGTTCCTGGTCTTGCTCATATTTTCCTGCGCAGCCAAAAAGGAGCCTGTCGTGATCGAGGATCATGACAGTGGAGCAATTCTACAGAAGATCGCTCTTTACGAAGGAGCGATTAAATCCCTAAAGGGGCTTGCTAAGGTAAGAATAAATACCCCTGATGGCAAGATCTCATACACACAGGTAACTATTGCAGAAAAACCTGATCTTCTGAGGCTTGAAGCTCTGAACCCGTTTGGAAAAACAGTTGGGTTTATATCCTCAGACGGGGAGAGTATTTATATCATTTCTTCCTCTGAGAAGGTGGTCTATGATGCCGGCATGGAATTTAATCTTGCGTATATATATCCCGGACTAAACTTAACGATCACCGCTAATAATTTGGTAAACCTAATTTTAGGCAGACTTCCTGATAATACATATGATATGAACTTATCACCTGAATTAAGCGCTGAGAGCGGTCTAATAAAACTTATTTTCGCATCTAAAAATTCCAGCTCCCCCGATTACCTTTGGGTTAATAGCCAAAAACTCAGGGTTGAGCAAGCAGAGTTCTCTTTGAACAGCGGGGAAAGGGCTAAGATTAAATATGGATATTTTGATGACCTGGTTGACGGCTTATTTTTTCCCAAGACAATCGATTTCACCTCCAAAGGCCTCTCCATATCAATCGTTTATGAGGAGGATATTGAACTAAACCGTAATGTGGATAAAAAGCTTTTCAAACCATCGCAGCAAAGCGCAAAATTTGTAAAATAGTATCTCAAATTTATAATTACTTCCCAAGAGCACGGTTTTTTGAGCGCTGATTACTATAGGGATTCACATGTCGGATCAGGAATACAGTAGAGTTTTAAAGATCAGGAATAAGCTCGGTCTCCATGCCAGAGCTGCAGCGGTTTTTGTTAAGACCTCATCAAAATATAAAAGCCGGGTTAGAATTATTAAAGACGGCTATGAAGTAAACGGGAAAAGCATACTCGGAGTGCTTTCTCTTGCGGCCATTAAAGGAAGCGAAATCCAGGTCATAGCAAGCGGGGCTGATGCGGAGAAGGCTATCGGCGGTATACAAGAGCTGGTCGAAAGCGGATTTGGAGAAGGCGTTGATGAAGATTAAGCCCTCTGAGAGAATATAGTATATATCATGGATATATCATTATTTTTTAAAGGATTTTTGGTTGGAATGATAATCTCGGCTCCCATAGGACCTGTAGGTGTTCTTTGCATACAAAGGACCGTAAACAACGGGCGTCTGTCGGGAATTATCTCAGGGGTTGCGGCAGCAATAGGCGACTCTATTTTTGCAATTATAGCAGCTTTTGGACTCAGTTTTATCTCAAGCACGATAGTAGAGAACGAGTCATGGATCCGAATTTTCGGCGGTATAATTCTCCTCTATTTCGGGCTCAGGGTATATTCCACTAAACCAAAAGACTGCTCAGCTGAGCAAGATAAAATTAACCACTTCGGCACGTTCGGATCGGCATTCCTGCTAACTATTTCAAACCCGCTGGTTATTTTATCTATCCTAGCTGTGTTTTCCATATTAGGAATTGTTAATCCGGCCGCCAGCTACTCCTCAACAGCGCTTCTGGTTTTTGGTGTATTCACAGGAGCCGTGTTTCTTTATCTACTAGTTTGCAACTTTTTCTTTAACCATAGACACAGATTAGGGCAAAGGGGGGGCATGCTGCTAAATAGAATTACCGGACTCATTATACTAGCATGCAGCGGATATGCCTTCTTAAGCTTACTTCTAATATAATTGCTCAATACTTTCCAATTAACACCGAATTAACATAACAGGTCTACCATTTGTATGAATAGTCAGACGAGATCATGTTGAATCAAATTATAAAAGCTTTTTGGTTTATCTTGGTTTAAAATTGGTGTTAGGTAAAAATCCTCATTAAAGGAGGGTATTATGCGGATTTGCTCATATAATATTGAATGGTTTGATGAGTTATTTAACAGTGATAATACGCTTAAGCCTGATCCGGATTCAATAGAACGACTAGATTGTATAGCAGAGGTCCTGGGCGCTATCGACGCTGATCTAATATGGATCACCGAAGCGCCAAATCAGATATTAAGCGGAACTAAAAGAACAGTTGCATGCCTGGAGAATTTTGCATCAGCCTACAGCCTCTCTACCAACAAGGCACTGATAGGATTTCCTTCTCCTGGCAGGCAGGAAATATCAGTTTTGTTTAATCCCGTAAAAGTAAGTGTTGTTCATTCTCCCGGGGGCACAAATACTAAGAAGAACCCGCCGTTTAATGAACAGCTAGAGCTAGATACAGATGATGACGGGATAAAGGAACTATACAAATTTTATCGTCCGCCTTTGGAACTGGAGATAACTGATAGTTCCACCGGAGATAAAACTTATATTGTTATTGCTCATACGAAATCAAAAGGAATTTTTAAATCCGCAGATCTTGTTTTTTGGGAAAGAGAGAATATCCGCAGCAGAAGAAAGCTTTATGCCGAATGCTCCTGGATAAGAAAACGGGTAGATGAATGGCTGGATGACGGCAAGAGAGTTTTGGTAATGGGCGACATAAATGACGGACCGGGGATGGACAGCTACGAATTTCAATTCGGCAAGAGTGCTGTTGAAATTATCATGGGAGACATTTTCTCTCCTGAAAAGGTGTTAAAGAGCCATATTGGCCGTCCTAAATGGGGCGCACTCGGCTGGACACCATCCTCTACCAGGTTCAAAGACCGTATAACCGAGACCCAGGTAAATGTGCTGATTGACCACATTCTTGTTTCACAAAATATTGGAATTCAGGCGGAATCCCATAAGGTTTGGAACCCTTATCAGCAAATGGAAGCTCATGACATCAAAGATTCACTTGAGACTGCTTCAGACCACTTTCCTGTGACCATTGAGCTGACATAGTTGTTGATTGCTGTAGTTAAAATTACTTATCCATAATATCCGGCCTCTGACCCCTGAAGATCACAAGAAAAACTACGCCTGTGATAATCAAAGCTCCGCCCAGAAGCTTTATAACGGACGGTATTTCCTGGAAAAGGAAATAAGAGAGCAACACTACAAAGAGTGACTCCAAAGGCATAACTGCTGTTGTTCTGGAAACATCGATCATCTTTATTGCCTGGAATTGGCTGGCTTTTGCAATATAGGCCCCCGATATACCGCCCAGGGCCATATAAACTATATCGATATAACTATTGGGCATCTCAAATGTCCCGGTTGCTACAAGGAATATAATTACGACTATAGAGACACCGAGTGCGCGCAGGTTTGCAACCATGAGCATGTTTAGGTCCTGAGCGATTTTTTTAACAATAAACGCTATACATGAATACAAAAAAGCTGCGCTTAGCGCGGTTATGGTACCTATCAATAGTCCGAAATCTCTTTGATACGCTACTATTACGCCGCCTATTATGGTGATCACAATACCGACGCTCTCACCCCGATTAAGGCGCTCGCCCAGAAATATCATTCCCAGGAAAAGAGAAAATAGCGTCTGTGCCTTCATAAGAAACGACGTAAGTGGAATTCCTATAGTCCTGATCGACAATATCCAAAGTGCTGCCCCGACGGATGTAAGCACAGATGTGTAGATAAAGATTTTTGTATAGCTTCTTAATTTTTTTATCTCTGCTCTTTGTGCAGGCACAGCCAAAGTTACAAAAATAGAGAGCACAAATGAGCTGAAGAACCAAAAGAACGTAGCTGTCTCTACATCAAGGTCCTTATCGAGAGCGCGTCCGAAAGCGTAGGATAAGGCAGTAAAAAATGCAGTTCCAACCAGGAATAGATATCCTACCAAAGGGAAGCGGATATTTTTATGCTGACCTTCGTCTAATTTATTCATGAGTTATTGGTAGGTCTCCTTCTCCACCACCAGGCAAGCGCAGATCCCGAGATATTCATCCACACGCTAAATATCGCTCCCGGTAAAGCGGCAAGTGCTCCAAAGAAGCTGTTTGCCAGGGCTACAGCGAGCCCAGAATTCTGCATGCCTATCTCTATAGATACGGCACGTGCTCTTACAACATCGATCCCAAAGAAACGCGCTACTCCGTAGCCGATTGTAAAGCCTAGAATGTTGTGAATAATTGCAACTACTGTAACTATTAAACCCACAGTTGCAATAGACGCTGCGTTGGCAGCTACTATTACCGCTACAATAAATATTATCGCCGCTGCCGACACTGAAGGCAGTACCGGCAGGACATATCTAATCTTGTCCTTGATTAAAGCCCTAAGCAGCAGTCCCAATCCGACTGGCAACAGAATGATCTGCACTGTGGACATAAACAGCTTTACTACAGGCACATCTATCCACTGCCCTGCATATACGTACATCATAAGCGGAAGCAAGATTGGAGAGATAACGGTTGATACTGAAGTCATAGTAACAGAGAACGCAACATCACCCCGTGCAAGATATGTGATTACATTTGATGAAGTCCCTCCTGGAGATGATCCGACCAGAACCACTCCCGCAGCAAGCAGCGGGTCGAGGCCAAACAGCTCAGCAAGTACAAATCCAAAGAACGGCATTGCAGCATACTGCGTGACAACCCCGATTCCTATATCTCTTGGTCTTAGAAATACCCTTTTAAAGTCTGACACCGTAAGTGTGACACCCATGCCGAACATTATTATTCCAAGTGTCGGGACAATTAATGTTCTTAAGTCTGCAAAATGAGCAGGGTATAGGTATGCAATTACTGAGAATAAGATTATCCAGAACGTAAAGAAATTTGTAATTATGCTGTTTATGAGCGATAGGTATTTCACAATAGGCACATCTTGTATTTAGGAATTTACAGAGCTACTTGTCTTTTCCGCCCGGAGAGCCCGCTGCTTGGTCAACGGCAATGGCAAGCTTAGAGAATCCCTCGGATTTAACGATGTCCATTACCTCCACAACCTGTCCGTGAGGAACCGAGTTGTCAGCTCTAATTATCACAATAGAGTTTTTATCTTCTATAGTGTCAAGTTTAGAGGGCAGTTCGGAGATTTCTATTTCTTTGTCGTTATAGTAAACCTGGCCGCCTTGAGTCATATTGATTGTGACCTGCTCAGATTTAACAGGTTCTGCCGAGCTAGCTGATGGCAGCTTAACGTTTATACCGCCTGATGTTGCCGCAAAGTTTAGTGAGAGTGCAAAGAATATGAGAAGGTTGAACACTACATCTACAACAGGTGTCAAATCGAGCGTTGCCCCGCTGCCTGTTTTCCCATTTTTGTTCTTTCTAAATTTCATTAAAACATACCCTATGTATCCGAAGACTGAGGATTTTCGCTATGTTTATTTGCCATAATATATTCCATGATCTTTCTGCTTTCTTCCTCCATAAGCGATATAAGCTCTTCTGCCCGTCCAACTATGTACTTATATGCTATGAACGCGGGTATAGCCACAAGCAGTCCAAAAGCCGTGGTGTATAGAGCCTCTGATATACCGCCTGCAAGCTCCGGGGGGTTAACAATCGGCTTGTCGGCAATAACATTAAATATCTTGATCATACCCGAGATCGTTCCCAGCAGCCCGAGCAGTGTGGAGACACTACTGATTGTGCCAAGCCCCTCTGTGTATCTTGTAAGCTCAAGAGCCTCTTTTCTTCCCGCCTCTTCAATTTCCTCTCTTAGCTCTTCCTTAGACTTTTCTGAATTCTCT
>JABAOE010006274.1_pt5 | contig 14052 bp, 15 predicted proteins | sample 7062141 | NCBI WGS metagenome assembly JABAOE01 (sample SAMN14538627, study PRJNA623070) | marine sediment metagenome | biome: marine biome [ENVO:00000428]; feature: marine pelagic biome [ENVO:01000023]; material: deep marine sediment [ENVO:00002113] | place: India: Gulf of Khambhat ... | reverse complement strand
ATGCTGCCGGTGCGCTCGAACCAGAAGGCGGACATCTGCGTCAGCACGCGGCCCTTGTCCGGGATCCCGGTCGGCAGGACGACGTCGAAGGCCGAGATGCGGTCCGTCGCGACGATCAGCAGCCTGTCGCCGAGGTCGTAGATATCGCGCACCTTGCCGCGCGCCAGCAGGGGCAGGTCAAGGGTCGTTTCGGTCACGATGGTGCTCACAGGCCTATCCTCCGGAAGCTATCGTCAACGTGGCGCAGGTACCAGCCGTAGTCGAACAGCGATGCCAGCTCGTCGCGTGAGAGCTTCGACGTCACGCGGTCGTCGTCCAGCAGGAAGTCCAGGTACGGCTGTCGCGCCTCCCAGGCCTTCATCGCGTTCGCCTGCACGACCTTGTAGGCGTCCTGCCGCGCCATCCCCTTGTCGATCAGCGCCAGCATCACGCGCTGGCTGAAAACGAGCCCGTAGCTGACCTCCATGTTCTCCTTCATGCGCTCCGGGTACACCTGGAGCCCGCGCACGATGAAGGCGAAGAGGTCCAGCATGTAGTCCAGCACGATGCAGGCGTCCGGCAGCAATACGCGCTCCGCCGACGAGTGCGAGATGTCGCGCTCGTGCCAGAGCGGGACGTTCTCCAGCGAGGTCATCGCGTAGCCGCGCATCAGGCGCGCCAGGCCGCTGATCCGCTCGCACTTCTCCGGGTTGCGCTTGTGTGGCATCGAGGACGAGCCTGTCTGCCCGGGGGAGAACGGCTCCTCCGCCTCCAGCACTTCGGTCCGCTGCAGGTGCCGGATCTCCGTGGCGAACTTGTCCAGGGAGGCGGCGATCACGGCCAGCGTGGCGATGAAGTAGCCGTGCCGGTCGCGGTGCACGATCTGCGTCGATACCGGCTCCACCATCAGGCCGAGGTTCCCGCAGACTTCGTCTTCAAGGTCCGGCGGCACCGTCGCGTGCGAGCCCACAGGGCCGGAGATCTTGCCGTACGAGATCTGCTCCTTGGCGTCGATCAGGCGGTGTGAGTTACGGCGCATCTCGTCGTACCAGCCGGCCAGCTTCAGCCCGAACGAGATCGGCTCCGCGTGCACGCCGTGGCTGCGCCCCATCATCGGCGTCGCTTTGTGCTCCTTCGCCCGCTCGGCGATCGCCACCATGAGCGCGGCGATGCCCTTCTCGAGCAGCTCCGTTGCCTCGATCAGGCGCAGGGCCAGCGCCGTGTCCTCGACGTCGTAGGACGTGAGGCCGAAGTGTACGAAGCGCGACTCCTCACCCAGAGAGTCCGCCACCGAACGCAGCCAGGCGTTGAAGTGGTGGTGCATCTCGCGCTCGTACTCGGCCCACTTCTCGAGGTCGAACCTGGCCTCGCGGATCTTCGGCATCGCTTCTGCCGGCACGACGCCGCGTTCGCTCCAGGCCTCACAGACGGCGATCTCGATCTGGAGCCACTTCTCGGCCTTGTTCTGCTCCGACCAGACGCGGGCCATCTCCGGCCGCGTGTAGCGCTCGATCATCGCACGACCACCAATGGTGCGACGGGGCGAGTGGGAAGGGGCGGTGTCACGAGCCTATATTAGGCGAACCACGCCACAGCCGCCACAGACGGGCAATCCCAGCCTCAGCGGTAGTCTTCTCGCGGGGGCGAGAACACCTCGACGACGACGCAGTCCTCGAGACCGGTAGCCTCGTGCGGCACGTCCGCCGGGATGATCCAGGCGTCGCCGGGCTCGAGGTCGTGCGTTTCGCCCGCGATCTCGAAGCGCATGCGGCCGCTCTGGAGCCGCCCCGTCTGCTCGTGCGGGTGCGTGTGCATTTCGACGACGGCGCCGGCCTTGATGCGCACCTCGAGCAGCATCATGCGCTCGCCGTCTGTCAGCGTCTTGATCGTGACGCCGGGCGCTCGCTCGAACCCGGCTATCGTTCCGCGCTTAGTGATCGGCATCGTGGCCGCCTTCCTAGGCCTTCGACTGCGCCTCCCGGAACGCGAGTAGCTTCTCGCGCACCGAGTTGTGCTTGAGCGCGAGGATCGCCGCAGCGTAGAGCGCCGCGTTCTTCGCGCCGTTCACCGCCATGCAGGCAACCGGAATTCCCGGCGGCATCTGCGCGATCGAGAGCAGCGCGTCCATCCCGGAGACCGATGATCCGCCGCTCTGCGCGACGGGGACGCCGATCACCGGCAGCGCCGTCTGCGCGGCGACCACGCCCGGCAGGTGTGCGGCCATTCCCGCCGCCGCGATGATCACCTCGAAGCCGTTGTCCGCAGCGCTCGACGCGAACGCCTGCACCTTCGCCGGCGCGCGGTGCGCCGACATGACGTGCAACTCGTGCTCTATCCCGAGCTTCGCGAGCGTCTCGACACAGACGTCGAGCGTCGGCACGTCGGACTTGGAGCCGGTGAGGACTGCTACTTTCGGCAAGGGAACTCCCGCATGGCCTCTGAATACGTCATGAGAGCGCTGGCGTCAAGCTTAGTCCACGCGCGCGTCCTGCGCCGGGGCGGCGATGTCGCGGCGGTAGAAGGCGTTCGTGAAGTGGATGCGCTGGACGTTCCGGTATGCCGTCGACCGTGCCTCAGTAATGGTCGGCGCCGTTGCCACGACCGTCAGCACGCGGCCGCCGCTGGTCAGCACCTCTCCCTGGTCGCCTGGGATCGTGCCGGCGTGGAAGACGTGTACGTCCGCGTCCAGCGAGTTGAGCCCCGCTATTTCGTATCCCGTCTCGTAGTCGTCCGGGTATCCTCCGGACGCTACGACGACGCCGACCGCCGCGTCCGTCGACCAGCGGATCTCGCACTCCGACAGCGTGCCGTTCGCCGCCGCCCAGCAGATGTCCAGCAGGTCCGACTGTAGCCGCGGCAGCAGCACCTGCGCCTCCGGGTCGCCCAGCCGGCAGTTGAACTCCAGCACGCGCGGCCCGTCGTCCGTCACCATCAGCCCCGGGTACAGCGCGCCCGCGTACGGCGCTCCTTCCTCTCGCATCGCTGCGATCGCGGCCTCTGTCACCTGCTCGTGGATATACGGTTCGAGCGCTTCGTCCAGCCAGGACGGAGGGCTGTAAGCGCCCATCCCGCCGGTGTTGGGGCCTTCGTCGGCGTCTCGTGCACGCTTGTAGTCACAGGCGAACGGCATCGGCGCCACCGTCGTCCCGTCGCTGAAGGCGTGCGCGGAGACCTCTCGCCCCGACAGCCGTTCCTCGATCACGACCGTGCGGCCCGACTCGCCGAAGCGGCCTTCGTCGCCCATCATGGCGTCCACCGCGGCCAGGGCGTCCTCCGTCGTGTCGCAGACGAAGACGCCCTTGCCCGCCGTCAGACCATCCGCCTTGACGACGATCGGTCCGGGGTTCGCCTCGACGTAGTTTCGCGCCTCGATGCGGTTGTCGAACGTCGCCGAGGCCGCCGTCGGTATGCCGTAGCGCGCCATCAGTTCCTTGGCGAACGCCTTGGACGACTCGATCTGCGCCGCCGCCCTCGTCGGCCCGAACGCAGATATACCTTCAGCGGTGAGCCGGTCGACGAGGCCGCGAGAAAGGGGATCCTCAGGCCCGACGACGACGAGGTCGATCCGCTGCTCCTTAGCCGCCGCCGCGATGCCGTCGACGTCCGCAGCCTTGATGTCGAGGTTAGTGCCGATGGCCGCCGTGCCGGCGTTCCCGGGCGCGACGAAGAGATCAGTCAGGCGGGGTGATTGGCGCAGCTTCCAGGCGATCGTGTGCTCACGCGCGCCGGAGCCAACGACGAGTACTCTCATGGGACAAGTCGAATATACGCGACTGCTGCTGCAAAGTCAGTCCCGTGCGGGCCGCGCCTCAGCGCCGGACGATCACGCGGCGTCGCATCACGACGGTCTCGCTGACGGCGACGATGCGCCCTGGCTCGTCTTCGACGGTGGCCACGGCCTTCGTCTTGCGGCCGCTCCTGGCCGACTGGAAGGGCGCCGTGACCGCGATCTTCGCCGCGTTTCGCAACGCCCACTGGCCGACGACGCCCGCGGCCACGAGTGCCGCGCCCCGGATCACCGCCGGAGCGGCCTGTTGCCACAGCGGCGCGGGCGGCGGCGACGGCTCACGCTTTGCCGGAAGGTTCCTGCTGCTCATGACCCGCCGATTATAGCACCGCTCACGTCGCCGCCACGATTCGCTCGATCTCGTCGCTCAGGTCGTAGCCGGCGATGGTCGCGCCGGAGGCGTCCACCGCGCGCTTATCCTGCACTCGAACGCGGCCGTCGGCGAAGGCCCGCAGCGTCTCGATCACGAGGGGCACCTCGCGCAGAACGCCCCGGCGGCGTATCTCCTGGAAGAGCGGCAACTCCTCGCCCATCTCGGCCCTGGCGGCCTCGATGCCGCGCGACTCCGCTTCACGCCACAGCTCGTCGATGTCGCCGCCGCGGATCGGGTAGGTGCAGTAGGTCACGACCGGGCCTTCGTCCAGCTCCGGGGTTGCCAGGTGGATCATCACGCCGGCGTGCTCCGCACCCTGCGCGATGAGCTCCCAGATAACGTCCTGCCACATTCCCGCCGGGCCGCCGGGCGCCGCCGGGTGGAGGTTCAGCAGATCCCACTTCGCGGCCGCCTCTTCGCAAAAGATCAGCATGTAGCCTGCCAGCACGCCGATGTCGAACTCGTGCGGCGCGAGCAGACGCATCACCTCGCGGTCGTACTCGCGGCGCCACTCTGGCAGCGGCTCGCCCTTGCGCGCGATCTCACCGCCGGCGGCGCGCCGGAACTCGCGGGAGCTCAGCGTCACTAGCGGGATGCCGGCGGCGCGGACCTGCTCGTGGAAGGCGTCGGTGTTGGCGTCCTCGCCCGGGTCGCGGTTGCAGAAGACGACGACCACCTCGGCGTCCAGACGCCCCTCTTCGATCGCCGCCAGCGCCCCGGCCAGCAGCTTGCCCGAAGTCTGCCCTCGCGCGGTGGCGAACCAGCCGATCCGCAGCCCTTCGGCACCTCCACCTGGCGGTGGACTGCTCAGGACAGGCGTCACGCCGGCGGCCTCCAGCCCAGCAGGCGCCGGAGCTTCGCGTAGCGGCTCCAGAGGTGGATCAGTGGTGACGACAGCCGCCCGCGCAGGCGCCCCTCCCGCAGCGACTCGACGAACTCCGAGGGCGTTCCGAAATCATGCATCTCGACGTATGCCCGGCCGACCTCCTGAGGCGAGTGAGCGTCGCTGGCCGCCGAGGCCGGAAGGTTGTGCGCCTCAGCGAACTTGCGGGCGCGCTCGTTGTGCGATGCGAGCACCATGCGCGCGTTCAAACCCTCGATGAAGTCCAGTTCAGGCGCGATGTGCTCCAGGACGTCCGGCTTAAGGCCAGACCGGAACATGTCGTAGGGGTGCGGCGCTCCGGCGATCGCGCCCTGCGCCTTGATCCGGGCGATCGTTTCCTCGGCGCTCAAGCCGCGTGGGACCTCCTCGCCCAAGAATAGGCCGAGGATCTCGCCGTCACGCGTCCGCACCTCTTCGCCGACGATCACGCGCACCTCCGGAAAGCTCTTCGCCGCCAGCTCCTGCGCGACGAGGCCGCCACGCGTCGTGTCGTGATCCGTCACGGCCAAGACGTCGATCCTGCGCGCCTTCGCCCGCCGCAAGAGTTGCTCAGGCGAGGCGACGCTGTCCGGCGAGTAGTAGGAGTGGTTGTGCAGGTCGGCGCGGACCAGCGGCGCTTCCGTCATCAGTCGGAGTCGAGCTCGTCTTCCGGCTGGGTCTCGTAGTCTTCGGCGTCCTCGCGGACGGCGCCGAGCCCGTCGGCGAACTGCTCCTGTAGCTTCGTCACGCGCAGCTCGGCGTCCTTCAGCAGCTCCTGGCACTGCTTCGCCAGCTTCATCCCGTCCTCATACAGAGCCAGCGACTCCTCCAGCGTCAGGTCACCCTCCTCCAGCTTCGCGACTGCCGCCTCCAGCTGCCTGTACTGCGCCTCGAAGCCGTCCTTCTTCGTCTTCTTAGAAGCCATACTGCCGCGATACCTCCGCCGGGAACTTACCGTCCTTCACGTGTACGTCCAGCTTGGCTTTGCCCTTCACCTGGGTCACGCTCGTCACGGCCTGCTTGCCGTCGCGCAGCTGCACGACGGCGTATCCGCGCGCCAGCGTCGCCCGCGGGTCCAGCGAGCGCAGCTGGTTTGACCAGCCCGCCACCCGCTCGTCCCGCCGCTCAACCGCCCGCCGGGCGGCGCTCAGGGCATGGCGGATGCTGGAGGCCAGACGCTCCCGGTGCCGGGCGACGTCCGGAAGCCCCGCCCGCAGCCGGCGTCCTGTGTGTTCGAGCCCTTGCGTGCCCCGCGTGATGGGCGCACGGACGTCGATCTGCAGCGATGTCGCCATGCCCGCGACTTCTCGCGATACTTCGGAGACGCCTGGCGCAACTGTCGCGGCGGCGGCCGATGGCGTCGGCGCGCGCACGTCCGCCACGTAGTCCGCGATCGTGTAGTCGGTCTCGTGCCCGACGGCGGAGACGACGGGCACGCCGGAGCCGTAGATTGCCCGCGCCACGGCCTCTTCGTTGAACGCCCACAACTCTTCGACGGCGCCGCCGCCACGCGCGACGATGATGACGTCGATCGCACCGTCCTCGTTGAGGCGGCGGATGCCGTCCGCCACGCCGGCGACGGCGTCCGGGCCCTGCACCGGCGTCGGCGCCAGCACCACCTCCGCCAGCGGCCAGCGCCGCTCCAGCACGTTACAGATGTCGTGGAAGACCGCGCCCGAGGGCGACGTCACGACGCCGATCCGCATCGGGAACTCGGGCAGCGCACGCTTGCGGTCCTCGTCGAACAGGCCCTCTTCTTCAAGCTTCGTCTTGAGGCGCTCGAATTCGGCCTGGCGCGCGCCGACGCCGGCCGGCTGCACGAAGTCGACGATCAGCTGGACGTCTCCGCGCTCGGCGTAGAAGTTGATGTTGCCGTGCGTGAGCACGTGCGCGCCGCTCTCCAGGGGCATCCCGCGGTGCTGGCGCTGGAACATCACGCAGCGCAGCTGGTAGGCGCCTTCCTTGAGCGTGAAGTAGACGTGGCCGCGCTGCGAGCGGGTGAGGTTCGAAATCTCGCCCTCGACCCACATGTTCGAGAGCCGCAGGTCGCTTTCGAGAAGCTCCTTCAGGTACTGGCAGACCGCGGAGACGGGGTACGCGTCAAGCACGTGTCTATTGTACCGGTGCGGATCGGCGAGCCGCCCGCCGCGGTGGCACCGGTGCCGGAGCTATTTGTTGGCGCGCTCGAGGTACTCGCCGCTGCGAGTATCGATCTTGAGCAGGTCGCCGGTGTTGATGAACAGCGGCACCGTCACCGTGATCCCTGTCTCCATCTTCGCGGGCTTCGTGCCGCCCTGCGCTGTGTCGCCCTTCACCCACGGATCGGTCTCTGCGACCTTAAGCTCCACTGCCGATGGCAGCTCGATCCCCACGGCCTCGTCGCCGTACATCTTGAGCTCGCAGTTGCCGTTCTCGACGAGGTAGTCGAGGGCGTCACCGAGCAGGTCCTTGTGCACCGGGAACTGGTCGTACGTCTCCGTGTTCATGAAGTAGTGCAGGTCGCCGTCCGGGTACAGGTACTGCGCCGGCGTGTTCTCGACGCGCGCCATCTGAAACCGCGCGCCGGCCTGCGCCGACTTGTCGACGATGTGGCCCGCGCGCACGTCGCGCAGCTTCATGCGCACCTGCGCGCTGCCGCGGCCTATCTTGATGTGGTCGATCTCGATCACGGTGTACAGCGTGCCGTCGATTTCGATTGTGTTGCCCCTGCGGAGCTGGCTGCCCTCGAGCATGTAGTCCTCACTTGGCGAAATTAAGGGGCCGCCATCGGCCCCTCACTAGGTTACCCGTTTGCTTTGGCCGCCGTCTACGCGCCGAGCTTCGGTGCTTGCGACATCGCGCGCACCTTGCCCTCTTCGATCACGCACTGGTCCTCGATGCGCACGCCGCCCCAGCCGGGAATGTAGATCCCGGGCTCGACGGTGAGGATCATGCCGTCGAGGAGTTCGTTCTTGGACGTGCGGGCGACGGCGGGCGCTTCGTGGACCTGCAGGCCGACGCCGTGGCCAAGCCCGTGCCCGAAGTTCTCGCCGTAGCCTGCCTCTGCGATCACGTTGTGCGCCAGCATGTGCGCCTCCTCGCCCGTCATCCCGGCGCGGATCAGCTCCTCGGCTGTCAGCTGCGCCGTCAGCACGATGTCGTAGATCTTTGCGAACTGCTCGTCTCCCTCGCCGCCGCAGACGATCGTACGCGTCAGGTCGGAGCAGTAGCCCCCGACGACGACGCCCATGTCGATCACGACCGGGTCGCCCGCCTGGATCGCGTGGTCCGTCGGCTGCGCATGCGGCATCGCGCCGTTCGCGCCGGCGCCGACGATCGTCGGGAACGACATGGACTCGGCGCCGTTTTCGCGTGCGAAGCGCTCGATCTCCCAGGCCACCTGCTTCTCGGTCATCCCCGGCTCCAGACGCTCGGCGGCGTGCTGGAACGCAGTGTCGCCCAGGTCGACTGCTCGCTGCAGCGCCTCGATCTCCTCGGGTTCTTTGATCGCCCGCAGCTCGGTGACCAGTTTCGGCGCCTGCAGGAGCTTTGGGCGGTCGGGCTCGGGCAGCGTGTCGATCGCGCGGCGCAGGCCGTTAAGCGTCGCCACGGAGACGTCCGGCGCCTCGAAGCCAAGGCGCTTGCCCGCAAGCCCCGCCTCGCCGATCAGGCCGGGGAACCAGGCTTCGAGCGCGCCTGAGGTGCGGTAGACGTTGAAGCCCGGGCACTCGCTCCGCGCCTGTTCGACATAACGGAAATCAACGGCGATGAACGCGCCCTCGGTCGTGACGAGCGCCGTGCCCTTGGAGCCGGTGAAGCCGCTGATGTAGCGCCGGTTCGCGCCACTCAGCCGGAATATGTCCTCCACCGGGCAGTCGACGAAGAAGCCCGCGAGGTCGTGCTCCTGCATCTTCTCGCGCAGTCGCTTCAGTCGCGCTGCGCTCACTGGCGTTCCTTGAGGATGCCAAAAAGCGCGTCCAGGGCGGAAATGTAGCCGCGCCAGCCGAGCCCGGCTACCTGCGCCACGGCGATGTCCGCCAGCACTGAGTGGTGGCGGAACTCCTCTCGCGCGTGGACGTTGGAGATGTGCACCTCGACGAACGGCTTCTGCACCGCCTCAAACGCGTCGCGGATCGCCAGGCTGTAGTGCGTGAAGGCGCCGGCGTTGATCAGTACGCCGTCGGCGCCGGGTGCGTTCGCCTGGATGAAGTCGATGATCGCGCCCTCGGAGTTCGACTGGAAAGGCACGATCTCAGCGCCCAGCTGCTCGCCGCGCTGCGTCACTCGGTCGACGATGTCCTGGAGCGTCGTGCTCCCGTAGACCTCCGGGTTTCGTGTGCCCAGAAGGTTGAGGTTCGGCCCGTTGATCAGCAGGATTCGCATAGGGTCAGGTTACAGGTTTCCGCGGACGGTTAACAGCCGCTCAGCGCCCTTTCGCCCGCTCCCGCGCCTTCTCCTCCAGCCGCCGCCGCGAGATCTCAGCCAGCTTCTCTCGCGCCTGCTGCATCGTCTCGCGCTGGCGGGCCGCGGTCACGTGCGTGTAGACCTGCGTCGTCTGCGCGCTGGCGTGGCCCAGCAGCTCCTGTACCACGCGCAGCTCAGCGCCGCCGTCCAGCAGATGCGTCGCGAACGAGTGCCGCAGGAGGTGCGGCCAGGCGTGCGACTCCAGCCCCGCCTTGAGAGCGTGCTTCCGCACGACCTTCTGCACGGAGCGCCCGGAGAGCCGGTTGCCGTCTCGGTTCAGGAACAGGGCTTCCTCCGCGCCCGTCGCCAGCTTCGGACGTCCCTCTGCGAGGTAGCGGAGGAGCGCCTTTGCGGCCGGCTCGCCCAGCAGCACCATGCGCTCCTTGTTCCCCTTGCCGCGCACGACCACCGTTCGCTCGTCCAGGTCGATACTCCGCAAGTCAAGGCTGACGATCTCGCTCAGCCGAACGCCCGAGGCGTACATCATCTCGAGCATCGCGCGGTTGCGCAGGCCGACCGGGGTCGCCTCGTCCGCCGACTCGATCAGTGCGTCCAGGTCGTCCTTCGATAGGATTGTGGGCAGCCTTCGCTCGCGCTTCGGCGCTACGATGCCCGTTAGCGGCGTCGATTCGATCTTGCCCTCGTGCACGAGGAAGCGGTAGAAGCTGCGGATCGTGCTCACCTTGCGTGTCAGGCTGGCGGTCGCCATGCCGCTCTCCTTTAGCGTGCCCAGATAGCGGCGTGCCATGGCCCGGTCCGCCTCCAGCACAGGCACGCCCTCTTCGTCCTCGAGGTAATGCGCGAAGTGCAGGAGATCGCTGCGATAGTTGCGCAGCGTATACGGCGAGAGGTTCTTCTCCGCCACGAGGTGGCGTTCGTAGGCTTCGAGCAGCTCTTCCATCAGGAGTTACAACGCACGAGACGCGCCGGCGATTACGCGTGTTACGGCCAGAGAGACGTTACGAGGTCACAGGCGCCGGTTCGCCGGCTTGCTCTGGCGCCTCGCCGCGCCAGTCGCACTCGGTGCATTTGGCCTTATTGTCCTTTTCGGCGACGATCAGCTTTCCGCAGTCGGGGCATGGTTGGGGGAAGGGACGCGTCCAGGTCGTGAAGTCGCACTTGGGATAGTCGGCGCAGCCGTAGAACGGGCGGCCCTTCTTAGTGCGCCGCTCCACGATCTCGCCGCCCGTTTTCGGGCACTTTGCGCCCGTGCCCTTCGCCACAGTCTTCTTTCCTTTGCACTCCGGATAGCGGCTGCAAGCCATGAACTTGCCGAAGCGCCCGCTGCGGATGACCATCGGCGCGTTGCACTCCGGGCACAGCTCGTTGGTCTCCTGGGGGCCCTCGTCTTCTTCCCCGTCAAGCGACCGTGTGTAGTCGCACTCCGGGAAACCGCTGCAGCCGAGGAACTGGCCGCGGCGGCCCCAGCGGATCACCAGCGGCGCCGGCTCCGAGTGGATGCCCTTCGGGTCGGGGCACACCTCGCCTGTCTCCTTCACCTGCTTCGGTGCCGCCTTCATCGCGCCGTCCAGTGCCGACTCCAGCGGGTCGTAGATATCCTTGACCACCGGTACCCACTCGCGCTCGCCGCTGGCCACGTCGTCAAGCTCCTCCTCCATTGCGGCCGTGAAGTCGATGTCGAGGAAGTTCGTGAAATACTCGACCAGCAGGTCGTTGACCGTCATGCCAAGGTCGGTCGGCTTGAGTGTCCGCTTTTCGCGCTCGACGTAGCCGCGGTCCTGGATCGTCGAAAGCGTCGGTGCGTACGTGCTCGGCCGGCCGATGCCCTTTTCCTCCAGCATCTTCACGAGCGTCGCTTCTGTGAACCGCGGCGGCGGCTCGGTGAAGTGCTGCTCCGGGAAGAGCTCGCGCAGGGCTACCGCGTCCGACTCGGAGATATCCGGCAGCGGGTTCGTGCCGAACGTCTCCTCCGTGTCGTCGTCTCGCGCCTCGGAGTAGACCTGGCGGAAGCCGGCGAACCTGAGCTGGGTGTTCGTCGCCCGCAGCAGGTAGGTCTCCCCGTCGCCGGGCGCGGCGGCGTTGATCTCGACGGTCGTCACGTCGAACTCGGCGTCCGCCATCTGGCTGGCGACGAAGCGCTGCCAGATCAGGGTGTAGAGCCGCGCCTGATCCGCCGTGAGCAGATTGCTCATCTCCTCCGGGTCGCGCATGACCGACGTTGGCCGGATCGCTTCGTGGGCTTCCTGCGCCCCCTTCACCTTGCGCGAGAAGAACCGCGGCTTCTCCGGAACGAACTGCTTGCCGTAGCGCTGCGCGATATACTCGCGCGCCTCCCCCCGCGCCGAGGCGGCGACGTTAACCGAGTCGGTTCGCATGTAGGTGATGAGGCCGGTCTCGCCCCGGTCGCCCAGCGCCACACCCTCGTAGAGCTGCTGGGCGATCGCCATCGTCCGCTTTGCCGTGAAGCCCAGCCGGCGCGAGGCCTCCTGCTGTAGCGTACTCGTGATGAACGGAGGCGCCGGCCGCCGCGTCTGCTTCTTCTTCTGCACCCCGGCGGCGCTGTAGGCGGCGGCGCGCAGGTCAGCCAGCAGCCGCTCGGCCGTCGTCTCGTCGCCGATCTCGATCTTGTCTTTGCGGTCCGCGTACCCTGCCAGCTTGGCGCGGAACGGCGGCGGCGCGCCCGCCTTCTCCAGCTGCGCCTCGATCGTCCAGTACTCCTGCGGCACGAAGGCCTGGATCTCGCGCTCGCGCTCGACGACGAGCCGCACCGCGACCGACTGCACGCGCCCGGCTGAGAGGCCGCGGCGCACCTTGCGCCACAGGAACGGGCTCAGTCGGTAGCCAACCAGCCGGTCGACGACGCGCCGGGCCTGCTGGGCGTCCACCAGCTTCATGTCGATCTCGCGCGGGTGCTCGAATGCCTCCTCGACGGCATCCGGCGTGATCTCGTGGAAGACCACGCGGCTCAGCGGCAGCTCGCTAAGGCCGGCCGCCTCGATGAGGTGCCAGGCGATCGCCTCGCCCTCACGGTCAGGGTCGGTGGCCAGGAAGACCGCTGACGCCTTCTTGGCGGCGGTCTTAATCTCCTTGATCGTCTTCGATTTGTCGCGCGGCACGATGTACTTCGGCGCGAACTCGTTCTCGACGTCCACGCCAAGGTCAGACTTTGGCAGGTCGCGCACGTGGCCCACCGAGGCCCTGACGTCGTACTTGCTGCCGAGGATTCGTGATATCGTCCGCGCCTTGGCCGGAGACTCGACGACGACCAGGCTCTTTCCACTCTTACTTTTCGCCAATACGTTCTTAACCTCCGCCCGACGCGGCGTACTCTTCGCGCACCTCGCGGGCTCTTACATACGACTTGGATCCGATCTCACGGACGAGTCCCTTCAGCTCCATCATCGTCAGCACGCTGCTGACGGTGGCGGCGGGCAGGCCGCTTTCGCGACAGACCGCGTCGATGTGGACCGGTTCCTTCGATATATGACGCAGAACTTCTGCTTCTGTATCTGTGGCCGGGGCAAGCTCCTGCATCTCCAGCTGCTGCGGGATCATCGTCAGGTTTAGCTCCTCGAGGATGTCCTCGACCCGCTGGACAAGCCTGGCCTCGCCCTTTCCGATCTTCAGGTTAGTGCCCTGACTCTGTGAGGAAAAGATGCTGCCCGGAATTGCGAACACATCTCTTCCCTGGTCCAGAGCGCAGTTGGCGGTGATCAGCCCACCGCTCTTGACGCCGCCCTCCACCAGCAGAACCCCCAGGCTCAGCCCGGACAGAATCCGGTTGCGCCGGGGGAAGAAGTCGCCGCGAGGCTCGGTTCCGAGCGGCTGCTCGCTGATGAGCGCGCCGTTGTCTTCTATCTCGCGGGCCAGGCGCTCGTGCTCCGGTGGATAGGTCATGTCCAGACCGCAGGCCAGCACCGCCAGCGTCCTTCCGCCGGCCGACAGCCCTGCCCGGTGCGCGATGCCGTCGATGCCGCGCGCCAGCCCGCTTACTACGCAGACGCCGTTCGCCGCCAGTTGATGTGACAGCTCTTCCGCCACCTGCCGCCCGTAGGGCGTCGGCCGCCGCGTGCCGACGACGGCCACCGAGAGCGCGTCCGCTTCCCGGATCTTGCCGCGCACGTGAATCAGCGGCGGCGCGTCGTCTATCTCCTTCAACAGCGCCGGATAGGCAGGGTCGTCCCAGGTCAGCGGCCTGACGCCTGCGCGCTCCAGGCGCTCCATCTCCGCTCCCGGATCGATCGCTTCGCGGCCTTCCGCGATGCTCCGCACCACGGAGTCGGTAAGGCCCGCCTCCTTCAGCTCGGAGCGCGTAGCCCGCCACGCTTCCGACAGCGTACCGAAGCGCGAGAGGAGTGCCTTGTATCGCTTGCTCCCGAGGCCGGGAATGAGGTTGAAAGCGACCCAAAAAGGCACTTCGGAAGCGGTCTGCGGGGGCTTTGGAGCCATCTCAGGCGAGGATGATAGCACGCCGGTCAACAAGGCGATGCGTCCAAGTGGCACGCGTGCGGGAGGGTCAGGGGCCGTTGCTTTCGGTTGTTTCTCCGCCCTCTTTGACGCCAATCTTCGTCACCCGGACCTTCTTGATCCGGCGTCCCGTGACGCTCATCACCTTCATGCTGATGCCGTCCGCCTGCACCGTGTCGC
>JABAOE010000904.1_pt6 | contig 14054 bp, 14 predicted proteins | sample 7062141 | NCBI WGS metagenome assembly JABAOE01 (sample SAMN14538627, study PRJNA623070) | marine sediment metagenome | biome: marine biome [ENVO:00000428]; feature: marine pelagic biome [ENVO:01000023]; material: deep marine sediment [ENVO:00002113] | place: India: Gulf of Khambhat ... | reverse complement strand
GGCTCGGGCAAGACGACGCTGCTCAACCTGCTCGGAGGTCTCGACATGCCCACCTCGGGACGAGTCGTCGTCGCGGGGCAGGATCTCTCCCGCGCCTCGAGGCGCGACCTGGCCCGCTGGCGGGCGCGTCACGTCGGCTTCGTCTTCCAGTTCTACAACCTGATCCCGAGCCTGACCGCGCGCGAGAACGTCGCGCTGGTCACCGAGATCGCCACCGAGCCCATGAGCGCCGAGGAGTCATTGGAGCTGGTGGGCCTCGCCGACCGCATGGACCACTTCCCGGCGCAGCTCTCGGGCGGCGAGCAGCAGCGGGTGGCGCTGGCCCGGGCGATCGTGCGCGAGCCGGCGGCGTTCCTGTTCGACGAGCCGCTCTCGAACCTCGACGCCAAGCTGCGGGCCCAGACCCGGGCCGACATCGTGGCTCTCCACCGCGAGCTCGACACGACGTTCGTCTACGTCACCCACGACCAGGTCGAAGCCATGACGATGGCCACCCGCATCGCGGTGCTCGACGAGGGACGGCTCCAACAGGTCGGTTCGCCCCGGGAGATCTACGAGCGACCGGCCAACGTGTTCGTGGCCCGCTTCGTGGGGAGCCCGCCCATGAACCTGCTCGACGGGACGGTGGAGGCGACCGCAGGCGGGCGGGTCGTCACGCTCGACGACGGCGCACTCCCGCTCGACGCCCGCTGGGATCCCGTGCCCGAGGGACGGGAGGTCCGGGTGGGTGTGCGACCGGAGCATCTCCACGTGGGCACCGAAGGGATCCGGGCCGCGGTGACCAGCGCCGAATGGCTCGGTCACGAACAGATCATGGAGGTGGCGCTGGCCGGCACCTTCGTCTCGGTGCGCGACGCCGGCGGGGGTGATCCGCTGAATGCGGGCGACGCCGTGCGACTCGCCGCCGCCCCGGCCGACGTCCATCTGTTCGACATGGCCACCGGGGCGCGGCTCGAGGAGGCCGGTCGGTGAACCCGGCCGGCCAGCGGGTGCGGCGCGCCCTCGCGGGGTACGGCCTGCTGGCCCCCGCCCTCGTCGTGTTCGCCGCCTTCGCCTTCTATCCCCTGTGGCGGATCATCTGGCTCGGCCTGCACGAACAGAACCGCACCGGCACCCGCCAGCGCTGGGTCGGTCCGAGCCAGTACACCGACGTGCTCACCGGGGAGGAGTTCCGCGACGGCCTGTGGATCACGGCGCAGTTCGTGCTGCTCACCGTGCCGATCGGGGTGGTGCTCGGGATCCTGCTCGCGGTCGCGGCCAACCGGAAGCTGCGCGGCATCAAGGTCTTCCAGGTGATCTTCTCGAGCACGATCGCCTCGTCGACCGCGGTCACCGCGGTCGTGTTCCTGGTCCTGCTGGAACCGAGCATCGGCTACCTGAGCGACCCGTGGATCTTCGACCTGCTCGACCCCGACCGGGCCATCTACGCGGTGGCCCTCACCGGGGTGTGGCAGAACCTCGGGCTCACGTTCGTGATCACCCTGGCCGGGCTGCAGGCCGTACCCGACGACGTCCTCGAAGCCGCACGACTCGACGGGTTCGGCCCGGTCCGGACCTTCGTGCGGGTGACGTTGCCGTTGATCACGCCGACGCTGCTGTTCCTGTCGGTGGCCCTCACCGTCTTCGGACTCCAGGCGTTCGCCCAGATCGACGTGCTCACCAACGGCGGGCCGGCCGGGGCCACCGAGGTGCTCGTGTTCAAGATCTTCAACAGCCAGGACCCCCGCAGCCTGGGGGAGGGGTCGGTCATGTCGGTCGGCCTGTTCGCGGTGACCGCGGCGGTCGCCGCGGTGCAGTTCTGGCTCCTGGAGCGGCGGGTGCACTATGGCGACTGAGGGCACGGGCGCCCCGCAGTGGCTGCGGGCCACCGGCTGGTACGTCCTGTTGGTCGCGCTGTCGCTGGTGGTGCTGTTCCCCGTCTGGATGACCATCGTGCGGGCCCTGTCCGACCCGGTCGTGTGGTCGTTCGAGCGGGGCCAGCCCCCGTATCCCGTGGCGGTCGACTGGGACGTGTTCGCCCGGGCCTTCGACGAGGCCGACTTCGGACGTCAGCTCTTGATCTCGGTCGCCGCCACCGTGATCATCGTCGCCGGTCAGCTCACCACGAGCGTCCTGGCCGCCTACGCCTTCGCCTTCGTCGAGTTCCCCCTCAAGCGGACGATGTTCGCGGTGTGCATGGCCACGCTCATGCTGCCGATCGAGGTCACGCTCGTCGCCAACTCCCGCACCATCCGCGAGCTCGAGTGGACCAACTCGCTCCAGGGCCTGACCGTGCCGTTCCTGGCCACCGCCCTCGGCATCTTCCTGATCCGCCAGGGGTTCCTCGGGGTGCCCCGCGACCTGCGCGACGCCGCCGCACTCGACGGCTACGGCCACCTGCGGTTCCTGTGGCGGGTGGCGATCCCCCTCACCCGGCCGGTGATCGCGGCGTTCGTGGTCCTGTCGTTCCTGTCGGCGTGGAACAGCTACCTGTGGCCCCGGGCCATCACCGACGAGTCGGAGTGGAACACCATCCAGATCGGCCTGCGGGCCGTCGCCAACTCGAACCCCGACCAGCTCAACGTGGGTGTGGCCGCCGCGCTGCTGGCTGCCCTCCCCGTGCTGGCCATACTGATCTTCTTCCAACGTCACATCGTGCGCGGACTCACCGCCGGAGCCGTGAAAGGCTGAACCCATGCGCCGCTTGATCCCCCTGCTCGCCCTCCTGTTCTCGCTGTCGCTCGTGGCCGCCGCCTGCGGCGGTGGTGGCGGTGACGACGGCGACGACGCCGGTGACGCCGGCGACGACAGCGGTGACAGTGGCGACAGCGGCGACGACGGTGGTGACAGCGGCGACAGCGGTGGCGACAGCGGCGACGACGGCGCACCCCTGCCCCCGTGTCCGGTCGGGGCCCACCTCGACGCCGACGGCGTGGTGTCCATCGACTTCTGGCACGCCTACACGGCCAAGACCGAGGAGGCGATGGAGGACCTGGCGGCCGGGTTCAACGCCAGCCAGGACAAGATCGTGGTCAACGTCGAGGCCCAGGGCAGCTACGAGCAGCTCCTCGGCAAGTACCGCGAGTCCATCGGCTTCGACGACCTCCCGGCCATCGCCATCACCGACGCCCAGGCGTTCCGCGACATGGTCGACTCGGGCACCGTCCTACCCGCGCAGTCGTGCGTGGAGGCCGACCAGTTCGACCTGTCGGGGATCGACGAGCTCATCCGGGCCATGTACTCGATCGACGGTGCCCTCTACCCGGCGGCGCTGAACGTCTCGACCCCGGTGCTCTACTACAACCGCGACCACTTCACCGCGGCCGGGCTCGACCCCGACGACCCACCCGGGACGATCGCCGAGCTGCGCGACGCGGCCCAGGCCCTCAAGGACGCCGGGGTGGCCACCACCCCGTTCTCGTTCCTGATGCAGGGGTGGTTCATCGACACCTGGCTCACCGGTGCGGGGATTCCCCTCGTCGACGCCGACAACGGGCGGGCCGGCAACGCCACCACCGCCACCTTCAACGGGCCCGAGGCGCTCGAGATCTTCACGCTGCTCGACGAGATGAACGACGCCGGCCTGATCGTCCCCTACAGCAACACCCCGGGCCAGGTCGGCCAGTACCTCGCCATGGCCACCAACCCGCCGGTGGCGTCGATGCTGGTCGAGACGTCGACCGCGTCCACCAGCATCGCCGCCGTGCTCGGGGGGACCTCGGATCTGGCCGGCCTCGTCGACCAGGCCGGTGTCGACGGCGACATCGTCGGCGACGTCGACCTGGCGATCGACCTCGGGGTGGCCCCCTTCCCGGGGCTGCGGGAGCCGGGCCGGGTGTTCCCGACCGGCGGCGCCTTCTACATCACCCTCTCGGGCACCGACGCGGAACAGGCCGCGGCGTGGGAGTTCATGAAGTACGTCAACGGTGTCGAGCAGCAGAAGATCATCCACCTGAAGGGCTCGTACCTGCCGATCAACGCCGGCGTGGTGAACGACCCGGAGGTGCGCTCGGTGTGGGAGACCGACGCGGCCGGCCAGTGGCTGGCCACGGCCTACGCCCAGCTCGAAGCCATCGACCCCGACTTCCCCGGTCCCATCCTCGGTCCCTTCACCGAACAGCGCGACATCATCAACACCGCGTTGGAGGACATGATCCTGGGCGGCGCCGATCCCGCGACGGTGCTGGCGACCGCCGAAGCCGAGCTGAACGAGGCGCTCGCCGACTACGTCGACGCCAACTTCTGAGCCTCCGGGCGACGCCGTACAGTACGGGCATGGCCGAGCTCGGATTCAAGGCGTTCGACGCCGACAACCACTACTACGAGGCGGAGGACGCGTTCATCCGCCACGTCGACCCTTCGATGCACAAGCGGTGCATGCAGTGGGCCGAGATCGACGGGCGCAAGCGGCTGCTGGTGGGCGGCAAGATCAACCGCTTCATCCCGAACCCCACCTTCGACCCGGTGGCCCGGCCGGGATGTCTCGACGACTACTTCCGGGGCCGGGTCGCCAAGGACGACATCGTGGCCGCGTTCGGCGAGCTCGTCCCCATCCCGGCCGAGTACCGCGACCGCGCCGCCCGGCTCGAGGTGATGGACCGCCAGGGGTTGGAGGCGTGCTTCATGTTCCCGACCCTCGGCGTGGGGATGGAGACGTCGCTCGAACACGACACCGAGGCGATGCTCGCCGCCTTCGCCGGGTTCAACCGGTGGGTGGAGGAGGACTGGGGGTTCGCCCACGAGGACCGGATCTTCACGGCCGGCTACATCAGCCTGGCCGACGTCGACCGGGCCCTCGACGAGCTCGACTGGATGATCGAGCGGGACGTGCGGGTGGTGAACATGCGCCCGTCGTCGGTGCCCGACGGCGCCGGTGGCCGCCGCTCGCTCGGCCACCCGGCCCACGACCCGTTCTGGAAGAAGATGAACCGCCACGGCATCACCCTCGCGATGCATTCCGGCGACGCCGGCTACGACTTCCTGTCCCGGTACTGGGGCATCACCGCCGAGTTCGAGTCGTTCCGGCAGAACGCACTCAAGTCGATGCTCACCTTCTCGCCGATCAGCGACGCCCTCGCCTCCCTCATCGGGGAAGGGGTGCTGAGCGAGCACGTCAACATCCGGGTGGCCACGATCGAGACCGGCTCGGAGTGGGTCCAGCCGCTGCTCAAGAAGTTCGACAAGACCTACCGGCAGCAGACCCACATGTTCGCCGAGGACCCGATCGAGGTCTTCAACCGCCAGGTGTGGGTCTCCCCGTACTACGAGGACGACCTGCACGACCTGCGGGACAAGATCGGCGCCGACCACATGCTGTTCGGGTCGGATTGGCCCCACGCCGAGGGGTTGGCGGAGCCGACCGCGTTCGTCGACGACCTCGAGGGCTTCTCCGACGCCGACATCGAGAAGATCATGCGCACCAACGGGCTGGCCCTCACGCAACGAGCGGTGTGAGGTTGCGCCGACCCCGGATCCTGATCACCCCGTGGCGTCGGGTGCTGCCCACCTGGCTCGGCGCCACCGACCTGTTCACCCTCGCGCCGGAGTACACCGACCGGGTGCGCGAGGCCGGGGGCCTTCCCCTCATCGCGCCCCACCTCGATGCGGCCGAGCTCGCCGAGGTGCTCGACGACGTCGACGCGGTGCTGCTCTCGGGGGGCCAGGACGTCGACCCCGCCGTGTACGGCGCCGAGAACACCGCGAGCATTCTCGTGCGGCCGGAGTCGGACGAGTTCGACCTGCGGGTGGCGCTCGCCTCCATCGAACGGGGCCTGCCCGTGCTGGGCGTCTGCCGGGGGCCCCAGGTGCTGAACGTCGCCCTCGGGGGTGACCTGCGCCAGGAGGTCCAGTCGACGGGCGATCCTGCGCACCCGACCTACGCCGAGATGGCCGAGATGGAGGACGTACGAGATCACCGCCACGAGATCCGGGTCGTCGGGGGGAGTCGCCTGGAAGCGGTCATCGGAGGGCCGGTCGTGACGGTGAACTCGCTGCACCACCAGGCCATCGGCCGGGTGGCCGACGGGTTGGTCGTCAGCGCCACGGCCCCGGACGGCACCATCGAGGCGGTCGAGGGCATCGACGCCGACGTGCTCGCCGTCCAGTGGCACCCCGAGATGATGGACGGCGCCGCAACCGACCGCCTGTTCGACGACCTGGTGGAGCGGGCCCGGGCTCGCATGACGGCCGGGACCGCGCAGGAGGCCGGGGGTTGACCGATTTCGACCTCGACACGATCCGCATCACCCTGCACCTGCTCGCCGTGTCGGTGTGGATCGGCGGGCAGATCGTGGTCGCCGCGCTCGTGCCGGTGCTGCGCCGACTGGGCGACGACGCCCCCCGGCAGGCCGCCAACCGGTTCGGGCGGGTGGCGTGGCCCTTCTTCGGGCTGGCGGTGCTCACCGGCATCTGGAACCTGCTCGAGATCGACGTGGGCGACCGCTCCACCGAGTACCACGTCACCCTCGCGGTGAAGCTCCTGGTGGTGGCGGTCACCGGCACCGCCGCAGCCGTCCACTCCCTCACCGGGTCGCCGGCCGTCCGGGGCATCACCGGCGCACTGGGGCTGGCGGGCTCGATCGCCGCGCTCGTCTTCGGCGTGATGCTGGTCGCATGAGCGGGTGGCTGCGGACCGGCCCCGACGGTGTGGACCGGTGCTGGTGGCCCGGCGACGCCGAGGACTACGTCGCCTACCACGATCACGAGTGGGGGCGTCCGGTGGTCGACGACACCCGCCTGTTCGAGAAGATCTGCCTCGAGGGCTTCCAGTCCGGGCTCTCGTGGCTCACGATCCTGCGCAAGCGGGAGAACTTCCGGGCGGCCTTCGCCGGCTTCGACTTCGCCGAGGTGGCCCGCTTCGGCGAGCGGGACGTGGCCCGGCTGCTCGGCGACGCCGGCATCGTCCGCCACCGCGGCAAGATCGAATCGACCATCAACAACGCCCGACGGGCCGTCGAGCTGGTCGACGAGCAGGGCTCGTTGGCGACCTACTTCTGGAGCTGGGAACCGGTCGAGGTCGAGGGTGCTCGTGACGGGGAGTGGCCGGTCCCGTCGACCACGCCCACGTCCACCGCGCTGGCGAAGGATCTCAAGGCGAGGGGCTGGTCGTTCGTGGGGCCGACCACCGTCTACGCGTTCATGCAGGCGATGGGCCTCGTGAACGACCACATCCCCGGCTGTCGGGCCGGGGAGGAGTGTGCCCGGGAGCGGGCCGCCCGCGGGCCGGTCTGAGCCGGGTCGCCCCCGACGAGATGTGTCCGAATGTGTCCGAACGGTGTCGGTAGGGTGAGCGGGTGACCACGACCGGGGCCCGGGTCCGGCCCGAGGATGCGCCCTTCGCCCCCCTCGACTGGGTGCTGCTGATCTCCGCCGCCTCGATCTGGGGGGCGTCGTTCCTGTTCATGGCGATCGGGCTCGATGCGTTCGAGCCCGGTGTGGTGACCTTCCTGCGGATCGGCTTCGGCACGGCGACGCTCGCGGCGCTGCCCGCGGCCCGGCAGCCGATCGATCGGGCCGACCGGGGCCGGGTCGCCCTCCTCGGCTTCACCTGGATGGCGTTCCCCCTGACCCTGTTCCCCATCGCGCAGCAGTGGATCGACTCGTCGATGGCGGGGATGCTCAACTCCGCGATGCCGGTCATGACCGTGCTCGTCACCTGGCTCGTGTTCGCCACCCCCACCGGCCCCCGCCGGCTGTTCGGCGTGGTCGTCGGGGTGGGTGGGGTGCTCCTGATCGGACTCCCGGAGGCGTCCACCGACGACACCAACGCCGTCGGGGTCCTGCTCGTGGTGATCGCCGTCGGGTCGTACGGCGTGGCGGTCAACCTGGCCGGTCCCCTCCAGCAGCGGTACGGCTCGCTGCCGGTCACCGCACGAGCGCTGGCCTACGCCATGCCGATGGTGGTGCCGTACGCGCTGTGGGGGGTTCCGGACTCCAGCCTCGAAGCCGGACCCCTGCTCGCCTGCTTCGTGCTCGGCGCCGGGGGAACCGGCGCCGCCTTCGTGTTCGCCACGACCCTCACCGGTCGGGTCGGCGCGGTGCGGACCTCGATCGTCACCTACATCGTGCCCGTGGTGTCGGTCGTCCTCGGGGTGGGGTTCCGCGACGAGCAGGTCACGATCTGGGCGGTGCTCGGCACGGCGGTCGTGCTCATCGGGGCGTGGATCTCCAGCCGGACCGGCTGAGCCCGGCGCCGGGCGGACCCTTCCACGGGACCTGCCGTCCACGGTGCCGGTCGGTGCGGCCTCGGCGGTGGGGGCATGACGCGACGTCCCACGTGGGGTGCGCAATGCAGCCGCGAGGGAGGCGGCGATCGCAGGCCCGGTCGGACCCGTCCCTCCGACGAGCAGCGTGCGGGGCATGGCGGCCTCGTCGTAGGCTGCAGCCGATCCGTGACCTTCGGCCCTGAACTGCGCTGATCCGGAGCGACACGATCAAGGTGTGAATCGCAAGGAGACATCCCATGTTCGGTGACGTGATCGTGCCCCTGGACGGATCGGCCCGTTCGGCCCGGGCGCTCGGCCCGGCGGTGAAGGCAGCGACCGCCCTCGACTCGCCGCTGAAGGTGATCTCCTTCGCCACCGAGCTGTCGCGGGCCGTGGTCGAGTCGGAGCTCGAGGAGCAGCTCGAGGCGGCTCGACGCGAGTCGCCCGGGGTCGAGTGCACGCTCCGGGTCGAGACGTCGGAATCGGTCGGGCAGGGCCTCCTCGCCTACCTCGACTCGACGCCGGGGGCGCTGGTGGTGATGGCGACGCACGGCCGGGGCCACAGCAGCGCGCTGTTCGGGAGCACGGCCGCCGAGGTCGTCCGGCACCGCTCGTCGCCCCTGCTGCTGGTCGGTCCCGACTGCGAGACGGATCGCTTCGAGGTGGGCGGACTGATGCTGGTACCGCTCGACGCCAGCGACCATTCCGAGCAGATCATCCCGGTCGCCGAGGCGTGGGCCATCGTGTTCGGCAATCCCATCGAGGTCGTCCAGGTCGTCTCGCCCGAGGACAGCCAGCTGGCCGCGGCGGCGTCGGTGCGGGAGCCGATCATCGAGACCGACTACGTGCACCGCAAGGCTCGGGAGATGGGCCGGGCCCTCGACCAGGAGCTCGAGTACGAGGTCCTCCACGGCGAACACGCCGGGCCCACCATCGTGGCCCGGGCCCGCGACTACGGGGCCGCGCTCGTCGCCATGACCACCCACGGCGCGTCGGGTCTGTCCCGCCTGTTGCACGGCAGCGTGACCGCGGACGTGGTCCGCCACGCGCCCTGCCCCGTGCTCACCGTCCGCCCGGCGTCACTCCACGAGGAGTAGCGAGCACGCGCCGCGGGGTCACTCCGCCGCGGCGAGCGCGGCGTACTGATCGCGCAGCACCCGCTTGAGGATCTTCCCGGTGGGATTGCGGGGGATCACGTCGGTGAACTCCACCGCCTTCGGCATCTTGAACCGCGCGAGCTTGCCGTCGCAGTGGGCGATCACGTCCTCGGCCGTCACCGACTCGTCGGCGCGGACCACGATCGCCAGCGGGGATTCACCCCACTTCTCGCTCGGGATGCCGATCACGGCCGCCTCGGTGATCCCCTCCATCGCCATGAGCACGTTCTCGATCTCGGCGGGATACACGTTCTCGCCGCCCGAGATGATCATGTCCTTGATCCGGTCCTGGATGTAGACGAACCCGTCGGCGTCCATGACCGCCACGTCGCCGGTCTTCAACCAGCCGTCGACGATGGTCTCCGCGGTCGCCTCCGGGCGGTTCCAGTACCCGGTCATGATGTGGGGGCCCCGCACGAGCACCTCCCCCGGCTCGTCGACGCCGCACTCGTTGCCGTCCTCGTCGACCACCCGCACGTCGGTGTGGAAGAAGGCCTTGCCGGTCGAGCCCGCGTGGGCCAGCGCGTCGTCCGGGGAGATGAGGCACGCCGGTCCGCAGCTCTCGGTCAGGCCGTAGACCTGGTGGATCTCGATCCCCATGCCCGCGTAGGTCTCGATCAGCGACTCGGGCACCGGCGCGGCGCCGCTCATCACCCAGCGCAGCGTCGATGTGTCGTGGGCGTCCTTGTCGTAGGTGAGGAGCATGAAGTTGAGCATCGCGGGGACCGCGAGCGTGACGGTGACCCGCTCCTCGCCGAACACCTCCCAGATGCGGGTCGGGTCGAATTCGCTCATGATCACCGCGGTGCCACCCTTCTGGAACACGCTCAGCATCGGGTTGAGCGCACCCACGTGGAACAGCGGCAGGCAGATGAGGTAGCGGTCGCCGTAGCGGGTGTCGGCGGTGGAGTTGCCGGTGATCACCGACCAGAGTGCGGTCGAGTGGGTGTGCATCACGCCCTTGGGGAGCCCGGTGGTGCCCGACGTGTACATGATGAACAGCAGGTCGTCGTCGGACGCGAGGATCTCGGGCTCGTCGGCGGAGGCCCGGCCGAGCACGTCCTCGTAGCCGACCGCGAACCCGGGCCGGTCCGCGGCCTCGCCGACGTGGATCCAGGTGGTGACCTGCGTGCCGTCCGCCCCCCGGGAGTGGAGTTCCTCGACCACCTCGGTGAAGGCGGTGTCGAAGACGAGCGTCGACGCCCCGCAGTCGGTGAGGATGAACGAGAGCTCGTCGGCGACGAGGCGCCAGTTCAGCGCGACGATCACCCCGCCGACCTTGGCCGCGCCGAAGAAGGTCTCGACGAACTCCGGTCCGTTCATCAGGAGCGTGGCGACGCGGTCGCCGGGGGAGAGACCGGCGTCGGTGAGCCCGTTGGCCACCCGGTTGCAGCGCTCGTTGAGCTCCGGGTAGGTCTGGCGCCGCCCGCTCGCCACGTCGACCACCGCCTCCGTCTTGGGGTTGAGCAACGCCCGTTTGGTGACGAAGAGACCGATGTTGTTCTGCATGGGGACGGCTCCCGGGGGATATGGGGAATGGGGGAACGGATGGTAGGTCCTCGCCCGCGCGGGTGCCGACCTGCGCCCGGGGGTTTCCGCCGCGGTCTCGACCCGGCCGCCCGCCCGCAATAGCTTGCTCGCCGTGGACGACGTGTTGCACATCGAGGTCGACGACGAGGTGGCGCTCGTCGTCCTCAACCGGCCGGACCGCCGCAATGCGCTCAACTCGCTGCTGCTCGGAGGGCTCCGGGCCTCGTTGCAGTCGCTCGAGGAGCGAGACGACGTGCGGGCGATCGTGCTGACCGGTGCCGATCCCGCGTTCTGCGCCGGGCTCGACCTCGGCGAGCTGGCCGAGGGTGGGGGGATCAGCAGCGGGACCCCCGACGGCCAACCCGTCCCCCCCGACATGGGCACGCCCCTGATCGGGGCCGTCAACGGCGCGGCGGTGACCGGCGGGCTCGAGATCGCGCTCGCCTGCGACTTCCTGGTCGCCTCGGAGCGGGCCACGTTCGCCGACACCCACGCCCGGGTCGGACTCCTCCCCGGCTGGGGCCTGTCGGTCGAGCTGCCGCGGGCCGTCGGCGTGCGCCGGGCCCGGCAGATGAGCTTCACGGGGAACTATGTCGACGCCCGGCAGGCCCTGGCGTGGGGGCTGGTCAACGAGGTGGTCCCGCACGGGGAGCTGGTGGATCGGGCGCTCGGGCTGGCCCGCGACGTCACGACGGTGCCGCAGCCCGCGGTGGCGGCCATGAAGCGCCTCTACTGGGCGACCCACGCGGTGACCGCGGGCGATGCGGTCGTCGTCGAGCAGGAGGTCAGCCGGCAATGGTCGGCCGCGGGCGGCTTCGACGCCGCCGCGCTCGCCGAGAACCGGGCGTCGATCCAGGCCCGGGGGTCGGCCCAGACCTGACGGGGCCGCCGGCTGCGCCACCGTGCCCATCTTGTGTCAGTATGACTGACAGATGTAGGATCGGCCCCGGTCCGAACGGAGGTCGTGATGTCCGGTGATGCCGCCATGCGCAGCTACGCAGCCACGCTGCCGGCGCCCGAGTTCCCGGCCCCCGCCTTCACGGCCCCGGTCCCTCTGGCCGAGGCGACGGTGGCGATCGTCACCACGGCGGCGCTCCACCGGGCCGACGACGACGCCTTCACCCAGGACGACACCGGCTACCGGGTGATCGAGCGGTCCGAGCGCAACCTGAAGCTCGGGCACTGGAGCCCCAACTTCGACCGGGCCGGGTTCGCGCTCGACCTCAACGTCGTGTTCCCCATCGACCGGCTCGAGGAGCTCGCCGCCCGCGGGGTGATCGGTGCCGTCGCCGACCGCCATCTCTCGTTCGCGGGCAACCAACCCGACGACCTGGCGACGATCATCCACGACTCCGGCCCGTCGGCCGCGGCCGAGCTCCGGGCCGACGGCGTCGACGTGGTGCTGCTGACGCCGGTTTGACCGCTGTGCACGCGCACCGTGTGTGTGCTCGCCCACCTGTTCGAGGCGGCGGGGATCGCCACCGTGGCGCTCGCGTCGATGCGGCCGGTGGCGGAGAAGGTGGCGCCGCCCCGCGCCCTGCACGGTGAGTTCCCCCTCGGACGCCCGTTGGGCCGGCCCCTCGATCCCGACTTCCAACACGACGTGCTCGCCCGGGCGTTCGCGCTGCTCGATGCCGACGAGGGGCCGGTGCTGGAGAGCCACCCCGAGGTGATCGAGGAGACCACCGAGGCGGTGGTGTGTCCGCTGCCGGCCGCCTACGACGGAGACGCCTCGCCGGCCGTCCTCGAGGCCCGTGGCATCCGGCGGGCCTACGAGCGGACCCTGGACCGCCGCGGCGTCACCTCGGTGGGGAGGGTGATCGACGCCGACGGTGTGCCCGCGGGGCTCGAGGCGCTCCAGCGCATCGTCGACGGGACCCCGTTCCGGGAGGCCGGCTTGCCGGGCAGGAACACCATCGCGCTGTGCCACGACATCCGCACGTACTACGAGGAAGCCGCGCTCGAACTCGTCGACGGTCCCGTCCCGGGCGGCCGGGCCGTCGAGGCGTGGTTCTTCGAACAGACCGCGGCCGGGGCGCTCGTGCTCGAGGCCCGCACGGCGCTCCAGGCCCAGGACGCGCCGTTCCCGATCTGGTTCTACATGGCACCGGGGCACCGGTGAGCCCCGACCGCGTGATCAGCGTCGACGGACGACGGGCCCGGCGGGACCAGAACCGTGATCGGGTCGTCGACGCGTTGCTCGACCTGTACCGCGAGGGGAATCTCCAGCCTTCGGTGGCGGCGGTCGCCGAGCGGTCCGGCGTCTCCCATCGCAGCGTCTTTCGCTACTTCGAGGACCTCGACGAGCTCTACCGGGTGGCCATCGAGCGCCAGTACGACGCGGTGTCGAATCTGATGCGGTTGAGCCGGATCGGGGAGGGCCCCCTCGACGACCGCATCGACCGCATCGTCGAGAACCGGTTGACGCTCTACGACGCGGTGGCCCCCGTCGCCCGGGTGGGTCGGATGCGGGCGCCGATCGAGCCCGTTCTCGAGGAGCACATCCGTGACATGAGCGTGCGGGGTCTCCAGCAGATCCGCACCCACTTCGCCCCCGAGTTCGCCGCCGTCCCCACCGGCACCGCCGGGGCGATCGCAGAAGCGGTGGCGGCGTTGCTCTCGCTCGAGATGGTCGAGTTCCTCCGCCGCATCCGCGGGCTGGGGAGGGAGGAGACGGCGACGGTGATCGGCACGACGCTCGGGGGGCTTCTCCCCTTGGAAGGGAAGGCGCACTGATGGAGATCGTCCTGCTCGGCACCGGAAGTCCCATTCCGGACGCGGCCCGGGCCGGCCCGTCCACCCTCCTCAAGGCGGGTGAGGGTGGTCTGGAACAGGTCCTCGTCGACGCCGGGCGGGGATGTGTCATGCGGATGGCCGCCGCCGGCTCGCTGCCGGTCCTGCTCCAGGGCGTGCTCGTCACCCACCTGCACAGCGACCACCTGAGCGCCCTGAACGACGTGATCACGACCCACTGGGTCATGACCAACGAACCCACCCCACTGCGGGTGTTCGGGCCCATCGGCATCCGGCACTACGTGGAGCACACGCTCGCCGCGCTCGAGCCCGACATCGGTTACCGGATCGCCCATCACGACGACCTGGACTGGGAGCCCGTCGTCGAGGTCACCGAGGTCGGGCCGGGCGACGCCTTCGGCCTCGGGTCGATGGCCGTCACGGTCCACGA
>JABAOE010009246.1_pt1 | contig 14064 bp, 15 predicted proteins | sample 7062141 | NCBI WGS metagenome assembly JABAOE01 (sample SAMN14538627, study PRJNA623070) | marine sediment metagenome | biome: marine biome [ENVO:00000428]; feature: marine pelagic biome [ENVO:01000023]; material: deep marine sediment [ENVO:00002113] | place: India: Gulf of Khambhat ... | reverse complement strand
GACGGAAAAATAAACATAGTTCTCTATGGACTAAAAAGGGCACGGATTGTTGAAGTTGTTAAGGACCTACCTTACAGAACGGCCCGCGTGAGCCTGCTTGAAAACATCTACGATTCTAATAATGAGGCATTGAGAGGTGTTATTGAAAAGCTTATTAATAGGTGGAATCTGTACCTGGATGAAAAACAGAAATCCCACAGAATTAATATAAACACCAAGCTTCCTTTAGAGAATTTGACTGATGCACTGGCAAGTTTAATTTTTCCAAATGTTTTTGATAAACAGAAACTCCTTGAGGAAATAGATGTGCAGAAAAGAGCCCAGTTTATCATTAATGACCTAAAATCCAGACTAGAGATGATTTCTATTACGTCTCAGAGACGAGATGAGATTGTAAACAAGAGAAATCTTAATTAATTCAGTCAGCTAGAAGGAAATCCAATACAAGATCGTCTACTTCCTTCTGTCTTTCTCTCCAAAACCCGTGTCCGACTTTTGGAAATATTTTCAGTTGTGAGTTTGGAATTAGTTCCGCCAGCTGCTGCGAGCGCTCGGGAGAAGCTATTAGGTCAGTCTCCCCCATCATTACAAAGGTTGGCGAGGTAATCTGCGGCAGCTTCTCTACGGTATTATGTCCTTCACAAGCATAGCTCTGTCCGATGTAACCCTTAAGAGCCTCCTGATCATCAGGTAGAGACGACATTACTTCCTTAATAGTTCCTATGTTCTCCTCAATGTATTCCCTTGTGTAGCCAAGAAATAGGGCCATAAGCCAAACTGCCTTTGGACCTAAATGTGTTGCAATATCCCGTCCCATTTGCAGTATTTCGTTTCCCACCTCATCACGGGAGGCGGATGAACAGCCCATGACGAGCTTCTTTACCTTATCCGGGTGGTCTATCGCAAGCCACTGCCCTATCATTCCGCCCATGGACTTACCCACGATGTGCGCACTCCCCACTCCGAGCTTATCCATCAAATAAGCCGTGTCTTGCGCCATATCCCGGGTTGAATAACCGAACTCAGGCTTGTCTGATTTCCCCGCGCCTCTGTTGTCAAAAACCACTACTTTAAAATGCTGAGAATATATAGGTACCTGAGTTGCCCAGCTTTGAAGCTGACTCCCAAGACCGCCGATGAGGACAACAGGCTCCCCGTCTCCGCGTACCTCGTAGTGGAGCTTTATACCATTAACATTTGCAAAGGGCATATTTCCTCTTTCTCCTTTTATTGCCTTTTCGATTCTAAGTATTCCTGAAGTATAAAAACAGCAGCCATCTTATCTATTACCTTTTTTCGCTTCTTTCTGCTCATATTGGACTCGATCAATTTCTCCTCGGCATGCACAGTGGAGAAACTCTCATCCCAGTGCACCACAGGAAGCGAAAATCTGGCGGCTATCTTATCAGAGAACTTTAAAATCTGCTCCCCCCTCTTACTGACAGACCCGTCTTCCAGATAAGGCACTCCCACAAGTATTTCCTCAGGTTTGTATTCTTCAATTATTGCGGTGAGCTCGTCTAAATCGTGCTTCAAATCTTTTCTTTTAATAGTAGTAACTCCGTTGGCAGTAATACCAAGCTCATCGCTTACGGCAACGCCGATTGTTTTTGTTCCTACATCGAGTGCTAGTGTCCGCATTTCTTATACCATATTAAAATAAAGGGCTCTTAACATATCCAAAGCTACCAAAAACAAAAATATTGCAAAAATTTTTCTCAGCCTCTCCTTGCTCAGATGATTAGCAAGCCTCACACCTTGAGGAGCCATAATTATAATAGGAATTACCATAACTATTACTGCAGTTATATCTATATAACCCAAGGAGAAATCCGGCCTTCCCGCTATCCCTATGCCGTTAATGTATGAGCCTGCGGCTCCTACTATACTTATAAAAAACCCTCCGGCTGTAGCAACTGCTATTGAGCGGTGTATCGGGTATCCAAATGCAGTAAGTGTAGGTGTTGTGAAGCTTCCGCCTGTAAGACCCATCATAGTAGAAAGAGTTCCTATTAATACAGCCATAACGGACTTTACACCGGAGCCCGGAAACTCCTTTGTTAATTTGAAATCACTGCCTGTAAAGAACATCTGTATCGAAACAAGGAGAATAACAATTGCGAATACCTGCTCTAAGAACCTGCTGGATACATAGCGCATTACAAAGAGTCCTATAATTACTCCCACAACAAGTGCGGGAACCCATACTTTTAAAAATTGCAGGTCCAGCTTGCCCGCCTTATACTGCGCACGGGATGCCATAATAGAGGATGGAATTGCAAGCGTGAGGGACGTTCCCGCAGCCATATGCATGAGAACATCAGAGTGTATCCCAAAGATCGGGAATAGGAACAAGAATATAGGTATACGGACAATTCCGCCGCCGACGCCGAACAGCCCCGCTATAAAACCGGAGGCAATACCGGCGGCAAGCAAGCTTAGCACATATGTAATCCAAGAGAATTCCATTTGCAATTATATTAGTTTAATAGTTGCCACATACCAAATCTCTATACATATCTTCAAATACTGCTATAAGTTCTGAGTCTTCGCTTCCCTGGGATTCCGAGCCACTTTCATAGTATGAAATAACCTCTTGGGATGTATAAGTTTTAATTCTATTTTTCCAGCCGGGAATCCATCTTTCTTCTCCCCTCTCAGGAGGTGAATTCCGGACACGTCTGAGCAAAACCCTCTCTGCCCCGGCTGAAAATTCTTGGAGCGCAGGCATACCCTTCTCTGTGCCTTGCATTCCAGCCAGGATCTGAAGAAGTCCCCAGCCCTGGCCGTTATAGCGCTCAGACTCAAGCGTGCCCTCCCCCTTGAAGTTCACGTAATCTATCAACACATACATTCCCATGGGGGAATTAGCCACCCTGTAAAACTGCGTCTTGATATGTTCACGAAGCTCTGGCGGTGCCGCTTCAAGGATTTTGGGTAAGCTCGCCTCCAGGCGCCCTGCCATAAAGAGCGATTGCTGGGGGATAGTTTCCAGCAAATATTCTCTAAGGGAAACCATACGGGGACCCTCAAAGTCTGCATAGAATTCTTCTCTTGAGTTCCATGGCAAATCAAAAGTAGGTAACTCTTTCATCCACTTGGGAGGACTGCCGCCGTTTGAGTTTATAAATTCATATACGACAGGGAAGATTTCATAGAATCTGTATTCCTTGCCTTCGGGATACCAGATAAAGTGCCCTATTCCCAAAGATGCAAACTCCTCACCTTCATTCCAGGTCGTGAGGTTCTCTACCTTGCCTGCTCCTTCGTTAATAAAAATTAATTGACCTATTATCTCAAGCTCTTCATCAGATACGGTTATGCATTTTGTGCTACATGAAGATACAAACAGCGCTAGAATACAAAACGGGATCAGATTTTTGAATATAGAGTTCATATATAAAATAGAAATTCCCTGCGGGCAGAATTTGAAACTATTATATACGATTAGTTCTAAATAGTTGACTAATTATTGGGATTACTTGTATGAATGGGTTTTTAGCAGCGCTGGATCGGTTATTCTCTCAAACACCTCGCCGCACTTATCGCACTCAAACCTTACTTCTATGGGAGGGTGGCTGATGCCGGTGCCGACCAGTATCCATCCCCAAAACGAATAGGCAGGCTTGGGAACTATCCATGCGTGATCCCTTGTGTATCCGCATCTGCAGGTTTTCTGAGCGTCTGTATCATTAGTCATGGCAATAATTTCGACGGTATTGTACCAGCATCGCATACCTAATCAAACCAAATTACTCGTCTGATAAAATAGGTGCGCGCCTCATTTTTTTTATCAGCCCTCTACGCTTTTTTGATTCAAGACGCTTGCGTTTTGATTCAAATGTCGGTTTGGTTTTATCCCTTTTCTTTGGTTCAATTGCAGCTTGCCGGATGAGCTTAACCAGACGGGAGACAGCATCTTTACGGTTCTTCTCTTGGGACCTATGGGCTGAGGCACGGATAACCAGAATCTTATCTGAGGTAACTTTGGCTCCCGCTAATTCAATTAGGCGCTCTCGAACTTTTTGCGGGAGATTACTTGAGCCTGCAATATTGAACCTTAACTGCACAGCTGTCGAGACTTTGTTGACATTCTGTCCTCCGGGGCCGGAGGATCTAATAAAGTCGAGCTCAATTTCATCTTCGCTAATTGATATTTGAGGCGTTATGCGAATCATGATATCCAGTCATAAGCCTATCATATCAATCTTCAGAAACTAATTCCATAGAAGGGGAATTATCCCGGGCCGGGAAGCCTAAAGCCCCCCGGCCTGAGAATATAAATCGGTTTGATTTCTTAATTATAGATCGTACCCGGACTCGCCGTGTTCGGTATAGTCGAGTCCTTGCACCTCTTCTTCGTCTGTAACTCTGAGTCCTATAAATACATCCAGGAATTTCAATATGATAAAAGATAGTATAAAGGTGTAGACAATACCGACGAAGGCCCCAAATGCCTGAACTTTCAGCTGATTTGGAATATCCAGATCGACTACTGTTCCGCCAAGAGCGGTTGAGGCAAAGAAGGCAACTAATATGATACCTACGAACCCTCCAACGCCGTGAACTCCAACAACATCGAGTGCATCATCATACTTAAATTGATATTTAAGCCACGTTGCAGCAACATATGCTAGTACTGAAGATACAAAACCTATGGCAATCGCACCCATTGGCCCGACAGTTCCTGAGGCCGGGGTAATAGCAGCAAGCCCCGCAATAGCACCGGTTGCAAAACCAAGAGCGCTCGGCTTGCCGTTCTTCACCCATTCAATTGCTATCCATGTAAGAGCAGCAACAGAGGGGGAAATTTGGGTAACTACGATAGCCATTGCAGCAGTTCCGTCAGCTGCAAGAGCGCTGCCGCCGTTAAACCCAAACCAGCCAACCCACAGCATGGCTGTACCGGTAAGTGTCATCGTCATGTTATGCGGTGGAGTAGGAAGCGGATATCCTTTTCTTTGTCCAACCAATATAGCCGCAGCTAAAGCAGCTACACCGGCTGTGATGTGAACAACTATACCGCCTGCAAAGTCAAAGACTCCCATATCGCCGAGGAATGATCCTTCTCCTCCCCAAACCATATGCGCAATTGGGAAATAAACTAGTATCACCCACAGTATGACAAACCATACAACTGCCGAGAATTTCATTCTCTCAGCAAAAGCACCTACGAAAAGCCCCGGTGTGATAATGGCAAATGTAAGCTGGAAGACAAAGAATACAAGCTCCGGTATAGTTCCGGATAATGTATCAGGAGTAATGCCGCTTAAAAAAGATTTATTCAATCCTCCTACAAAAGCATGAATATTCCATTCTCCTGCAACCATTCCTGTTGTATCAAATGTGAGGCTGTAGCCGACTATCGTCCATATCACAGTGACAACCGCTGTAATCATAAAACACTGCATCAGTACGGACAGCACATTTTTCCTTCCGACTAAACCTCCATAGAAGAGCGCAAGTCCGGGAATCATCATAAACAACACAAGTGCACTGGATACCATGATCCACGTTGTATCGCCGGAGTTCAATGTATCTTGTGCAAATGCAATTTCAGGGAATAAAACTAAGATAGATAAAAAGGATGCAAATATCCCTCTTAGGGCTAATTTGAACATAAATCCATACCTCCTCTCTTTGTGTANNTCAATGATTAAGAGGGGTTGAGTGATTGTACGGCCAATGTTTGCGCGGTCTGGCAGGCAAATAGCGGGATATCATAATATAGAAAGAAACTTAGAGAGCTTAAAAATTAAGCATGTTGAGTTTAATTGTTAGGCAGTATTTACTTTGTCAGGTTTAGTAAAACTCTGCCTTTTTGACCCCCCTGGAGTATAAGATCGATATTACTATCCAGCTCTGCTAATCCTATCTCGGTAGTCAGATTTTCAAGACTATCAATTTTCCAATCCGTAGCCATCTTTTTCCATATGCTTTTCCTTTGCTCCATTGGTGAATCCTGCGAATCTATGCCGACCAACGCAACACCCCTGAGGATAAAAGGATAGACGTTTATCGGAAGCTCTGCGGATGCTACATTGCCGCAGCATGTTACAACCCCTCTGGGGTTTGTAGATTTAATGGCGGTTGCCAAAATCTCGCCCCCGACAGTATCTACTACTCCAGCCCACCGGCCTCTTAGAAGAGGTTTTCCTGAATCATCGATAGATTCTTCTCTGCTGATTATTTCCTTGGCCCCAAGATCCGTTAAGAATTGCCCCTGATCAGTCTTGCCGGTTGAAGCTACTACTTGATAGCCGCTACTAGCGAGAATGGCAACAGCCACACTGCCCACCCCGCCTGTGGCTCCCGTAACCAGCACCTCTCCCTTCTCGGGCTTAAGACCAAATTCCTCAAGCTTTAGTACAGAGTAAGCAGCTGTATAGCCCGCTGTGCCGAATATCATGCTTTCTCTAAGAGATAAGCCTTCAGGAAGAGGCACGACCCAATCTGCGGGCACCCTTATGTACTCGCTAAAACCCCCTGAAGTATTACAACCAAGGTCGTAACCGTGCACTATTACTTCCTGACCGGAGCTATATCTATCATCACTGCTCGACTCCACTACTCCGGATGCATCCACTCCAGGTGAGTGAGGGAAATTTCTTGTAACGCCCGGATTTCCGTTGGCGGAAAGGGCGTCTTTGTAATTGAGCGAGGAATAATGAACCCTAACTACAACTTCTCCCTCGGGAAGATCATCTATTGTTCTTTGTTTTATACTTCTCTCAAATACTCCCTTATCAACCTGATCAACCACATATGCTGTAAAAGTCTTGTCGCTCATGATTATCCCCCAATAATTTTATGTAACTTGTGCTGGTACTTAGGGTAAAGATAGAAGTTTAACTACCGGGTTTTTTCCACATCAACATAAATCTTCCCGCCGGCTTTTGCAAACTCTTTTGACTTGGTTTCCATGCCGCGGTCGAGCGCGTCTTTATCCGTAAGTCCGTGCTCTTTGGCATAGTCTCTTACGTCCTGAGTAATTTTCATAGAGCAGAATTTTGGTCCGCACATAGAGCAGAAATGAGCCACTTTTGCGCCCTCTGCAGGTAGTGTCTCGTCGTGGAACTCTCTAGCGGTATCAGGGTCTAAGGAAAGATTAAACTGATCATTCCACCTGAACTCAAACCTAGCCTTGCTGAGCGCGTTGTCTCTTACTTGAGCCGCAGGGTGCCCTTTGGCCAAATCAGCCGCATGAGCAGCAATTTTGTATGTGATAACGCCCTCTTTAACATCTGTTTTGTTTGGAAGACCCAGGTGCTCTTTGGGCGTAACATAGCAAAGCATTGCAGTGCCGTACCAGCCGATCATTGCAGCACCGATTCCTGAGGTGATGTGATCGTAACCGGGCGCAATGTCTGTCGTGAGAGGTCCGAGTGTATAGAAAGGCGCTTCACTGCAGTATTCAAGCTGCTTATCCATATTCTCCTTAATCATGTGCATCGGCACATGCCCCGGGCCCTCGATCATAACCTGCACATCATGCTTCCACGCAATCTGTGTTAGCTCCCCTATGGTTCTTAGCTCCGCAAACTGAGCCTCGTCGTTAGCATCGGCAATCGAGCCCGGTCTAAGGCCGTCACCTAGTGAGAATGCCACGTCATACTCTTTCATAATCTCGCACATCTCTTCAAAATTAGTGTAGAGGAAGCTCTCCTTGTGATGAGCTAGGCACCATTTGGCCATAATAGAGCCGCCTCTTGATACTATGCCGGTCACTCTGTTTGCAGTAAGCGGGATATATCTCAGTAAAACACCGGCATGAATAGTGAAGTAATCAACCCCTTGCTCCGCCTGCTCAATTAGCGTGTCTCTGAATATTTCCCAAGTTAGATCCTCGGGGCTTCCGTTTACTTTCTCAAGTGCCTGGTATATGGGAACAGTCCCGATGGGAACAGGTGAGTTCCTGATGATCCACTCTCTAGTTTCGTGTATGTTCTTTCCGGTGGAGAGATCCATGATTGTATCGGCGCCCCACCTGCAGGCCCATACAGCTTTTTCCACTTCTTCTTCTATGCTGGAGGTTACAGCCGAGTTTCCGATGTTTGCGTTTATTTTAACAAGGAAGTTCCGCCCTATTATCATGGGCTCGCTCTCGGGGTGATTAATATTGCTTGGGATAATTGCCCTTCCTTCCGCTACTTCCTTTCTTACAAATTCAGGAGTAATGGCGCTATCAGGGATGTTTGCTCCGAAATCCTCTCCAATGTGATATTTGGCTAGCTCGCCTAGCTGCTCTCTTAATTCGTCAATTCGCTGGTTCTCTCTAATGGCAATAAACTCCATCTCAGGGGTAATTTCTCCCCTTCTGGCATAGTGCATTTGTGTTACATTAGATCCGGGCTTAGCACGGAGCGGCTTTCTGATGTGCTTAAACCTGAGTCCTTTGATCTTAGAGTCTGTTTCGCTTTTTTTGGCAAATTCGGATGAAAAGTTCTCAAGCTCCACCACATCATCTCTTTGCTTAATCCATTCCATTCTAAGCGGCTCAAGACCCTGATTAACATCTATGCTGATATCCGGATCTGTGTAAGGTCCGCTTGTGTCATAAACAGTAACAGACATGTTCTTCGGGCTCTCTCCATTGTGGGAGAAGGAAGGATTAGAGTCTTCAAGCTCAATCTCTCTCATGGGAACATTAATATCATGGAGTTTTCCCCTAACATATATTTTCTTGGATTTAGGGAAAGGGTCCCTCGTTATTACGTTTTTATCCGGAATTCTCTCAGCTTTTGCCTTTGTTGCCATTAATAATGCTCCCTTAAAATTTGGCTTTCCAACCCGCACAAACAGTTTAAATCTACCCATAGTATAAAAGTATTGAGAGAAAATCGCAATCTTGTCTTTTCTCTGAGACATTGCTCACAGTTGTCAATACCTGGGAGTCTAGTAAAATAGATGTAATGTCTACCAATTTACTAGCTATAGAGTCGTCATGTGATGAAACATCCGCTGCAATTATCCAGGACGCAAGAGTTGTGCGCTCAAACATTGTTGCATCTCAGGTAGATATCCATAAGGAATACGGAGGGGTTGTGCCGGAGATTGCCTCTAGGATGCATGTAGAGCTCATAATGCCCGTAGTAGATAAAGCTATTAAAGAAGCCAACATCAAAAAGGAAGAAATTGATGCAGTTGCGGTGACAAATGGGCCGGGCTTGATTGGAGCATTGATGGTGGGTCTGTCGACTGCGAAGGCTATGGCATTCTCGCTCGGCGTGCCGCTTATAGGAGTAAACCACCTTGAGGCTCATATGTCGGCTATTCATCTAGAGCACGAAGTCCCATTCCCTTTTGTAGGATTGGTAGTCTCGGGAGGGCATACAAACTTGTATCTTGCAAAAAGTCTTACAGAGTTTGAGATGTTAGGAAGAACCAGGGACGATGCCGCAGGTGAGGCATTTGATAAGGCTGCAAAAATCTTAGGCCTACCTTATCCCGGCGGAGTTGAGATAGATAGGCTGGCTAAAGAAGGGAACCCCGAAGCTATTGATTTCCCCAGACCATTTATGAGTTCCTCAACGCTTGATTTCAGCTTCAGCGGAGTGAAGACATCCGTGGTTTATTATCTAAGGAAACACCCCGATCCAAACGAGCAGGAACTTAAAGATATATGCGCAAGCTACCAGGAGGCGATTGTCGAGACTCTTGTTGATAAAACCCTAATTGCTGCAAAGCAAAACAATGTCGACTCTGTAGTAATAGCAGGCGGGGTTGCATGCAATTCACGACTGAGAGAGCTATCCAAAGAAAAGCTGGATAAAGAAGGTATTTCCGTATATATACCCTCTCCCAAATATTGCACTGACAATGCGGCAATGATCGGATCTCTTGGCGGTTTTATGTTCAAAGAAGGTACCACCTCTGAGATGGACCTAACACCGTTTTCTACCTCAAGACCCAAATACGGAAGAGGAAGGGGCGGTGAAGTAAAAAGCGCATAAAATATTACTATATAACGTAATCAACCACAGCTCTGTCTGTTCTTATTTCTCCGACAAAATCTACAATTTTCATATGCTCCGGGTGATTCTGATAGGCATGAAGTCCTTCCTCGTCATCAAACTCCGAGTATAAAACAACATCAAATGCCGCATCGGAGGGGTTAAAGTTGATTCCCACCTCAGCCACATGAAGGGAGTCAATAACGTCGACCAGCGCCTCTAGCCTTTGTTTTAACTTAAGTGCATTTTCTTCTTTGGTAGCTCCTGCTGCAGAATCTTTTAGTCTCCACATTACAATGTGCTTTATCATGGACTGTCTCCTTTTTATCTCAGTACGATATGTTTTGATTTTTTACAACCAGCAAATAAACTTAATATTATCTAATAGGAAAAATCTACACAATTTTCCCAAAAGATAATACTTATACTAAACCTGCAGTTTAGTTTCTAGGGGAGCACACACATTGGCGTTAATGGATAATGAGGAAGCCAAAAAAAACAAAAAAACTTATGATTTAAAAATCATAAAATGGCTATACAGCTACACTAAGCCATACAGAACATTTATGTTTTTGGCTCTAGTGTTCATGCTCCTTACCGCTGCACTGGAGCTTACGGTACCCTATCTGGCAAAGCTGGCGGTGGATAAATATATATATCCCTCCTGGAGAATCGCTGAGCTTCCTGACAATCAGGCGGAGAGAGATCTCATTATCAACATAAAAGAGGAATTCCCCTCACTGGTACTGCCTCTCGAGGACGGCTCATATCTGATCGATATGTCAGAGATAGACAACGAGGAAAGACACAACCTAGAGAAACTGGGCCTGGTATCCGAAGAAAGATATTTGGCTATTGATCAAGATGACTTATCCGCTGCAGACCGCAGCAAAGTAGGCGTAATCGTTGCCGATAATGCAAATATATTTAAGAAAACGGGTGACTATGACTATATAAGCTACACATCGCTAAACGAGCTCAGCCGCGCAGAGCTTTTAGTTTTAAGGAGTGACGAAATCAAGCATGTTGTTCAGTTTGCGGCCCTTTTGTTTGCGTGCCTGCTTGGAATATTTATTTTCAGCTCACTGTTTACATATCTGCTTAACTTCTCCGGACACAAGATTATGTACAGGATGAGAGTGCAGATTTTCTCTCACATTATGAATCTCCCGCAGAGCTTTTTTGATAAACACCCTGTTGGCAGACTCACAACTAGAGTAACAAATGATATAAACGCGATAAATGAGATGTACACATCAGTGATGGTGCAGTTCTTCAAAGACATACTTGTGGTTATGGGTGTTTTTGTTGTGATGTTCCTGATGAACAGAAAGCTGACAGTGTTTGTTTTTATACTTACTTTGCTGATGCTTATTTTTGCAAGCCTCTTTAGGATGAAATTAAAGACCGTATACAGAGAAGTCAGAATATCTATCTCAAAATTAAATGCTTTTGTTCAAGAAAGCGTAAGAGGAATTATTCTGATTAAGCTTTACAACAAGGAGATGGAGAATTTTGAGAAGTTCAAGGATGTTAACAGCGAGAACTTCAAAGCCAATATGGACCAGCTCTGGGTATATGCGACCTTCAGACCTTTTATTGAGTTTACAAGTGTATTCACTGTAGCCTTTATTCTCTGGTATGGCGGGTTGAAGGTGCTCAGCCTAGATTTAACCCTTGGTGCATTAATTGCATATTTGTACTATGTGAGGCTCTTATTTAGACCGATAATGGAACTTGCAGAGAAATATAATATATTTCAGTCCGCTGCGGCAGCTAGTGAGAACCTGTACGAGCTGGCGAGTGAAATCCCTGAGGAGAGCGCAGGTATACAAGAAGGCGAGATTAAAGGGGAGCTTGAGTTTAAGAATGTTTGGTTCTCATACGACGATAAGAATTGGGTGCTGAAAGATGTGTCATTTGTATTGAACCCCGGAGAGACAGTTGCACTCGTGGGGCTTACGGGGTCGGGGAAGACAACTATTGTCAATCTAATACTAAGATTCTATGAAGCCCAAAAGGGAAAGATCCTATTGGACGGAGTGGATATAAAAGAATATAGCCCGGAGTTTTTAAGGGAGAATATATCAGCAGTGTTTCAAGACCTGTTTTTATTTGGGAAAAACGTATCCGACGGCGACCAGGATAGTGGATCAAATTTGCCATCGCTAAAGGATATCGGCCGCCTTGCAAGCAGCAATAGAAATTCAATATCTTCCGGAGAAAAGCAGCTGGTTTCAATAAGCCAGGCGTTATCTAAAAAAGCAAAGTTCATGATACTGGATGAAGCCACATCAAATATTGATGCCAACATCGAGAGGCGGATACAGGAGACGATAAGGAACAACAGCGGAGATACTACAACGTTAATAATCGCTCACAGACTCTCTAATGTAAGGGAAGCCGACAGAATCCTGGTTATACATAAAGGCGAAATATCAGAATCCGGAACTCATTCTTCACTATTGGCGGAAAAAGGGATTTACTTCAACCTCTACAATCTCCAAAATGAGATTCGCCACTTCTCCACATTAGCAACATAGCGGGAAACAAATGGAACTACCAACCATAGAAGAGCGGGCATCGGAACTTACTGAATACTTGCGCAAGCGTGAGAAATTCTCAGATTCCGATCTGAGTATAATATGCTCTCCATACCACATCTCTCCACTAGGAGCTCATGTGGACCATCAGGGCGGAGCTGTGCTGGGTATGACTATAGGAGCAGGCTCACTGCTAGCATTCATACCCAACATAGAGAGAAAAATCCGTTTGTACAGCATGAACTATCCGGGTGTTGTGGAATTTAGTCTCGATAATATCAAAACCCCAAGGCGCGATGACTGGGGAAGGTACGTAATGGGCGCTGTAGAGGCCACTCAAGAACGTTAGACATTAACACAAGGTTTTATCGGAGCGATTGAAGGAACTCTTCCGGGAAGCGGATTAAGCTCATCTGCATCGGCAGGTCTTTCTTATCTCAGGGCGCTATCATTTCTAAATAACTGCTATCCCTCCAGGGAGGAGCTGGTTGATCTGGACTCCGAAATTGAAAACGGTTATCTCAGGCTGCAAAATGGAATTTTAGACCAATCGTCGATCATCTACGGAAAGATGAACTGCATGTTATATATAGATACCGTCTCAAAAACTGTAGCTCAGCACCCAAAGCCTTTGGAGAGCGAGGGGTTCAAGATTTTGATTCTATTTACGGGGCTATCGCACGATTTAACTTCCTCAGCGTTTAATTCTAGGGTCGATGCATGCAAAAAAACTGCAGCGCTTCTCGGAATCATGGGTGGAGTTAGCTCAGCAAGCATACTGTCAGGCATTCCTCATGAGACATATCTTGCACATAAGAAGAGACTGCCTGAGGAGCTTCGGCCCAGGGCGGAACACTACTTCTCCGAGACGGCTCGAGTAGATAGAGGGCTTAGTGCCTGGGATGAGGGAGACTGGAGCATGTTTGGCAGATTGATGAATGAGTCATCCTTAAGCACACTTGAGAATTATGACAGTGGGAGCACTCAAAGCCAATTCCTGTTTGAGATAACTAGTAAACATGAAGGAGTTTTTGGAGCTGCTGTGAACGGCGGTGGATATGGGGGCTGTATTGTAGCGTTTGTGAGTGAGGACTTCGCGGAAATTCAGCAAATGAAATATTAGACCGTTATACAAGCGAGTATCCTGAGCTGCTTGAGCAGGCGAAAGTATTTTTTGTGAATTCAGATGACGGGCTAAGGATGCTATGATCACATAAATCCTGTATATTATTTGCCACACGGAGGATAGCTTAATGACAGAAAACATAGATAAGATCAAAGCCGCAAACAGCGAATACGTAAAAGAGTTCGGAGACAAATCGAACCAGACGGCTACACCTACAAGGCGTCTTGCAGTACTGACATGTATGGACTGCAGACTAGATCCACTAGAGTTTCTGGGATTAGAGCTGGGCGAGGCCAACATAATTAGGAATGCAGGAGGCAGGGCAAGCGATGATGCAATACGCTCACTTATAATTACTGCCACTCACTTAGGAACAAACGAATGGTTAGTGATTCACCATTCTGAATGCGGGCTTGAGGGTTTTACTCAAAATGAAATGGCA
>JABAOE010003240.1_pt5 | contig 14064 bp, 15 predicted proteins | sample 7062141 | NCBI WGS metagenome assembly JABAOE01 (sample SAMN14538627, study PRJNA623070) | marine sediment metagenome | biome: marine biome [ENVO:00000428]; feature: marine pelagic biome [ENVO:01000023]; material: deep marine sediment [ENVO:00002113] | place: India: Gulf of Khambhat ... | reverse complement strand
GCAAACTACCGCGACGCGGGGCGCAGGGTGAGGCCCGCACTCGAACAAGTCGGCTTGCTGCACAAGGAGCGGCGCAATCCGGCGACGCTATCGGCCGGTGAACAGCAGCGCGTGGGAATAGCACGTGCGATCGTCACTCGACCCAAGCTGCTGATCGCTGACGAGCCCACGGGCAACCTGGATCCCGAACTCTCGCTGGAGGTCATGCGCATCTTCACGCGCTTCAACGAGGTGGGTGTGACGGTATTGATCGCAAGTCACGACATCGCGCTCATCGACCGGCTCGGTTGCCGGCGCATCGAACTCGAAAACGGGCGACTCATGACGGTGGCTGCTGCCGATACAGACGATGTGCTCGCCTACGACGAGGGGACTGACTCCGGAGATAACAGGCCGTGGCGATGAGCCGACATGCGGATGCGGTGGCGCCGCTGCGAGCATCCAGCGGGCCCGTTGCCTGGCTCGGTCGCCACCGTCGTACGGCGATCGAGGCGATCCGGCGCTTGTTCATCCAGCCTTTCGCCAGCCTGATGATCGTCCTTGTCATCGCCGTGACGCTCGCGCTGCCGGCGGCGCTCAACCTGCTCATTACGAACATCAGCGCGATCAGTGCCGGCTGGGACAACGCGATGGACTTCTCGGTCTTTCTGCAACGCGATATCTCGACCGCGGAGGCAAGCACGCTGGCCGCACTGATCGAGGAGCGCGCCGACATTGATTCGGTGCAACTCGTTACCGCGGAAGATGCCTTGCAGGAGTTCAGGGTGCATTCCGGCTTCGGTGATGCCCTCGATCACCTCAACACCAATCCGTTGCCGCACGTCATCGTCGTCCGGCCGGCACCGAGCAACACGGGCGAATCGATCGTGCTGTTGCAGGAGGAGCTCTCCAATCTGCCGGAAGTGGATATCGTGCAGGTCGACACCGAGTGGGTGCGACGTTTCCATGCCATTCTTGCCATCATCAAGCGAGCGATTGCAATCGGCACCGCACTGCTCGGGGCCGCCGTGATCGTGATAATCGGCAATACGATTCGGCTGGAAATCCAGAATCGGCGTGAAGAGATCGAGGTAAGCAAATTGATCGGGGCCAGTAACGGTTTCGTGCGCCGGCCTTTCCTGTGGTCCGGGTTCTGGTACGGGCTGTTCGGTGGCCTGCTCGCGCTGGGTCTCGTCGAATCTGGCCTGCTCCTTCTCGAGGAGCCCGCAGCGGCGCTCGCGGGCTTGTATCAAAGCGGTTTTCTGGTGGTCGAGTTCACACCGGGCGAGATCGCCGCGATCATCGGTACCGGTATCCTGCTCGGCTTGCTCGGCTCGTGGTTTGCGGTTGCCCGCCATCTCAGGGGCATCGAACCCCGCTGAGGAACCACGGCGGCCGCTCGCTGCTTAAATGTAACTAATTGTTTTTGTATGTAAAATAGTTACTGACTTTTGGGGAACCGCGGTTAGAATTAGCACTCTAATGAGCCGAGTGCTAAAATGTTGAATGGAGTTGGAGGTTCCGCATGTCGAGTGCTATTACGACAACTAATCGCGACATCATGCTGGCCGGACCGGTCGGCAGTCTGGATACCTATATCCAAGCGGTAGGTGCGATACCGGTCCTCAGCAAGGAAGATGAGCAGGCGCTCGCCGTCCGCTTTCACGAACTCGGTGATCTCGACGCAGCACGTGAATTGGTCATGGCACACCTGCGATTCGTCGTGCACATCGCCAAGGGATACACCGGCTACGGACTGCCGCTTGGTGATCTGATCCAGGAGGGCAATGTCGGCCTTATGAAGGCCGTCAAGCGATTCGATCCGGACTACGGCGTCCGGCTCGTGTCCTTTGCTGTCCACTGGATCCGTGCCGAAATNNCTCAAGAACTGGCGCATCGTCAAGGTCGCGACGACCAAGGCGCAGCGCAAGCTGTTCTTCAACCTGCGCAAATCGAAGAAGGATCTTGCCTGGCTCTCGCAGGAGGAGACAGTAGCCGTGGCGAAAGACCTCGGCGTATCGCCGGAGGAAGTCACCGAGATGGAACGCCGGCTGAGTGCTCGTGATGCGATTTTCGACCCGGCGCCGGATACCGAAGACGAATACAGCTTTACGCCGGCGGCTTACCTGCCAAGCCCCGATGCCGACCCGGCGATGCTCGTCGAGGACGCCGAGTGGAACGATGACGCGACGGAGCGCATGAATGCTGCCATGAGCCGTCTCGATGACCGCAGCCGCGACATTCTCAAGCGCCGTTGGCTGACCGAGAATAAGATGACGCTGCACGAACTCGCCGACAAATACGGTGTATCTGCCGAGCGAATCCGACAGCTCGAGGCCAACGCCATCAAGAAATTACGGGCCTCGATGGGCGCCTGAGCAGACTATCTCCCGGGCCGCCGCTTACAAGGTCGCGCGCGTTTCAGGCGTAGCGTTTGCCGCGAAACTGGATCCAACCTCCGTCTTCACCACCCATCGGATCGCAATGCGTCCAGTGGACGAGACCACCCTGGTCGTTCCACTCGTATAAGCCGCGAAACGTGATCCGGTCACCGAGTGACAGCGGAACGCGCTCGCCCACGTCGGTATTGTGGGATACGAGTAGCGTCTGCCGATTACCGGTCTGAACGATTAGCCGCTGGTGACTGCCGCAATGACTGTCACTGCTAAACAATCGAATCACGATGCCGGTTTCTTCCACCCAGCACCCGTCATCGGTTTTACCGTAGCGAGTGCGTCGATCGCTCACGCGGTGACGGGCACCATCGTGATTTCCACACGCCGGTTTGCCTGGCGCCCTTCGGCCGAGCCATTGTCCGCCACCGGCCTGAGTTCACCTATACCGAGAGTCAAAAGGCGCTGCTCCATGATGCCGCGAGCCCCGAGGTAGCGTGCAACGGCCTGCGCCCGGCGTTCGGACAAGGCCTGGTTGTACGCCTCGGTGCCCGTGCTATCGGTATGTCCCGCCACCTCGACGACCGTCTGGTCATACTCCTTGAGTACCTTGCCGACGGAATTGAGTACCTCGAAAAACGCCGGACTCAGATCCGAGCTGTCGGTCGCAAAGGTCACGTTACCGGGCATGTTGAGCGTAATGTTGTCGCCGATGCGCGTAACGCTTACGCCCGTGCCTTCGAGCTCCGCGCGCAGCGCGGCCTCCTGCCGGTCCATGTAATAGCCAACCGCCCCACCGGCAAGAGCACCGACGCCGGCACCAATCAGTGCCCGTTGCCGACGCTCCACGGCGTCGTCGCCGGAGATCAGCCCCACGACCGCGCCGGCGGCAGCCCCTATCAAGGCGCCTTTTGTCGCTTTGCTCGTTTGCTCTTCACGAGTGTAAGGATCGAGCGTCTCGCAGCCCGATGCGAAAACTGCGGCGCCAAGCACCAGAAAAAAACCTACGCGTCTGTCCATGTTTGCTCCTTGTACCCCTCGGTTGAGAATTGCACTCTCGAAGCTGCGTTTGCGGCCTACTGTTTACATCCGGACACCTGAACGAATACTTAATACAATAGCTTATGTCTATTTTACGAGTCAGGTCATGACAGAAGGCGACAACTGGCTTGAACGCTACGGGCAGGCCCACGGTGATCTCACCCATCCGCTCGTCTACTGGTCCGCCGTCCCGACGCTGGTGCTCGGTGTCGTCGGCATGCTCTGGCTGCTGCCCGTGCCTGCCGAGTTTCAAAGCATTTCGCCATTACTGAACTGGGGCAGCGCATTCCTGATGGCTGCTGCGGTTTACTACTTCATCATCTCGGTGTCTCTGGCAATCGGCATGCTGCCCTTCGTCATGGGCATCGCCGCATTTCAATTGTGGCTTGCCGACTCGGACTTCTCCGCGACGCGCGTCACAGTCGGGCTATCCCTTGCCAGCCTTGTCGGGCTCTGGCTGGGCCATCGGAACAAACGCGGCATACGGCCGGTCTTACAGGACCTGCAAATGATGATGATCGGTCCGGTGTGGCTGCTGTCCATAATCTACAGGCGTTTCGGCATACCCATTTAGCGGCGTATACGCTCGTAATCGTCTTCGTTTAGAATCGACGCCGCTAGCAGCGCGTTTCCAAAGAAGGAGTTCCCGTGAGCCCCAGCCAATCTTCGCTAGATCCGCTGGATCTGTTCGACATCCGCTCGGAACTGACCGACGATGAGCGCATGGTGCAGGACAGCGTTGCCCGGTTTGTCGAGAAAGAGGCTGCTCCGCTGATGCGCGACGCCTTCGAACGCCATTATTTTCCACGCGAGCTGATCCCCTCGCTCGCTGAGCTCGGCCTGCTCGGCAGCTCGATTGAGGGTTACGACTGTGCCGGCCTCAACAGCATATGCTACGGCCTGATTTGCCAGGAACTCGAGCGTGGAGACAGCGGACTCAGAAGCTTTGTATCGGTGCAAAGCAGCCTCGTCATGTTTCCGATACACGCATACGGTTCCGAGGAACAGAAAGAACGCTGGTTGCCCGCAATGGCAAAAGCCGAGGCCATAGGCTGTTTCGGTTTGACGGAGGCGCACGGCGGCTCGGACCCGGGCAATATGAAGACCCATGCCAAACGCGATGGAGACGACTGGATCCTGAATGGCTCGAAGATGTGGATTACGAACGGCAGCATTGCCGATGCTGCGGTCGTGTGGGCGATGACCGAAGAGGGGATAAAAGGGTTTATCGTCGAAAAAGACATGCCGGGTTTTTCAGCCCAGGAAATAGAAAACAAGTTCTCCCTGCGCGCATCGGTAACGGCTGCGCTCTTCTTCGATAATGTCCGCTTGCCGAGCTCGAGCGTGTTGCCGGGCGTCACCGGGCTGAAAGGGCCGCTCAGCTGCCTGACGCAAGCGCGCTACGGAATTACCTGGGGCGTGATCGGCGCTGCCCAGGCCTGCCTGGATACTTGCCTCGATTACACGCAGGATCGCGTGCTGTTCGATCGGCCCTTGTCTCATACCCAGACGATCCAGATCCGCCTTGCCGACATGAGCCGACGCATAACAACGGCCCAACTCTTATCGCTACGGCTCGGCAATCTCAAAGACCGCGGCGAACTCAGGCCGACGCAGGTCTCGCTCGCGAAGTGGAACAACACCCGGGCTGCGCTGGACATCGCTCGCGAGGCCCGTGACATGCTCGGTGGCAGCGGTATCAGCGCCGAGTACGTGCCCATTCGTCACATGCTCAACCTCGAAAGCGTCATCACTTACGAAGGCACAGAGACTATCCACCAGCTCGTCATCGGCAAGGAACTGACCGGCGTCAACGCGTTCTCCTGAGGCTGCCGTGGGCGAGCGCCTGCCTACGGATCGAGATGTCTGGCGCATCGCCGGACCGATGATTCTCTCTGCCGTTTCCGTGCCGTTGCTGGGCATGGTCGATACCGGCGTCACCGGGCACCTCGACAGTCCAGCCTATCTCGGCGCCGTTGCGATCGGCAGCATGATCTTCAGTTTTCTCTACACCGGCATGAATTTCCTGCGCATGGGCACAACAGGCATCGCTGCCCAGCGCTTTGGCGCCGCGGATGACGAAGGCCTGCGCCTGGCACTGGGCCAGGCGCTCGTTGTCGCCATCGCCATCGCCGTCGTCCTGATTGCTGCTCAGTTGCCGATTGGCAGCATCGCCATGCAACTTGCCGGCGCGGAAAACGATATCAGGCGATTTGCCATCGAGTATTTCTCGATCCGCATATGGAGCGCACCAGGGACGCTCGCCAACTTCGTTTTGATCGGCTGGTTTCTCGGCATACAGAATGCCCGCATACCGCTGATCATCTTCCTTACAATCAACATCACGAATATCCTGCTTGACTTGCTGTTCGTCGTCGTCTTCGACATGCGGGTCGCCGGCGTCGCGCTTGCATCCGTCATCGCAGAGTACGCCGGGCTCGTCGTCGGGCTCGCTTTCGTCGCGACCGTGTTGCGCAGTCATCCGGGACGCTGGCGACTTTTCGAGCTTCTCCGCTTGGCAACCTACCGGGCCTTCTTCGCAATCAACAGCCACCTGTTCGTTCGCACAATGGCATTGATGTTCACGTTCGCTTTCGTGACGGCCCAGGGAAGCCGCCTGGGTGGACTCATCCTGGCTGCAAACGCGGTGCTGATGAATCTTCAAAACCTCATGGCCTTCGGCCTCGACGGCATTGCCCATGCCGCCGAAGCGCTCGTAGGCAAAGCGGTAGGGGCCAAGCGGCGTGATGCTCTCGAGCGCGCCGTCAGGCTCGCATTGAAATGGTCTTTTTATCTTGCGCTCGGCTTTTGCGCTGCTTACTCCCTGTTTGGCGCTTCAATTGTTCGCCTGCTCACGGATCTGTCCGAAGTTCGCGGCGTTGCCATGCAGTACCTCCCATGGCTTATCGTCTCACCGTTGATCTCGGTCTGGTCTTTTCTTTACGACGGTGTTTTTGTCGGCGCCACCCGCGCTAGGGAAATGCGCGACATCATGCTGATCTCTGCGCTGATCGTCTTCTTACCCGCGTGGTATCTCTTGCAGCCCCTCGGCAACCACGGACTCTGGCTGGCATTTACACTTTTCATGGCCAGCCGCGGGATTGGCATGCATCTGGCGTACCGCTGGCGCGTCCTGCCCGGTGTCGGCGCCTGAGAGTCGCGTGTGAAGCGGGTCACACTTTGCACAGATTATTTGGGCTTTTGTCTCTTCTTGTGAGCAATGCCCCGTTATCCTCAAACGGTATCAAGCATGGTGTTATGCGTTGCCGAGAGCAGGTGAGAGAAACCATGTGGTTGCCCCCAGCCATTTATGAACGCATTCCTTACTTCTGGATGTTGCTCGGAATCCTGTTCATGGTGTCCGGCACATACCTCGGGCTGGGTTTCGCGTTGGCCTTTGTCTACTTCGGCTTCGGTTTCTTTTGTCTCGCCTGGGGTGCCTGCATCGTTGCAATGCGGTCAAAGCACCGCAAAGGACGCAATGTGCCGACCTCGTCCCACAAAACCGCTCGCTGATCTGCAGCGAGATCGGGCCTCACAGAGATCCCGCACTCTCTAACAAGCCTGTCGAGAAACCCGTCAGCCTGCCTGGCATGACCCGACGAAACGACAAGCGTCATTGATGCAGGATGTCAGGCTGCGCCCTTCGTTGGGTTCTGAACCGAACCACGCACGACGGCCTGCCTGGCCCAAGCGTATGCCAAAAGACCTGAGAGAATATTTGCCGTCGCATAGGCTGCAAAGACGCCCACTTCGTCGAACCATGCACGGGCAATCATCGCCAGCGGCACATAGATGATCATTGTTCTCGAAAGGCTGATGATCACTCCCGGGATCGGCTTACCGAGACCGTTGAAGGCGGCGTTCATGACCATGACCATTCCGTATGCGCCGTAACCAAGCGGCGCGATCAGCAGGTAAAAGCGGGTTACGCCAATCACTTCGGGCGTGCTGCTGAAGAGCATCGGCAGCAGGCCTGCCAATGATGCCAGGAGCGCCGCAATCGCAAGCCCGCTTCCAAGACAGAACAGCGTGGTCAGCCTGAGGGAATCGAGGATGCGGTCGTGCCGACCGGCAGACAGGTTCTGACCGACGAACGGACCGATGATCGCCGATATTGCGTAGTACATGACCAGGACCAGCGACTCGATTCGTCCCGCAACGCCGAACCCCGCGACAGCATGCGGGCCATAGCCGGCAATCATTGCCGTAATGATCGCCGTTGCAACAGGAACGATGACGTTCGTACCCGCTGCGGGAAGGCCGACATGCAGGATGTCCCGCCAGGACCGCCGCAGCTCGGATACATCGGGTTTTTCGAAAGTAACAAGATCCTCCCTGTGACGAAGCAGATAGAGCGCACCCACCGTCACCAGCGCCCGAGCTACGAGACCCGCCATGGCCGCACCGTTTAGACCCATGGCCGGCACCGGGCCAAAGCCAAAAATGAAGATCGGGTCGAGCGCCATATTGAGGAGCGAGCCGAGAATCATGAGCTTGCTCGGCAAGCGGGTGTCGCCTGTCGCCCTCATGCTTGCCATGCCGACCATGCCTACGACGATAAATGGCACACCGGCATAGACGATGTGCATAAACCCGCGTATGAGCGGAATCATGTCCTCGGGAGCACCCAGCCTCCGGAACAGCGGATCGATCGTCAAGACACCGATGAAGCAGACAAGCGCCGTTATCGCGGCGGACAAAATCAGGCTGTCCGTCGAGATGCGCCGCGCCCGGTCATAATCGTTCGCACCGATTGCGCGGGCAACGACTGACGATGTCCCTGCCGATAGGCCGATGGCAACACTGGTTACAATCATGAGTATCGGATAGGCGAAACCGAACGCGGCGAGGGCTCGGTCACCAACGATGCCGAGAAACCACGCATCGACGAACGCCTGCACCATCATGGTCGCCACCCCGAGTAACACGGGCAGCGTCATATCGACGAGGTGCCTCGCGACAGGTCCCTCGGTGAGTCTCGCTTTACGTGATTCCATTGGCATCCTGCCGCACTTACGCGTCGGCGGAACGAACTATGAACCAGTGATCAACACGGCGCAATCATTGAGCGAATTGCTGCTTGGGTTATCATCGCCTGCGCATGACTGCCGCATTGTTAACACACGGCTTTGCGTTTGAGGGGTCGACTGCGCGCCGTTTCCGCACTACACGGCCTTTGCCAATCCGGAGTGTCTGATGAACTGGAAGAAACTCGCTTCACGCGTCGTATTCGAGAATCCGTGGATGCAGGTTCGCGAAGATCACGTCGTCAATCCGGGCGGCGGCAAGAGCCATTACGGCTATGTGCATTTCAAAAATCGTGCCGTCGCCATCCTGCCTCTGGATGCCGCCGGCAACACCTGGCTTGTCGGTCAACAGCGCTACACGCTGGGCAAGTATTCCTGGGAACTGCCGATGGGCGGCGCGCCCCTTGATGAGGATCCTCTCGATGCAGCCCGGAGGGAGTTGCGCGAAGAGACCGGCCTGAGCGCCGAGCGTTGGACCGAGTTGCTGCGTCTGCATCCGAGCAACTCGATCACCGATGAAACGGGCATCGCATTCCTCGCCGAGGACCTCAGCGAAGGGGAAACCGATTTCGAGGAGACCGAGGTACTCGATGTCCGCAAGCTACCGCTCGGCGCGGCCATCGATATGGTGCATGACGGTCTGATCACGGATGCGATCAGCGTAGCCGCGCTGCTTCTGATGTCGACTCGGCAATCGGGACCGTAATCGGCATCGGATTGTGGCCGTCTGCATTTCGCCTTAAGATCGCCGCGATGACTGCCGACTTTCGCAATCGCTATTTGAGTTATGACGAGCTCACCGAGGCGCTCGAGTCATGGGCCGCCGAGTATCCGGAACTCGCGCGACTGACGTCGTTGGGTAAAACCGACGAAGGCCGCGAACTGTGGCTTCTGACGATCGGAGCCGAGCCCGAGCGTATCCGGCCTGCCGTATGGATCGACGGAAACATGCACGCCGCAGAACTCTGTGGTTCGAGTGTCGCTCTCGCGATGGCCGAGAACATCCTGATGTTGCACGTTGAAGACAAGCCGCCACCGCAGATGTCTTCCGCGGCCTGCTCGGTGCTCAAAGAAGTCCTTTTCTACGTCATGCCGCGCATTTCACCCGATGGTGCGGAGCGCGTGCTGCACGAGTGTCGCTATGTACGTTCGAATGTGCGCGACGACCGGCCGGATGCGAGCCGGTCCTTCTGGCGTCACTGTGATATCGACGGTGATGGGCTCGCGCTTGCCATGCGTATCGAGGACGTGACTGGCGAGTACGTTCGGTCCGACGAGTTTCCGGACATGATGCTGCCGCGCAGCGTCGATGATGAGGGGCCGTTCTACAAGATTTATCCGGAAGGTGTCATCGAAAACTTTGACGGCAAAACGATCCCGTCACCGTCGTTCCTGTCCGAGAGTCCGACAGACCTGAATCGGAATTTTCCGTGGGCCTGGGCGCCGGAATACGATCAGATTGGGGCCGGCGCGTTTCCGGGCAGCGAGCCGGAATCCCGTGCCGTCATCGAATTCACGTCGGCGCACCCGAACATTTTCGCTTGGCTGAACCTGCACACTTTCGGGGGTGTTGGCATAAGGCCGCTCGGCCACCAGCCGGACAGCAAGATGGATCAGGAGGACCTTGCCATTTTCAGGCAAATCGGTCACTGGCTCGAAGAGTTTACGGGATATCCGATGGTCAGTGGTTACGAGGAGTTTACCTACGAGCCCGAGAAACCGATTCACGGCGATCTCACCGATTACGCTTATCACCAGCGTGGCTGCATTTCCTACGTCGTCGAACTGTGGGATCTGTTTGCCCAGATCGGACTCGAGCGCAAGAAACCCTTCGTCAAAAGCTATACCGACCTCAATCGTGAGGACCTGCTCGCTCTGGCGAGATGGGACCGGGAAAGTAACGCGGGACGCACGATCGTGCCGTGGCGTTCAATCGACCATCCTCAGCTTGGTGCAGTCGAAGTGGGCGGAATCGATAATCGAGTGGGCATGTGGAATCCGCCGTACGAAAAGCTTGGCGAAACCTGTGACCAGCAATCCGCGGCTTTCCTGCGCGTCGCCGCAATGGCCCCACGGATCCGCGTCTCCGAAGCTGCAAAGCACGATCTCGGTGAGGGCCTGACGCGCATCGACCTGACGGTCGAGAATATCGGCTACCTGCCAAGCTATGTGCTCAGCTCGGCACGCAAACTCGCGTGGAACGAAGCGCCTTATCTCGAACTCGAGCTTGACGGCTGCGAGCTCGCCGAAGGATCTCGTCAACGCATCCTGGGGCACCTCGACGGATGGGGTAGAGGCGCCGGCGACGGAACGGGCGCCCTCTACTACCCGTATGGACGCGGCAACACCGGCACGGCGAAAACATCGATCGTCGTCCGCGGACAGGGTGTGCTGAGTGCAAGAATTCGCGCCTGTCGACTCGGTGAAACGCTTTGCGAGATAAGCGTATGAGCCCATGCGGTCGGCGATTGCCTGCAGGCTGGCAGCGTCGATAGCCCGGGAGCCGCGATGTTATCGCCACTGCATCGCAGCCACCCAGTTTACCCGTCGTCCCGTGCAGCGCAGATCGGTTTGTGTCCGTCCGTAGGACGGCTTTTTAGTTTAAAGAGGATGAGAGCATGATTTCACGCCAGATCGATCGCCGACGCCTGATGACAGCGCTGCTCGCGGCAAGTCTTTCACCATGGCAGCGCCTGCTGGCCGGGGACGAATTGCTTCAAGTCACGCCCTCGGATGCCGAGGGCCCGTTTTACCCGGTGGAACTTCCGGCAGACAGCGACAACGACCTGCTTCGTGTGGTTGGCATGCTGGACGCAGCACCAGGTCAGGTCGCTTACGTGCACGGCTCCGTCGTGGATCGCGAGGGCACGCCGATCGATGGCGCCCGGGTGGAGATCTGGCAGTGTGACCATCAGGGTGTCTACCACCATCCGCGCGCTCCAGGCGATCCCGACACACGCTTCCAGGGATTCGGCGCAATGGCAACCGACCGTGCCGGTAGTTATCACTTTCGTACGCTGCGACCGGTGCCCTATTTGCAGCGGACCCCGCACATCCACTACCGCGTCACTGCCCCGGGCTTCGAGCGCCTGACAACACAGCTATACGTAGCGGAAGAAGCGGAGCGAAATGCAAAAGATGGCCTTTACCAGCGGCACTCTGCAGACGAAAGAGCGCTCTTGACCACCGCCTTTCGCCCGGTCGATGGCGGCGCCGTCGCGGCCCAATTCAATATCGTTCTCGGCTAGAAAATTCTTGGCCTGCATCTGCACGGGACCGGGCGCGGAAAACGACGACGCCACGCCCAACACCCGGGCAGAACCGATCCGGCAGGAAAGCGGTCAATCTCTTATATCCGTCCGCGGACAAAGAGAAGCGGCTCCCTTGCTAGGCTGGGAATGCGCCAGGATGCTGCTCGCCCGAATCACCGATCTCGTCCCAGGCAGCCTTCGAATCTACCCAGATATGTTGGACTACCTTGAGATTCTCAGCCCCGTGCAAGATCAGCCCGGCGGGGACGAACATTCGGGACGCATCGTTTTTGCCCGGCAGCGGCGACCCGCAGGTTCGACAGAACCAGGTCTGCCAGTCTGCGCCGGGCTTCTCCCAGCTCGTAATGTGATCCTCACCACGGGTCCATCGAAATGTCTCTTTGTCGATGACGATCACGGCAATACCGTTGCTGCCCGTGGCGCGTCGACAGATCGAGCAATGACAGATGATGACCCCGGGAAGCTCAGCGCTGATTTCGAAAGCGACCGCAGTGCAGTTGCACTCTCCTCGTATCATTATTTTGCCTCGCCGTTCCTGTGCCCCGGCCACGACGATGAAAGCGCCTGCTTGACTATCGCCGTGTCCGAATAGTGGTGAAACGATACTACCTTGCCGTTTCCAAACACGCAGACGTGAACAAGTGGCGCTGTGACGGACGTATCGACGTTCTTTTTTACACCGCTGTTTTAGCCAAGCTCCAAAACCATATCCCCTGCTCTCATCAGATCTTCTGCCACGGGTTGGATTGCCTTCCATCCCGTGTCGAGCTTTATGAAAACTTCTCTAGAACCGCGACAGAATCCGTGTCTGTTCCTCCGTGCCTGAACCCTTTCGCTTTGGTACACGAGACGGCCATATCCAGCGTGCTCAGAACATACTCGATATCACTCCTCGCAAAAGCCGCATAGCTTTCCTGAGTTGTTAATTTCGAAACAGGCTTCGGTCCACGTGAATGGCGAAACTTTCTGCGTACCAGTCTCGAGTAACCGCCCAGTACTCCTGCGTCAACCCTTCCTGAGAGTCAGAGAAGTAAGCGACAAAATAAACATCCCAGCCCTGCCAGTCAGGCTCCGACATGTTCCCGCGATCATAATCCAGAAAAGTATTTTCCCAGATACTGAGAATCAACGTCTGGTATTGCTCCCACATCACTTTCTGGGCGTCGGAGAGACCGTCACCGCTGCGCAGGAGTGCGATCGTCTCGGCCAATTCGGGAGAATTGAATCTGGCCGCCTGGATATCACGCAGTGCTGCATAGACGGCATCGTCACTCGTTGAGCGAATCGCAAGCGTATTCTGAGCGACTGTATAGGCGACCACGAGAAGAGAGATAACGACGGCGAATCCGCTGACGATCTCGGATATTTTCGCCCAGCCGCTCAAGCCTATGTTTTTCATCGTCCTGATTCTCCGTGAGTCTCTCAGCTAGTAAGGATAGGTCACAATCGCTGCGTAGGCCCGGTTTATTGGCCATTTCCTGCCATTGGCTTTCTTTGGGTTCGACGATGGCTTCCGGTTCTCGCCAGACATTAACGCTTATAGATATTGCCGACGACATGGCGTTAGGGGGCTTTGCTCATGACGTTATGCGCTTCGCCGCGATCAGACATTTCAAGCCAGTTCGGGAGAAAGGCGTTATCCACACTTCGACCGGACCACGAGTGCATTGCCGGTATTTTGTCCCGAACGGCCGCCTGTCTGACAGTCAGCTGCAGCACCATGTTTGCCAATTTGCTGCTATCCTGAATCGGACAGAGCAAGTGCTTAACAGACAGACCAAGCGGGAGGTTGATTGATGCGAGGCCAATTCTCACGTCGCGACATCTTACAGGCACTGATGAGTAGCGCCGTCGGCCTGGCAGCGGCCCCAATGTCACTCGCCAGTCTCGGCCCGCCTGCGGGCATGATTGCGCTGAGATTCAACGAAAATCCTTACGGGCCTAGTCCCAACGCTTTAAAAGCCGCCGCGGAAGCCGCGGCTCTTGGCGCTTATTATGCAGATGGTATGCAGGTGCCTCTGCGACGGACCATAGCCGACAAGAACGGTGTCACGCCCGAGAACGTAGTTCTCTGCTCCGGATCCAACGAAGGACTCCAGGCAGCATTCGTCGCATGGGGCAAGAAAGGCAAAATCGTCTTACCGAGCGTGACGTACACTGAGCACGTTCATTATGCGGTCCGCATGGGTGCGGAAGTGGTTTGGGTGCCGCTAAAGGCCGACCTGACGATTGACTTGCCGGGCCTTGCTGCTGCCGTCAGTGACGATGTCAGCCTTGTCTACATCTGTAACCCCAATAACCCGACCGGTCACACGCTTGACGGCGACGAATTGAGAGACTTTTGTCGGG
>JABAOE010007656.1_pt2 | contig 14067 bp, 12 predicted proteins | sample 7062141 | NCBI WGS metagenome assembly JABAOE01 (sample SAMN14538627, study PRJNA623070) | marine sediment metagenome | biome: marine biome [ENVO:00000428]; feature: marine pelagic biome [ENVO:01000023]; material: deep marine sediment [ENVO:00002113] | place: India: Gulf of Khambhat ... | reverse complement strand
CGGTGCGCCGTGCCGAACGCGTCGTTGACGAAGAGGTCCCCCAGCGCCGCCCACGCCTCCGCGACCGCGGGGTCGTTGTCGGTCTCACCGGTCAGGAAGCGCGTGTTCTCCAGGAGGGCCAGGCCTCCGCGGGGCACCTCGCTCACGAGCCGCGCCGCCCGCTCCCCGTCGGGGTACGGCACGAAGACGACGTCGCGGTCGAGCAGCTCCCGGAGCCGCTCGGCGACGGGCGCGAGAGAGGAGGCCGGATCGGGCTTGCCCTTGGGCCGTCCGAGATGGGAGAGCACGACGACCCTCGCCTCGGCATCCAGAAGCGTCCGCAAGGTGGGCAACGAGGCCCGAATGCGCTGGTCGTCGGTGATCCGGCCGTCGTCGAGCGGGACGTTCAGGTCCGCGCGCACGAGGACGGTGCGGCCGGCGAGGGAGGCCGCGTCGATGTCCGTGAGCGTTTGTTTCACTGTGGCGGAAAGATCGTTCCCAGGTCGTCGACGTAGGCGCGTCCCTCGGCGGTGAGGTCCATCGTCTGCGAGGCGACCCAGCGCACGAACGTGATGTCGGGGCCGCTTCCGTAGTCCCAGAACTCCGTCAGCTCGCCGGCCCCGGCATCGACGACGTGAACGGTGTGGGGACCGCCGAAACGTACCCAAACTTCGGCGGGACCGCTCGTGAGGCTTCCGAAGCGCAGGAGCGCGTAGGTCGAGCGGGCCAGGTGCTCCACCCGACGCTCGTTCACGGCCGTTCCCGGCGTACGATCCTTGCCACCCCAGAACGCTTCCTCGAAGGCCCGTCGCTCCTCCCGCCCGAGGCGCCGATATTCCGCGGTGTCCTCCGGGTCGAGGACGAGCCCGACGTCCCGAATCTCGTCGGCCACGCCGGGCGACAGCCGCCGCAGGCCCTCGGCGAAATGCTCGTAGGCCTCCGCCGTCCTCCCGAGCTCGTGAAGAGCGAGCCCGGCGAGGAGCAGGGCATCCGGATGGCCCCCCGAGCGCCGGGCGAACCGCCGGGCGCCGGCGAGGACGTCCCCCCACCTGCGCTCGTCGGCGAGCGCGGTCAGCAGGCCCACGTTCGCGCCGACGTGACCCGGCTCGGCGGCGATCGCCGCGCGGAACGAGGCCATGGTCAGCGCGCGGTCCGGGAGGCCCCGACCGTACGGCTCGAACCCCACGTCGAAGATCCGATCCATCTCTCCCGGGCACAGGTAGTTCCAGGCCACCAGCCGCTCCACGGAGGCGAGCCCGCCGCCCCCCTGCCCTGAGCTCCGGGCCTGAAGGCAGTAGGCCTCCTCGAACGCCCACGCATGGACACGGCCGACCCAGCGAGCGCTCATCCAGCGTTCACGGAGCAGCTTGCCGCGCTCGAAATGGAGGTCGGCCAGGACCGAGGAGCCCCGGCCCCGGTCGGTCCCGATCGCGCCCCGCAGCCCGCGCTCGAATGCCACGCGCGCGTCGGTCCGCAGGCCCTGCCGAAGCAAGATCCTGCCGAGGGCGAGGTGCGCGGTCGGATCGTCCGGAGCGCGCTCGATCACCTCCCCCAGCACGGCGGTCGCCGCCGTCCGCCACTCGGTGGGGTCCCGGCCCTGCGGCGCGACACCGGCCAGGATCGCGTCGACGGGGCCCAGAGCACGGCGAACCATGGGGTCGCCGATCCCTTCGACGAGCGCGGCCTCCGCCTCGGACAGGCCCGAGCCGAGCTCCGCCGGGCCCCGCACGCCCTCCGACCGCCGCGGCAGGGAGGCCAGGTCGAGGGGCCGCTCGTACTCCCAGCGAAGCTGCGGAGCGACCTCGGGCAGCCTCATCGGGTCCTCGGCCGGAAGCGGCGCCGCGGGCGCCACGTCGGCCTCGTCGATCTCGTCGCGCCGGTCGGCGTCGTCGGGCTCGAAGAGGACGGAGAACTCGATCCACGTCGGGACAGGGGCACCGCTCCGGTGGGCCGGCTCGAAGCGCAGCAGGGGGGCGACCTGAAGCGCCGCACGGTCCAGCTCCCGCACGCCCGAGCTGCGCGACACGCTGGCGAGCGACGCCATTCCGCCGGAGTCGACCCACACGCGCATCCAGACCACCCCACCCACACCCCTGCGCTGGAGGTAGGCGGGATACGCGTCCTGCAGGAGGCCGCGCGCGCGCTCGCGATCCAGCATCGTGGGCGGCGTGAGGAGCGTGGGCTCTGACGCGGGCCCGTCGGCTGGCGTCGCCACGGGCTCCGCGGCGGCGCCGATCGGCTCGGGCGCGGGGCCCTCGGCGATCCCCCGATCCTCCGGCAACGCCTCGACCGGTGGGCTCACCTCGACGGGCGGCGCCTCGGCCCGCGCCCCTGCCGAGATCACGTCGACGAACCGTGCCAGCGAGGCGCGCGCCGACGGCACGGCGACCCCCGCGAGCAGAAGCGCCACGCTGGCGGCGGCCGCGAGGTAGCGCCACGTCGCCGGGTGACGACCCGGCCGCCCCGTGCTCGCTCGCGCGAGCTCGGCCCGCAGCTCGGGCACGAACGAGGGCCGCACCTCGTAGCGTATGGACGAAAGCTCCTCGTCCAGCGCCCGCAGCTCGGGGGGAAGCTCGAGCCGCTCGGATCGGCTTCGGTCGGTCATCGATCGCCCGTCGACTCGGCGGCCGTGCTCTCGACCGACGCCTTCAAGCGCTTGAGCGCCCGGTGCAACCGCACGGCCACCGCGTTGTTGCTGATGTCGAGATGCTCCGCGATCTCGCTGTTGCCGAGCCCCGCACCGTACCGCAGCGACAGGATCTCCTGATCGGCCCTGCGTAGCTTCCGGCTCCCGTTGAGGAGGCGCTGAATGCGCTCCTGGCGCATCAGCCGCTCCTCCTGCGAGGGCACGTCCGCCGCCAGATCGGGAATTCGGTCCAGCGAGACGTGCAGCGAGCCGCGGCGCTTGAGCGCTCGCAGATGATCGGTCACGGCGTTGCGCGCGATGCGGAGCAGCCATGTCCGGGGCGCGGCGCGGCGGGCATCGAATCGCTCGAACGCGCGCAGCGCCTTCATGAACACCACCGAGGTCACGTCCTCGGCGGCCTCCCTCGTGGCCACCCGAAACCGCACGTACCGGAATACGGCACCGTGGTGCTCGAGGTACCACGCCTCGAAGTCGCTCGGCAGGCCGCGGGGGCCGCCCGCGCGGCCCTCCTCCGTCCCCGCACGGGGGACCTTCTGCTCTACCCGCATCACACCACGAGGACTCCGGACGGAAGCTCCGACAACGTGCTTTACGACCGCCACCGGCTCGCCGTTACATGCCGGGGGCGCTCCGGAGCCCGCGTTGGCGCGGGGCGGCCCGTCAGCCGGGGGCCGCGCCACCCCCCGCCCGCGGCACCCCCCGCCCGTCGGCTCAAGCCCCGACGGCTGCCGTGAGCCGCTCCCCCACGTAGCCGACGAGGTCCACCACCCGCGACGAGTAGCCCCACTCGTTGTCGTACCAGGACAGGACCTTGACCATGCGACCGTCGATGACCGACGTCGACAGCGCGTCCACCACCGAGCTGTAGGGGTCGCCGGTGTAGTCGACGGAGACGAGAGGCTCCTCCGACACGCCGAGGACGCCGCTCATGGGCCCCGCGGCCGCCGCCCGGAACGCGGCGTTGACCTGCTCTCCGGTCACGTCCTGCTCGAGCTCGGCGACGAGGTCGACGAGAGAGACGTCGGGCGTGGGCACGCGGATCGCCATCCCGTCGATGCGTCCCGCGACCTCCGGAAGGACGAGCCCCGTGGCCTTGGCCGCCCCGGTCGTGGTGGGGATCATCGACATGGCGGCCGCCCGCGCGCGCCGGAGGTCCTTGTGCGGCAGATCGAGGATCTGCTGGTCGTTCGTGTACGCGTGGATCGTCGTCATCAGGCCGTGTCGGAACCCGAAGGAGTCGCTCAGCACCTTCACGACCGGAGCGAGGCAGTTCGTCGTGCAGCTCGCGTTCGAGATGATGTGGTGGGCATCGGGGTCGTACATGCCCTGGTTCACCCCGAGCACGATCGTGACGTCCTCGTCCTTGGCCGGAGCGGTGATGATCACCTTCTTGGCGCCCGCCTCCAGGTGCTTCGAGACGGAGACACGGTCGCGGAAGATCCCCGTCGCCTCGACGACGATGTCGACGCCCAGGTCGGCCCAGGGCAGCCCCGCCGGATCCCTCTCCCTCAGGACGAGGATGTCGTCGCCGTCGACGCGCAGCCCCCTGTCGGTGACCTCGACGGTTCCGGGATACCGGCGGTGCACCGAGTCGTAGCGGAGCAGGTGCGCCAGCGTCGACGCATCGGTCAGGTCGTTGACGGCCACGAAGTCGATGTCGCTCTGTCCGGACTGTTTGGCGCTTCGCAGGACGTTGCGCCCGATCCGCCCGAACCCGTTGATCGCTGCACGGATCGCCATAGCTGTTGGATCTCCCGATGTCGTCGTTGGAGTCGTCGTGAAGACTGTCTCGAAAGGTAACTCCTGGCCGACCCGGCCGGGGCCTTCAGGCGGCGGCCCGGGTCGGGTCGGGCAGCGCCCGCGCGAAGGCGACCAGCGTCACCGACGAGACGCCCGCCGAAGAGAGCGTGACCGCCACCTCGCTCGCGGTCGCTCCGGTGGTGAGGACATCGTCGACGAGGACCACGTGCGCACCGCCGAGCGCTCGAGCGCCGGAGGAGAGGAGGCGGAAGGCTCCGCGCACGTTCTCGCGCCGCTCGAGGGGACTCAAGGAGGTCTGGGACGTGGCCCCCTCGAGTCGCCGGAGCGGTCGCCGGCAGGGCAGGCCCGTACTCCGCGCCAGCCTCTCGGCGAGGAGATCGGCCTGGTTGTAGCCGCGGGCCCGGAGGCGACCGGGTGTGGTGGGCACCGGGACGACGATCCGACGTCGGTCGGCCGGCGCGCTACCGGCCGGCCCCCTCAGCAGCCTCGACATCCGTCCCGCCATGAAGCCGGCGAGCTCCCGCCAACCCTCGTACTTGAGCGCGTGGACGAGGTCCGAGGCCGGCGGCTCCAGCGCGTACGCGTAGCGCGCGGCCCGGAGCTCGTTCGGCCACCCCTCGCAGTGCAGACACCCCTCGGCCTCCGGACGACCGGTGCCGCGCGGATGGTGACAGCGGCGGCAGCGCGGCCAGGGAGCGGGCCGCAGGCGCGTTCGACACGTCGAGCAGACGAGCTCGGGAGCTCGCCCGATCCACCCGCCGCAGGCGACGCAGCCCGCGGGAAGCAGGAGGTCGAGCAGCTCCGCGGCCCACGACGGCGTCAAGCGGAGGCCGCCCGAACGCCCTCCATGGCCCGGCGCATCACCTCCAAGGGAGCCGGCACGCCCCACCATCGCTCGAAGGCCGCGGCCCCCTGCTGCACGAGCATCTCCGCTCCGTCGGTGACGCGAATGCCGTGGCGCTCGGCGGCCTTCACGAACGGCGTGGCCTCGGGCCCGTAGACGAGGTCCATCGCCGCGCCCGCGCGATTCAGGAGGGAGAAGTCGAGCGGCGACCCATCCCCCTCCTCCAGACCCATGCTCGTCGCGTTCACCACGAGGTCGAAGTCCTGGCCGTCGAGCTCTCGAACGGTCCGCGCCACGCGGGCCATCTCCCCCCCGATGCGCCGCGCCACCGCACGGGCGCGCTCCGCCGTCCGATTGTACAGGAGGACCTCGTCGACGCTTTCCTCGAGAAGCCCCAGGAGCGAAGCGCGCGCCGCCCCCCCCGCGCCGAGCAGAAGAGCTCGGGCGCCGCCGAGCGATCCGCTGTGGAAGGCGCGCAGGGCCCGCCGGAAGCCCGCCACGTCGGTGTTGTCCCCGTGGAGGCGACCCTGGTCGTCGCCCCAGAAGGTGTTGCACGCGCCGGTTCGGCGCACCGCCTCGCTGCGCACGTCGAGGAGCGTGGCCGCCTTCTCCTTGTGCGGAAGCGTGACGTTTCCGCCCCCGCCGGCGCGCGCCAGGCCCCGCATGAAGCCGTCCAGATCGTGGGACGCGCAGCGGACCGCGACGTAGACGCCGTCGACGCCGGCGGCCTGGAACGCGGCGTTTTGGATCTCCGGCGAGTTGGAGTGTCGCACCGGATCGCCCAGAACCGCCAACACGCGCGTGCGCGCGGTGATCGTCATGGCCCGACCGCCGGCCCCAGCCGCTCCAGGACGCGGCCGATCAGCCCGTCGAGGAGCCGGAAGGTCGCCTCGTACTCCTCGTCCGGGCCTCCCACCGGGTCGGGCACCGACGCGGAGCGGTCACCGTCGTCGCGACCGCCCGCGAACGAGGTGAGCAACGCCGCCCGCCCTCCGCCTTCGAGCTCCGCCACGCGCATGAGGTGGGTCTCCGACATCGTCAGCACGAGATCGGCCCAGTCCAGCACGTCGCGGGTGAGCGGCGTCGCCGCGTGGCCGGACAGGTCCAGCCCGTGGGCGCGAGCGGTGCGCAGGGCGCCGCCCGACGCCGGGCTCCCGTGGAAGGCCGCGATCCCCGCGGAGCGCACCTCGAGGTGGTGCCACCCCAGCTCGGACGCGCGCCTCCTCGCGATCACCTCGGCCATGGGGCTGCGACACGTGTTTCCGGTGCAGACGAAGAGGATACGGAACGGATCGTCCCTACGATCGTGCATGGATCTCCGGGATGGCGCAGCGAAGTCTGTCGAGCGGCACCGTCCCCTCCCGAATCACGACCGGTTCGGGGCCGGTGCAGTCGACCACCGTCGACGGACCCGAGGGCGGCAGCGTTCCCGCATCGAGGATCCAAACGTCGCCCCCTCCGAGCGCTCGCACCAGCCTTGCCGCCTCCTCCCCCGAGGCGGCCGGTGCGTCGCCCGGTGGATTCAGGCTGGTCGAGGTCAGCGGCGCCCCGAGCGCCCGAACCAGCCGGGCAGCCAGTGGGTGGGGGCTCACCCGCACGCCCACGGTCCCCGACGCCTCGTCCCGGACACCCTCCGGGAAGAGGTGGTGCGGATCGCGCAGGACCAGGGTGAGCGCGCCGGGCCAGAAGACGTCGGCCAGCACCCGTGCCGACTCCGTCCACTCCAGGCCCGCGATGGCCTCCCTGGATTCGACGAGCGCGATGAGCGGCTTGCCCGCCCCACGCTTCTTGAGCATCCGCACGCGGCGCACGCCAGCCTCCGTGCAGGCCCCTCCCAGGCCGTACACGGTCTCGGTCGGGTACGCGACCACGCCGCCTCGGCGCAGGTGCGCGACCACCGCCGAGAGATCGGCGTCGGGGTCGGCGCGCAGGTCGATGCGGACCGCTCCACCCGCGCCCGCGATCGCGTCCGGGGCGGCATCCTCCTCGACCCCCGCCAGGTACGCCTCGGCGAGGGCCACGTCGCCGGGCCGCGTCACCTTCATGTTCGAAGGCCCGGCGTCGACCATCCGGATCCGCCCGCCCAGTCGCTCCACGAGCGCGGCGTCGTCGGTCGCGGCCGGATCGGGATCCGCGTAGGCCCGGCGGACCACGGCGGCCGGAAACACCTGGGGGGTCTGCGCGAGCCACAGCCTCGACCGGTCCGCGGTACCGACGATCCACCCCTCGTCGTCGACCTCCTTGACCGTGTCCGTGGCCGGACAGCCCGCCACCGCTCCCTCGCCGCCGGCGGCCACCTCGATGCAGGCCGCCACCACGTCCCTTCCGACGAGCGGACGCGCCGCGTCGTGCACGGCGATCACCGAGACGTCGTCGGGGAGCGCCGCGATCGCCGCCTGGACCGACTCGGCGCGGGAGGCCCCACCCTCCACCACCGTGACGCGGTCGTCGAGGTCGAGCAGCCACGCCGGAGGCTCGGCGGCTTCCTCGCGACCAAGGGCGACGGCCACGGCGACCACGCGACGGTCGGCGAGAAACGGCCTCAGGGCGTGCAGGAGGATCGGCTCTCCGCGCAGCTCGAGGAACGGCTTGCGGAGGCCCCCCATCCGTCGCCCGGATCCCGCGGCCGGAACCGCGACCCCGACGCGGGGTGCGGCCGCCCCCTCACTCATGGCCCGAAGCCGGACTCCGCCTGCTTGGGTCCACCGCCCAAGCCGGTTGGCAGCACCGAATCGAAGCGCGTGTAGGACTTCTGGAAGTAGAGCTGGAGCACGCCCGTGGGGCCGTTCCTCTGCTTGCCAACGATCAGCTCCGCCTTTCCCTCGAGCTCCTCTCGCTTCTCGGCCGGAGCGTAGTACTCGGGCCGGTAGAGGAACATGACGACATCGGCATCCTGCTCGATGGAACCGGACTCGCGCAGGTCCGAGAGCATCGGCCGCTTGTCGGTCCGCTGCTCGGGACCGCGGCTGAGCTGGGACAGCGCGACCAGCGGCACCTCGAGCTCGCGGGCCAGCGCCTTGAGGCCGCGGGAGATCTGGCTCACCTCCTGCACCCGACTCTCCGCCTGTCCGGCACCCGACATGAGCTGCATGTAGTCGATGACGATCATGCCCAGGTCCTTGCCGTCGGAGCGCAGCTCGGACTGGAGGCGGCGCGCCTTGGCACGGATCTCCAGGACGTTGCTGCCCGGCTGATCGTCGATCCAGATGGGCGCCGTGTTGAGGTGGCCCGCGGCGGCCGCGAGCCGCTGATGCTCCTCCTGCGAGAGGCGGCCCCGGCGCAGTTTCTGCGCGTCGATCCGACCCTCGGCGCACAGGAGGCGCTGCACGAGCTGCTCGGACGACATCTCGAGCGAGAAGATGGCCACCGGAATGTTGTTCGAGATCGCCGCGTTCGCGGCGACGTTGAGCGCCAGCGCCGTCTTGCCCATCGAGGGCCGGGCGGCCACGATGCAGAGGTCGCCCTTCTGCAGCCCGGTGGTCATCCGATCGAGGTCCGGAAAGCCCGTCGCCACGCCGGTGATGCCGGTGGACGACTCCTGGAGGCGCTCGATGTGCTCGAACGCCGACCACAGGATCTCCTTGATCCAGACGAAGCCCTCTCGCTTGTGGCTCTCGGCGACCTGGAAGATCCTCGCCTCCGCCTGGTCGAGGATCTCGTCGACGTCCCGCTCTCCCTGGTCGTAGACGTCGCGGATGATCTGCGACGACTGCTCGACGAGGCGCCGCAGGAGCGCCTTGTCCCGGACGATCCGCGCGTGGTACTCGAGGTTGGCCGCCGTGGGGACCGCGTCGACGAGCTGCCCCAGGTAGTCGAAGCCCCCCGACGCATCCAGCTCCGACGTCTTCTTGAGCTCCTCGGACACGGTGATCACGTCGATCACGTCGCCGCGCTCGAAGAGGCGGATCATCGCGCGATACAGCCGCCGGTTCGCCTCGCGATAGAACATCCCGTCGTTGAGGATCTCGACGGCGCGCGTCACCGCCTCACGGTCGATGAGCATGCCCCCGAGCACCGCCGTCTCGGCCTCCATGGAGAAGGGCGGCGTGCGGTCGAAGACCGAGGTCACGAAGCTGGGGGAGGCTTCCATTCCACTCCCGAGGAGGGCGTCGAGGAAGGGCGAGGAGAGCGCAAGGTAGTGGGGGCCGTCACCTCCGACTACCGCCTGTCGGCCTGCCGACACGTCCGACGCGCCCGGGCCGCGGGCATGATCGCCTAGTGGCCCGTAACAGATGATTGTTGAGCATCGAGGGTGGCGCGGCGCCGCACCCGACAAGGCGCGACGACGACGAGTAGCAGCGCTACTTGGAGGAGGAGCAACGCAGTCGGGGCGGATGCAGCGCCGCCCGACTGCCAATCGTTCATCTGTTACAGGCCACTAGTGGCCGTCCATCACCGCCCGGAGGAGCTGGAGATCGTCCCAGAAGGCGCGGGTCCACTTGGGGTTGCGGAGGAGCGCCGCCGGATGATACGTCACGACGAGCGGGACGCCCCGGTAGGCGTGCACCTCCCCGCGAAGCTTGCCCAGCGTGGCCTTCTCCCTGCCGGTGAGGAGCTGGGCCGAGAACGAGCCCACGGCGAGGAGCGCTTCGGGCCGGACCACCTCGATCTGCTTCTCCAGGAAAGGCGAGCACGTCGAGATCTCGTCGGGCAGCGGGTTCCGGTTCCCCGGGGGTCGGCACTTGAGCACGTTGCAGATGTAGACCGACTCCTCGCGGGACAGGCCGACCGTGGCGAGGAGGAGGTCGAGGAACTTGCCGGCCGCGCCCACGAAGGGAAGCCCGGTCCGGTCCTCGTTGGCGCCCGGCGCCTCGCCGACCACGATCAGGCGCGCGTCCGGGGGACCGTCGGAGAAGACGACGTGCGTGCGGCTCTCGGCGAGCCGGCAGCGAGCGCAAGCCGACGCGACCGCGCGCAGCTCCTCGTGGGAATCCGGGAGCCGGAGCGGAGCGCTCGGAGGGGGGGACGAGTCCTCCGTGGAGCGGGCCGGCCCCGAGCGGGCGGCGTCCCGCGGGCGTCGCGCTCCGCTCGGCCAGGGGGTCGCCTCGGCCCCCGCGGAGGCGCGGGCAGCCTCCGATCGGGCGGCGCGCGCAGCCTTCGCCAGCTCGAGCGCCCTCTCGCGCGTCATCCCGTCGAGGAAGAGCTCGCCGGCGCCCATCTCGGCTCGCTGCCGCAGGAGCCGGGCCCCTTCCGACACCGGGCGCCGCCCCCCACCGGCGTCCTCACTCATGGGGCCGCAGGCGAGACGCGAGTCGGTCCATGAGCTCCTCGGCCACCTCGTCCTTCGACATCAGCGGAAGCGCCTCGGGCTCGGCGTCCCGCGTCAGGATCGTGACCCGATTCGTGCGCGCCTCGAAGCCGGCGTCCTCCTGGCCGGCTGCGTTCGCCACGAGGAGGTCGAAGCCCTTCTGCTCGAGCTTTCGCGCCGCGTTCGCAAGGAGGTCCTCGGTCTCGAGCGCGAACCCGACGGTGATGCTTCCGGCCTTGCGCAGCCCGGCGGTGCCGGCGGCGACATCCGGATTCGCGGTCATGGCCAGGTCGAGCCCGTCACCCGTCTGCTCACGCTTGAGCTTGCGGCCCGCGGCCGTCACGGGACGGAAGTCGGCGACCGCCGCGGCGAAGATCGATACGTCCGCCTCCGGAAGGTGCCGAGCGACCGCGTCGCTCATCTCCACCGCGGTCTCGACGGTGACGAGGCGCGGCCCGAAGGGGGGGGCGACCGAGGGCGGCCCGGAGACCACGGTCACGTCCGCGCCGCGGCGCCAGGCCGCAGCCGCGATCGCGAAGCCCATCCGCCCGGAGGAGCGGTTGCCCACGTACCGGACCGGATCGATGGGCTCGCGCGTCGGACCCGCGGTGACCAGGACGCGGCGACCGGAGAAGGCGTCCTGGCGGCCCAGCGCCCGACCGATCACCTCCTCGATCTCGGACGGCTCCAGCATCCGCCCCGGGCCCTCTCCCTCCCCGACGGCGAGGGCGCCCTCGCCCGGACCGGCGACCTCGTAGCCGAGGCGCTCGCGGAGGTGAGCCAGGTTCTCCTGGACCTGCGGGTGCGCGAACATGCGGTCGTTCATCGCGGGACAGACCACGACGGGGGCCCGCGTCGCGAGCAGCGTCGTGCCCAGGAGGTCGTCGGCGCGCCCCTGCGCGGCGCGAGCCAGGAAGTCCGCGGTCGCCGGGGCGACGCACACGACCTCCGCCTCGCGTCCGAGTCGCACGTGCAGCGCCGCGCCCTCGGCCGAGAAGAGCTCCGTGAGCGCGGGGCGGCCGGTCACGCCCTCGAAGGAGAGCGGCGCGACGAAGCGCTGCGCCGATTCCGTGAGGACGACGTCCACGACGCCGCCGAGACGCGTGAGGTCCCGGGCGAGCTGGATGGACTTGTATGCCGCGATGCCCCCGGTCACGCCGAGGACGATGCGTCGGTCGCGCCACGGACGCCGGCGGGAGAGCGGGGCCGTGGGCGGAGTCACGATTCGAGCGGGCGCGCGCCGACTCGCCCTACCCCGTCTGGGCTACAGCTCTTCGCGGCGGCGGCGCTTCACCAGGCGGAACTCGATCTGACTGGACGTGAGCGCCTCCAGCGCACGCGTGGTCAGCTTCTTCTCCTCGCCGAGCGGCATCGCCTCGCGAGGGAGTGAGTTCAGCTCACGGCTGTACTTGGCCGCGACCAGCACGCCCAGGTACTTGCTCTCGGTTCCGGTCGCGACCTCGTCGGGAGTGAAGACTCTCATCGATGTTCCTGTCTGCTCAGCGTGTCTCGTACGATCCGAATCGCTCGTCGAGGATTCGCCCGATCTCGGAGCGGTACACCTCGACCTCCCGAGCGTGCCCGTCGGCGGAAGCCCCGTCCCCGTGCTCCGCGATGCGGCGGATCGCGGCGACGCAGCGGTCGAGATCGTCGTTCACCACGACGTGGTCGAACTCCGACACCGCCCGCAGCTCCTCCACGGCCGACTGCAGCCTTCGCACGATCTCGTCGGGAGTCTCCGTGCCGCGCTTGGCCAGCCGGGCCAACATTATATCGACGCCGGGCGGAAGCACGAAGATGAGCCGCGCCTCCGGCACGGCGGAGCGGACCTGTCGTGCGCCCTGCACGTCGATGTCCAGGACCACCTTATGACCGCGTGCCGCCGCCCGCTCGATCTCCGCGCGCGGCGTTCCGTAGAGCCGCCCGTGCACCTCGGCCCACTCCACGAGCTCGCCCGCCTCGATCATCCGCTCGAACCGGGCGCGATCGACGAAGTGGTAGTCGACGCCGTCCCGCTCACCCTCGCGCGGGGCCCGCGTCGTCGCCGACACCGAGAACACGTAGCGATCGCAGCCGTCCACCAGCCGGTGGGCCAGCGTGGTCTTGCCGGTGCCGCTCGGACCGGCGAGCACCACGAGGGGAACGGTCCCCGTCACTCGACGTTCTCCACCTGCTCGCGCACCCGCTCGATCTCCTCCTTGAGCGCCACCGAAGCCTGCGTGATCTCCGTGTCGTTGGCCTTCGAGCCGATCGTATTCGCCTCCCGGTGCATCTCCTGCACGAGGAATCCGAGCCGCTTGCCGACCGGGGTCGATCCGTCTCCCGAGAGCGCCTCACCGAAGAGCTCGACGTGCGAGCGGAAGCGGACGATCTCCTCGTTGACGTCCCAGCGCTCGGCAAGATACCCGATTTCGCGCGCCAGGCGATCCTCGTCCACGTCGACCTGCCCGCTGAGCTCCTGCACCGCGGCCCGCAGCCGGTCCCGGTGCTCGAGCAGCCTCGCCGGCGCCCTCTCCGCGACGGCGTCCAGATGCCTGCCGATCTGGGTGAGGCGCTCGCGAAGGTCCTCCTCCAGCCGCAGGCCCTCCGCCTCGCGCAGCTCGCGGGCGGCGCGGGCCGCCGCATCCGTCAGCTCCGCGATCGCCTCCGGCTCGATGCCGGCCGTGCGGTCCTCCTCGCGGGCGCGGAAGAGATCTCCGAAGGTGGCGAGGAGCGCGAGGTCGACGAGACCGGGCAGATCCAGCTCGTCCTGGAGCGCGTCGAGAGCCGCGCGGTAGCCTCGAGCCTTGTCGAGGTCCACCCGCGGCGGCGCGTCCGCGGCCGCCGTCGAGCGGTCCACCGAGAGGAAGACGCTGACGTGTCCTCGGCCCAGATGCCGCTTGAGCGCCTCGGTGATCACCGCATCGAACTTGTCGAAGCCCGACGGCGTCTTGATGCTCGTGTTGAAGAAGCGGTGATTGACCGTCTTGACCTCGAGTCGCAGACGGCCGGCTGGCGACTCCCGCTCGGCCTCACCGTACCCGGTCATGCTCCGGATCATGCGCCCTCCCGAGAGGGGGGAACATAACCAGCGGCCTCCGGCCACCGTAGGGCCGGGCCTACGCCGAGCTTCAGTTCCACATGTCCCACCGAAGCCCGAAGAAGCTCCGCGCGAACGGCAGCTCGCGGCCCGGAAACGTCTGCAGGTTGCGGCGGATCGTGAAGTTCTCCCAGCCGAAGAAGAGTCGGACGGTGACGACGCGGACCTGAAGCCGCAGGTACCAGCTCTGATAGAAGGGCACCTCGGTGAGCCCGCCCGGGTCGCCGACTCCCTCACCCGGAACGAAGACCGACATCGGATCGTGACCACGCACGCCGAGCGATCCCCACAGCTCCAGGTTGCCGGACTCCAGGTGCACCCGGTGGTACTCCAACGACCCGCGGTAGACCTGGCGGGGCAGGTACGGCCCCGCCTCCTCCCACCGCTGGTAGGAGCCGACGAGGCGTAACCCGTCGAGCGGCATCGGCAGGCTCGCCCACCCCTCGACGCCGGTTCGGTCCAGCCCGGCCTGCGGGGGCGCCCCCAGGTCGAGCTCCGTCCCGAGCGGG
>JABAOE010006184.1_pt1 | contig 14083 bp, 10 predicted proteins | sample 7062141 | NCBI WGS metagenome assembly JABAOE01 (sample SAMN14538627, study PRJNA623070) | marine sediment metagenome | biome: marine biome [ENVO:00000428]; feature: marine pelagic biome [ENVO:01000023]; material: deep marine sediment [ENVO:00002113] | place: India: Gulf of Khambhat ... | reverse complement strand
CAGGCGCAACACGACTTCATGAAAATGTGGCGCAGAAAATAATTTGTCGACGCCATCAATCGCGGTAAGTAATGCAGCGAGCTTTGCCGTCTGCCTGACGGAGGCCTGCGCGACGCGTTGCAATCCACGATGGCCGAGCAGCGCCATGTAAATGGTCGCCGCGGTCACCATAAGTCCTTGATTTGTGCAGATATTTGACGTCGCTTTTGTGCGCCGGATGTGTTGCTCCCGTGCCTGCAGCGTCAACGTGAATCCGGGCGCGTCATCTAAATCGGTCGTTCTGCCGACAATGCGCCCGGGCATTTGCCTGACGATTTTTTCCTTGCAGGCCATGATGCCGAAATACGGTCCGCCGGACGACAACGGCACGCCGAGTGGCTGACCCTCGCCACAGGCAATGTCGGCGCCTTGCGTGCCCCATTGGCCCGGCGCTTTGAGAATTGCGAGTGCAGTGGGATTGACGATCGCGATGACCAGTGCACCCTGTTGATGCGCCCAATCACAAAGCTGATCGACTTGCTCCAGTGTGCCGAAAAAAGAAGGTTGCTGAATGACGACTGCCACAGGCGGTTCGCCGCTGTCTTGCAGCTTGCGCAGATCGGTTACGCCAAGCGATGCATCCAATGGCATTGATTCGAATGTCAGTCCCTGGCTTCCGGCAATCGTCTGCGCAACCCTGCGATAAATCGGCGATACGCCGGCTGCGAGCAATACGCGTTTTGACTGCGACTTGCGATTTGCACGCACCGCCATGAGCGCCGCTTCTGCCAGACCGGACGCGCCGTCGTAGAGCGACGCGTTGCTGACATCGAGCCCGGTAAGGCTCGCAATCATCGTCTGGTATTCGTAGATCGTCTGCAGCGTTCCCTGGCTCGCTTCGGCCTGGTAGGGGGTATACGCGCTGTAAAATTCGCCGCGGGTCGCGATATCCCAGACGGCGGCAGGAATATGATGCTCATATGCCCCTGCTCCGATGAAACAGAGTGCGCCCCGGTCCTTCGCAGCGCGGGCACGCATCAGTCGCGTAATCTCCATTTCGCTCAGGGCGGACGGAACGCCGTCGAGATCCTCGATTAACAATTCCTTGGGAATTTCATCGAAAAGGTCGTCGAGGCTGCCGGCGCCAATGGTGGCCAGCATTTCCTGAACTTCATCGTCGGTATGCGGAATGAATGGCATGTCGTCGTCTTTGTCTGTAAGAAATAACTATTCGTCCAGGTCGTCGAGGAACGCCTGGTACGCATCCGGATCCATCGTCTTAGCTGCATCCCCGGACGGTTGCAGGCGGACGATCCAGCCGTCGCCATAAGGATCCGCATTGATCTTTTCCGGATCGTCGGACAATGCTTCGTTGACCTCGGTTACCGTGCCGCCTATCGGCGCATAGACATCGGATGCTGCTTTCACCGATTCGACTACTGCCATCTCGCCGCCACTTTCCACTTCCTGGCCAACTTCCGGCAATTCCACGTAGACCAGGTCACCGAGTGCGGACTGCGCATAATCGGTAATGCCAATAGTAACGCTGCCGTCTTCTTCCTGGCGCAGCCATTCGTGTTCTTCGGTGTATCTGAGATCGCCTGGCAACTCGCTCATCGTTGTACTCCCCTTTCCACAAACTCTTCGATTATTTCATTCAAAGGCCGATACGTATTTTCCCGTTGCGTACAAAAGGCACTTTCACGATACGCACATCCAGTAAACGGTTTCGCACTTCTACCTGCGCATGCCCATAATCGCCGGCCGGAATTCGCGCCATGGCAATGGACCTTTGCAGCGTCGGCGAAAACCCGCCGCTCGTTATCTCGCCGTCTTCCTTATCGTCCACGACAACCCGTTGATGGTTTCTGAGAACGCCCTTGCCCTCGAGCAACAGTCCTGCAAACCTGCGTCGATCCGGATTCGAACGCATGTCAGTGAGCGGCCGCCTGCCGATGAATTCGCGATCTTCCGGCTCCCATGCAATTGTCCACCCGAGTCCCGCCTCGAGCGGCGAGGTGGTTTCATCCATGTCTGCGCCGTAAAGATTCATGCCGGCTTCCAGGCGCAGCGTGTCACGTGCACCGAGACCGCAAGGCTGGATTCCGGCATCGAGGCACTGCCGCCAGAATCCGGGTACCTGACTGGCCGGCATCACAATTTCCCAGCCATCTTCGCCAGTGTAACCCGTCCTCGCGATAAAGCACTCGCCGGCCTCGAGGGCGTAAAAAGGCCGCAACGCAAGCGCTGCTTCGCGTACCTGGTCGGCCAGCAGATTTGCTGCCAGCGACCTCGCCTGCGGCCCCTGCACTGCGATCATCGCCAGCTCCGCTCGCTCACTTATCTCCACGTCATAAGACGCGGCCTGCTCGTTAATCCACTGCACGTCTTTCTGGCGAGTCGCCGCATTGACCACCACTCGGTAACGATTCGCGCCCACGAAGTAGGTAATCAGGTCATCGACGACCCCTCCGTCGTGATTCAGCATGCAGCTGTAAAGCGCCTTGCCCGGCTCCCGGAGCCTGGCGACATCGTTGGCCAGCAGGTAGCGCAGCAAATCCAGCGCGCCACCGCCGTCGATATCCACCACGGCCATGTGCGATACATCGAATACGCCGGCATGCCGACGCACCGCGTGATGCTCCTCAATCTGCGAGCCGTAATGCAAGGGCATGTCCCAACCGCCGAAATCGACGATGCGGGCGCCCGCCTCCACATGACAGTCAAAAAGTGCTGTCTGACTCCCCATGTTGCTCCTGCGGCTGCATTATTTTCCGGAAAACAAAAAGGGCGGTCGAATACGCCTGGTCAAAGCGTTAGCGACCGCCCCTCTGTCCGGTTACCTGAGAGATCGCTGGCTCGAGGATCCTCTAAAGCCGCATACCCCTTCGGTGGGCCATTCCGGCCACTCTCCAGAGCTAATCAGGGTCCGCAGTCCGTGTGCCTGAGCGTTTCCGGGCATGTTGCGCCTTCGGCGCCTCTTCAAAAAGAGGTCTCTTCTGCGAACTCTTTGGATTAGTGCGCGCAATGATAGCCAAGTCGCAATCCAGTTGCCAGCAGCCGAAAACGCGGCAACAATGCGGGCAAAACAATAAGGAGCCCCGACATGCGTATCCACGTTCTCATTCCTGCCCTGCTGCTGACAGCAGGACTATCCGCTCATGCAGACCCGGCGGAAGATTTCGCGAATCTTCTGGATGATTCCTGGGAGTGGCGACTGAATGAAAACCCTGTGTTCGCATCGAGGCTCGGGGACCGCCGCAAAAACGACCAGTGGCGGGATCTCAGCCTCAAGGCGCTTGAACGACGGCACCAGGACCAGCAGGATTTCCTGCGGCGATTGCGGGCGATCGATGCATCGCAGTTGTCCGAGGGTGACCAACTGAATTACGACCTGTTCCGCCGTAGTCTCGAAAACAGGATCGACGGCCATCAGTTCCGCAATTACCTGATGCCGATGAGCCAGCGCGGCGGTGTGCAGTCGCTCGAATCCACAGCGGAGACCGTCCGCCTCGCCAACGTACAGGATTACGAGGACTGGCTGGTGCGCATGGCCAGTGTCGGGCAAGTCATCGAGCAGACGATGGAGTTGCAGGAAGAAGGCAGAAAGACAGGCTACATGCCACCAAAGATTTTGATGCAAAGGATTCCCGACCAGATCAGCGCGCAACTCGTCGAGAACCCGATCGATAGCCCGTTTTATATTGCGTTTGCGGAAATGCCCGATGCAATCAGCGATACGGACCAGGAACGGCTCCGGCAATCCGCGCGGGAGATCATCGATGAATCGATCGTGCCCGCATACCGGAGATTCAGTAGCTATTTCAGCGATACCTATCTGCCCGCCTGCCGCGACACCATCGGCGCATCCTCGTTGCCGAACGGTGAGGCGTTTTACGAGTACCGCACGCAGTTTTTCACCACGACGCAGATGACGCCGGATGAGATTCACAGGGTTGGACTGAACGAAGTCAAGCGCATCAGGGATGAAATGCAACTGATCATCGACGAACTTGAGTTCGACGGCAGCTTTGCCGACTTCCTGCACTTCCTGCGCACCGATCCGCAGTTCTATTACGAGACTCCCGAGGAACTGTTCGAGGGTTATCTAGCCGTCTCCAAGCGCCTGGATCCCGAACTTGTCAAGCTGTTCGGCAAATTGCCGAGGATGCCCTACGGATTGCGGCCGATACCGGACAGCATTGCCCCCGACACGACCACGGCCTATTACAACAGTCCGGCCGCCGATGGGAGCCGTCCCGGCTATTACTACGTCAACCTCTACCGGCCGGAAGTTCGCCCGAAATACGAGATGGAAGTGCTATCCGTGCATGAGGCGGTGCCTGGGCATCACTTGCAGATTGCGCTGCAAATGGAACTCGAGGACATGCCCAATTTCCGCAAATATTCCGGCTTCACCGCTTTTACGGAAGGCTGGGGCCTGTACAGTGAGAGCCTCGGTTACGAGATGGGCCTTTATAAAGATCCCTATTCGCGTTTCGGCGCACTGACTTACGACATGTGGCGCGCGGTGCGATTGGTGGTCGACACCGGCATGCATTACAAGGGCTGGACCCGCCAGCAGGCGATCGATTTCTTCATGGATAACGCAGCTAAAACCGAGCAGGACATCGTCAATGAAATAGATCGTTACATCTCCTGGCCCGGGCAGGCACTCGCATACAAAATCGGTCAGTTGAAAATGCTGGAACTCAGACGAAAAGCCGAGCAGGCGCTGGGAGACGACTTCGACATCAAGGCTTTTCATGACGAGATGCTCGGCGGCGGTGCCCTGCCGCTCGAAGTGCTCGAGACACGCATGAACCGCTGGCTGGCCGATCAACTCAGAGCAAAAAATGAATAAAGAAAAATTTCAGCTGTATGCGTCCATTGCCGAAATTGTCTCTGCCATCGCGATCGTAATTTCTCTTCTATACGTCGGCTTTGAAATACGGCGGGCGGACGTTTTGAGTTCCCGGGATATAGAAGAGCTGCTTTACGCAAGAGAAGCGGAAGAAAACCGCATTCTTATCGAAAACGCTGATATCGCTCGGATTGTCGTAACCGCACAGGACAATCCCGATGTATTGAGTCCTTCGGACCAGGTACGTTATCTGGCGTTCGAGCACAATTTTTTCGACAACTGGGAAATTGCATTCTATTCACACGCGGACGGCGTATTGAACGATGAGAATTGGAGCGAGTGGAATGAATACTTCATGTCGCAAGCAAAGCGTCGCCCGACTTTTGCCTGGACAGGGAACAAGCACAATTTCGTTGGCGATTTCTCTAATTACGTCGACGGAATCCTGCTGGAATAGTCGCGGTCAGACCCCGGGTGTGTGAATCGGAGCATAACGGAGTTCCGCAGGCTGCGACCAGGGCTATCCGCTCCTGAGTTTCAAATCAGGAACGGACCGCCAATCTGTCGGCGCTACTGTGCGGTTTGGTTCGCCTGCCGCACGACAAATGCACGAATCGCCTCTGCGTCCGCGTCGCTGAATATCGGCGCAAAGGAAATCATTCCGCGGTCGCTGAGCGCGCCTTCGATAACGATACCGCGCCACGCCTCTGCGTCGGCCGCATACGCCGAATGCCTGAGGTCAGGAAGGACGCCGCCGGATGCCGCATCGATACCGTGACACACCGAACAAATTCTCGTGTAGTGGGCTGCCCCGGCCTGTACCTGGTCTTCGCTGCCGAAATCATCGGGTGGCGGTGGTACCGGCGGAGATTTGGGTAACGGCGGCAATTCGACGTTTCCGCCGAGTTTGAATGCAAGCACGCGGCTGACGTTGCGCTTATTGCCGTCGGGATTGATGATCGGGCCAAAGAACAGTGCGTTTACCGCGCCCCAACCTGCTACCACGACAATGTGCTGTTCGCCATTGACCGAATACGTTACCGGCGGTGCGAGGATTCCCGTTTGCGTATCCGCGGACCACAGGCGCTCGCCCGTTGCTGCATGGTAGGCGACCATTTCCGCATCCGAATTGCCTTGAAACACCAACCCACCCGCGGTTGACAACACCCCGCCATTCTCGAACGTGGATTGAGTGGCTCGCCATACTTCTTTCTGCGTCAGAGGATCCCAGGCTAGCAGATGACCCTGGAACTCGGGGCCCCATTCCGGCGGCAGTTCGTTGACTTCTTCAACCGGGTCCCAGTAGTTGACGCCGAGGTTCATGCCGATTGCTAGCGCCTCGTAATTTTCGTCGAGCTTATAGATGAAAGGTTCCTGCTTCGCCGGAATGTAAACTAGACCGGTGTCCGGGCTGTATGACATCGGGTGCCAGTTGTGCGCACCGCCGGGGCCCGGAGTGATTTTCATTGCGGTACCGAAGTCGTCGTATCGCGCTCCCTGCACCTCGACAGGCCGTTCCGTTTCCATGTCGATATGCGTCGCCCAGTTGACCGGCATGATGTTTTCGGCTGACAGCAGTTCTCCGTTTTCGCGATCGAGCACGTAAAAGAAACCGTTCTTCGGCGCCTGCATGATTACATTGCGTTCCTCACCGTCGATCTCGAGCTCGGCCAGGATCATGTGTTGCACGGCCGTGTAGTCCCAGGTGTCGCCGGGCACCGTCTGGTAATGCCACACGTACTCGCCGGTTTTCCCTCGTACTGCTACGATCGAAGCCAGGAAGAGATTGTCACCACCGCCCGGACTTCGCTGCGCGCGGCTCCAGGGAGATCCATTGCCGGTTCCAATGTAGAGGAGATCCAGTTCGGGGTCATAGGCGAAAGAATCCCATGCCGTTCCACCGCCGCCATGTTTCCACCATTCGCCGCTCCAGGTGCCGGCGGCCATTTCCATCGCCTGGTTTTCGAATCCATCAGCGGGATTTCCCGGAACAGTGTAGAAACGCCAGACCTGGTCTCCTGTTTCGGAATCGTAAGCGGTCACATAGCCGCGCACACCGTACTCTGCGCCACCGTTACCGATAACGACTTTATCGTCGAAAACTCTCGGCGCACCCGTTATCGAATATTGTTGGTTGCGATCCGTCGTCTGCACTTGCCAATCGAGTTCGCCGGTCTCGGCATCAAGCGCAATCAATCGGCCGTCGATCGTGCCGACGTAGACGCGGCCTTTCCACACGGCGGCACCGCGGTTTTGCACGCCGCAACAGGACTTGATGTCCCACTCTCTCGGTACTTGCGGATCGTACTGCCACTTAAGCTGGCCGGTCGCCGCATCAAGTGCCTGTACCTTGCTCCACGCACTCGTCGTGTACATGATGCCATCGACGACTATCGGGGATGCCTGTTGCCCGCGCTTCGTGTCGAGGTCGAAATACCACGCCAGACCGAGATCGCCGACGTTCGAGGTATTGATTTCGGCCAGCGGGCTGTACCGCTGTTCGGACCAGGTACGGCCATGCGCCAGCCAGTTGTTTGGCTCCGCATCGGCATTGCCGATGCGCGTTGCGTCGACCCACGCCGGCCCCTTGCTCTCCGCCGCCATGCCCGCTTCGGCAGGCGCCGCTTCCGGAACCTCCTGCCGCTGACAACCAGAAATAATTAGTGGCAGCAGGATGATCAATCCTGCCAGCTTCGTGTGGCGTGCCCCCATGGTTTACTCCCAATTATTTTTCGTGTGACTGTGTGCCGTCAGCCAATCGTTTCTTGCACTTTAATTGTGGCCCGTCCGCGTCGCAACAGAATATGGCCGGGTTGCGATTCGCGCGAGCCACACCTGGCCTGTTGAGCCGTTCGAGCAGATCCGGATCGCAAAGCTCCGGGTGCTCAGGTGCCCGCATCGAGGGGCAGCGCCGTTTGCCGCTGTGCCGGGAATTCCTGCCGGCAGATTCGGGCCCGCGTCGCCGCATCCGCCGTCGCATCGTAGATCTCGTCAATGCGAGCGATGCGAGTGGACAGGCCGGTGCAATTTGCGATCTGGATGTTGAGCCCGGGCCTCGCATTCATCTCGAGTATCAGCGGACCGCGATCGCGGTCAATGACGATGTCGACACCGAGGTAACCGAGCCCCGTTACGTCCAGGCCACGAGCTGCCAGCCGCAAGATGGAATCCCAGTGCGGGATATACAGCCCGGCTATCAAGGCGCCGGTATCCGGGTGATCATCAACGACCTCATCTTCCAGGACACCGGTCAGCGTTTCGCCGGAACTCAGGTCGATGCCGGCGCCAACCGCGCCCTGGTGCAGGTTTGCCTTGCCCCCTGATTTGCGCGTCGGCAGGCGCACCATCGCCATGATCGGGTAACCTCGATAAACAATCACGCGAATATCCGGTACCCCGAGGTAACTGACGTCCGCGAACACGGGATCGAACGCTACGCAATATTCGATCAGGGCGGAATCCCGATTGCCGCTGAGGCTGTACTGGCCACCGACGATGTTCGATGTGTGGTGTTGCAGTTCAGCCTCCGTGACCAGCGCGCCATTGGCGAGGCGGTACGTGGTGCGCTTTCTCAGGCTGCGCCCGGTTATGACGACAATGCCATTGCCACCGCTGCCGCGTGCCGGCTTGATCACGAAACTCTCGCGGTCCGCAACGATCTCTGGCAGGCGGCGCACATCTCCCTGGTGACTGATGACACCGTACAGCTCGGGCACCGCCATGCCGGCTTCGAGCGCCAGCGTCTTGGTAATGAGCTTGTCATCGACGCGCGGGTAAAGCCGCCGGGGATTGAGGCGCGCAATGTATTCGCAATTGCGCCGGTTTACGCCCAGTACACCTGCATCCTCGAGTTGTTTCGGCCCGAACAAGTTATTTCTCCGTAACCGGCCTGAAGCGTTTCAATTCGGTCAGGCGATAACCCGTGTAACGGCCAACGAGTAACACCAGCGCCAGCACGAACAGCAATAATTCCGGAAACGCGAAAACCATGTGTTCCAGCCAGTCCATCCCCATCGCGACGTAGGCCATTGCGGCAACGAGCAGGCTGCCGAGACCGGCGCGTATCGCGTCGCTTGCACCACGCTCTTCCCAGACGACCGACATTCGTTCGATGGTCATCGCGATAATAACCATCGGGAATAGCGCCACAGACAATCCGGTTTCGAGACCGATTTTGTGTGCAACGACGCTGATAACGAGCATTAGCATCACCACGACGATCAGCACCGCGCCGAGCCTCGGCACCAGCAACAGGCGCAGGCGTTCGAGCAGGAAACGGATGCTCAGTCCGAGTGCGACGAGCAGCGTGAAAAGCACGACGCCCCAGAAAAGTCGCGTTTCCCGAAAAGACAACGCGATCAGCACCGGCATGAACGTGCCAAAAGTATCGATACCGATCATATTGCGCATGACCACCATGATCAGCGCCCCTATCGGAATCATTAACAGCACGCTGTAAACGGCTTGCGTCTGAATCGGCAGACTGAATAGCGAGAAATCGACCAGTAATGATCCTTCCATTTCTGCGCGTTGTTCCGCGATCGCTATCGAGTCGAGGAAGTTTTTCTGAACCGCGAAATTGACTTCGACATTACTGCCGCCTTCGACGCGCACCAGTGGCTGGTTGCCGCGCCACCAGATCAAATAACGGCCGGGAAGTTCTTCCACCCCCGTATTGGGATTGAAATAACGCCAGCGATCGCCGTCGTGCACTTCGAGCCAGGGAGTGGGCTCCACCCGCCGCTGCTGGTCCTGCAAGATCACGCCACGGATCATGCGTGCCGGAATTCTCGCGGCAGCCAGCACGGTCGTGACAGTGTCGACGAAATCCGCAGGCGAAACGGCATCAGCCAGTAACAGCTCGATGTTTGCGCCGGGCGATGGATCGTTGCAGCGCCGTAGCAATTCGGTCGTAAACGAGGCGGTATCGGCCGAGTGGTCGCGCACTTCCTGGACGATCACGTCGACCGCGGTCTTTAGCGGCTCGGTTATGACCGGCGGCGGCGGAAACGGCGGTGTCGTATCAATTTGCTCGCTGGACGGATCTTCGTAGATGACGCGGCGGTAATAAAGCGTCTGCATGCCGCCCGTGCGCCGCACCGCCCATTGTGCCTCTCGGCCACCGGCGACGTAGTTGAGGCTGAAGCCATAGCCTTTCGAGACATTGAACTCCCTGAGCGTCCTGAAGCCCGGCGTCAGGGTCGGTATCTGCAGGTTCGCCTTGATCGAGCCGGGGCCGGCGTCGAAGCGGATCGAGGTCTCGATCGTCCATACCTCCTGCTGCCGGTCGGCCGTCAACGGGAAACCAAGCACTTGCCACTTGTAATAGAAGGTGGCAAAGCTGATTCCCGTCAGGACCGCAGCAATGATGTAGACGTAGCGTTCAGTCATGTCACGCTACCTCTCTGTTCCTTCAGATTGACGCATGGAGCCCCCGGCCGCCGTGATTGTTTGCATTAGGGAGTATGGCGGGCATCGTTTCCGCAAAGCCAAGCGATGGATTTTACACTGAAGTTCGATCATCCAATTAACATAATCCGACAAACTAATGAAAACATCCGGGTCGGGGTCTCCCTATTAATAAGCTCCGGTTCGCCGGGTGGTGGCATACCGCCAGTCATTAAATCGTAAAGGCGCTGGCCGTTCGGAAACATTAGTGCGCAGAACGCGCATGCGATCGCGCGGGTGCAACTGCCGGATTGACGCGGCATTGTTAACTCGCAAATATTGTCAGCAAGTAATCGTTCAAGAGAGCAAAGACATGCTGAAAAACCCGCGCTATGGACCCGACTGGCTGCATGAAAAAATTGCCGCTGGTGAGCGGGTGATCATCGACGGTGCGATGGGTACCGAACTCCAGGCACGCGGTGTGCCGATGAATGAAAAGGCCTGGAGCGGCGAGGCCTTGCTTTCACATCCCGAATTGGTACGCCAGATCCATGCGGACTACATTGCAGCGGGCGCGGAGGTGATCATCACCAATACCTTCGCAGCCGGCCATCAGATCCTGGCCCGGGCAGGCTTGGGCAACGAGGTAGCGCACATCAACAGGAGGGGTGTCGAGGTCGCGATCGAGGCCCGCGATGAATCTGCGCAACACGCTGTGGCGATTGCCGGTTCCATGTCACCTTGGATCGAGGCAGATACGGGTTCCTCGGAACAAGACATTGCCGCGGAGTTTCGTGAACAGGCGGACATTCTCGCCACGGCGGGCGTCGACCTGATCGCCCTGGAAATGTGCTCACATCCGGTTTACTCACCCCTTATTACTGGAGCCGCCCTCGCCACCGGCCTGCCGGTGTGGCTCGGGCTGAGCTGCAAGCAAGACGAAGCTGGCGGACTGGTCGGCTTCGAACCACCATACGCGGACTTCAGGGCGCTGATTACCGAGCTGGCTGACAGCGGCGCCGCTGTCATCAGCATCATGCACAGCACCGTAGACGATACGACGGCAGGACTTGCGGCGTTGCAAGAACACTGGCAGGGCCCAACGGGCGTTTATCCGGAATCCGGTTATTTCCTCATGCCGAACTGGCAGTTCGTCGACATCATCGAAGCCGACGACTTCGTCACGAAGGCGCGCGCATGGGCCAGCAGCGGCGTGCAGATCCTGGGCGGCTGCTGCGGACTCGGTGTGCCGCACATCAAGGCGCTGAAAGCCGCGTTCAGTTAGCTGTGAGCGCGGGGAAAATCTGCCCTATGGCTTGCGGAATTTCAGCGTCATGCGATTGGATTCGCCGATCGCGTCCATCTTTGCTTTGAGCTCGGGATTGTTCCTGCTGCCCCTGTAGCCTGGTGGCAGCCGCCAGACGACATCCTCCGTCGTCGGCTGGTCCTGGGGATTCGCATTCAGATCCGAAGCGGCGACAAGTTCAAATCCGGCGGCTTCCATCCGCTCGATGACAAATCCTTTTTTCAGATAGCCATTGCTGCCGCTCGCCCAGCTGTCGGGCATATCATCGCGCGCATGATGTTGCACGACGCCGACGATGCCGCCTGGCTTTAGCACGGCATACGCATCCCGTATCGCCTCGCCGAGGTAATCGCCTTCCGACTCGAACCGTGCCAGGTTATGCAGCGCGCGAACGAACGTCACTGCATCTGCCGTGCCATGCATCGATTCGGGCAGGGAACCGAATACAAACGCTGAAACTTCTGCGTCGTCCTCCGATCGCCATTCCTGTGCCCCAGCCGTGAAGTCCTGGACCCAGGTCTTCTTTTGCTCCAGGAATTTTTTGTTCGCGAAAGCGAATTGTGGCCACATCTCCAGGGAATAATCGACGCCGATCAACCTGCCATCGCTGCCCAAATATGGCAGCAGGATTTTCGAGTACCAGCCATTACCGGGCAGCACCTCGACAACCGTCATGCCCGGTTCGATACCGAAGAATTCGAGTGTCTCCTGCGGATGCCGGTATTTGTAGCGTGCCTGCGCCTTGTCCGACTGCGCCGCGAGTATTGCCTCGAGCGGATCGTTTTCTGCCGAGTACGCAGCCTGATGCAGTGCCGATCCGATGGTCATCAGCGTTACCAGAATCAGCAGAACTTTTTTCATGATTATTCCTCTCTCGTTCAGTAATCGCGGCTAAATTCCGATTTGCCGGCGCATTATTGAGTGGCAGTGAACTGGGTGCAAATTGATCTTCAGTACCATACAGGTGAGTGCGCGCCCGCCGATAAGGGATGAAATACGATCGTGGGCAAACCAGGATTAGCCGCGCATTCCCAGCGCGACCTGGACGGCGAACTCCCGTAGCGGACCACTCTTATTAAAGAGGGCCATGCCGATGCCGCGCAGCCGCGCCAGCGGCGTGATTTCATTGCTGAATAGCCGGTTCAGGCCGTCGATGAAGTGCAGCATGGACTTGTTGGCGACCTTCCTCGCCCGCTCATAACGGCGCAGCACGGGCACATCGCCGGGATGTTCGCCACTGGCCAGCGCCCTGGCAATTTCGTCCGCGAGCACCCCGGCGTCGGCCAATCCCAGGTTTGCGCCCTGCCCCGCCAGCGGGTGCACGGCGTGCGCCGCGTCACCGACGAGCGCGAGACCGTCCAGCACGTAGCGATCCGCATGTTGCGACTTCAGTGGAAACGATCCGCGCGGCCCGGATACCGAGAGATTGCCGAGAACGCCGTCCGTCGCGTCAGTCAGGAGCGCGCCGAGCTGTTCGTCACTCGCCGCTGACAGTTGCTCCGCCTTCTCCGGAGTCGTCGTCCAGACCGTCGACACGCGGCCATCGTCGAGTGGCAGCAGCGCGACCGGGCCATCGGGCAGAAATCGCTGCCACGCGGTGTTGCGGTGACTGATTTCGGGCTCGAGATGTGTAACGAAAGCGGTCTGCGGATATTTCCAGGTCTTTACCGTTATGCCCGCGCTATTGCGGACAAACGAGGAAGCTCCATCTGCCGCGATCAAGAGCTCCGGCATTGCAGTAATGCCGTCAGCATATTCGACTGCGTATCGGCTGCCACTTTGCTGCACCGACTTGAGTCGCGTTTCATAATGGATCGAGACCTCGCTTTTCTCGAGAGCGGCAAGTAACGCATCCTGGATCAGCACATTTTCCACGATGAAACCGAGCTGCGGCACGGCGAATTCGGCCGCGTCGAATCGCAGCGTTTCGGGCCCCTCGACGCTGCCGGTGGCGTCCCAGACCCGCATGTCGCGATACGGGCACGCCCGCGTCTCTGCGATCCTGTCCCAGACCCCGGCGTCTGCGAGCAACGAAGCCGTTCCGCAGGCAATCGCCGATACTCGCAGCGACACATCCGCCGCCCGCGAGAAGGCCGGTCTTTTCCCGGCATCGATAAGTGTAATGTTCAGTCGCCGGTTTGCATCGCGCTGTGCGAGCAACAGCGCGGTCGTGAGTCCCACCATGCCGCCGCCGGCAATGAGAATGTCGAAGTGGCGATTCATCCGAGTGGCACGCCGCGCGACAATCTGGGCAATCGCCCGGCCAGCCCCATCGTGTGTTTAGCGAAGGTCTTGCGCACACCCGGAAGCATATCGAAACCCAGCATGCCGAGGTCGCGCAGGATGCGCACGGAACGCCGCTGGTCGCCGAACAGGCGAACGATGCCATCGGTGATACGCACCAGTTTTTTCTGGTCGCTGCGACGCCATTTGGCGTAATTCTCGAGAATCGCGGCCGATCCCGGGTCGGGCGGTCCTACCTGATCCGATCCATGCATAGATCCTGGATCGGGCGGTCCTACCTGATCCGATCCATGCATAGATCC
>JABAOE010002004.1_pt3 | contig 14103 bp, 14 predicted proteins | sample 7062141 | NCBI WGS metagenome assembly JABAOE01 (sample SAMN14538627, study PRJNA623070) | marine sediment metagenome | biome: marine biome [ENVO:00000428]; feature: marine pelagic biome [ENVO:01000023]; material: deep marine sediment [ENVO:00002113] | place: India: Gulf of Khambhat ... | reverse complement strand
GGCAGTACCTCGAACAGGAACACTTGCTTTTCCAGCGTATTGTTGGCTCCCTCGAGTCCGATTTCGAGGTTTTGCGAAGCGGTCAGCGGCCAGCTGTACGAAGAACGGATGATCGCTTCCGTCGCGTGCTCATCCGTCAGCACGAGAGATTCCGCCGGCACATTGCCTGGCACGGTCGACGTCAGCGAGACGAATTCGGATTCGTCGCCTGTCTTGTCCGTGTAAATAATCCGCGTTTTCAGCGTTCCGTTCGCGCCGATGCGGTTTTCGAGGTCGCCGCCGAATTCCCATTCGAGCCGATCCTCGAGCGACAGGTTCAGCAGGTTCTCGGAGTTCGGATCGCCGACAAAGGCCACGACGGTCGTCTCCGTTTCCTCTTCTTCCTTGTCGGCAATACGCGCATTCAGGTTCAAGACATCGCCGTTTTCGAAAGACCAGTTCCCGGAGGTGTTGAGAACCATTTCCTGGTTCAGTTCCGGCCTTTGAATGTCGCGTTGTTCGAACAGGCTTCCGTCAGGCGCGAAGTAGTCCTCGAAGCGTTCTTCATCGCTGCCACGGTTATACGGCCCGAATTCGGCACTGACGAGATAGTTCATGATTCCTGCCGAGTTGCTGTACGACAGCAGGCCGTCGTACTTGGGCGACTCGCCGTAAAAACCGGAATGCAATTGCCAGGAACCAGAGCCGCCGGGTACCTCTTCCGTGAGCACGATGTTGATGAGCGTGCCTTCACTGCGCACATCGAGACCCGGGGCAGTACCGCGAATCACCTCGATCCGCGACACAACGCTCGCCTGGATTCTTTCAATCGCGGAACTGATGTCGTTCGACTTCCCGGAGATGCGTTTGCCATTGATCAGGATCTGGTCGCCGCCGGAACCGAAGCCGCGTTTTTCCTGTTGGAAGCGTCGTCTCCTGCGATCGTCCGGCAGGAGCGTTGCGCCGCCCGGCACCCAGCGCAGCATGTCTGCCGCGGAGACGGTCGTGTACGGCTCGAAAAAGGCGGCTTCGTAGACGACCGTCGACCCGTCCGGGGAAGTCCAGACGCCGGGGGCAAGCGCACGTTCGGAGGACTCGCCTCCCGTCGGCCGGGTTGTCGGCGGGTCGGCCGCAGCGGCGACAGCAAGCGGTGCGGCACATAGCAAGCCGCATAGCAAACTTACCGCCAATTGCTTTATCGCCTTGTTCACGCGAGGACCGTGCTCCTTGGTTGTGTTCATTCTAAGCCGCGCAGCAAGAAATTACGTGTCCCGGTACCGGTAATCGGATGGTTTGCGGCGACTCCCTCGATGCCGGCTGCTCGTGCGGCGAATCAGCGCTTGAAATTCTCGCGCAATCACTGCCCGTTGATACAAAAGACCGGTGCGGGCAGGAAAAATGACAGTGAGCATCGTTCCGGGTGCCGATGCAAATTGTTTCATAGGCGGAAACGGACCCCGAAAATGCTGGAAACGGTGTCAGGAACGGTCTGGAATGGGTCCAAATCGGCGTGTTGCAAAGGCGCCACGCCGTTTTCCCCATGGGCTCCCGATTTGATCCGATGTCCATTATTTCCCGAATATTCGGCAATTTCGCCAATTTGTTGCAAGAACGCTACAATTGTATGGGTCCGGACACAAAAAAGTGTCCGGCAGAGCTTTATTTTCATTTCCCATAGTGGTTCAATCTTCGCCAACGCATCGAATCTGCTGCGGCTTCTGTGGTGCACACGGGACCCGTTGCCGGATCAATTAAAGGATGTTCGATGATGTGACCGGAGGTCGCGCCCCAGAGTGGGCGCGATCAGATTTCAAAAGGTTCCAAATTTAACCAAACCATATGGGGGAGATAATCGAATGAAATCTTTGTTCAAGCTGGTATGGCTGGCGCTGACGTCCGCCGCACTGGCAGTTATTGCATTGCCCGCTAGCGTCGCATTCGGGCAGGCTGCGGAGGAGGAGATCGAAGAGATCATCACCACCGGTATCCGCGGCCGTCCTCGTACGGCAATGGACTCGGCAGTGCCGGTAGATACTTTCAACGTCGATGCGATCGAGGCGGTCTCGCACACGGATACGGTGGACATTCTGCAGACGCTGGTGCCGTCGTATAACGTCAGCCGCGAGCCGATCTCCGACGGTTCTACCTTCATCCGCCCGGCCACCTTGCGCGGCCTGCCGCCGCACCACACGCTGGTGCTGATTAACGGCAAGCGGCGTCATCGTGCATCCCTCGTGACCATCGGTACAGATGGCGACCAGGGTCCTGACGTGGCAACCATCCCTTCGACGGCTATCAAGAATGTCGAAGTCCTGCGTGACGGCGCGTCGTCGCTGTATGGCTCTGACGCTATCGCCGGCGTGGTCAACTTCATCCTGAAGGACAACTCGGAAGGCGTTACCCTGAGTGCGCACACCGGTTCGTTCTTCGAGGGCGACGGTGACGAGTGGACGATCGCCGGTAACGTCGGCTTGCCACTGGGCGACAACGGCTACGTCTCGATTTCGGGCGAATTCTCCGAGGCAGACTTCACGCAACGCGCGGAAGCGTATTGCGAATCCTGGTTCTGCGTCGATTCGAGCAATTCGCGCTTCGCCGGCTCCAACACCGTCTCCCGGGCGTTCGCGTCCGGCGATCCTTCGATCCTTACACCGGGCGACGTAACGGACAGCGGGGGCATTCTCACGGCTGCGGATATTGCCTACCTTACCCCATTCATCAATGCGTATCCTGACGGTACGCTCAATCCGCACGGCGCGTCCGTGGCGGGCACGGTAACCATGCCCTGGGGCGTGCCGAACCATGAGTCCGCACGATTCTTCGTGAATGCCGGCATCGAACTGCAGAACGGCATCGAGCTCTACGGCTGGGGCAACTACTCCGACAGCAAGGGCGACGGCAGCTTCTTCTATCGTTATCCGTTCAACGCCACCATCGAGATGTTGCGTAATGCGGATGGTTCGCGGTACTTCCCGCTGGAGAAATTCCCCGGCGGCTTCACGCCGCGCTTCGAGGGTCAGGTCGAGGACGTCGGCGCGCTCGGCGGTGTTCGCGGCGAAACGGACGGCGGTTTCACCTGGGACCTGAGCGCACGCTTCGGTTCGAACGAGATCGATTACCGTCTCTTCAACACGATCAACCCGTCTTACGGTATCGATAGCCCGACAGACTTCAAGCCCGGCACGCTGACCAACGAAGAAGTGCAGCTCCAGGCCGATTTCACGAACGAGCTCGACCTGGGCGGCGTTTCGGGTGTCGTCATCGCTTACGGGTTCAGCTACATGGATGAGGAATACGACGTCGCGCAAAGTGCCGATCTCGCCTCTTATGACGACGGTCCGCACGCGCTGCAAGATCCGTATGGATTCTGCGAAGTTGACGCCTTGGGCAACTTCACCGGAAACCCGACAACGGTTGCCGGCACTGGCGTCTTTACGCAGAGCATTGGTGGCGTGCCAGCCGTAGCTGGCAACACGATTGCCGATCTCGATTGCTCCAACCCGGACGATCCGGTATTTGGCGTAGTAGGCGTTGGCTCGAACGGTTTCCCGGGTTACTCGCCGGCATTCTCCGAGAAGTACCAGCGTGATTCCTGGGCGGTCTACGGTGAGATCAGCGCAGACCTGACGGACGCGCTCTTCGTGCAGGCGGCGATTCGCTACGAGGACTACTCGGACTTCGGTGAGGAGACCGTCGGCAAGCTCGCCGGACTGTATCGTTTCACCGATGCGTTCGCGGTACGCGCCTCGGTCGGCACCGGCTTCCGTGCGCCGACGCCGGGCCAGCAGGGTACGACCAACGTGTCGACGCGCCTGCCGAACGGCTTCCCGGTCGCAACCGGCCTGTTCCCGGCGTCGGGTGAGGTCGCATCGGCGCTGGGTGCTGTCCCGCTCACGGCAGAGACGTCCACGAACTGGACCCTCGGCTTCACGGCGGACATCGGCGAGATGTCGTTGACGCTGGATTACTACAACATCGCTATCGACGATCGCTTCCGGGCAATCTCGACGCTCGACGTGTCGCCCGATCCGACATCGGGATCGGCCTACGACAACTACCTCGCGCTGGTGAATGCCGGTGTGGTAGGTGCCGAGACGATCGGTGGCGTGTTCTACTTCCAGAATGCGCTTGATACCACCACGCAAGGATTCGACATCGTGGCTTCGTATCCGTTCGCATGGGCTAACGGCCAGGATACGACGGTTCAGCTCGCGTTCAACTGGAACGAGACCGAGATCGACGCCGACCCGCTCGACGTCGTGAACCCGGAAGACTCGTTCGACCTTGAGAACGCTGCTCCGAACACACGCTGGAACCTCACGGGTGTCCACACCTTCAATGATGCGTGGTCGGTCATGGCCAGGATTCGCTACTACGGCGAGTACGAGAACTCCGACAACACTGACCCACTGTCGATCCAGTCCTTGGACGCCGTGGCCTTCTTCGACCTCGAAGCCAACTGGCAGTTGAACGATAACTGGCGCTTCACGCTCGGCGGCCGGAACATCTTCGATGAGTATCCGGACAAAACGGATCGCATTGCCAGCGACAACGACTTCTGTTGTGGACGGACCTACCAGTCCTCATCGGTCGTGCCCTGGCAGGGTGGCTACTACTACGGTCGTATCAGGGTAGACTTCTAGGAAACGGAACATCCGGGGTGCACTTCTCGCGCCCCCGGTTTCGACCGAAAGACAAAGCCCCCGCATCGCGGGGGCTTTTTTGTTTCGCGGCTAAAGTCGCTCCCACGAATGATTAGATACACGTGCGAGCGGCTTTAGCCGCGATCCATTACTGATAATATACATTCTGCTTATGAGAGTTTGTGATGATTGATCTCTATTACTGGCCGACGCCGAACGGCATCAAAGTGTCGATCATGCTCGAGGAGTGTGAGATCGAGTACAAGGTCATCAAGGTCAACATAGGTCGCGGCGATCAGTTCAAGAGAGACTTTCTCGACATCAGTCCCAATAACCGTATTCCGGCGATTGTTGATCATGACAACGGTATGTCGGTGTTCGAGTCGGGCGCCATCCTGATGTACCTCGCGGAGAAGGCCGGCAGGTTCATGCCGGCAGACGAGAAACAGAAATACGAGGTCTTGCAGTGGCTCTTCTGGCAGGTTGCTGGACTTGGACCGATGTCGGGCCAACTCAGTCATTTCGTGAATTACGCGCCGGAACCGGTGCCATATGCTCACACGCGTTACGAGCAGGAATACGACCGGCTGCTCGGCGTGATGAACACCAGGCTCGCCGATCGCGAGTACCTGGCGGGCGATTACTCGATCGCCGACATCGCGTCCTTCCCCTGGGTAGCCGGCTACAAGCGGCTCGGCACGAGTATCGATGCGTTTGCAAATCTCAGGCGATGGTTCGATGCGATCAAGGAACGTCCGGCCGTCCGCAAGGGCATGGACCTCGGCAGGGACTGGCGCAAGCAATCCGAGCTGGCCGACGAGGAGGCGAGGAAAGTTCTGTTCGGGCAGACGGCCGAATCGATCGCGAAAGCCCGGAGCGGGTAAATGAAGCTTTATGACTGCACGACGGCACCCAGTGCGAAGCGAGTCCGTATGTTTCTAGCGGAAAAGAACATCGATATTCCATTGATACAGGTGAACCTGCGCGACGGCGAACAGCTAGGCGAAGCATTCAGGAAAATCAACCCGGAGTGCACGGTACCGGTACTGGAACTCGATGACGGGACCACGATCAGCGAAGTGTTTGCCATCTGCCAGTACCTGGAAAGTGAATACGCGGAGCCTGTCCTGATGGGACGCGACGCGACCGAGCGGGCGATCGTGACCATGTGGAATACCAAGATCGAACAGAACGGCATCGCCGCGGTGGCCGAAGTGCTCAGAAACAGCGCCAAGGGCATGCGCGATCGCGCATTGCCCGGACCGACAAACCTGAAGCAGATTCCGGAGCTCATCGAACGCGGAACGGCCCGCGTGCAGGCGTTTCTCGAGCGCCTGGATGGTCAGCTCGAAGGCAACGCGTTCATTACGGGTGACGAGTTTACGCTGGCCGATATCACCGCGTTCATCACGGTGAATTTTGCACAGCGCCTGAAAATTCCGATCGCGGAATCCCAGCAAAATCTGAAACGCTGGTTCAACGACATTTCGCAAAGGCCGAGTACCGGGGCCTGAATTGAACTGCGCAGGCCTCCAGCCAGGTCCAGCATGAGCGGTCGGGAATTATACGCTGCGGGAAGAATTCAGCGGCTCTTTCGGCAACAGCTGCATCGAACGGAAACCCATATATAAAAGTAGCAGCAGCTTTGACAGCTCGAGAATCGAATAAGCGCCGTGCGCGATCGATGGTGGAGGTTCAACGCCTGCGATGATCTGCTCTGTGCGCGCAGACAGCTCTGGCAGCAACCACATTGATTGCGTGATCAGAATCAGAGCTAGCACGCCGCAGCCGGCCCACAGGTGTTTCGCGAAACCGGAAACCCTGACGAGTATCAGCAAGACAATCAGCGCCACGAACTCGGCTTTGTTGAGTGCGGCGAATACGACCTGGCCCACGTCGAGGGCGATCGGTCTCGTAATGGTTGATGCAGAAAAGCGCACCGGGGTCGCAAGCAAGGATACGCCGGCGGTCATGCCGAACCAGATCAGGCAGATCCATGCCGGATTCCGAATCAGGCTCAAAATTCGATTTCGCAACGCTTGCTTCACGGGCATAATTTCCGGCAGGTGTTCCTCACAACCGGGGCACAGACCCCGTAATGGAACGAACGATATGGCGTCGCGAAAAGAATCTCAACTTACTTCTGCCGTGCTGATGATCAAGCCGGTTCGTTTCGAGAGTAATCCGCTGACCGCGGAGTCGAACCTGTTCCAGGGGAAAACTCAGTCCTCGCCTGAGCAACAACAGCGCGATGCGGCGGTCGAGTTCGATCGCCTGGCCGCTGCGCTGGAAGCCGGTGGTATTCGGGTCGTGCGATTCGATGACACGGTCGAGCCGCATACCCCGGATGCGATATTTCCGAACAACTGGGTCAGTTTTCACGCGGACGGCACGGTCGTGCTTTATCCGATGGAGGCAGAGAACCGCCGCACGGAACGGCGTCAGGACATCATCGATTCTTTGGCGGAAGAACTCGGATTCCAGGTTCGTCAGATAGTCGATTTGACTGACCACGAGAAACAAGGCCACTTCCTCGAGGGTACGGGAAGTCTCGTGCTCGATCGCAGCAATCGAATCGCGTATGCCTGCCTCTCATCGAGGACCCACCTCGATGTTCTCGGAGATTTTGCGCAAAGACTCGATTACGAAGTCATCGCCTTCGAGGCCGAGGACAAGAACGGTGCGCCGATCTATCACACGAATGTGTTGATGAACGTCGGCGAGGGGCTGGCAGTCATCTGTGCAGAAGCGATTCCACGTGAGGATCAGCGCCAGGCAGTCATTCGCAGCCTGGAGCAGACGGGGCACGAGGTGCTCACCTTGACCTTTGATCAAATGCACGCGTTTGCCGGCAATATGCTCGAGCTCAGGTCGTCGTCGGGACAACGCGTGATTGCGATGTCGCAACAGGCTCGCGATTCATTGACTGCATCGCAGCTCGAAAAAATTTCCGGCTACGCGCAGATCATCAGTGCCCCGATAGACAATATCGAGAGTTCGGCTGGCGGCAGCGTACGCTGCATGCTTGCGGAAATTCATTTGCCGACAGCGCATTCCGGATGAATAGCGATCGTCAAAGGATCCTGATGTGCGCGCCGGATTTCTTTACCATTGATTACATCATCAATCCGTGGGTGTCCGGGCACGAGAGTTCTCTCGATCGCGCATCCCGCCGCATGAGAGAATCATGGCGGATGCGATGGACGCCGGAAATTTTGCCTGCAATGCCGTGAATATCGATGACACGGTAATATTGCACAAGGCATCGGATCCGCTGAAGGTACGGCTGATGCTGGCCGGGTTCAAGGTACAGGAACCGACATTCCCGGCCACTCGTGAAATTTTCGCGTAAAGAGAACAACAAGAATGGCCAAGCCTCATCAATACCGCATTACGCCGAAAGATCCCGGTGCCCATCTCTTCGAAGTGCAGGTGTCGGTCGCAAGGCCGGATCCCGCTGGGCAGGTCTTTTCGATCGCCGCATGGGTTCCGGGGAGTTACATGATCCGCGATCTCGCCCGGCATGTTGTCGCAATAAGCGCAGAGTCGGAAGGCCAGGAAATCGGGCTGACCAAGGTCGACAAGTCGAGCTGGCAGGCCGACGCTTGCGGAAAATCCATCACACTGACCGTCGAGATTTATGCGTACGATCTCAATGTCAGGGGCGCGCACCTGGATACGACGCACGGATTCTTTGATGGCGCCTGTGTTTTTCCCGCCGTTGTCGGTCAGGAACAATTACCTTGCGAGCTCGAAATCTGTCCGCCCGACACGGCAGATGGCGAGTGGCGGGTCGTGACGTCGATGCGTCCGCTTACTGCGGAGCAATATGGCTTCGGCAGATTTGCTGCGGACGATTACGCAGAACTGATCGACCATCCGGTCGAAATGGGCAATATTCAGATAGGTGAATTCGAAGCCTGCGGCATACCGCACGTCATCGCCGTGCGTGGCCACGTGCATTTCGACATTGCCCGCATCTGTCACGACCTGTCGACGCTCTGCACTTATCAGTTGAAGCTGATGGGAACGCCGAAGGGATTCGATCGTTACGTGTTTCTTTTGTATGTACAGGAAGACGCCTACGGCGGCCTCGAGCACAGGTGGTCATCCAGTCTTGCGTGCAGCAGGCGAGACTTGCCACAGCGTGGTGAGTCCGGTGTCAGTAACAGGTATCGTAAGTTTCTCGGGCTCTGTAGCCACGAGTATTTTCATTTGTGGAACGTAAAGCGCATTACGCCCGAGAAATTTGTTCCATACGATTTGCGTGCCGAGACTCACACCGGCCTGCTTTGGGTCTTCGAGGGAATTACTTCATACTACGATCACCTGGTACTGGTTCGCTCCGGGCTGATCACGGAAAAGAGCTACCTCGAACACCTGGCGCGGGCCATTACCCGGCTGACCCGCAGTCGCGGCAGATTCCGGCAGACGCTCGAAGAATCGAGTTTCAATGCGTGGACGCACTTTTACCAGCAGAACGAGAACTCGAGTAACGCGATCGTCAGCTACTACACCAAGGGATCTCTCGTGGCGCTCGCGCTGGACCTGACCATACGAAAAGACACCGGCGGCAAGAAATCGCTGGACGATGTCATGCTGGAGTGCTGGTCGCGCTACGGGGATTCCGCGGAGGGCATGCCGGAGCGTGGTGTCGAGTCCGTTGCCCGAGCTGTCTCCGGCCTCGAACTCGCGGACTTCTTCGAGCGATTCGTGCGTGGTACGACCGACCTGCCGTTGCAGGGTTTACTCAGGGAAGTCGGTGTCATTCTTCATATGCGACCGGCAAGCAACCGCAAGGACCTCGGCGGAAAGCCTGCCACGAAAGTCGGCCCGCCCGCGCCATGGATCGGCGCCGACCTCGAGGAACGTGGCGGCAAGAGTACGTTCCGCCTCGTGCATTCGGGGAGCCCTGCGGAAAAAGCCGGAATAGCGCCGGGAGACGTGGCGGTCGCCCTCGATGATCTGCGCCTGAGCGCAAGCACCGTCGATCACCGTCTGCGTGAACATCACGTTGGGGACACGGTGACGATTGCGGCGTTTCGCGACGAGCACCTGATGAAATTCCAGGTCAAGCTCGCCGCACCGCCAGAAGACACCTGTTATCTCGAACTGGAGGCTGAACCCGACGCCCGAACAGAAAAAATGCGTAAGGCCTGGCTAAAGGGCAATTAACAGTCAGGATTCTTCGAGGCTGTCATCGGACGGATCCTGTGCTTCCGCCGCGATCTCCCCGGCCGTCTGTGAGCCATGCTGCAGGCGTAGCAGTATCGCGCGCCGCATTGGGTCGGCCAGCGCTTTGAATACACTTTGCTGCTTTGCAGACATTTTTATATTCAGATAAATATCTAAATATATGTTAACGACGGTTAGTCGTCGCGAAAGAGCACTCAAAGAATCGCCAGCGCACGCTTCAGGATCTCGATGTCAAACTCTGTTTGCAATGGCTGGACTTCGCCGTCGAGATGCGAGGGCACCCGGTCTTCCGCAATCAGGCGCACGGAATTCACCGTCGCGCAGCTCACCTCCGGCGCGCTTATGTGGGTGCCCTGCATCAACCGGGGCAGCAGCGCGAAAATGCGCAGCCGCCCGACAGGCTGCACGAAGACCAGGTCCAGCAAGCCGTCGTCGTTTCTTGCCATAGGCGCAATCTGGAACATGCCGCCGACTGAAGCGCCATTGCATATCTCGACGAGCGTCACCGAACCATTATAGTTCGTCGCGTCATAGCGCATTTGTACGCCGGGCGTGATTACGCCGTCCCACACACCCTGGAACACGGCGATGAGGTAAACGAGGTCGCCGATCGGCAGGCGATTGCTTCGCGCAATCTGGTTGATCTTTGCATCGAAGCCGATGCCGGCGCCGTTGGCAAAGTAACGATCGTTCATTCTGCCGGCATCGATGTACCGCAATGGCATATCACTGTCGATTCGATCGGCAAGCAACCTGGTCGCGTCCTCCCAGTTCAACGGTATCGAGCAGGCCTTGGCGAAGTCATTGCCGGTACCGACAGGAATCACGCCGAGAGCCGTCTTCGAGCCGGACCGCAAAATGCCGTTGACCGCCTCGTGCGCGCTGCCGTCGCCGCCGGCAACAATGATTCGGTCCGCGCCGGCCGATGCCGCTGCAAAGACCTTGTATTCGAGATCGCCGACACTCGTACTGTGGATTTCCTCGACGGTTACATCGCTCTCCGCGAGCAGGCGCCGGATCCGTTTTGCACGGCGCCTGGCACGGCCTCTGCCGGCAGCAGGATTGACGAAAAGCGGGATGGGGCGTTTAGGCATTTTCAGATCGCCTAAATCAGCTGATGCTACAATGCTCTCCCTTTTGGCACAAAATAACCCGGCAAAGGATGTTAGAACTAAGCGTCAAGTTTCTGCTCAGTTACTTCATCGGCTCAGTGATGGGCGCGATCGTTATCGGCCGTCTGCATGGTGGCGTTGATATCCGGACGATGGGCAGCGGCAATGCAGGTGGAACGAATGCGCTGCGCACGCAAGGCTGGGCTTTCGCGCTCGGCGTAGTGGTCATCGACGTTGGCAAGGGCGTACTCGGTGCTGGCGTCATTCCCGCGCTGAACCTGCCGTTCGTAGCAACGGATCCCGGTTTGGGCAGGGAATGGTTGATCCTTTGTTGTGCTGCCGCCGCTGTGATTGGCCACGTGTGGCCGGTGTGGCATTCGTTCAGGGGTGGGAAAGGCGCCGCAACCCTGATCGGCACGCTCATCGTCCTGTCTCCGGACATCATATTGCCGGTGCTGGTCGTCTGGTGCATCGTACTGACGACGTCCGGCTACGTGGGACTGTCGACGATGATGGCCGCTATCACGGCGCCCGTGTACCTGGTTGCGACCAGGCTTCCGGATGATCAGCCAATATTTATCTATTGCGCCGCGATGGCAATGTACCTCGTCTTCAGTCACCGCTCGAATATCCAGCGTATGCGCGAGGGAACGGAATCAAGGCAGACGGGCGCAATGTTGTTCAGAAGACAACGTGAACCGATGAAATGAATGCGCTCACGCCCGCCGGTATTCGCGCTTTAATCAACAAGAAATCTCTCACCTGTCTCGACACGCTGGAGGTGTTTGCCGAAATCGGCTCCACCAACAGTTATCTCCTCGGTGAGCCGCGCCCTGCGCCGGGGCGATACCGCGTTGCGCTTGCCGAACATCAGACGAACGGACGCGGTCGGAGGGACCGTGTCTGGGTCTCGCCACCGTCGACGGGTTTGTGTATGTCGATGGCATTTACATTCGCGGACATGCCTTCGGATCTACCGAGCTTGTCGCTCGCTGTCGGTATCGGTATCGCACAGTCTCTCGAGCAACTCGGGATGCAAGACGTCGGCCTGAAATGGCCTAACGACATCGTCGCGAGAAATGGCAAGCTGGGTGGCATCTTGTCGGAGGTCCACCCGATCAGGCGTGATGGTGTCACGGTCGTCGTCGGGATCGGCCTCAATATCGATTTCGGCAATAACAATGTAGGACGCGACATAGCAAGCAGCATTGGCCGCGCGACGGATCTCGCTGCGAACATCGATGACCTGCCATCCCGCAATGAAATTTCGGCAGGGATTATCGATTCGCTGGTCGATGTAATGATGCGATTCCGGGATGCCGGGTTTTTGCCATTTCATAAACTGTGGTCGAAGTACGACTGGTTGCAAGGCCGCGAAGTGACTTTAGAAATGGCCAAGGCGACAAGCGCCGGAATAGCGGAAGGTGTCGATACGGATGGTGCACTGCTTCTGAATGTCGGTGCCGACACGCAGCGTGTTACCTCCGGCAGCGTGGTCTTCCGCGAAACAACGGGTACGAGTCCGTGACCGATTTCCGGGCGTTGCTATTCGACGTCGGCAACACCCGATTGAAATGGGGAATTCTTGAAGGTGAGCGAATTGTTCGACAGGGCCACGTCGATCACGACAAACTCAAACGACAGGGGGTTGCTTCGCTTACAACCAGGTTGCCCGCCAACGTCGACTATGCGCTGGCAAGCAATGTAGCGGGAGCTGCGTTTGCGACTCGCCTGGCTGGCATCATCGGAATCCACTGCGACACGGATGTACATTTCGCGCGCTCGGAAAAAGAAGCATACGGCGTCAGGAATGCTTATCGCCAACCGCGGCGGCTAGGGGTCGATCGCTGGGTCGCGCTCATCGGTGCACGAGCTGAAACACGTTCGGCCGTTTGCGTCGTCGACGCGGGAACGGCAGTAACGATTGATGCGATGGACAATACCGGCCAGCACCTGGGTGGCCTGATCATTCCGGGTACACAGCTGATGCGCGACGCCCTGAGTCGCGAAACGAGCGGCATTCGCCTGAGACGCGGGGATGCCGGGGATCCGGGTTCCGGGCTGGAGCTGTTCGCCGCCAGCACGAGCGATGCCGTGCAGTCCGGCACGCTGAGCGCCGTGTGCGGGGCGGTCGAGCGGGCCGTCAGGGCCATGCGCACCGCCGGATTGCGCCCAAAGATCATCTTGACCGGGGGAGATGCGTCACGCATTCTAAAGCGGCTTGATGGCACAATCCTTCATCGACCTCATCTTGTTCTGCAGGGTCTGGCGCACATGGTGCAAAACAGGACATGAGAAACCTCATATTTCTGCTGATACTGGCGAACGTGCTGTATTTCTTGTGGGACCGCTTCGTGGCGGCACCCGAGGAGACCGGCGTGGCCGTCGTTGACGAAAGCGAGCTCGGCCCGCCGCTGGCGATCGCAAAGAACAAGGTCGCGGAGGCCGCGACCAGCGTTGGCGCGGTGCTCGGGTCCGGGCAACCGTCGGACCTGGCGGCGGTCGTCGGCAGGTCCTGTGTCAGCATATTTTTCAAAACGAACTCCGAGGCGGATAGCGCTATCAAGGCTCTGAAAAGAGAAGGCATGCTTACCGGGCTGCGCAGCACGCAGGGACAGGTTTTCGTTGGCAACTGGGTGCAAATCAGGAATATTCCGGACCTGAAGACCGGGGCCGGGATGATCGACAAGCTGCAGTCCGGCGGCATTTCCGACGCCTACCTGATGGATGACGAAGCCGGCAGGTACAAGATCTCACTCGGGCTTTTCGGTGATATGGGTCGGGCCGAGAAGATCGAATTGCAGGCCAAGTCGCTCGGACTACCGGCGGACATTACACCCAGGATGCGGGACGCGACGGTTTACTACGTCGACGTCGGCTTGCCACCGGGCAAGGGTGCGGGCGGCATCATCGAACAGTTCGGTGAAGAGCGGGTACTTCTTCGGGAAAAAGCAACCTGCCCGAGAACGAACTAAATCTGGAAATAACATCTTGCGCCTTCACGGGTGGCGGCGATAATCAACCTGTGCCGGTATAGCTCAGCTGGGTGAGCCGGCATAGCCGAAGCAGTGCTTCGGCCCGGCGAACGCCGCGTCAGGATGACGCGGCCGGTGTCGGGGGTACTACAATGCAACGCCAGGGACGGCAGCGACAATCTCACACTGTGCCGGTAT
>JABAOE010001967.1_pt1 | contig 14117 bp, 12 predicted proteins | sample 7062141 | NCBI WGS metagenome assembly JABAOE01 (sample SAMN14538627, study PRJNA623070) | marine sediment metagenome | biome: marine biome [ENVO:00000428]; feature: marine pelagic biome [ENVO:01000023]; material: deep marine sediment [ENVO:00002113] | place: India: Gulf of Khambhat ... | reverse complement strand
CTTACCTAATAAATCTCGTAGCGGGCAATGCCGTCGAGGAGGAGATTCTGGGGCGAGCCATGAGAGAAGAATGGATTGCGGGGGCTGCCATCAATGCGGCGCCAGAGCAGCCCCTTTCCCAAGCCTCCACGCTCTGGGATCTGCCCAATGTCATTGTGACTCCCAGGCTGGGGAGCTCCGGCCAAAAATGGGATAAGGTTGTCCCCATCTTCAGGGACAACCTTGCGCGCTTTATTGCAGGTCAGCCGCTAAAAAACCGAATCGACAAAGAGCTGGGTTACTGAATTTTTGATTAATCGAACGAAATTCCCGTCTGACAACTTTTCGCGCCAGGAGCCCAAGAGGGGAAAAATATAATTTTATTCTTCTCTCGACTTGGCGTCCTTTGCGTCTTTGCGCGAGATATCTTCTCCCCGGTCATACGATCTGAATTCCAGCCCCCTTTGGTAATAGATTCACTAAAGGTTCGGGAACGGCAGGATCGATTTGTATTTCGCAACGATCTCAGCGCGAAGGTCCTTTTCCGTTCTGCTGGCATGGGGAAACTTATCCCGCCAGGTCCAAGGACGCACCGCGTAGATAATGGCCCGGCTGTTGGTATGGTCGCCGGTCTCCCTCTGTTCGGGGGACATGCGCGGATCCAACGGCGTGCTCCAGGTTCCATCGATCAACTCGATATCGGTGGCGGGGTTCACCCGGGTCATCATGGCCCATTCCACTTCTTTCATGTCACTGGGATCGATATCTTCGTCCACGACTACAATGTAACGGCCGTTGTATGCCCCTTGCCGTGCGCCAAGGGCCGCATGGCCGGCCTGCTTGGCATGTCCGGCGAACCGCTGGCGAATGGAGACCACGATCCAGTAGGAGGTGTGCTGCCAAACCCCTTGAATGTCCTGAATTCCCGCGCTTTCCAGTTGGTCCCACAGGACCCCGGCCATGAAGGGCAGAGCGTACTTGCTGGCACCGGGCCACAGCGGTGTGGAGTCCAGAATAATGGGGTTGTTTCTATGGTAGATGGCCTTGACTCGGACCACGGGCTGAGGCTCGCCGGTGCCGATGGTGCCTCCGGAGTAATAGCCCGGCCACTCACCGAAGGGGCCTTCGTCCCGTGCCTGTTCGGACGGGGGCGGCACCTCGCCTTCGATGGCGATCTCGGAGTGGGCCGGAATGGGAAGACCGGTCACGGGGCCCTCGATGATCTCCGTGGGTCTGCCTCGTACGGCACCGAGTAAATCCAATTCCGATTTTCCCCAGGGGAGAAACGCCGTGGAAGCCAGGAAGGTCAACGGATCATGTCCGAATGACGCAGCGATGGGTGCGGCCTTGCCCTGTTCCCAATAACGTTGGAGGATCAGTCTGCCGTGCTTGCCCGGGCTGATCCATAGGCCCAGCAGGTCTTTTTCATGCACCTGCATGCGGTAGGTGCCGGTGTTGAGGTATCCGGAGTCGGGGTCACGGGTGGTAATGATGTCCCCGGTGCCGATGTAGCGCCCGCCGTCCCTTTGGNNCCTTTGGTGAAACTGCGGACTGGGGAACTTCCACATGTCCACCTTGTCACCGGTCAGCACATTTTCCATGACGGGACCGGTTTTAACTTTCTTGGGCGGAATCAGATTCGTTCTTGCCGCGGATAGCTTTCTCGTCCCCAGGCGAATCAATTCCAGTTTGTGCTTGTCCACGGGGAGACCCCAGGCCAGTGCGGCGCGCCTTACCGACGCAACGGAGAGACTCACGACGCGAAACCCTTTCGGGTATCCTTTGATATTGTCGAAGATCAGCATGGGAGGGTCGGTAATCAACTCCGCGGCGGCTTCAGTGAGAGCGCCGATCTCGCGATTCCAATCCGCCCCATCGATTTCACGATAGTCGTCGATCTGTTTCGCGGTCTCAATGAACGAACGAAGATCCTCAAACGGAAAATTCTGGCTGACTTCAGTTTCCTCTGCGGGCACTCTGGCTTCTGTCTTGGCCATGCTTATCCCTCCTAGGCTGATAGGTTTGATAGTAAAGATATTTTTCTTCTCGAAACCCTCGCTTTAATCGCATACTCCATGTTGAACTGTCAAGTCGGGGACTCCGGGGATTCAAGTCGAATACTAGAACCTGTCCCCATCTCCCCATCCGCGGTATCGAACCTGGAAGTTTCCCTCGGCCACCATCCGATCAAACTTTCGGCGCAGCCAGCGCTTGAATATATTGCGAGTCTGAGGGATGAGGAGCAAGAAGCCGGCTACATCGGTGATAACCCCCGGGGTGACGAGCACCACGCCGGCAACAAAAATCAACACCGCGTCCATCAGTTCTTCCGCCGGGACGGTTCCGGTGGCAAGAGTTTGTGAAATCTGATGGATCGTTCGGATGCCCTCCAGCCGCGCCAGGTAGGCCCCCAGGATACCCGTAAATATTATTAGCAAAATGGTGTTGGCCGCTCCGAGGTAGGCACCGATCTCAAGAAGGATATAGAGTTCGGTCAGGGGGACCAGAGTAAAGAGCAAGAACAGTTTTGCGATCATGAGTCTCTTTTTTACAACCGCTGCGCCGCGTCCGGCACGGCGCTCCAGGGAAACAATTCGGGATGAATGATTTGCGCTAGAACTTCCAATCCATCGACGAGACGTGGTCCCGAGCGATTGAAATAGGCATGGCCGTTTACGGCAAAGACGCGATGATGGCGAACGGCTGGCAGGTCGGCCCAGCCGTGCAATAATCTTAGCATGTCCGATTCTTCCAGAGTTCTTTCAATGGTGAATCCACAGGGCATTAAGATGAGGAAATCGGGTCCGTACTCGAGAACGGCATCCCATGAGACTTTTCTTGATGGTTGACCCGCCTCGGCCAATCCATCCTCGCCACCGGCAATCGAGACCATCTGGGGGACCCAATGACCCGCAGTATATATGGGATCCAACCACTCAATACACGCGACTTTTGGTCTAACGTCCGAGGATCGAGTTCCTTCTGCTATTTTTTCGATTCGTTCCGATAGCAAGGCCACAAAACGTTTGGCTTCCTTGACCCTTCCGGTATCCCTTCCTACCTGAGCGATATCCTCCAGAACATCCGAAAGAGTCGTTGGGTTGAGTGAAACAATCCTGGGCGGCCTCGCGAGGGTCTTGGCCGCTGCCACAACGCGGTCGTAGTCGAGTGCGCAGACGTCACAGAGTCCCTGGGTCAAGATGATATCCGGGTTAGCTTGCTGGAAAAGAGAAAGGTCGATGTCGTAGATGCTCTGGTTTGATCCGACCGTTTCAACAACCTGATTGTCAATTTCCTTGCTGGTGCTTCCGTGTGGATTGACTTTGCTGGTTACAACACGGGGTATCCTTCGGGCCTCTGGGGGGAAGTCGCATTCGTGGCTTACCCCTACGACAGAATCCCCGAGGCCGAGGGCAAAGGCGATCTCTGTTGCGCTTGGCAGTAGAGAACAGATGCGCATCAAGACACGATTAACGTAAATTAACCGCTATTCCAAACACCAGGTGCCCAGGAAACCTGACATTTCGGGAAATGAGTTTTATATCTTGTAATATGGACCCTTTAGGTCTATATTGTTGAAGTTATTTTCGTGAGCCCGATAACAGAGTGTTGTCCTCGGCATAGGCCGCCTTGATAATTCGAACGTGGGAAAATGAATTGAACGCTAGATAAGTTATTTTGATTTGTCACGGGATATGGAATGCAAAACAATGAGTAAATCCAGGGCAGACGGAGAAGAGAGGTCACGCGAGGTAGATGAATTGGAAGACATGCCATCGTATCTTCCAGTTGACGCGGAGCATAACGGGGAAGACATCGATGAACCTCTAGTAGCGGCTGATCTTGCCGAGTCAAACGGTGAAGGCGAAGCGGCGGGGGTGGGGTTGGAGGCGAACTTCGAAGAGAAATTTTCTGAAAGCAGCAGCGCCATAGAGCTTTACCTCCGTGAGATCGGAACCGTACCGCTGCTTAGGCGTGAGGGTGAAGTTGAGTTGGCGAAGCAGATTGAGCAAGGGGAGGTTCAGGTTTTTCGATCGGTCCTGTCCTCGGGTGTGGCCTTAGATTATGCTCTCGAGTTGGGGGAGAAAATCTCAAAACGTGAAGTCCATGTCTCGCCTCTCCTGGCGGAAGTTGCGGACGGGGACGATACAACGGGACCTGCTTTGGGTCACATAGAGGAGGAAACCCTGCGGAAACGTTTCCTCTCAACCATCACAAAGCTTCGAAGGCTCCATCGGGATATCCATCGGGTAGGTCGCGAATTGCGAAAGAGCAGGATTTCTCTACGACGAAAAGGGCAGTTGGAAAAAGACCACCACAGAAAGATCATGCGCGCTGCCCAGGGGATGGAGGGTTTGGGTCTATGCAGGGCCGAGATTCAAAAGATCGCGGACCGGCTCAAATCCTACCAGGCTCGCATGCAAGAATTGGATAACAAAGCGAATGGTTCCAAAAGAGCCAAGGTTCGCAGGGATTGCCGTTCGTCCATGATGGCCATAGAGAATCAATGCAGAGCTTCCAAAGAAGAACTATATGCATGCGTCCAATCCATTCTCGAAGGGGAACAAACAGCCGATGAGGCCAAGAAGCGCCTTACTCAGGCAAACCTACGGTTGGTGGTGAGCATCGCCAAGAGGTATTCCAACAGCGGGCTACAGTTTCTTGATCTCGTACAGGAGGGCAATATCGGTCTGATGAGAGCTGTGGAGAAGTTTGACTACCGACTCGGCTATCGATTTTCGACCTACGCGAATTGGTGGATCCGCCAGGCAATTCGAAGGGATATTTTTAACTCCGGTCGAACCATTCGGATACCGGTCCACGTCATCGAGACCAGGACGAAGTTGATTCGCACGTTTCGGGAACTCGCGAAAGAATTGGGTAGGGAGCCGCTTGCAGAGGAGATTGCCAAGCAGATGGGTCTTCCGCTAAAGGAGATTCGCAGGGTCATGAAGCTGGAAGCGGAACCGGTTTCGCTGGATGCTCCCAGCGGCGAAGATGGAGAAGGTCTGCTTTCCGATTTCGTTGAGGACAAGCAGGCCCCGAAACCGCTGGAGCGCTTGATGGAGGCCAATCTGGGGTTAAAGATCAAACAGGCCCTTGCCACTTTGCCCCCGAGGCAAGAGGTGGTGCTGCGTCTGCGTTTTGGCATCGGTGTGGGTCGAGATCATACTTTGAAGGAACTGGCGGAAAAGTTTTCCCTCACACGGGAACGCATTCGCCAGATCGAAGAGAAGGCACTCAGAAAGCTTCGCTTCCCGGAAAACGCTCTGAGACGGATGAGCAAGATGGGCGGAACGGCGCGGCCCCGGACTGCTTAGGGGGCATGGATTTAAGGTTCAAAAACTAATATGATGATCAAAGATTGATGGAGGAGGATTTGCTATGGCAGACGACGTAATCAAAAGCATCGATGAGCAGGTCAAGAAAAGCAACGTGCTCGTTTTCATGAAGGGAAACCCTCAATTCCCTCAATGCGGATTTTCAGCGCATACCGTGGAGATCCTGCAATCCTACGGCGTCCCTTTTGAAACCGTAGATGTGCTTGCGGATCCACAAGTACGTGAAGGGGTCAAGCAGTACTCCAAGTGGCCGACCATCCCCCAGATTTACGTCGGAGGTAAGTTCATCGGCGGATGTGATATCATCCACGAGATGCACGAACGGGGTGAGCTCGCACCGTTGCTGAAAGAAGCCAGCGAAAAATAAAGTCGGTTACACGGCCGCGATGGGAAGGGCTTCCGTTAAATGCTTACTCGGGTACAGAATGAGACCCTAACCCAAATCAGCCCCGGTACGCCCATGGGGCGCCTCATGCGCCGATACTGGCATCCCATCGCAGCGGTAGCAGAGCTCATCAAGACCCCAGTCAAGAAGGTCAAGGTTCTAAACGAGTCGTTAGTCATTTACCGCGACAAGAACCGGAAAATCCGCCTGTTCGTCGAAGCTTCACTTCCTGGTAAAACGTTTCTTAAAGACCGAGTACCAGAGCCTAAACATCTTCGCTGGAAGTATCAGGGTTGGTTTTACGATCGCAGGGGACGGTGCGTTAGGCCTCCGCAGAAGCAAAGTGGAGGGTTATTCAAGGACCTTATCAGAACAAGGGAATACCCCGTGCGAGAACTGGGCGGGTTAATATTTGCGTATCTGGGTCCGGACCCGGTTCCTTGGATTCCTCAGTATAACTTGCTCATTTGGGACGATGCTGTCCGTGAGATCAACGGTACGGTGATTGATTGCAATTGGCTGCAGATCGTGGAGAACCTTCTCGACCCTTACCATGTGGAATTTCTTCATGGTCGCTACTTTGAGCACGTGCTACGACTCAAGGGAGGGGACCAGGTCGAGGAGTTTCTGAGCCGGTATGCGCCGAAACCCATCAAAAAAATCGCATTTAACCTTTTCGAAAACGGTATCGTTGAGAGGCATATGATCAAGAGCGAAAATGAAGTTAGTTGGAAGGTGGGAGCACCGACTTTCTTTCCCACCACGACTTTGGTGGGACCGGTGGAAAGCTCTAAGGTGATCAATTTTGTGGTCCCGTTGGATGATACTCACACGTGGTTTGTGGTCTATTTGGCCGAGCGAACGGGTATCCCAATTCCTTGGGAGGAAACGCCTCGCCATGTGGATGTACCAGGCGTGGACAAGGAGACCGGTCAATTCCTCCTCGATACAGCAAATGGCCAGGACCATATGGCAGTGGTGACTCAGGGAGAAATCGCCCGGCGTGAGAAAGAGCACCTGACAACCTCTGATATTGGAATCACCCTTTACCGTCGCTTGTTGATGCAACAGATCGAGTTGATGGAAAGAGGAGAGGTGCCCATGAACGTGTACCGTGATGTGCACAGGATCTCGGTTGAAAAAGATGAATTTCTGGAAATTGCCTGAAGATCATTTGAGTATAGATGAACAACCGCGAACTCGAAGCAGCTTGGAACTATCATAACCGTACCAAACACTCCTACCATAGTGTCAGAAACAGCTCCCATTTCCTCGACTGGGAAAACCAGCCACTCCCTTTCAAGATCTACTCCAACCTGGACCCTATTTCTCTGCCACATGATCTCAATTCGTCCGGCGTATCGGCCCTAAAAGCGATTGCTGACCCGGGTCCACGGAAAGAAACCAAGACAAAGATCGATAAACAGCTCCTGGCCGAGATCCTACATTTTGCCGCCGGTATCACCAAACGCAGGACCTATCCTGGAGGGGAAATCCTGTTTCGCGCAGCCGCCTGCACGGGCGCGCTCTATCACATCGACCTTTACGCCGTCTGTGGTGAATTGGAGGATCTGGCGGCGGGGATTTATCAATTCAGCCCCCAGGACTTTTCTCTGAGACGGCTTCGCGAAGGGGATTACCGACCCAACCTGGTGGCTGCCAGCGGCGACGATCCAAACGTCGTCGGCGCACCCGTCACCCTTGTGTGTGCTTCTACGTACTGGCGTAATTCATGGAAATACCAGGCCCGGGCTTACCGGCATTGCTATTGGGATAACGGCACGATCCTCGGAAATCTATTGGCCGTAGCCGCGGCTCGCCAGGTAAGGTCCAGTGTGATCCTCGGATTTGTTGATTCGGAAGTCGGTGACCTGTTGAGCCTCGATCCTCAGCGTGAGGCGCCATTAAGCCTCGTTCCTCTTGGAAGCGGGTCGTCGGATTTGCCTCCACCTTCATTAGCGGTGAAGCCTCTTCACCAGGAAACCAGCCCCTTGTCGAAGAAAGAAATTGATTATCCGGCGATTCGGGAGATGCACTTGGCTTCCTCACTGGAACGGGGAGAAGAGGTGACCCTATGGCGACAACATGCGAAGGCTGCAAGTAAGGCGAAAACGGGAGCGACACCAGGCGGGACTGTTTTGCCTCTACAAACGCTTCCAGATCAGGATTTACCGTCGGATACAATCGAGCAGATTATTCTGCGACGCGGTTCAACCCGTCAATTTGCGCGTGAGCCCATCAGCCTTGCAGAGCTTTCGACCATGCTCAAGCAGGCGACGGGTCCCATACCGGGAGATTTCACGGATGGACCGAGATTGAACGAGCTCTATCTCATCGTCAACGCCGTGGAGGGTCTCATGCCGGGCGCTTATGTCTTTCACAGGGACACTCTGGCACTCGAACTGCTCAAAGAGGGAAACTTCAGACACGAGGCAGGCTACCTAGGGCTGGGACAGGCGATCCCGGCGGACGCCAGCGTCGATGTGTTTTTTCTGGCCGATTTGAATGTGATCCTGGAGCGATTTGGAAATCGTGGATACCGGGCGGCACAGCTGGAGGCCAGCATTGCGGGCGGAAAACTTTACCTATCCGCTTATGCCCAACACCTCGGTGCGTCGGGTCTTACTTTTTTTGACGACGATGTAACGGAGTTCTTTTCGCCTCACGCGGCTGGCAAGAGCGTCATGTTCTTGGTAGCCTTGGGCAGGTCAGTGAAGCGTGCGCGTAAATAGAGCCCAGCATTCTAGAGACGCTCATCATTTACGTACGCGCAAGTCATTAATCTCAGGATTATTGTGAATTAGTTATGGCTGGGAAACCGGTTCCCGCTCTGGAGCTGCATCGTGTCTGCTATGCCGTAGAGGGCAAAAAAATCCTGGATTCCGTTAACTGGACGGTGGGGCAGGAGGAGCACTGGGCTATTCTGGGGCCCAACGGATCGGGAAAAACCACACTCCTCAAGGTTGCCTGCGGCTACATTTGGCCAAATTGTGGCGGCGAAATTTTTCGCAACGGCGAAGTGTTGATCAACCTTCGTGACCTCAGAAAGAGCATTGGCTGGGTAACCTCTTCGCTGCCACCCGCCATCCCCACCCGGGAAAAGGTCCTGCGGACCGTAGTTTCCGGAAAGTTCGCGCAGATTGGTCTTTTGGAAGGACCGTGGTGGAAGCCCGCGAAAAAGGATTTTACACAAGCAGAGAAGTATCTGGACCAGATGGGTTGTGCCGATCTGATGGACCAGGAGTTTGGTACGCTTTCCCAGGGAGAACAACAGAAGGTTCTCATCGCCCGGGCCCGGATGACCGAACCCTACTTGATGTTTCTCGATGAGCCCTGCGCGGGGATGGATCCCGGAGGAAGAGAAAACTTTCTTGCCAGTCTGGAGCAGTTGGGCAAACAAAAAAAGGTTCCATCCCTCATTTACGTAACCCACCATGTTGAAGAGGTCCTTCCCCTGTTCCACAAAATGCTTATCCTCAAAAAGGGTAGGGTGCTTGAGACGGGTACCACAAAAGCCCTATTGAAACAGGACGTTCTGAAGAAGCTTTACAATATCGACCTGTCCCTCACCGAACATAACGGCCGGTATTGGCCGCAGAGTTAAACGAATCATTTTTCCATCTTTGATTCTTTCCCCCCCGGTGATCTTCGTGACTGTACAGCGCAGCTAGATACAAGCCCTTGCCGTGCCATGCAGTTGCTTGACATATTCCCAGGCCAGGGATAAAAAGTACCAAATTTTCGGCTTGGGAGGTCCTCCATGAGCAGTCGATATCCTCGGATTACAGCGGTTTTTATACTATTTGTCGCGACCGTCCTTATCTCTTTGATTGCAGTAACTAATTCCGCGATAGCAGAAGGGGATAAGAGCTTCTACAAGGGAAAACGAGTCACTTTCCTGGTGCAGTACGGACCGGGGGGTACTTTTGACGTTCACTCTCGGTGGATGGCCCGTCATTTGACGAAGTTCACCGGTGCAAAAACCATTGTACAGAATATTCCCGGCGGAGGCGGGGTCATTGGCTACAATAGGTTGTACCGGACTCGCCCCGACGGTCTTACGATTCTCACCGCACATACGAAAGTCGTGGCCTTTGACCTTTTCAAGAGAAAAGGGGTGCGTTACAAGTTTAACGAATTTACTTATCTTGGAAGGTCTCTTCCTCCGGATACGGCGCTTCTGGTGCGAAAAGATTTGCCCACGGATTTAAACGAGCTGCGGAAGTTAAAAACCATCCGCATGGGTGCATCCTCGCCTTTCTATGAAGGTTTGTTTGCGGAGGCCCTGGGATTGCCCAATGTTCGGATTGTCCCGGGATTCGGCGGCCTTTCAGGACGAATCGCCGGGCTCATTCGTGGTGAGCTGGATGCTACGGTTGGAGGCGTTTCCGGTGCTATCAAATTTGCAGATGCGGTAAAAATCGTTGCCGTTATCGCAAAGGACAAACGAGTTCCTCAGATTCCCGACTTGAAGGAACTCAATGGAGCCGAGCCGTGGTCCAATTATTTGCGTTCCTTTTCCACCTTGATGTATTCCACCATCTCGTCGCCAAACCTCGATCCCAACCGGCGCAAATTCCTCGAGGAGGCCTTGCACAGTATCACCAAGGATCCGGATGCGCTCAGGGAGGCAAAAAAATTAAAACTTCAGATTCGCTGGGATGATCCTACTAAGCTGCGGGATCAGACCAAGGTATTTACCACTCTGAAGAAAAAGCAGATTTCGGAATTGAAGAACGTGATCGAGCGGAAATACGTCGGAATAACGAACTAAGCGTATTGGTTCAAGGCGTGGCGGGACTTAGGAGGGCTTTCAGCAGAGGTTCCGGCCAGGGGATATGCAGGAGTTGGTCAAATATTCCCACCGTCACCAGTAATACCGATGCAGTGAGGCCAATAACAAGAGGCCACCTGGCATTACCATAGAATCTCAGGAACGAGATTAAGAAAAGCGGGATGGCAATGTGGAAACCGAACAGAGTGACCAATAGGTAGAAACCAATCACCGAAGCGTAAAAACCGCCTGCACGTCGAATCACCAGGGAAGTGGGAACCGACCGTTCCGTTGGCACATCCGCCAATCCTTCCAGCTTGGGTTCCCCTTCCCCTGATAGTTTGCGGGACCCACCAAACAGATCTTTTGCCAATTGGGTGAGACATAACAGGAGAGCCGGGATGCCGATGACCAACGGAAATAGCCCGGTCTCAAAGGGCCAGCTTGAGGCGGAGATCACCACACCGAACATCATGATCAGTACTAAGGAGTCAAAAATCAGATCTGGATAACGCTCCTTCATGTTGATAGGTTCCTTCTGGCTCCCCTGTGTGCGAGTTGCTGCTTGACAAAAGGGTAGATGATGATGACTGCCGTCAGTAGAATGAGCAGCACCACACCGGGTCTGAGTAACCAGGCTCGCCCGTAGGTGAGCACCGAAATATAAAGGTACTTTTCCACCACCCCCCCGAGAACGAAACCGATAATCATGGGCGGCCTCGGCCAACCAAAACGTTTCATTCCCCAACCGATATGGCCAAATACGAGCAGGAGGATTAAGTCGCCCGGATGCCGATTGGCCATAAAGGCCCCTAAAAACATGACGACTACTAGAATGGGTGCGAGAATTGCGCTTCGAACCGTAGCAATTCGCGCCAGATGGCCGGTAAGGAGGAAACAGGTGCCTGTACCGACGACGTTGGCGAGGGCCAGGCTCCATGCGATGGTAAATGTTACATCCAGGTTGGTGTTGAGCATGTCCGGCCCCGGCGATAGTCCTTGGATCATCATGGCGCCCAGGAAAAGCGCCATGGTGGTGCTTCCGGGAATTCCAAACGCGAGAGTGGGAATCAGGCCGCCTCCCTCTTTGGCGTTGTTGGCGCTTTCCGGTGCAATGACACCTCTAATGTCCCCGTGGCCGAACTTTTCGGTGTTCTTTTCCGTGTGCAGCGCGTGGCCATAGGCAAACCAATCCACGACGAGACTTCCCAAACCTGGCACGATGCCAATGAGAACACCCAGTGCACTTGAGCGAATCACCAGCCATTTATGTCGGAATCCGTCCCGTATCCCTTCCCACTGACCCTTGACGTTGGTTATTGCGGTATCGGAAATGCTGGTGCCGCGCACCATTAGATCCGCCATTTCAGCCAGTCCGAACAGACCCAACGACAGTGGCACGACGCTGATACCGTCCCAGAGATAGACCTGGTCAAAAGTCCAGCGATCGACGCCGAGAATGGGATCACTACCCACCATGGCCAAAAGAAAACCTGCGGCGCCGGCGATGATTCCTTTGATCGGCGTGGAACCGCTCAGGCTCGCGACCATGGAGACACCCAGGACCGCCATCATGAAAAACTCCGGCGACCCCAGGATCACAACCAGCTTCTGCAAGAAGGGGATGAAAAGAGTAAGCACCACCGCACCAAAAAGGCCCCCCATGGCAGATACGGTAAAGGCAGCGCCCAGGGCACGGCCTGCCTCACCTTGTTTGGCCATGGCATGTCCGTCGATCATCGTGGCTTGGGACCCAACAGTGCCTGGAACCGAAAAGAGGACGGAAGGAATGGTATCCGAGGTCGTGGTAACAGCAAGCATTCCGATAAGAAAAGAAAAGGATGACACTGGATCCATGTCAAAGGTAAAGGGGAGAAGTACTGCCATCCCTGTCACCCCGCCGATGCCCGGAATAACACCGAGAGCTAATCCCACCAGCACACCAGNNACACCAGCCACCAACATGGCAAGATGCAGGGGAGAGATCACATTCAGAAAAGCAACGCCTAATGCTTCCGTCATACTTGGAGTTACAATTACGTGGACAGTAGTCGCTTGACCGTCGTTAGGGGAGGTTTACTACTAAATTTACCAGGAGTGGGCAAGCTTGGATTCTAACAGGTGATGAAATCCATCGTCAGGGTCACGGACTTTCACCGTCGAGGAGCTTGGGACGTCACAAAATTCTTTTTCCCGATATCTAAAAGTTAGTGCTCGTAGCCGAGGTTGGGGGAGAGCCAGCGTTCAACTTCAGCGACCTGCATCCGTTTGCGCCGTGCATAGGATTCCACCTGGTCCTTTGCGACGGATCCCACCGCAAAGTAGCGCGATTCCTTGTGGGCAAAGTAGAGACCGCATACGGTGGCGTGGGGCAGCATGGCGTAGTGCTCCGTCATGGTAATACCCGTGGATTCTTCTACACCCAGAAGGTCAAAAAGAATCGATTTCTCGGTATGGTCCGGGCAGGCGGGATATCCGGGAGCCGGACGGATGCCACGGTAGAGCTCCGCGATCAATTCCTCGTTGGAAAGCTTCTCGTCCTTCCCATATCCCCACTCGGCGCGCACCCGTTTGTGCAGATATTCCGCAAATGCTTCCGCCAGACGGTCCGCCAGGGCCTTTGCCATGATGGAATTGTACTGGTCATGGTCTTTTTCAAAACGTTCCACTAATTTTTCGGTGCCGTGTCCTGCCGTCACGGCGAAGGCGCCGATGTAATCCACCAGGCCGGAACCGAGCGGTGCGATGAAATCCGCAAGCGCCAACTGGGATGCGCCCCGATGGTTTTCCTTCTGCTGACGCAAGGTGTGAAAACGGGTTAGCTCCAGGGAACACGATGGGTCGGTATAGAGGATAATATCATCGCCGTCGCTGTTGGCCGGGTACAGACCATAGACTGCGTGGGCGGTGAGGTGTTTTTTGTCGATGATCTCCTGCAGCAGCTCTTTGGCGTTAGCAAATAACTCCTTGGCGGCGGCCCCCCTTGCGGGATCGTTCAGCAATCCGGGAAAGCTTCCCCTGATCTCCCACGCATGAAAAAAGGGCGCCCAGTCGATGAAGGGGACCAGATCCGACAGAGGAAAGTTGCGTAGCTCTTTCTTGCCCGTGAATGTCGGCACGGCGATATGAGACTCATCCCACTCGTGGTGCTTTTTCCTTCGCACCGCCTCCTCGTAGGTCAGCAGCGGCGATGCCTGTTTCCCCTCGAAATCGGCAACGATCCTTTCTTGTTCCGCCCGGTTATCGAGGTCCAGCGCCTTACGCGACTCGGAGTTCATGAGACTTCCCATCACCGGCACGGCTCGAGAAGCGTCGATGACATGGATGGTCTCATGGCTGTAGGCGGGGGCGATCTTGACCGCGGTATGCCGTTTGCTGGTGGTGGCTCCCCCGATCAGCAGCGGCACGTTCATCCCACGGCGTTCCATTTCTTTGGCCACGTGGACCATTTCATCCAGGGATGGAGTGATTAGCCCGCTCAGTCCAACTACGTCTACCTTCTGTTCGATGGCCGTATTGATAATCGTATCGGACGGCACCATGACGCCAAGATCGATGACTTCGTAGTTATTGCATCCCAGCACCACACCGACGATGTTTTTCCCGATATCGTGGACGTCACCTTTCACCGTGGCCA
>JABAOE010007573.1_pt1 | contig 14124 bp, 9 predicted proteins | sample 7062141 | NCBI WGS metagenome assembly JABAOE01 (sample SAMN14538627, study PRJNA623070) | marine sediment metagenome | biome: marine biome [ENVO:00000428]; feature: marine pelagic biome [ENVO:01000023]; material: deep marine sediment [ENVO:00002113] | place: India: Gulf of Khambhat ... | reverse complement strand
TGAACGGTAAACAGGTGACCGGCACCAGCGACGAGGATGCGGCGAGTTACAGGGATTTTTATCGGCGCATGACGCGGTTTGCCGATCTGCTGAAGACCTATCTCAACAAGACGCCGCCGCGTCTCTCGAAGGATGCCAGTAAATCGGATTTGCTTACACTCGGACAGCTCGGCCTGGATATCCGCCGCCTCGGCAGGGTCGAGATGCAGGAATTGCTGCGCATCATCGGCATGAACATATTCGACGAACTCAATGAGCGATTCGAGAATGCTGTGCTGAGAGGGGCGCTTAGCCTGGACGCCGTGCTCGGGACGCATCTCGGCCCGCGATCGCCCAATACCATACTCACCTACCTGTACCGGCTCGCCGGCTCGCACGGCACGATCAGCGCCCCGGCGGGCGGCATGAGCACGGTCGCGGAAGCGCTGGCACATTGTGCGCGGGATCGCGGCGCGACGATTCGGACCGGCATGCCGGTCAAGAGAATCAATATCGAAAACGGACGCGTGGCAGGCGTGCAAACGGAGAACGGCGAAGAGTTCTCGAGCCGGCTCGTTGTGTCCAACGCCGACCCCAAGTCGACGATTATGTGCCTCGTATCGACGCGCAATGTGGAGACCGGCTTCACGCGCCGCATTCACAACATCCGCATGCGTGGCAACGCCGCGAAGATGCACCTGGGGCTGGACGGATTACCGGCAATCGATGGCGTCGAGGAACAGGAGTATGGAGAACGCTTCGTTGTTGCGCCGGACGATGTCTATGTCGAGCGCGCGTTCAACGCGGCAAAATACGGCGAGACGTCGGACAAGCCGGTATTCGAGATTACCTTCCCGAGCTTCCGCGATCAGAGCCTCGCGCCGGGCGGCAAACACGTGATGTCGGCGATCGTGCAATATGCCCCGTACAGCCTGAAGGCGGGCTGGTCGGATGCGACAAGACAGTCATTCCTCGATACGGCGATAGACTGTCTCGGCGAATTCATGCCAGACTTGAAACAAAAAATTGTCGCGTCGGAGATGCTGACACCGGCGGACATCGAGAAACAGTTCCTGATTACGGGCGGGCACTGGCACCACGGCGAACTGGCGCTGGACCAGTTCCTGTTTACGCGGCCGGTAGGTGGCGCTCAGCAATACGCGATGCCACTCGATGGACTCTACCTCTGTGGCGCGGGCGCACATCCCGGCGGCGGCATCAGCGGCGCGGCGGGACGCAACGCGGCGCGGGCGATCCTGAAAAAGGAGAAAGCAGCGTGACGACGATCCAGGAAGTGCCACAGGACAGGCTGAAGTCGCCGTTTTACTCGCGACAGGCGGAACTCGACCGGCTCAATCGCTGGCACGAGTGGAAGGGTTACAGGAGCGCGGACGGTTTCTACGAAACGGCACTCGAATACTTTGCAATTCGTAACAGCACCAGCGTGTTCGACCTGACGCCGATGACCAAGTACCGCATTACCGGTCCCGACAGCCTGGACTTCATTGACAGGCTGGTGACGCGGGACATGCGCAAGATCAAGCCGGGCCGCGTTGCTTATGCGGTGTGGTGCGACGACGATGGACAGGCTATCGACGACGGAACGATTTTCCATCTGCGGGAGGGCGAGTACCGGCTGTGCGCGCAGGAAAGGCATATGTCCTGGTTGACTGCCGCGGCCATCGGCATGGAAGTCAGCATCGTCGACGAGACGCATGATATCGCGGGACTGGCTTTGCAGGGTCCGACCTCTTACAGCGTCTTGAAAGATCTCGGGCTCGACGGTATCGAGAACCTGAAACCGTTCGGCCTCGACAATTTCGATTTCGCAGGCACTGAGCTGATGGTGTCGCGAACCGGCTATACAGGGGACCTCGGCTATGAGTTGTGGATCTCTCCCGATAAAGCCGAAGCTTTGTGGGACGCGCTGTTCGAAGCCGGAAAGTTTCACGGCATCAGGGCGATAGGCACGGAGGCGCTCGAACAGGCGCGCATCGAAGCTGGCTACATTGCCGCCTACATCGATTTCCTCCCCGCGCATGTGACGGTCAGGTCGGGCCGGTCGCGATCACCGCTGGAGCTGGGGCTCGAATGGCTCGTCGATTTCAAGAAAACCAACTTCAACGGGCGTCGTGCGCTGGCCGAAGAAAAGCGGCGGGGTTCCACCTGGCGCCTGGTCAAGCTCGACATCGAAGGCAATAAACCGGCGCATCACTCTTATATATACGCCAGTGGCGGAAGGCGCAGCAAGGAAATCGGTTTCATAACGTCGGCAACCTGGTCCCCGGTTTGCAAGCAAAATATCGCCATCGGGACGGTGCGCACGCCACACGGAAAGGTGGGCGACAAACTGTTCGTCGAAATCTATTACCAGCGCGAAATGCATTGGTCGCGGGTTATGGCCGAAGCGACAGTTGTCGACAAACCGTTCTGGGATCCGCAGCGACGACGCGCCACGCCACCGGGACCTTACTAGCCCGGACTCTTCATGAATGAAGCACGCGCTCGACCCGCTTCTTCGCCCTAAATCTGTCGCGGTGGTAGGCGCATCGGCGCGCGAGGATTCCCTCGGCGAGTGGTCGCTAATCAATCTGCAACGTGGCGGGTTTCCCGGAGCCATATACACGGTTAACCCGGCTTACGCGGAGCTGCGCGGTCTTCGCTGTTACAAGGAACTGGCCGATTTGCCCGAAACGCCGGAACTGGTTGTTTTCGCGGTCGGTGATCCGAATATCGAGGCGGCGCTCGATTCTGCCATTGCACTCTCCGTACCGGCCGCGGTCATCATGTCGACTTTATATCTCGATGATGACGACGAGCCGCCACTTCGCGAACGCATTAGCAAAAAAATCGATGATGCCGGCATGCTCGTCTGCGGCGCCAATGGCATGGGTTTTTATAATTTCGGGGATCGGGTCTGGGCAACCGGCTTCGACAGCTGCATGCACCCGGGCCGTGGGAATGTCGCCTTGATCAGCCACTCCGGCGCGGGCATGTGTGGCATCGTCGATTGCGAGGCACGCCTGCGCTTCAACCTGGCCGTGTCTACCGGCAATGAACTCTCCGTGACCATGGATCAGTACATCGATTTTGCGCTCGAGTTGCCGGAAACCAGGGCCATCGGCCTGTTCATCGAAACCGCGCGCAAGCCGCAGGGATTCCGGGCTGCACTCGAGAAAGCACAGCACAAACAAATACCCATCGTCGCGATCAAGGTCGGGCGTACCAGGAAGTCGGCCGACCTGGCAGTTTCGCATTCGGGGAGCATGGCGGGCGACGATGCGACGTACGACGCGTTGTTCGACCGCTATGGCGTACACAGGGTGATGGACATGGACGAACTGGCGACGGCCCTGATCCTGTTCGCGGAGCTGAACCCGGTCGGCGATGGAGGGCTCGTCGCTCTGCACGACTCGGGCGGTGAGCGGCAGCTGATGATAGACCTGGCCGACGAAGTGGGTGTGCCATTGACGGAGCTTGCCAGCGACACGGTTCGCGCGCTGCAGAAAATACTGGATCCGGAGTTGCCGGTCGTAAATCCCCTGGATGGATGGAGCCGTGGCGGCGAGACGGCGCAGAAGACGATGGCAGACTGCCTGTCGATCATGCTGCAGGATCCCGGCGCAGCGATCGGGGGCGTCATTCACGATCGTGCACCGGACGGCTACATCTATCCGAACTATGTCGTAAGAATGAAGCGTGCGCACGCAGAGACGGGCAAACCGGTCGCACTGGTTGCCTCGCGTCAGGGAACCGGCAGCGACCCGCTGGTTGTCGAAACGACGCATGCGGGATTGCCGGTCGTGGATGGCGTCGTTACGTTTCTTAAAGGTATTCGCGGCCTGATGAAGTACCGTGATTTCCTCAAGCGCCCGGCGATGACGCCGCCCGAGGTAACCGGATCCGCAGTCGGCAAATGGAGCGAACGCCTGTCGAGAGTTTCTTCACTTGACGAGTCCGAATCGCTCGACCTCTTGCGGGACTTCGGCATCACGGCAAATGCGACCGTTATTGCGCAAGACGAGGACCAGTTGCGAGAGGCGGCGGACAGGGTCGGGTTTCCACTGGTGCTGAAAACCGCGATGCCGGGCATCGCGCATAAATCCGAGCATCGCGGCGTTTATCTGGCTCTCGGCGACATGCGCGAGACGATCGACGCTTACAAGGATCTCAGCGAGCGGCTGGGATCGCGGGTCGCGGTGGCACCCATGGTGGATGACGGCGTCGACATGATTCTCGGCGCGCGAAGCGATCCCCAGTTCGGGCCGGTCGTCATGCTTGGATTTGGTGGTGTGCTTGCCGAAGTAATCGCCGACGTCGTCTTTGCGCTGCCGCCCTTCGATGCGCAGTATGTACGCTGCCGGCTGGATGATCTCGATCTGCAGCCACTGCTCCACGGGATCCGCGGCAGTCCCGCGGCCAATATCGACGCATTCTGCGCCACGGCGGCGAGATTTTCGGTGATGATAGACGCCTTACGCCGGGAATTGCAGGAAGTCGACGTCAATCCGGTGATTGTCGGCAGCAGGCAGTGCGTCGCGGTCGATGCGCTGATCGTTAGCCGCCATCAATAGATAAGGGGTGCTCGCGCCAATGAAGACCGTTTATTCCGACGATCATAATTTGCATAGCGGCCTGCTCGATCCGCGCGGCGATGCATGGGGTCCGAGCGCGGAGTGTCCGGATCGTGCGAACAATGTCATGCGAGCCATTCGGGACCAGGATTTCGGTCCGCTGATCGAGCCGCGGGTCTTTGAGGAATCCAGGCTCACCAGGATTCATGCTCCGGACTACGTGCAATTTCTGCAAGACGTGTGGCAGGAATGGCTCGACTCCGACGAAAAGGGTTCCAATGCAAGACCGGAAACATTCGTCGCTCCCGGCATGCGCCACGCCGATACCAGGTGCGTAGCCGGGAAACTCGGCCGCTACTCTTTTGATACGACCACGCCGTTCGTGGAAGGCAGCTGGCAGGCGATTCGTACTTCGGCGAATATCGCGCTGACCGCCGCCGATCTGCTCGAGAGCGGAGAAAAGCATGCTTTCGCGCTTTGCCGGCCGCCAGGGCACCACGCCACCGAAAATTATTGCGGCGGCTACTGTTATCTGAACAATACCGCGCTCGCCACGCAGTCACTGCTCGACGGCGGTGCCGGCAAGCTGGCTGTGCTGGATGTCGATTACCACCACGGCAATGGTACGCAAACCATTTTTTATGAACGCAACGATGTGCTGACGATTTCCCTGCATGCGGATCCCGCCCTCGAATATCCGTTTTTTGCCGGATATGCCGACGAAGCGGGCGCCGGCGCCGGGCATGGCTTCAACATCAATTACCCGCTGCCTTTCGGCACCGACTGGGACAAATATGAGGCCGCGCTTGCCGACGCGCTGGGACAGGTTCGCCGGCTCGAACCCGATGCGCTCGTCGTGGCCCTCGGCCTGGACACCTTTATCGGCGATCCGACGACCCATTTCGCCATCAAAACGGAGGATTTCAGGCGCATGGGACAGCGGATCGGGGCGCTCGGCCTGCCGACGCTGGTCGTTCTGGAGGGTGGTTATTCCGTGGAGCACATCGGCGAGAACACGGTGAAATTTCTGACCGGACTCGCCGCGGACTGATCAGGATTTATTAGCGAAGGCGCGCTTGCTGCTTCTCCGCTCACGATACGAAACGGGTTTGTATTTCTGCAACCAGTCAATGAGGTAATCCGACGGAACGGGTTTGCTCAGATAATAGCCCTGTGCCTGTTCGCAGCCGATGCTGCTCAGGTAACGCAAAGTTTCCTCATCTTCCACGCCCTCGGCGCAGACCTCGAGCCCCATGTTGTGCGCCAGATCGATGGTCGAGCGGACGATAGCCTCGTTCTGATTCTCCTCGAGAATATTGCTGACGAACGACCTGTCGATCTTCAGTTCGTGTAACGGAATATTGCGCAACTGTGCCAGCGAGGAATGGCCGGTGCCGAAGTCGTCGATCGAGATCTTCACGCCAATATCCCGCAGGCACTCGAGCACGTTGACCGCGTGATTGACATCCTGCATGACGGAATTCTCTGTGATCTCGAGAGTAAGTCGCTGCGCCTCGATGATTTGCTCCTTGAGAATCTGCAGCACGAAATAGGGCAGGTATTCATCCTGCAAATCTCTGGCGGACAGATTGACGGCTATGCCGAGCACGTAGCCCTGATCTTGCCACTCACGACAATATTTGACAGCGCGCTCCAACACGTAGCGCGTCAGATGGAGGATCGTGCCTGCCTGCTCCGCCGCGGAAATGAATTCGTCGGGGGCGAGGTAGCCTAATTCCGGATGCCGCCAGCGAACCAGCGCCTCGGCGCCGCACGGGGTGCCGTCCGGCAAGGAGATCTTCGGCTGGAAGTGCAGCTGGATTTCCTCGCGCTGCAGGGCGCTCAGGAGATCGTTGACGATTCGCAGCTGGCGCACGTAGTGATCCTGCCGGCCGGTCTCGTAAACCCTGACGCGCTCCTGGCGCGTTTCGGCCTCGCTGCGGGCGATCGATGCATTACGCACGAGGTCCGCCGCTTGCTTGCCGTGTTGCGGGTATTCGGATATGCCGATTGCCGACTGCAGCGTAATGTTGATGCGGCCCAGCCTGACGCCTGCACCGAGGATACCCTCGATCCTGTCAGCATAGGTCAGAGCATTCTCCAGCGTGTTGTCCGGCAGGACCAGGACGAATTCGTTGGCGCCGACATGACCGAGAATATCGTTGGCATCGAGATTGACCTTGAGCTGATGAGCGGCCAGCTTGATGAGTTCATCGCCGGCGCTGTGCCCGAGTGTCGACGTGATGGCTGCCACCCGCGTCAGCCGAACCGACAGGATCGCGACGGTCGTCTCTGCCTCCTCGGCACGGTCGATCGCCTTGGTCAGACTTTGCACGATTTTTTCGCGATTGGGCAGGCCCGTCAGGGAGTCTTGCAGTGCCTGTTGCGAGATGCGCTCTTCGCGCTCGGAGATCGCGGTGCGCATCGCATTGAAACTTGTCGCCAGCTCTCCGATTTCGTCATCCGAGCGCACCTCCACCGAGGAATCGTAGTCCCCCGAAATCAGTTGCCGCGTGGCGCTCGCCAGGTCGCGAAGCGGTCTGGCGATGGTTCCGGACACGTAAATGCCGGTCAGGGTGACGAGAATCAGCAGGGCTCCCGAAAACAGTATCAGGCCGCGTTTCGCATCCTCATACGGCAACATTGCATCCTGCATCGATCGCTGCAAAACGACCAGCAAATCCTGCACATCGTCCGCAAATGGCGCGCTCAATGTCAGGCGATCGACGCCGTCGTCCTCGATGAGATAAACCGAGTTGGAAAAAACCTCGGGAACTGCCGGGGAATTCTTTGAACTCGTGCTTTCAGCGTCATCAAATGACGTCGCAACTGCACGCGGCAGATTGCGGTCGAAGGCAATGATGGAAACATCGAGATCGGTGAGCTTACTGATCCTGTCGACCACCGCCTGGTCAATTCGATAACCGAGTACGATCCAGCCGACCGGCACCGGTGCGCGCAATGTCTCTGCGATCGTATGGTAGGTCACGTCGTTCATCGTCAGAATGGATTGCACGCTGGTCCGCTCGTTGGACGGGTCGATCAGGCGAACGCGATCGGATTTGCGCAGCCTGCGGATGCTCTCCGAGCTGGCGATATTCACGCCCTCGAGATCCAGGAAAATAGCGATATCTGCCCTGACGCGCTGACGGTGATTGACGAGGATTGAGCGGAGCGTTTCCGTATCGCGGGTCGCGGCGGCCTGTTTCAGCCCGAAGTCGGCGGCAAGGACCTGTGCACTCGAGCGTAAACGCTCGCTGCGATCCTCGCGGAATTCGTTGATGACCGTACCGCCGACAACCAGGGAGTCATGGGCACGGCGGTAAACGTCTTCCCGGACCGTCTGCATGACTGCAAAAATCGTGACGACCTGCGCCACCGCGAGTGGCACGATTGTCAGCAGGAAAAGCTTGCTGCGAAATGTGGTCCTGAGATTCATATTGCCTGGTCCGCAGGCTTCGGGAACAAAGCATTGCGCGGCGAAACGCTGCCTGCCACGCCGTTCCCGGCCGTCGGGATACCGCAAAAATCCGTCAAAATCAGAATATTAGGAGCAATCCGGCAAATAGAGTGTGCGGCAGTTCACGGTTGCCGGTACGGGCCACCCCGTACACTTGAAAAAGGAACTCAGCCGGTTGCGCCAACATGCAAAACTTGGAAATTCTTCGCGTCGCACGGCGCTGGCAAACAGGGATTTTGCTCACCCTGATTCTCGCCGGCACTGCATCGTTTGCCGCCGAAATCGAGGTCACCGTGCTCGACCGACATGGCCAGCCTGTGCCGGATGTCGCAGTCTATATCCAGTCGGATCATCGAGGGCATCTGCCGACCCCCGCAAAACCAGCGGTGATGCACCAGCTCGATTCCCGCTTCGACCCGGACCTGCTCATCGTACAGACGGGAACCCGGGTCCAGTTTCCGAACAATGACAGAGTCGCGCACCACGTATATTCGTTTTCCAAGCCCAACAACTTTGTCCTACCCATGTTCAAAGGAAACATGAAGCCACAGGTCGCGTTCGAGTATCCCGGCGTAGTCACGGTGGGCTGCAATCTCCACGACCACATGATCAGTTACATCCTCGTCGTCGACAGCCAGGCGTTCGGCAAGACCGGCCGTGATGGAAAAGTGCAACTGGAAGCCGATAATCCGGGCGGTTTGACCGTCAATATCTGGAACCCGCGACTGCAACTCGATGGCGAGGTTTTGTCGCAAACCGTTACGGCAGGACGCTCCGCCCAATTAACATTCTTGCTCACACAGGAATTGCGTGTACATCGCGGTATCGAAACGCAGTCGTTTTCATGGAGAGAAAACTGAACTTGATGGCGTCGCACTGTCTCCCGAATGCGACAAAATGTTTGCAGCGCTTGTGGATGCCAGTGCTGCGTTTTAGTATTCCTCGCAAACAACAAACTCCAAATTCAATGCGAAATTGCCGGCAGAAATCTCTGTTTATTGCAGCACTGCTGCTGCTCGTTGCTCGCACCGCAGCGGCCGACGATGCGATCACCGCAATTACCAACAGCAGCCTGACGCCTGCATATCTTTTGGAAATGCCGGACTCCGTCAGCGATGTCCTGATCGCCGATGCCGCCACCGCGAGCATGCTGCGGTTCGTCCGTTCCGGCGACAAGATCGTGGAAAAGGATCGGCGCTACATGTCGATCGGGCTTAACGGGACCGGGAAACAACGCGCCTGGGACCGTAAGACACCGCTGGGCGTTTATTTCGTTACGGAAAAAATCGATACCAGGAACCTGAATGAAAAATATGGCGTTGCAGCCTATGCGCTCGATTATCCGAATGCATGGGACCGGCAGAAGAAAAGAACGGGCAGCGGAATATGGTTGCACGGCGTCGACCGGAATAGTCCGAGGAGGCCGCCGCGTGACACCGATGGTTGTCTGGCCCTGCCGAATGAGGAAATCACGCTACTCGAAGACGTAATCGAGCCTCATGTTACGCCGGTAATCGTTGCTCGCGATGTCACATGGACAACGCCGGACGAGATCAGCAAGACGCGGGCGGAGTTTCGCACCGCCCTTGATATATGGAAGAAGAGCCTGGCGCACGGCGACCTCGATACCTACCTGTCGCTCTATGCGACTGACTTCAGGTTCCACGATATGAACAGGGACGAATGGATCACCTATCGGATCGGCATGTTCGATTCGCTGCGGCTGCACGCCGTAATGATCGATGACGTGATGCTCCTGGCCGACCCGGAAGAATCAGACCTGTTCATCAGCCGCTTCACACAGGTCCTGGTAACGGACGCCGGCCCGATTGAATCGAAGAAACGCCTCTACTGGCGGCGTAACAGCGGCAAGCGCTGGGAAATCGTCTCGGAAGACTCCGGGCAGTAAAAAGGGACCGTTTGCGTTACCTGATCGATTCGCGCGCAATCAGTTCGTCGATCAACTCCATCAGCGAGGGATAACCACCGGCCTCAGCGGCACCGGTTCGGTACTTGCCGTTTACGACGATGGTAGGGACACTGGTGATGCTGTAGCGCCTGGCCAGGTCCTGTGCAACTCGCAGCTTCTGCGCGACTTCGAACGAGCCCCAGGTATTGGCGAAGTCTTCCGCGCTGACACCGTGGCGCTCGAAGACAGCCTGGATCGCGGATTCAGACGCCATACGGTTGCCGCGGCGATGATACTCGGCAAAGACTGCTGCACGAAACTGGTCCGGCTCGGCAATCTTGCCGTTTTTCACCAGTACTTCTTCGGTGTAATAGAGTTGCGCATGCAGCTTGACCAGCGGATTCCACACGGCGGGAATGCGCACGAATCGCACGTTCGCCGGCTTCTTTTCCAGCCAGCGGTTGACGTAGGTCTCGAAGTCGTAGCAGTGATTGCAGCCGTACCAGAAAATTTCCGCGACCTCGACTTTGTCGGCGCCACCAACGGTGGGCTGGGTCGGAACCATCCGGGTAAAGTGAGTGCCTTCCTCGAATTTCCATTGCTGCGATGCGGCGGGAATATCTGCCTGGGCCAGTATCAGCGGCCTTTCTTCAACTTCTTCCGCCGCGTCCTCGGCGGCGGATTCCTGGACCATTTCAGGCGGCTGATCGTCCTGGTCGGGCTGACTTTCGGCATCAGGTGTAATTTCGGGCGTCTCCACGACCTTCACCTCGTCGGCAACGGTTTCGGGTAGCTGGGCCTCACGAGATTGCTGCATGAACATGATTGCGCCGACGACGAGTGCCAAAACGAGAGCGGCAAAGATTGCAATGCGTTTCATCTAAAAATCTCCGGAATGAATACTTGCTATGACTGCCAATGCGGCAAATGGTTTAGGCAGATTTCGTATACCGCAAAGCCGCCTATTGAAGTCCTTGAACATAAGATGATACGGCGACGATATCCTCTTCGCTGAGTCGCGACGCTATATCACGCATAACTCGTGTGGTTCCATCGGAACGGCGCCTGCCGCTCGCGTAATCGCGCAGCTGCTTTGCGATATAGACCGCGTATTGTCCCTTGAGCGACGGATAGGATGCGCCCGGATTACCGCGGCCATTGGGTCCGTGGCAGGCGATACAGGCCGGCGTCTCGCTGTCGCGGCTGCCGCCGCGATACAGTCTCTGGCCATGATCGAGCGTCGAGGCATCCGCGATGACCTTGGTGGCCGTCGTCTTAGCGGCGAAATACGCAGCCAGGTTGCGCATGTCCTCATCCGACAACATCATCACCTGCCCGAGCATCAGTGGCTCGGTGCGGGTGCCGTTCTTGAATGCCTGCAATTGTTGCACGATATAGGCCGGATGCTGTCCGGCAATACTCGGCCATTGCGGGTTGACGCTGTTGCCATCGGGACCATGGCATGCGCTGCAGGTTATCGCCTTGGCCTGACCCGCTTCTGCGGAGCCCTCGACCAGTACCTGGCCCCAGGACGCGCCCGAAAACAGAATACATAAAGTCAATGTTGCAAAACTAATTTTCATATTGCTCTTCTCGGATGGATTTCCCGTCGCCGCAATCCTGCAAATGCAGAAACCACATCGAGCAGGGTGGCGTCAATCCGTATTGTGCCGAATGACCGGAACAGCCAGAGGCCTTGCTGAGCGACCCCGCAGCCGTCAATAATAGGCCCCATTCCGCCCGCGGCAATCAATACTCTGCAAGCGTTTATCGCGGACTGACATTTATTACACTAAAGATCAATTTGCACCGCCCCATTCGCGCCGCTGAACAAAGAGGGCAAATTGGGCTCCAAATTATACACACATCGGGGCCCGTTCCCATGTCGCAATTCCCTGACGCAAAATTCATTTTGAGTGCGGCGAGCCCGGATCAGTTCACGTCCGATACGGGTGCGGAAGTGGCGGTTGCCGGCAGGTCGAATGCAGGCAAATCCAGCGCCATAAATGTCATCGTCAATCGCCGTCAGTTTGCGAGGACCAGCAAGACGCCCGGACGAACGCAACTCGTTAACTTTTTCGAGTTGCGCGAGGGTCGTCGCCTGGTCGATCTGCCGGGCTACGGGTTTGCCAGGGTGGCGGAATCGGTGCGGCAAAACTGGGCTTCGTTATTGCAAGCCTATTTCCATGAACGGCAGAGTCTTTCAGGTTTGATACTGGTCGTGGACGCGAGACGTCAGTTGAGTGATTTCGACCGCCAGATGCTCTCGCTGGCGGAGTCTGTCGACGTACCGGTGCATGTCCTGCTGACCAAGGCCGATAAACTGAAGAAGAACCAGGCGGCAACGGCGTTGCATGAAGTCCAAAAAGAACTCGGCGACGCGGCCAGCGTGCAATTGTTCTCCGCACTCAAGAAACAGGGTGTCGAGGAATCCCGCGAGGTGCTGGAAAACTTTCTGAACGCGCAGGGGATGAAATAGACAGGCATAAAAAACCCCGGACGTTTTCTGAAAACGCCGGGGCAAGTTACGCAACAGGCTTGGGGTAACCTTGCTGCACGCCCGCTTAGGGAGGTAAGCGGGCGAGTGACTAACGCACTCACAATATTTGGAACAGTTTCCCCGGACAGAGTTCCCCGGCGAAAATATCTTTATGATTATTATCGGCTTTTTTGCCGGTACGCCAGATCAGTGCGCCTCGTCCCAATTGCTGCCGGTGCCTGCCTCCACGACAAGCGGAACTGACAGCTTCGCCGCTCCGCTCATCATTTCGGTGATTCTGGTGCGCACTTCGTCGATCGATTTCTCGTCGACCTCGAATACCAGCTCGTCGTGTACCTGCATGATCATGCGCGCCGGCACCTTGCCGGCATCGAGCCACTGCTGCACGGAGATCATCGCGCGCTTGATGATATCGGCAGCCGTGCCTTGCATTGGTGCATTGATGGCGCTGCGTTCGGCATACTGCCGACGCTGCGCATTGCGGTCGTTGATGTCCGGGAGGTAAAGCCTTCGTCCGAAAAGGGTTTCGACGAATCCGGATTGCCGCGCCTCCTCACGAGTTTCGTCCATGAATTTTTTCACGCCCGGATAACGATCGAAGTACAGATCGACATATTCCTGCGCTTCGTGGCGGCTGATACCGAGCTGTTTGCCGAGACCGAATGCCGACATGCCATACATGAGACCGAAGTTGATGGCTTTCGCGGATCGCCGGTGATCAGCGGTAACTTCTTCGGGATCCAGCCCGAACACTTCCGCGGCGGTGGCCCTGTGTACGTCGAGGTCCCCGGAAAACGCTTCCAGGAGACCGGCGTCAGCCGACAAGTGCGCCATGATCCTGAGCTCGATCTGCGAGTAGTCAGCAGCCAGCAGCAAGGTCTTTTCTGGCGCTACAAAAGCCTGGCGAATCTTGCGTCCCTCCGGCGTGCGGATCGGGATGTTCTGCAGATTCGGATCCGTGGACGACAGGCGCCCGGTGGCGGCAACCGCCTGGTGATAGGAGGTATGTATGCGCCCGGTATCGGCGGCAATCTGTTCGGGCAGCTTGTCCGTATAGGTGCTTTTCAGTTTGCTGACGCTGCGGTAGTCGAGAATGATCCGCGGCAGCTCATATTCGTCGGCCAGTTCCTGCAGGACATCTTCCGCGGTCGAAGGCTGCCCCTTGGGCGTCTTGCGGATGATGGGAAGCCCCAGGTCCTCGAACAGTATTTGCTGCAGTTGTTTCGGGGAACCGAGATTGAAGGGGCCGCCGGCGAGGTCGTGTGCATCTGCCTCGAGACCGGCCATCTTCTTTGCGAGCGCCTTGCTCTGTTTCTTGAGCATGTCGCGATCGATCAGTACCCCAGACTCCTCCATGCCCAGCAGCACCGGCACGAGCGGCTGCTCGATATCCGTGTACACGCTCTTCAATGTTTTGATCTTGCCCAGTTCCTTCCACAAATGCTCATGCAGTTGCAGCGTGATGTCGGCGTCCTCGGCCGCGTAAGGCGCCGCCTGCTCGAGGTCAATCTCGTTGAAGGTGAGCTGCTTCGCCCCCTTGCCCGCGACGTCTTCGTAATGAATCGTGTCGATGCCGAGATAGAAGCGTGCGGTCGAGTCCATGTCGTGTCGCGTCGCAACGCTGTTCAGCACATATGACTCGAGCATCGAATCGAACTGCATGCCCTGCAATGCAATGCCGTAGCGGGCGAATATGTGTGCG